>QMCE01000328.1_pt1 | contig 28953 bp, 26 predicted proteins | sample 1821851 | NCBI WGS metagenome assembly QMCE01 (sample SAMN09453174, study PRJNA476694) | Termite gut metagenome, whole genome shotgun sequencing project. | isolation source: worker | host: Odontotermes sp. | place: South Africa:Pretoria | collected 2016-01-28 | reverse complement strand
CCGGCGGCGATCTGTTCGTACACCATGGAGGCGTAGTCGGCGGCGGCGTAACCCATCTCCGACTTCACCTTTTTCAGGTCTATCGTCTTTTGGAATTTTGTGGACGCGTTGCCTCCGCTCCATCCGGCGGAGTATTGGCGAAGTACGTTGGAGGCTCCCCTCCAGAAGTTGAGGATGGTGGGTACGGGCATGTTATACAGTACCCTTATGCCCAGTTCGCGGGCATTGTCGCCCGAAAGCATCGGACGGAAAAAAATGGTTTCGAGTTCTTTGCCCTCATATGTTTTGGGCTCTACGATTTGGCTCATGGTTTTAATTGATAATTGATAATTGATAATTATTGACGAAGGAAGCCTTCCGCGTCACGTTGGTATGCCGTGTGGTTGGCCGAACGGCGGCTCTCCGTGGACGAGGGGTCTTCTTTTTCTTTTAGCCGCGTGGAGGTCGCCATCAGACGCCTGTTCTCGGTCTCGAGCGATTCGATCCGGTGGCGGAGTTTACCCAGTTCGAGATCGGCCTGCCAGCGCATCGTGTCGGCATTGGCGGTGTTGGCAGGAAGGGTTCGGCGCTTTTTTGCCGGGCGCGCTTCGCTCTCCACGATGCGGTCGGCAAGCCCCTCGGCGATGGCCTCTTCAGCGGAGAGCCACCTGCCGCCGCCGTTGTTTTCGGCCATCAGCGCGGAGAAACCGGCCTGGGGGCGTCCCGAGCGTGCGGCATATATTCCGGCTATACGTTCATCCGTTTTGACGAGAAGCTCCCGGCTTTTGTGCAGATCGTCGGCGTTGCCTTCGCAGGCGGCCACCGAGTTGTGTACGAGGTAGAGAGCGCTGGCCGAAATTTCGCGCCTACCTTCGGAAGCGGCCTGGGCAATGATCGTTGCGGCCGAGGCGACATACCCGTGGCAGCGCGTGGTGACGGTCGTGCCCGTGGCCGAAAGAGCGTCGTAAATGAGTAGCGCGTCGCCCACATCGCCACCAGTAGAGCGGATATCGACGACTATCTCGCCCTCCTTTATCCGCGATATGGCGTCGAGCGTACGCCGGAACGTATCGTAGGTGGCGACCCTTCCTGCCGGCTGTTCGAACTGCCACTCCTCGGGTACTCCTATGGTGCCTTCGATGTCGATGGTCGTTACCCCCGACTTCGAATTAGTGATTTTGATCTTCGATTTTGTCATAAATTAATATCTGTATAGTAATACATACATTTGCGAACGTATTCGTAGGTAGCGCAGAAGTATTCGGCCGCGGCCCACATCGCGTCGACCTTTCCGGCGCCTCTTCTGGTCTCTTCGTCGACCCAACGGCGCACGGCAAGCACCTTGCAGAGGGTATGGTCGACAACTCCCAGACGACACAGCTCTTCGACGATGTGTTCGGCGGAGAGGTTCGGGAAACGCTCGGCGACTATTCGCGCAAGCTCTTTTTCGTAGCGGGTCAGTTTCATATTTTAGCTTTTTCGATTATCGCTTCGCGGGTACGCTCTTCTTCGATAATTTGTGAGACAACCTCTCTGATATCTTCGTAACCCGTAACTCGTAATTCGTAATTCATTATGGGATGTGTTTGATTAGAATACATTTGGTGGATGGTGCGCCGGGAGTGTAGTCGCACACCTCCTCGAGGCGGTAGAGGCACTCCTCTCCGTCGATACTCAGGCGGTAAAGGGCACGGAAATCGGCGCCCGTACCGGTCGGGAAAGAGAGGGTCTCTATGTCGGCGCCATCGAGCGCGAGCCACACAGTCACCCGCCGTCCCAGATTCCACAGGCGCGTGTCGCGATCCCGGTACGAATGAAGCCCCGTACATCCGTCGCGGTCTTCGAAGCAGAGGGTGTAGCCGCCTTCGGGGGAGTGGAAAGCGAGTTGCGGATAGGCGTTACCGGTGAGGGGCCAGCCCCAATTCTCGCCCGCAGGCAGGGTTTTCATACCTTCATAACGCACGATCTTCGGTGCGAAATTGAGAGTTTCGGTGCGATCCGGAGTTTCGACTGCACCGTCGCCCGCCTGCACAAGCCGGGCCGAGGGAGCTCCGATATAGACGCCCGTGGCATTCAGCGAGGGTGTGAACATCGGGCTCTCCCACACCGAGGTCTGATCCGCGGCGGCGGCATTTTCGACCGACGCGCTCCAACGGCCGAAACCGCCGCCGCCCTCACGATCGAAGCGCGCCACGGCCCCGTCGCCTCCGCGGTAACACCACACCATCTCGCGCGACAGATCGCCGCCCAACTCCTCCACCGCGACGGGCCGCGAAAGGTCGAGACGGTCAGTCCAGTCGATGACGCGCTCCGACGAAAAGAAATTGTCGGCAGGCTCGATGCGCACACACTTTTCACGTATGTCGGTCTGGAAACAGAGGTTGAACATCTGCCTCAGGGCGCCGATAAAGTCCATACGGCTGGCGTCGTGGGCGCACACGTCGGCAAAATCGACGGTCGAGCCCTCGGTGGGCTGGGCGTAGAAAACGGGCCTGAGCCACGTCTTGTCTCCGAGGGTGATTCTCTGCCCCGGTTCCGCTCCGCCGAAATAGATATCGTCGAAGAATTTGGGCCGCCCCGGAGCGATCTTCTCGGGCGCGGTACGAACGGTGAGTTCCACATCTAAAGTACCGGTCTCGCCCACGAATCCGTCGTAGAGCGCCCAGTCGCCGGTGTAGACCCGCCATGCCGACGTGGCCGAGGTACGCTCATACAGCACAGGGGCGCTCACAGGCAACGTTGCCGTCACGGTGACGGCCGAAAAGCGCGCGGCCGTAACCTCCGAACTTATAGTCATTGTGCTTCCGCCCGCCGTCTGCTGGCTGTAGCGCATCTGGTATTGCCGTCCCGCGACCCATCCGAATATCGCCAGAGAGTAGGTTCGCGCCGGACGGAAAGTCTCCCGTCGATCGGGCCACGGATTTTCGAGTGTGAAGGTGCGCGCCGACGGTTCGCCCAGATAGACGGTATCGAAACCGGTCAGTTCCGTGCGGCTTTTCATGCGGTAGTCGGTGGTGTAGCGCAGATGGAATTGAAATCCCGCCGACACCGCCGAGGTGGGAATGAAAGCCACCCGGTCATCATCCGTCTGGAAACATCCTCCGCGGGAGAAAACGTCGTCGTAGGAGACCCCGCCGCCGGTTTGCGTCGGATCGGCCGTGTCCACAATGTTGCCCACACTGTATGCCGCCCGATATGGATCGGCGTAGACGCGCCCTTGAGAGTTGGCCACGGCGGAGGCCGGAGCGAACCTGCGTGCAAAAAAGTCCATGTTCGCCTTCACCGCCGATACATCGCGCGTGGGGTAGTTGCCGCTTATGTAGAGCGACGAAAAGAGAGGCCCGTCCACGAACTCGCTCTCGACGCGATAGCCCGCGTCGGCAAAAATGGCTCTCAACAGTGTTCCCGCGTGGATGAACGGATGATAGTCGTCGCTCGAAAGTACCTTCGCGGCGGGGATCACGCTTCCCGACGAGTAGTCTCTGCTGAGATTTTCGCGTGCCACCGGCAGGAACTTCACCGGCGAAGGGTCCGTCCAACTTGCCGAGATCGTCTGTGCGGAGATCGTGCGGGACCATTCCACGGGTAGCGTCGAAAGCGAACGCATCGCCGCCTGCGATGCCCATTCCCGCGCCGCACCGATGATATGCACCTCGTAGAGGCCTCCCTGCGCGTTTTTTTCGGCACGGCTCAGGGTGAGCGGCCCTTCTATCAGCACACAACCCTCGTGCTCGATGCGTCCGGTGTGGGAAGTGGCGTTGAACCGGTCGCGGCCGTGTATCTCGGCGGCATAGTCGAACAAGGCGTCGTTCTCCGGTGTGGCGGGCAGACGCAGAGTGCGGGTATACCCGGCACGACCGCGTTTGGGATCGGTGACCACGGCCACCGAAAGCGACACGAAAATCTCGCTCCGGGCGTCGGTGTCGACCTGAATATTGTCGATAAAAAGTTCCATATTCTACGGCCGGTTAAAATTTTCGCGAAACGTTCAAGGCGGCGGGCGAAACCGTCACCGACACTATCGTCGGTTGCAAAGGCGAGCATATGAGCGACGAGAAGAGTTCCGACAACCACTCCGCGGTGGGCGCGTCGCACGGTTCGGAGAGCAGTTTGAGCGATTGTTCCATCCTCGTCGCCACGGTTCTATATCCTGCCGGGGTCTCGATGCGGGATCGGCCGCCTCCGGAACGGAACTCCTCGCATACGGGGAAAGTGTGGTAGTCGACGGCGCCGTAGCGGTTGATCCACGCCAACCTTCGCCCCGTGCGGACGTTGCGCTCGAGGATGTATTTGCGCTCAATGACGGCGCTTTCGAATCCCGGCTGATCCAATCTCAGACGCACGGTGAAATCTGCCGGTTCGCTTGCCTCACCCCCCGTTCGCGAGGCGTAGGCGCGGCATACGGCGTCGGCGTCGATTACCGCCGCGAGCATTCCTGCCGCGTTGCGCTGTCCCATCGGTTCGATATAGTGAATCTCTCCACGACTAAAGGAGATGTCGCAATAGACCCTGTCTCCGGAGATTATTCCCATTTCGTCCTTCTCTCCCGGTGCGATCTTCACCACGGAAGGAGCGGCCGAAAGCAGAATGTTCGGCAAAGCGTTCTCGCTTCCGCCGCATAGTGTTACCGTCTCTGAGACGAAGCCGGGCGCGAAGAGGAAACACGTGGCGGTGCGTGCCGTTCCCACATGTATCCCCGCCGCACCGCCGCACATAGGAGACGGTTCGAGAAGCCTGCGCACATAAGGGGCTACATTGACGGATGCCTCCCCGGAGGAGTATATCCGCTTCACCCCCAACGGTTCGTTCCCGGCGCCCGACCGGATCTCGATATCGATCCCGCCGGGGGCCTGCACTCCGGCCAGGGTAAAGCAGGCGGGACGGAACGCCGACCCGTGTTCGGGCGGCATGGCTGATACATTCATTACAGTAGAGATTATTTTAGGAGTAGTACCACATGGTGACGTCGCAGGAGAGGACGACGGAGATTTCGCCGTGAACTGTGAGCGATTTTCGGGCGGGCGTGCATCCGATATTCCCGATGGAGCAGAATGTTTCCGAGTCGGCTATCAGGCGTGTTACACGGAGAGCGTCTCCTTCGAGCATTTGCCACATGGTTTCGGTGGAAGAAGAGCCTGCGGGCAGGGTCATAAGATAAAGCCTGAGCCGCCAGGTGGTTTCGCCTTCACAGCGGCCTGTGCGGGAGAGTAGAACGGGTGGTTCGAGCCAGGCGGCGGGGTAGACCCTGACTGTGCTGCCCGCAAGGTGCGTCTCACCCGTGAGGAAGACGTACCCTTGAGCGGAGACAGCGCCATGGATAAGTTCGATGAGCTGTTCTCTTTTCATATCCCGTAGACCGACATTACTTTGAGAAGTTCCTTGAGTTCGCGGGCTACGCCGTTGAGGCGTGAGACCGAGAGTTTGGCTTCGAGCCTGAGGCCTGTCAGTTCGCGCACGGCGTCGAGTGCGGCGTGAAGCGCGGCGACCACGTTTTCGGGAGTTGCCGGGGAGACGGTCGGAGATAAGGGTTTTTTGGTACTCATTGCGTGTGATTGTTTTCGGCGGCAACCCCTGAAGTATCCGGGGTTTTCGGCGCGGTTGGCCGGACAGAACGTCCGGATGTGATTTCGGGCAGGACACCCGATCTTCTGGTGGGACAAATATAGTACGCCGCCACCCCCTTTGTCAAGAGACGGCGCGATTTATTTCAAAAAAATATAAAGGCCTGTCCGGATAATACGGACAAGCCACAAAAAAATCCCGCAAGCAAACGCGCTTGCGGGATTTCAGATCTTAGTACCGTACGATTATTCGGCGGCGGCTTCTTTCGGGCACGCGGCGCCCTCTTTCGCGCAGGCGGCACCTTCTTTGCAGCATTCGGCGCCCTCTTTACAGCAGGCATCGCCTTCTTTGCAACAGGCCTTAGCGCATTCGCAGGGGTCGCAGGTGCACTCTTCGCAAGTGCATTTGCCTTCCTTGCAACAAGCGGCTCCTTCTTTGCAACAGGTAGCGCCTTCCTTGCAACAAGCCTCGGCGGTGCAGGCTCCGGCGCATTCGCACGGGTCGCAGGTGCACTCTTCGCAGGTACATTCGGTTGCCGCTCTGGTAGCGGCGTCTACGTCGACTTCAGCTTTTTTATTGCCTACGGCGTCACATGCAACCATGAGCGCGACAGCTGCGATGAGGGTCAAAAGTTTTTTCATTTTTTCAGCAGTTTATGAATGGGTTTTATTGATGTCGTGCAAATATATGAAATTATTCATTAATTTCAGTGGTCGTCTCATTTTTTTCTTCGGATGTGATCGCCGTCAGAGGGACTTCCTGTCGGGCGACGACCGCTTTCGGGAAATGGGCAAGTACCTTGCCTCGCAGAGCCACTGCGTCGATATTGTCGACGAAATACCCTGCCGTAACCCAAAAATATGGAACCTCGTAGCTCACTTCGACGACGATACCGGGGTACATATCGGCGAATTGTCTCGACGCCGAGTATGCGTTTTCGCGGGCGCTCTGGCTGTTGTCGCTGAAGAGCCTCACGCGGTAGGCCATAACGTGGGTGTGCGAGGGATTGTGGTCGGCATTCCGGATCGCTTCCGCGGCGGCGCCCTCCATTCTGATCTCTATGCGTGCACCCGAAGACGATTCCGGTCGTGCCAACTCTTCGCCGATCCTTGCCGCCCCTTGCGCCCCGGCCCCGAGAACCCAAAATGCCGAAACGATGAATAACAGTGCTTTTCTCATGGCGCGAAGTTAGAAATAATTCCCAAAAACCCGGCGAGCGGCACCCGGTTCAGATCGATTTTTTTTCTGACTCCGCCCCATTTGATATAACCGTGTACATCGACGGTGAATGCGTCGGGATTGGTCGCGATCCGGGATTGCAACGTCCGCAACGATGAAAGGGTAAAGTCGTCGAGAGCGAAATCGTAACGGATCCGGTTCGTTTCGCCCGCCGCAATTTCGATCGGCAATAACAAGCGAGCCGAGCCCAGCTCCCTGTCACGGTAGTCGATGCCGATATTCATACTTTCGATCGTAATGTCGCGCGCGCCGCCGTTCACGACCGTCGCTTTCCCGTGCAGGGAACTCAATCCGTTAAGGACAGGCGTTTCCGCCTCCGCGACAACGATCTTCGCCGCCGGATTACAGCCCGCTAATCCGCATAGCAGGACGGACACGATTAATATGCTATTTTTCAGCTTCATAAATGTATGCGACACCGAAAGTAAGACGGCGTGTGCGAACCGTCGTAAATCCTGCCCCGAGGAGCATCTCCGAAAACCTCTCAGGCGTGGGAAACGCGTCCACCGAGCGCGGCAGATAGTCGTATGCGGCACGGTCGCGCGACACCAAACGTCCCATTCGGGGCAACACACTATGGAAATAGAACCTGTACACCCGGCCGAAAACCGGCACCGTCGGCTCAGAGAATTCGAGCACAAGGCACTTTCCGCCCGGGCGCAACACGCGCCGCATTTCGCCGAGCCCCTTCGGAATATCTCCGAAATTGCGCACTCCGAAAGCCACCGTCACGCAGTCGAACTCCCCGTCCGCGCACTTGAGCGCCTCCGCGTCTCCCGTCCGGAGAACGATCCTTTCGTTCAACCCCCGCCGGGAAACCTTTTGCCGTCCGATGGCAAGCATATTCTCGGAAATATCGACACCCGTGATGCTCGCTTCGGGCATCTTCCGTGCCAGGGCGATCGCCAGATCACCCGTCCCCGTCGCCACATCCAGGATCGTGCGCGGGAAATTTGCAGATGCCATCCTCACGACTTTCCTGCGCCATCCCCTGTCGATACCCAGCGACAGCAGGTGATTCAGGGCGTCGTAGGTCGGCGCAATGGCGTCGAACATCTTCCCGACCCGCTGTTTTTTCGTCTCCCCGCCCGTCATTGGTATCGTATCGTTTTTTCGGGGGTTATGCTGCTCACTATCGAGGTAGGGAACACCATAAGCCCGACCAGCACCACAAGCGTTCCCACATCAAGGGCCGCTATCCACCACCCCTCGAGCGCGATGGGCACCTGCGAGAGGGAGTAACCCGTCTCGTCGAGTTTCAGGAATCCGAAAGCCCTCTGCGCCAACGCCAGTCCGATACCCGCGGCATTCCCGATAACGAGACCCCATAACACTATCCCCGCGGCGCGCATCACGAATATCTTTCGCAGGGATCCGTTCGTCATACCGAGTGTTTTCAGAACCCCGATCATACGGATACGTTCCAGAAGGATGATGAGCAACGCCGAGATCATACTGATAAGGGCGACCACGATCATTATCACGATGATGACGGCGGCATTGACGTCGTGCGTGGCGAGCCAGTCGAAAAGCTGCGGATAGTCGCCCGTCACCGAGCGCATCATCATGGGCGGTTCGCCGTTGTCGTATGGCAGAACAGCCTCCGCGATGGTCTCCTCGGCGGGGACGATACCCTCCATATCGTCGAGCATTATCTCGTATCCGGTGATCTGCCCCTCGTCCCAACCGTTGAGCCGCTGCACGGAGGCGATGTCGGTGAGGGCAAAACGGTTGTCCATCTCGCCGAATCCAGACGAGTACAATCCGCACACGCGGAAACGGTCCCTGCGCGGCCTGTCGCCCTCCATGAAGAGCATCTCCACGCGGTCGTCGACTGCGAGACGCAACATCCGGCCCACACCCTCCGATATCAGAAGGTCTTTGTGCCTCACGCTGTCCGTTAGTCTGGGCAAGGTTCCCGCCACGAGGCACTTTTCGAAAAACGACAGGTCGTACTCTCCGTCGACCCCCTTCAGAAGCACTCCCTGAGTCGCCTCGCCGGTTTTTACAAGGCCCGTTTTAAGTGCGAACGGCGCGACGGAACGCACTCCGGGGAGTGAAGCGATGTCGCTCTCCATCTCCCGCGAGATACCGATAGGGGCGCTCTCCGCTCCCGAACCGTAATCGAGAGCCTGCACTTTGAGGTGTCCGGTAAAAGCCGTGATCTTGTCCGATATTTCGACCCTGAAGCCCATTATGACGGCAACGGCGAGTATCATCACGGCGAGAGAGACGGCACACGTCGCCACCGCGATCCGCACCATCACCCCCCTGCTTTCGCCGCCGCCGCCACTGCCGAGACGCCGCGCGAAGAACAATTCACTGCCGAGTTTTGTCATATATCCCACAAAAGTAAGGAAAAAAACATATCTTTACCGAAAATTTTAATGGCGATGGAAAAGAGAATTGCACTCGTTACGGGAGCGACCTCGGGCATCGGCGAAGCCACGGCCCATGCTTTGGCAGGCGCCGGGTTCGATGTCATCGTGACGGGACGCCGCGTCGAACGCCTTAAAAACCTCAAGGAGGAGCTGAAATCGGCATACAATGTGGACGTTCTCACTTTGGCTTTCGATGTGCGCGATCCGCATCAGGTCTCGGCGTCGCTCGACACGTTGCCGGATCGCTGGAGAGCTGTCGATGTGCTCGTGAACAATGCGGGGCTTGCCTCGGGGTTCGATCCTATACATGGAGGAGATTTGGGCGACTGGGAACGGATGATCGACACGAATGTAAAGGGCCTCTTGTATGTCACGCGCATAGTGGCCCCACTGATGATCGAATACGGCCGGGGGCACATAGTCAACATCGGCTCCATCGCGGGACGGCAGGTCTATGAGAACGGTTCGGTTTACTGCGCCTCCAAGCACGCCGTGTTCGCTCTCTCGCAGGGTATGCGCATCGATCTGGTGCGACACGGGATCCGCGTTACGGAGATTCGTCCCGGCATGGTCGAGACCGAATTCTCCGAGGTTCGTTTCAACGGCGACACGGAGCGTGCGGCAACCGTTTACAAGGGAGTGGAAGCTCTCGGGGCGGAAGATATCGCCGAGGCTGTGCTTTGGGCGGTGACGCGTTCGCGGCACGTCAACATCGACGAGATAGCGCTCACCCCGCAACAACAGGCAAACGCTTATTACACATACAGAAAATAACATTATGGAAAATCTGTTCAATTCCCAGACCTTCGACTGGATACTGCTCATAGTTATCGGCATAGTCGGCATGATAGTACAGGCCCGGCTCCGCAGCGTGTTCGCCAAATACTCGCGTGTTCCGCTTTCGAGCGGCCTGACGGGTCGCGAGGTGGCCGAAAGGATGCTTCGCGCCAGCGGCATCGACGATGTGAGAGTGACCTCGACCCCCGGCCAGTTGACCGACCATTTCGACCCCCGGAACAAAACGGTGAACCTGTCGGAGGGAGTCTACAACTCCGCCAGTGTCGCGGCGGCGGCCGTTGCCGCCCACGAGTGCGGACATGCCGTGCAGCACGCGGTGCATTACGCGCCTCTGGGGCTTCGTTCCGCTTTGGTTCCGCTCATCAACATCACTTCGCGCTGGTCGATCTGGGTCATAATCGCAGGACTGGTGCTGATAAATTCGCTCGGGCCTCAATACGAACTGGTCTATTGGATAGGTATCGGTATGATCGCCCTGTCGGCGATATTCGCCCTGGTGACCCTGCCCGTGGAGTATAATGCTTCGCGCCGCGCGATGGCGTGGCTCACCGACAGCGGCACGCTTCACGGCGACCAGGTCTCGCAGGCCCGCACATCTTTGAATTGGGCGGCACGCACCTATCTGGTGGCGGCTCTGAGCGCCGTGGTAACACTGATATATTACCTCGGCTTCCGTCGCGATTAAGGAGTGGCGCGCACATCGCTTTTCACTCATAAAATTTATAACTCATAACTCAAAACTTAAATGTTACACGTTCCTGAAGGACAGATTTGGGACCTCGACCGTGCGCTCATGCTCGACATCAACGGCAGTTGGGGCGCGGGCTGGGATATCTTTTGGTGGCTGATGTCGCAGCCGTGGTTTTGGACTCCTCTATTTGTGGCGGCCATCTGGCTGTTTTGGAAATGTTTCGGCTGGCGCGGTATGCTCGTCGCGTTCGGGCTCGTGGTACTCGGGCTTGCGCTTGCCGACCAGACTGCCAATTTTTTCAAGAGCCACACTCCCAAGTTCCGTCCTACGCGCACTCTTTTGCTCTGGGACGGCGTACCTTACAATACATTGATCCACACCGTTAAAGGTTACATAGGCGGCAATTTCGGCACCGTCTCGGGTCACGCGGCGACCTCGATGGCGATCGGGCTGACGGCGGCCGGGATAATACGGCGCCGGTGGTTTTCGTGTCTGATCGGCGCATACGTCGCCCTGACCTGTTTTTCGCGAATGTACCTCGGTGTTCATTTTCCGCTCGACGTTCTTTTCGGCCTCACCGCCGGAACCCTCATCGGATTCCTGATGTTGTGGTTTTGGCGCCTTGCAAACAAAAAATGCTCTTGGATGTGCCATAATGTCATTCCGAACGAATGTGAGGAATCTACCTTATAGAATAAAGTATGAAACATTTCACTAATGTCAAAGATATAGGCGACCTGAAAAAGGCGGTCGCCGAGGCGCTTGAAGTGAAGCGCGACAGATATGCCTGCGCCCATCTGGGCCGCAACAAGACCCTCGTGATGATATTTTTCAACTCCAGCCTACGCACACGCCTCTCGACCCAGAAGGCGGCGATGAACCTCGGCATGAACGTGATGGTGCTGGATATCGCGCAGGGAGCGTGGAAGCTCGAAACCGAGCGGGGCGTTGTAATGGACGGCGACAAACCGGAACATCTGCTCGAAGCGATACCCGTGATAGGCTCCTATTGCGACATTATTGGCGTTCGTTCGTTCGCAGGGTTAGAGAATAAGGCCGACGATTACGGCGAAAAGGTGCTCAGCCAATTCATCGAACACTCGGGGCGTCCGGTGGTGAGCATGGAGGCCGCAACGAGGCATCCGCTCCAGAGTTTCGCCGACCTTATCACCATCGGGGAGTATAAGCGCACCGAGCGTCCCAAAGTCGTGCTCACGTGGGCTCCCCATCCCCGGGCGCTTCCCCAGGCCGTTCCCAACTCGTTCGCCGAATGGATGAACGCCGCCGATTACGACTTCGTGATCACCCACCCGCACGGCTACGAGCTCGATCCCGCCTTCGTGGGAGATGCGAAAGTCGAATACGACCAGAGAAAGGCTTTCGAAGGAGCGGAGTTCATCTACGCCAAGAACTGGGCCGCCTACGCCGATCCGAATTACGGAAAGATATTAAGCACCGACCGCGCCTGGACGGTGGACAGCGAAAAAATGGCTCTCACGGACAACGCCTTTTTCATGCACTGCCTGCCCGTGCGCCGGGGTATGATAGTTACCGACGATGTGATCGAAAGCCCCGCCTCGATAGTTATCCCCGAGGCCGCCAACCGCGAGATATCGGCGCAGGTAGTCCTTAAACGCATCCTTGAATCGCTTTGACCCCAAATCGTGAACCATGAAAAATCTCTTTTTGGCGTTTGCCGTCCTGTTGCTCGCCACACCCGGCGCCGTGTCCGCACAACACACGGTAACCAAAACCTGTTTCGAGGGTGAACGGATCACCGGAGTTTCGGTATCCGGCTCGTGCGAAGTCGTGCTCGTTAAAAGCCACCTGACCAAAGCTGTCGTCGAAATGGAAAACGAAGAATATGAACCCTATCTGGATATTTCCATCAGCGGCGACGGAGTGGTGTCGGCCGGCATCCGGGATATGACCCAGAGAGAACGAAAATCTTTCAACCGTATCTCCGGCGGAAACAGAACCATACGACTGACCCTCTATTTGCCGACCCTGAACACCGTTCGCCTCTCGGGCTTCACCTCCCTGACCACGACGGACTCTTTCACGGGAGAGAATCTCGAAATAGCGCTGTCGGGCAGCTGTGCGATAACCGGGAAACTGAGTGTGTCGAGCTCCCGCGCGAAAGTGCAGTGTAGTGGCTTTTCGGAGTTGGAAAGGCTGACCCTCGAAGGGACGACATATCTGGTAACGAATATCTCGGGCTCGTCGAAGGCCAAGATAGACGCCTCCGATGCGGCGAACTCAAAAATAGAAGTAACGGGCTTCTCCTCCCTGCGTCTCACCGGTGCCGGGGCCCGGGGACAGTGGACCGTCGGCGGAAGCTCGAAACTTTCCGCCGGAAATTTCACCGTGAAAGAGTTGAATCTTGACGTATCCGGCTTTTCCAAGGCGTATGCCGACGTCGATGCCGGGGGGAGCGACCTTACCGTTTCGGTGACGGGGAGCGCCCAGACGGAAATGACCGCCCGCGGGGTGGGCCTGTCGAAATTCGAAGTATCGGGTTTCTCCTCCCTGCAAATCGACGGCGACGGCAACCGGGGTCAATGGAAAGTCACGGGGAGCGCCGGTGTCAGGGCTCAGGATTTCGCTCTCCGGGAATTGGACGCAAGTGTCACGGGTTTCTCGAAAGTTCTTACCAACGTCTCGGAAAACCTTACCACTCGCACCGACAAGGGGGCGTCGCTACGTTATCGCGGAACTCCCCGCGTCGACAACTTCACCGATTCCGTCCGGCCGCTGTGACGGACCGGCTTTCGAAACCGCTACCATAAAAAAGCTGACGGCCCGCATCACAGGCCGTCAGCTTTTTTCACTCCGGAAACCCCGAAAGGTCAGATCCCCCACTTGTAGAACATCGCTCCCCAGGTGAAGCCCGCTCCGAAAGCGGAGATTATGAGGTTGTCGCCCTTCTTGAAGTGGTTTTTGAAATCCCACAAAACCAAAGGAATCGAAGTGCCCGCGGTGTTACCGTATTTTTCGATATTGACCAGAACTTTGTCATCGGCCAGACCCATCCGGTGGCCCGTGGCGGCGATGATGCGCAAGTTTGCCTGATGCGGAATCAGATAGGCGATGTCCTTGGCCTCCAGACCGTGTTTCTCCATCATGTCGACCGACACGTCGGCCATGTTGCTGACGGCATACTTGAATACCGTCTTGCCGTCCTGATAGATGAAGTGTTCGCGCCGTGCGACGGTCTCCGCGGTGGGAGGATAGCACGAACCGCCCGCTTTCTGATACAGGAAATGGCGTCCGATCCCGTCGACGTGGTTCTCATAGTCTATGAGGCCGACGTTAGGATCGTCGGTCGGCTCCACCAGCATCGCCACCGCGGCGTCGCCGAACAGCGGGCATGTGTTGCGGTCGGTGTAGTCGGTAATCCCCGACATCCTCTCGCCGCACACGAGAACGATCTTTTTAGCGCGACCTGCGCGAATGAAGGCGTCCACCGTGGCGAACGAATATATGAATCCGCTACAACCGGCGTTGATATCGAATCCCCACGCTCCCCGGATACCCACCTTGTCGGAAATTATGTTGGCGGTGGCGGGGAACAGCATGTCGGGAGTGACGGTGGCACAGACGACCATGTCGATGTCGCCGACGTTGGTTTTCGTAGCGGCAAGCAGTTTACGCACCGCGTCGGCTCCCATTTCGGAGGTACCGAGGCCGTCCTGTTTCAGGATATGCCTCTCGACGATGCCGGTGCGTTCGCGTATCCACTGGTCGGATGTGTCGACCAATCCCTCGATCTCGCGATTTGTGAGAATATAGTCGGGCAGAGACGCTTCTATACCCGTGATGACAGCCCTTTTCATAATAATGTCATGTTACAGAACAGGGGCAAAAGTATTGATAAAGTTATAGATCGCCCGATGGCGGGCCGATATTTAACGAAATCATAACATTGTGCAGGTTTCAGTCATGCAGACACGCATATCGTGCGATGCCTGCGAAATCTTCCTGCCGAAGAGTAGCGTGTTTATCTGCAAACTATCGGATTTTATCGACAAAACGGCTTAATTCTTTGGCGGTTCGGAAAAAACGGCTACCTTTGTGCCATACGTTAATGTATTTTCTGAAGCATTAAATCATATCAAACCATTAAAAGAGATGAAGAAGAATTTTACACTGTTGGCATTTGCCGCACTCGGTTTCGCGGCGCTGACTTTTACGGGTTGTAAACCTGAACCCGAGCCTATTCCCGAGCCCGTTAAGGTCGAGAGCGTTTCGCTGGACATCACCTCCAGGACTCTCGAGGTCGGCCAAACTGTAACTCTGGTGGCCACCGTTCTGCCCGAGGAGGCCGAGAATAAGAGCGTCACATGGTCGAGTAGCGCTCCGGCGATTGCGTCCGTTGAGAACGGCCTCGTCACTGCCCTCGCCGTAGGCTCCGCCACCATCACCGCCACGGCCGCCGACGGTAGTGGTAAGACTGCGACTTGCACCATTGAAGTCGACCCGGAACCCATCGTGGGCGATGTATCCATCTCCGGCGACGGATTCGATATCGACGAGGTGCTGGAGATCAAATACACCGAAACGACCTCCGCGGAAGGATTCCCCGTTAAAGTGGATATCGCCTCCGCTCGCGGCATCGACAAACTACTCATTTCGATATCTTCGGAGAACGAACTTTTCAGCACGGCATTGAATATGGTGGGCCTCGACGAAGAGTTCGATCTTGCCAATCCCGACGAAGTATTGCTTGCAAAACTTGCGGCAATTGCCGGTGAGCCGTTCTATGTCACCCTGCCCAGCGGTGCGGACGTGAAAGACAAAACCGAACTCAGTTTCGATATCACGACTTTCATTCCACTGATATTCAGGACAACCCAGATGGGTGGCGTCGGCGGCGATCTTACTGCCGATTTTACGCTGAAAGTGATCGACGACACCGACGTACAAGACGAGAAAACCCTGCAACTCAGCCTTATCGACGACGGCGGCAAAGTGTCTGTCGCCGGCGACGGGTTCAATATCGCCGAGGTGCAGACGATCAACGCGTCGACCCTTCTGGCGGCCTCCGTCAAAATGGATGTGACCTCCGCGAGGGGCATCTACAAACTGCTCGTCAAGATCGTAACCGAGAACCCCGCTTTCAACGGAGCGCTGGGAGTGGCGGGTCTCAACGAAGAATTCGACCTTGCGAATCCTACCCCCCAGTTGGCCGGAACACTCGCCATGCTGCCCCAGATGATGGGGATCACCCTGCCTTACGGCGACGATGTAAAGGATAAAACGGCGATAAAATTCGACGTAACGAGCTTCCTGCCCGTGATATTCGGAATGGCGGGCGAATGTACCGTCGATTTCGAGGTGACGGTCGTCGACGATCTGGAGAACGAAGATACCAAAACTCTGAAACTCGCCTTTGTCGACGACATCCCGGGTGAAGTGTCTATCACCGGCGACGGCTTCGATATCGCCCAAAAGCAAATTATCCTGCTTTCGAAAGTACAGGAAACTCCTCTCAAGATAAATCTGGCCGCAACTAAAGGTATAGATAAACTTCTTGTCGACATAGAGTCAACGAGTGGCGGTTTCACTCAAGCCCTGGACGGAATGGGACTCGGAGGTGAATTCGATCTGGCAAACCCCAGCGAAGCATTTTTGAACGCTCTTGAATCCCCGATGTTCGGAACCATTCTTAAAAATAGTCTGCCTTATGGCAACGCCGTCAGGGGTAAACCCGAACTCGAATTCGATCTCACCGGATTCATGTCCCTTATGGCATTATTCCTCAATCAGGGCGATTTTACTGCGGACTTTGCCATAACGGTCAGCGACCCGGTGAATGGAAGCGAAAGCAAAACCTTGAAGTTGAGTTTCATAGACAATACAAAAAACACACCTGGACTCGTCAACGGCGGGTTCGAGGGTTGGACTCCCTATGCGGCATGGTTCGGGAATATCTGGTGTCCTTCCACAACTTTGACATACGATAATATCGGGATGCCCATAGCAGAGTTTTGGGATACTGCCAATGTAGGAATCAGTATACTGAGTGCCAATAACATCACCATGTACGATGAAACCGACAAGCCGACGGGTTCGAGCGGCAGTCGTTCTGTAAAGATGCAATCGACCATAGCATTCGGGCAATTTGCCGCCGGTAATATTTATACCGGAACCTTCGGTGAAATAACTGCAAACCCGTTGGGAGCGAATGTGAATTTCGGAAGGCCGTTCTCGGGACGTCCGACGGCACTTAAGGGATGGTATAAAGCCGCTCCGGGGAAGATTACCCATGCAAGCGCCGCCTCGGGAAAAGCAGTCGATGATCAGGATGAATATCAGATATACATAATGCTTACCAACTGGGACGAACCGAGGGTCGTCAACACCGGCGATTTGAATACTCTGATAGATTTCAATGCCGATTATGTTATCGGGGTCGGTCAAATATCCGATACCGGAGTCGATACGAAGTTGCCGGTTACCGATTGGACTGAATTTGACATCCCCATCAAATATAAATCGGATGCTCTTCCGACCCATATCGTGATTGTGGCAACTTCCTGTAAATACGGAGATTACCTGACCGGCAGTACCGCCAGCGTTTTGCAGATCGACGATTTTCAATTGGTTTATTAAGAAATAGACAATGATCCGAAAAATATTGATGTTCGCGCTTTTAGCCGCCGTGTCCTTCACGGCGGCTAACGCGCAAAATACGGGAGAGGGGAAACTCCCCCGACGCGTGAAGTTCGACCGCGGCCTCGCTTTCGACACCCGCACACCCTCGATGCCCAAGGGAATGTGGGTCGCGGGAATCAGCGGAGGCTATTCGCAGCACGACAACCGTGACTACGGCGTGTTCATTCTCGACGCACTCAACAGTAGAGGCAACACGTTGACCGTCAGTCCGATGGTGCACTATGTTTTTGCCAACAACCAATCTATCGGTTTACGTTTTCAGTATCGCCGCTCTCTGTTCGACATGGCCGACGCCGAATTCCATCTGACGCCCGAACTCGCCACGATGCTCTTCGGCGACACCGGTCTCAAATACCGCCACGAGAGCGACAACTTCATGGGCTTCGTGTCGTACCGCTATTATGTCGGACTCGGCGCCAGCAAGCGTTTCCTGTTCTTCAATGAGGTTCAGGCGGGTATCGGCGGCGGAAGCGGCCGCGAAGACAGCGGTGCCACGGCGGCGGGGGATTTCAAACGCACGACGCATCAGAAAACGCTCAACTTCCGGCTCGGTTTTTCGCCCGGCGCCACGGTTTTCGTCACCAACTCGATGGCGATCGAGTTGCAGATAGGCCTGCTGGGGTACGAGTTCCAGAAGTTGACCCAGAAGGCGTCGACGGCGGCCACCACTCCGGACGAGATCGACGCCCTTCCCCGGCCCGGTAGCCGCACGACGCACAACGTCTCGGCGCGGTTCGACCTGTTATCGATCAATTTCGGCGCAACGTTCTATCTGTAATTACGAATTATGAATTACGAATTACGAATTAATGTCAGGAGAATTGCGGCAGCCTTTGTTGCCGTAATTGCCGTTTCCTGTATCGAGCCTCTGACACTCACTCCCGACATCGTGGGTGAGATCACCGCGCTGGAGGTCGAGGGGCAGACCCGCACCCCGTCGATCAATACCGCCACGCGCACCGTGAATATCGAGATGGGGGAGGGGGCAGACCTCTCCGCCGTGAAGGTGACACGCATCGAACTTATCGAGACCGCCTCGTGCGATGTAGTCGCAGGTAGCGTGCTCGATCTTTCGACGCCTTTGAAAGTCTCGGTGACAACCGCCGCCCGTTACGAATGGACGATCTCGGCGACACCGGCTTACACAGCCGACAGGCCTCTGCCCGGAGGCGACTTCGAGGAGTGGAGTACCACCGGCTGGCGGCCGACATGGAACCCCTGGCCCGAAGGCGCCGTGTGGGAAAAAGACAGATGGTGGGACACCGGCAATGAGGGCGTCACTCTGCTCGCTCCGAGCAACAGTGTTCCCACCGAGCCGGGCGAGGGTTGTCCTGCGAATCCCGAAGGCCGTGCCGTGAGGCTCGAATCCCGGTACGCACTTGTCAAGGCGGCAGGCGGGAATATCTATTTCGGCAGGTTCGGCGGTCTTTCCGATGAACCCGGAAGTTACGACGCGACCTGCGAACTCGGTCACAACTGGCAAACCAAACCGGCGGGACTTAAGGGATGGTATAAATATTTTCCGCAACCCATCGACGCTGTCAGCGATAGTCACGTCGGACTGAACCCCGCGGGCCTCACTAAACAGCAGTGGCTGGGTTCGATGGACTCGCTTCACGTTTGCGTCGCGCTGTGGGCCTCGCCCGACGGCAGGGAGATACCTTTCACGGTCGACACGACTCCCGCGAGGTTCGTCGATTTCTCCCGCAACGCCGATGGAGTGCTTGCATACGGCGCGTTCGTCAGTAGCCGTGAGCAGGCCGAGTGGGACGAGTTCAATATCGAGATGGAATATTTTATAGGCGAGGATGAGCCTCTGCCCGCCAATACCCAGCTCTATCTCTTGGTGACGGCAAGTAAGAACTGCAACTATTTCATCGCGGGAACCGGTTCGAAGAATACTCCGACTTTCGCCGATGACGGCCCGGGTTCGCTAATGTATGTCGACGAATTGGAACTAATCTATTGATGATAAAGAGGGTCGGTTGACCCTCTTTTTTTTCCGTTTCACCTCGAGTATCGTGTCATTTAACACGAAGAATACTTAACTTTGAAAGATATCAATTTTTTCAGAAAAAGATGAAGAAATCTACTAACAGATGGGTGGCGCTGGCCGTGATAGCCGTCTTGGTGACGGGCATCGTCATATACCGTGTCGTGTGGCAAAAGCCCGATGAAGGCCCTGCCGGTGTAACAGCAAGTCCGGGACGCGGAGTCCTGCCGGTACGGGGATTGGTGATAGGACAGCAGCCCCTGCTGTTCGCCCTCGAGAATATTACGGCCGATATCCTTCCCGACGAGGTGGTCGACCTCGCGTTCGAAACCTCGGGAAAGATCACGGGTATCTTTTTTAATGAGGACACCGCCGTCGAGAAAGGGCAACTTCTGGCAAAAATAAACGACGAACCGCTTCAGGCGCAACTCAAAAAGCTCGAGGCGCAGGTCAAGCTCTCCGAAGACAGGCTCTACCGCCAGAGCGAACTTCTGGAGAGGGACGCTGTCAGCCGCGAGGCTTACGAGCAGGCCCAAACCGAACTCGCGATGCTTCGCGCCGATATCGACCTCGTGAAGGCCAATCTCGCGCAGACCGAACTCCGCGCACCGTTCGACGGAGTGATAGGTTTCCGCTACGTCAGCGAGGGTGCGTGGGCCTCTCCGACCACCGCCGTGGCGCGCCTCGTGAAGATAGTTCCCCTGAAACTGAGTTTTTCGATCGCCGAAAAATATATGAATGCCGTCCGGCGCGGAACCCGCGTGCAGTTCAGTGTGGAGGGCTTCCTCGATCCCTTTGAAGCCGAGGTCTACGCCGTTGCGTCGGAGATCGAACAGAGTACCCAGCAGTTGGATGTCAAGGCGATCTATCCCAACGGCCGCGTTCAACTGATGCCGGGTCGTTACGCGACGGTGGCTATCACCCTTTACGAGCACGAGAACGCCATCGTGATCCCGGCCGAGTCGGTCATTAAGGAGATGGGTGTGGACAAGGTCTATCTCTATCGAGGCGGTACCGCCCAGCCGGTCGATATTCAGGCTGGACAGAGGACAGACGCGGCGATCGAGGTTATAACCGGCCTCATGCCGGGCGACACGTTAATCACTACCGGGGCTCTTCAGTTGAGGCAGGGGCTTCCCGTGAGAATAGAAAATCTTTAAATTACGAATTAAAAATTACGAATTACGAGTCTGTTATCCCATGACTGTAATTCGTAATTCGTAATTCGTAACTCGTAATTGAATATGAATATTTCCGAGTTAAGCATAAAGCGTCCGGTTCTCGCGACAGTGTTCTCATTGGTGATCCTGCTGTTCGGGTTCATCGGCTTCAGTTATCTGGGGGTGAGAGAGTATCCGAGTGTCGACAATCCCATCATCACCGTAATGACCTCCTATCCGGGGGCCAACGCCGATGTCATCGAGAACCAGATCACCGAACCTCTGGAACAGAACATCAACGGTATCCCGGGGATCCGTTCGCTCACCAGCGTCTCGTCCCAGGGGTCGAGCCGCATCACGGTCGAGTTCGAATTGTCGGTGCCGCTCGAAACCGCCGCCAACGACGTGCGAGACAAGGTTTCCCGTGCCCAAAGGTATCTTCCGCGCGACTGCGACCCTCCCACTGTGACAAAAGCCGACGCCGACGCTATGCCCATTCTTATGGTGGCCGTGCAGAGCGACGAGCGTTCGCTGTTGGAGATATCGGAGATAGCCGACCTCACGATCAAGGAGCAGTTGCAGACCATCAACAACGTCTCGGCGGTGGAGATATGGGGTGAGAAACGTTACGCCATGCGCCTTTGGCTCGACCCGGTGAAGATGGCGGCCCACGGCGTCACCACGATGGACGTGAAGAGTGCGGTCGACCGTGAGAATGTGGAGTTGCCATCGGGGAGTATCGAGGGCAACACCATAGAACTCTCGATCCGCACTCTTGGACTGATGCACACCGCCGACGAGTTCAACAACCTTATCATCCGTACCGACGGTCAGAGGGTGGTGCGCCTTCGGGACATCGGCTGGGCGGAACTCAGTCCGCGCGATCTGCGCTCATACATGAAGATGAACGGAATTCCGATGGTGGGAGTCGTTGTGGTCCCGCAGCCGGGAGCCAACCATATCGAGATCGCCGACGCGGTTTACGAGCGCATGGAGGCGATGAAAAAAGACTTACCCGACGACGTCGTCACGAACTACGGGTTTGACAGCACCCGCTTCATCCGCTCCTCCATTTCCGAGGTGGTCGAGACCGTGTGGGTGGCGTTCCTGCTCGTCATCATCATCATCTTCCTGTTCCTCAGGGACTGGAGGGTGACGCTCGTTCCGGTGGTCGTCATTCCGGTATGTCTGATCGGTTCGTTCTTTATAATGTACATTTGCGGATTCTCGATCAACACGCTGACCATGCTCGCCGTGGTGTTGGCTATCGGCCTCGTGGTCGACGACGCCATCGTGATGACCGAGAACATATATATAAGGATAGAGCGGGGAATGGCTCCTCGCGAGGCCGGTATCGAGGGGGCCAAGGAGATATTTTTCGCCATTCTCTCCACCACGATAACCCTTGTGGCGGTTTTCCTGCCCATTGTGTTCATGTCGGGTATGACGGGAAGGCTCTTCCGCGAATTCAGTCTCGTGATAGCGGGTGCGGTCGCGATCTCTTCTTTCGTGGCGTTGACGCTCACCCCGATGCTTTCGACCAAGATACTCAAAAGGCGCGAGCGCAAGAATTGGATTTACCGTAAAACCGAGCCTTTCTTCGAGTGGCTCAACGGAATATACCACCGTTCGCTCTCGGCTTTCTTGCGCCGCCGGTGGATGGCGCTACCCATCGTGGCGGCTATGATAGGTATTATTGTGTGGCTTTGGACGGCGGTGCCTTCCGAACTCGCCCCGCTGGAAGACCGCTCGTCGGTCTCGATCCGTACCATGGGGCCCGAGGGAGTGACCTACGAATACATGAGGGATTACACCGAAGAGATAAACCTGCTGGTCGACTCATTGGTTCCGGAGGCGAAGTTCGTCACCGCGAGAGTGGGGGGCGGATCGGGTAATGTCCAGATAGAACTCGATCCTCTGGGCGAAAGGAAGCGTTCGCAGATGCAGGTGGCCGAGGCTCTTTCGGCGGCGGTGTCCCGGCGCACCGCGGCCCGCTCGTTCGTCCAGCAGCGCTCCACTTTCGGAGGCGGCCGTGGCGGGATGCCCGTACAGTATGTGTTGCAGTCGATCGATATCGAGCGACTTCGCGAGGTGTTACCGCGTTTCATGGACGAGGTTAACCGTAGTCCCGTTTTCCAGATGTCGGACGTCAACCTGAAGTTTACGAAGCCCGAGGCGCGCATATCCATCAATCGCGACAAGGCTAACCTGCTGGGGGTCAGCACACAAAATATCGCCCAGACTTTGCAGTACGGCCTGTCGGGCCAGAGGATGGGCTATTTCTACATGAACGGCAAGCAGTACGAGATATTGGGCGAGATCAACCGCCAGCAGAGGAACCGTCCGGCCGATCTCTCGTCGATGTACATTCGCAACAACGCCGGTGGCATGATCCAAATGGACAACCTCGTGGAGATCAACGAGGACATCGCTCCTCCGCAACTCTATCGCTACAACCGTTTCGTGGCGGCGACCGTCTCGGCCGGTTTGGCGCGAGGATACACCATCGGTCAGGGACTTGCCGAGATGGACCGCATAGCCGCCGAGGTGTTGGACGACACCTTCCGCACGGCCCTTTCGGGCGAAAGTAAAGAGTTCCGCGAAAGCGCCTCCTCGCTTATGTTCGCTTTTATTCTGGCCATCGTGTTGATCTATCTGGTACTCGCGGCGCAGTTCGAGAGTTTCAAGGATCCGCTGGTCATCATGCTCACGGTACCGTTGGCTGTGGCCGGAGCGCTCGTGTTCATGTACTTCAGCGGCGGGACGATGAATATCTTCAGTCAGATCGGGATAATCATGCTGATCGGGCTCGTCGCCAAAAACGGCATTCTGATCGTCGAGTTCGCCAACCAGAAACAGGCTGCGGGAGAGGCTAAGGGCGAGGCTATTCTCGGCGCATCGCTACAGCGTCTGCGCCCTATTCTGATGACGAGCTTTTCCACCATTCTGGGACTGTTGCCGTTGGCTTTCGCCTCGGGAGAGGGAGCGCAGTCGCGCATTGCGATGGGCGTTGCCGTGACCGGAGGATTGCTCATTTCAACCATTATGACCCTCTATATCGTGCCTGCGATGTACAGTTACATCTCCACCGATCGTCACATAGAGCCTGCGATCGATGGCCCGAATCCCGACGATCCCGACGATTTCGGAATCGACGGCGACACCAAAAAGAAAAAGAAGAAAAAAGAAAAAAAGAAGGACAAAAAAGATAAGAAGGTGAAAGGCAAAGGTCACAAACTTGCTCTTACAATGCTGGCGGCCTCTCTTACGGCATTGTCCGCCGCGGCACAAACCGGCGTGCAGATACCCCATGCCGATTCTCTCGAATTAAAGACGATCGGGGGGCCGATGCCCGTTCCTCAAAGCCAGGTTTATACACTCCCGGAGTGCCTGGCGTTGGGTCTGATGCAAAATTATTCGGTTCAGATCGCTCGCGGTGAAGAACAGATCGCCCATAACAACGCCACTTGGGGAAATGCGGGTTTCCTTCCCACGATCGACCTGACCTCCGGATACAACGCTGCTCTCGACGCAACCCGCACCACCCCCCGCACAGGTACGGTGAGTGAAGAGAGCGGCGCCCTTTCGGGGATTTTTTCGGCGGGACTCGACGTGTCGTGGACGATCTTCAACGGCATGAGCGTTCAGACCAACTGGAAACGCCTGCGCGAACTCGAAGCCATGGGAGAACTCTCGGCGCGTATCACCATCGAGGATTTCGTCGCCCAGCTCACCGCCGAATACTACAACTACATTCAGCAAACGATCCGTCTGAGGAACTATCAGTATGCCGTGTTGCTTTCGAGTGAAAGGCTCCGCATCGCCGAGGCGAGATATCTGCTGGGTAACGGTTCGCGTCCCGAGGTACTTCAGGCAAGGGTCGACTTCAATGCCGACTCGTCGCTCTATATCACCCAGAAGGAGCGGATCGCAACCTCGCGGATAAATATGAACGAGTTGATGGCCGCCGACGATGTCGACTGTGAGTTCGCGGTCAGGGATACCCTGATAGGGATCGACGAAAGCCTCGAATGGAGCGAACTCTATGACCGTATGATGAGCACGAGCGCCGAACTCGCCCATGCCCGACGAAGCGGTACGCTCGCTGGTCTCGATGCGAAGATCGTGACCTCACGTGCCTATCCCTATCTGCGCCTGAATGCCGGATACGGCTATGCGGCGAACACATACCGGCGCGGAGATATCCGCAGCCGCCACGTGTGGGGCCCCGACGCGGGATTGTCCTTGGGCTTCACTATCTTCGACGGTAACCGCCGCCGCGAGATACGCAACGCCCGCATCGAGGCTGACAACGCCCTGTTGAGGGTCAGAGAGATCGAAACCTCGCTCAAAGCCGACCTGGCCACTTTCTGGCAGGCCTACCGGAACAATCTGCAACTGCTCGCTCTCGAGCGCGAGAACGTCATCTCGGCGCGGCAGAACTACGAGGCCGCCAGAGACCTCTATATGACCGGAGTCATGGCTGGAATCGAGCTCCGTGAGGCGCAGATGAGCCTTTTGGCCGGAGAAGAACGCCTGCTTGTGGCGCAGTATAATACCAAAATGTGCGAGATATCGCTACTTCAGGTGAGCGGATCGGCTCTCGATTACCTTCGATAGGTGTGACTCTGGTACGATAGTTGAGGACTATAACGCATTGTCTCTTCTAACACTTTAAAACATTTCGATTATGAGTTTTGTATGGTTTATTCTCATCGGTCTGGTCGCGGGATGGCTGGGCGGTCTGATCGTCAAAGGTTCGGGTTCGGGCTTTTGGATCAATCTTTTGGTCGGCGTCGTCGGCGCGGTTCTGGGCGGTTGGCTGATGAGCTTCGTGAACGTGGGCGGGAACGGCCTGATCTGGCAGCTACTCGTCGCGGTCGTCGGAGCGGTGGTGTTGCTTCTGATAGTGGGGCTGTTCACCCGAAAAAGATGATAATCTTTTCGTTATAACGAACCTCCCGTCGATCTCCGGCGGGAGGTTCGTTTTTTGTGTGGAAACAAGCCCGATAGGTTTTTGGCATGTTTTATGTGAAACACGGTGAACGACTGTTTTCCGCTCGGCGGAAAGTTTTCGCAACGGCATTAATTTAACCGAAATACAATGCGATCATGAGATTCCGTTATACACTTTTGCTGCTCTCGGTCATAGCGCCGATGACCCTTGCGGCTCAAACAAAAAAATGGGACGAATACCGGGCGGAGAACGGGATATCGCTCCCTACGTGGAACATCAAAACCAATCTGCTTGCCGACCTGACGACCTCTCTCAACCTTGCTTTCGAGTTCAGGACGGGCGAACACACCTCCCTCGACATTACAGGGCAGTGGAATCCGTTCTCGTTTCGAGACGGAGTCACCAAATGGAAACATATCGGCGCCCAGCCCGAATTCCGTTACTGGACCGCCGAAACGTTCCGCGGCCACTTCTTCGGGGTACACGCCCATTATGTCTTCTTCAACGTGGGTGGTCTTTGGAACGGCCCGTTCACCGACTATATGCACGAAAACCGCTTTCAGGGCGATCTCTACGGTTTGGGTGTCAGTTGGGGCCATCGCTGGAACTTCTCACGCGGTCTGGGACTCGAAGTCACCGCGGGTGTAGGCTACGCCCACAAGAACTATAAAAGATACGAATGCGGGGATTGCGGCGAAGAGTTGGGTCACCGCAGAAAGAACTATTTCGGCCCCACCCGGCTGGGTGTGAGCCTGATCTTCGGAGGAGATTCGAGACAGGAAGCCGTTCCGGTACCTATTCCTGTTCCAATTCCTGTTCCTGTCGCTAAGGTGCGCTATGAACCGCGGTTCGCTCCGAGCTTTATCGTTCCCGATGTGGAACCGGTCAAGATACGCTATGAGTCGGGTTCGGCCTACCTCGAATTCCCCGTCGGAAACTCGACCATCATTCCCGATTTCCGCGACAACACAGCCGAACTCGCGCGCATCGATAAAACCATCCGACTTGTGAAAGACGATCCCGATGCCACGATTACTGGCCTTACCCTCACCGGCAACGCCTCTCCCGAAGGTTCCTGGCCGAGCAACCAGTCGCTTTCGCAGAGAAGAGCCGTGGCTCTGAAGCACTACCTGATTGAGCGCTATGGCTTGCAGTCGGGCCTTATCGCCACTCACGGCGAAGGTGAAGACTGGGATACTCTCTCCCGTTTGGTCGAAGAGTCGAACATCGTCGGCAAACAGTCGCTTCTTGCGATCATTAACGGCTCCGACAACCACGACGCGCGCGATCGCCAAATGATAGCCGCCAATCGCGCGGGATATGATGCCATGGTTCGCGACATCTATCCGCGCCTTCGCCGCACCGATTATAAACTCGACTTCGAGGTCGCTCCTATCTCCATAGAAAGAGGGAAAGAGATCATGCGTACCAGACCGCGCAACCTCTCTCTGAACGAGTTGTTCCTTATTGCCGAAACCTATGAACCCGGTACCGAGGAGTTCCGCGAAGTGAATGAGATCGCCGCGCGCGCATTCCCCGACAGCGATATAGCCAATAACAATGCCGCTGCCGCCGCTCTTGCGCGAGGTGATGTTACATCGGCCGCGACGTTCCTGAGCAAAGTGAAGCATCACGGCGCCCAATGGAATAATAACATGGGTATCGTATCCTACATGCAGGGCGATCCCGTGCGTGCAGCCGGATATTTCCGCGCGGCGGGCTCCACAGGATCGGCCAATGTGCATGAACTCGAAAAACATCTCGAATCGATCCGTTAATCGATTGTGACAAAGAGAAAAAAGAAGATCCATCCTTTCGGATGGATCTTCGGGGTGACTAGATTCGAACTAGCGGCCACACGCCCCCCAGACGTGTACTCTAACCGGGCTGAGCTACACCCCGAGCGGTTTTTGAGAGTGCAAAGATAACTATTATATTTTAACCGCAAACACAGGCGGGCAAAAAAAAACTCATTTACAGCCGGACAGAGGAAAGCGACAATGTATTATGAAAAAAAATAGTCATTTATTTGCGGTGAATGTTTTTTTGTCTATCTTTGCCCCACGAAAAAATCGGTTAGGACGCAAGATTTTCATTCTTGAAAGAGGAGTTCGATTCTCCTATGGGCTACCGGGGGTGCCGACTAACGGAGGCGCCCCTTTATGACTGGAAAGTAATTAAGAAAACGAAATAATGGCAAACCACAAGTCATCACTCAAAAGGATCCGCCAGACGCAGGTACGCCGTCTGCGCAACCGCTATTACCACAAAACCACCCGCAACGCCGTGAAGGCCCTTCGCAACACCACCGACAAGGCGGCCGCCGAAGCGCTGTTTCCCAAGGTTAGCGCCATGCTCGACAAACTCGCACAAAGCAAAGTTATCCACAAGAACAAAGCGGGTAACCTTAAGAGTTCGCTCCAGCTCCATGTAAATGCTCTGTAAGAGCGTTTACGACCGAGGGTTTTAACCCTCGGTGGAGAAGAAATTCCGCTAAATCATTGCCGTCGGTTTTAATTGACGGATAGTAAAGGGTACACTTGTGGGCGTTAGCCCCAACCTATATGATGGTGGACGTAGCTCAGCTGGTTAGAGCGTCGGATTGTGGTTCCGAAGGTCGTGGGTTCGAGCCCCATCTTCCACCCCGAAGCCCCCGTACAGGGGGCTTTTTTGTGTCGATGGGGCTTCTCTGGGTTATCTCCGTCGCACGATGCCTCCACCGAAGCCTTGCGGCTTCGAAGCTCGGCGCTCCGTCGATGATTCCGCTCGGCATAGCCTCGCTCAATTCGAGCCCCATCTTCCACCCCGAAGCCCCCTTTGCAGGGGGCTTTTTGTGTCGATGAGGCTCAGGGTTATCTTCGTCGCACGATGCCTCCACCGAAGCCTTGCGGCTTCGAAGGTCGGCGCTCCGTCGATGATTCCGCTCGGCATAGCCTCGCTCAATTCGAGCCCCATCTTCCACCCCGAAGCCCCCTGTACGGGGGCTTTTTTATTGATGAAGTTCTCCGATTTAATGTATGTAAATACGATATAAGCGGTTTTTACACTATCTTTGCCCGGCTACTAATCCATACACAGTTTATAGATCACACCTGGTTCCACTAATCTGGCAGTTAAGAATCACGAGGGATGATCGCATTGCTAACGCTTATGTTGCACAATTCCATGTGCGACGTTTCTGCGTGGTATATGTTCGTCCTTCGTGAACCTTGCCAGAGGTAGTGGATGGTGCGGCGTTGCCACGCTTTTTTATTATATATAACATATAACCAAACAGATACCTAATGAACACTAACCCGGATAATAAACAAAAGTCCGACCCCCAGGAGGATAACCGTCGCCTGCTCGAAAGGTTCAGAGCGGGTGACGATACAGCATTCGAGCAGATATATATGCAATGGTTCGGCCCAATTTTTCATCTGCTCAAACGGCTTACCGGCTCCGTGGAGGATGCCCGGGACATCACGCAGGACGTCTTTTGCAGGATTTGGGAAAAGCGCGGCAATATAGAGGTC
>QMCE01000266.1_pt1 | contig 28960 bp, 22 predicted proteins | sample 1821851 | NCBI WGS metagenome assembly QMCE01 (sample SAMN09453174, study PRJNA476694) | Termite gut metagenome, whole genome shotgun sequencing project. | isolation source: worker | host: Odontotermes sp. | place: South Africa:Pretoria | collected 2016-01-28 | reverse complement strand
ATATTGCATAACGTTTCAATTGTAAATAACGTTGACGACCGCTAAATCCCTTAATATATTATACAATTAAAATATTTCAAAACATTATATATGTCAATATTTCATAAGAAATTTAACCCATATTTCGTCTAACTTGTTGATATACGCCATAAAATGGCGTATATTTTTCCTTATCCGGCGCGCTCTCCAAAGGCCGTTCGCATCAGCTCGCGCGTGTATTCCTCTTGGGGATTATTCATAATGTCGGTGGTCGCGCCTGATTCCACCACTTTTCCGTCTTTCATCACCAGAAGGTTGTGGCACAAGAGGCGGACAAGGCGGAGATCGTGGCTGATAAATAGGTAGGAAAGTCCGCGCCGCGCCTGCAAATCAAGGAGCAGGTTTACCACTTGGAACTGAATACTGCGGTCAAGACTGGAGGTCGGCTCATCCAGTACCAGCACTTCCGGCTCAAGCACGAGACTGCGGGCAAGAGCGATGCGCTGCCGCTGTCCGCCGGAAAACTCGTTGGGATAGCGCGAAAGGAAGGATTCGTCGCCCATGCCGGTTTCCCGCAAAGCCTCAAGTACCCGCTCGCGGCGATCTTCCTTCGTTCCTATACCGTGCAGGGACAAGCCTTCGCCCACTATGTTCTCAACGGTCATACGCGGACTTAAACTGCCGTAGGGGTCTTGGAAGATGATCTGCATCTTGCGGCGCAGGGGGCGCAGCGCGTCTTCCTTCAAGTCTTGAATTTCATCGCCGCAGAGCCTTATGACGCCTTCGCTTTTCACGATCCGCAGGAGCGCCCGTCCCAACGTGGTTTTGCCACTGCCGGACTCGCCTGCTACGCCGAGCGTCTGCCCGCGCCGTAGGGTGAAATCTACGCCGTCCACCGCTTTTACATAAGAAGAAACCCGCCGTAAAAAGCCTTTTTTTATGGGGAAGTACACTTTGAGCCCACGAACTTCCGCAACCGCTTCCGCGCTGTCATTCGGCAGAGGGCTTTTTTCCTTAGCGCCCGATCCCATAAGCGTACGTGTGTACGCCTCTTTCGGATTGGAAAAAATTTCCTCCGCTGTACCAGTTTCGATAATCAGTCCATCTTTCATCACCGCCACACGGTCTGCCATACGCCGCACTATGTCGAGATCGTGCGTGATAAACAGCGCCGCCATACCGAGTTCTTTCTGCAAATTTTTGATGAGGGTGAGAATCTGGTCTTGAATGGTAACATCAAGCGCAGTGGTGGGTTCGTCAGCGATAAGCAGCTTGGGACTGTTGAGCAGGGCGAGCGCTATCATCACGCGCTGCCGCTCACCGCCCGAAAGTTCGTGCGGATAGGCGCCGAGCCGCTTTTCCGCGTCCCGCAAGCCTACTTTTTCGAGCCACTCAAGCACAAGCGCCCGCGCGCGCGTTTTTGATCCGCCCTGATGCAGAAACACCGATTCGGAGAGCTGCTTTTCTATGGTGTGCAGCGGATTAAGGCTCGTCATAGGTTCTTGAAAGATCATGCCGATGTCCTTCCCGCGCAGCGAGCGCAAAGCGTCTTCCTTCATCGTGAGTACATTCTTCCCCTCAAACAGGATTTTGCCCGCTGGATAGTGAATCCAGTCCTCGCTCACCAGTCGCAGAAGCGCCTGCGCGCTCACGGTCTTGCCGCTCCCGGATTCGCCCACCAGCGCGAAGGTCTCATGCGCGTCAATGAAAAAATCTATGCCATGTACCACTTCTTTTGCCGCGCCGCGCCCTCGCGCTCCAAACGCTGCTTTAAAGCCTCTGTATTCAAGCAGATGCGCCGCCTCGCGTACGCTTTGCTCTTCCCCTGCATATTCCACTTTTCACTTCCCAATATATTAAAAAAGCTTAAAAAAATTGATTTTTTACACTATATATGATATATTTTATAGTGTCTAGAGGTATTCTTCTTTGTTTATCCTGTATATTAAGGAGTTGTAATATGAAAAAGATATGTATATTCACAGTGGTACTGGCGCTGTTATTTGGTACGGGGATGGTGGGCGCGGACGAGACTTCTCTAAACGGAGTACAATCGGCGTTTGATACGTTTTCGACGGCACTCACCAAATCGCTGCCCTTTGGAGCCACCGTAGGGCTGAACTGGTCGGACGCTTATATAGGCCAGCTTATCGGAACGCCGCCTCATTTTGGGGTGGGGGCGTCCGCCGGTTTTACCACGATGGATGTGAAGGCAGTGCAGGGACTGCTGGACGTTTTTGGCGTGAAGCAGAAGATACCATTTATGCCGCTGCCCGCTTACACAGTGGAAGGGCGCATAGGCGGATTTGGCTTTCCTTTTGACATAGGGGTTAAATTCGGTATGCTGCGGAACATGGATATGTCAAAAGTCGTAAGTGATGGCTTCAAATTTGACTACCTGCTCGCAGGTGGAGATATTCGGTACGCGCTTCTCAAAGAGAACGCCGCGCTTCCGAATGTGTCCGTAGGCCTTGGGGTGAGCCACCTGCGTGGTGGCGTCAGTGTGCCTTTCGGAAACGGTATGAGCTTTAGCTTCACCGATCTTTCCAATGTTTCGCACACAATCTCAGTCGACAAACCCACTGCGCGCCTTTCATGGCAGACGACTGTGGTGGAACTCAAGGCGCAGGTTTCCAAAACCTTCCTTATTTTTACGCCATATTTGGGCGCGGGCCTCAGCTACGGGTGGTCTGAAACAGGCTATGAAGTGAAGGCGGGACTTTCATACGACGGAAAACCCGCAACTATCACCCCCGATCAAATCGCCACTATAAAAAGTGCTGTGCCAGGACTTAACAATGTTTCGACGGATGGTTTTTCCACCAAAAAAAGTATGAGCGCTTTCGGATTCAGGCTTTTCGGCGGACTTTCCTTCAACCTTGCGGTCATAAGGATTGATCTTACGGGTATGTTCAACGTTCGAGATAAAAACTGGGGAGCGACAGCCGGTTTGCGCTTCCAGCTTTAATTTTTAGGCGATGTTTCAAAAAAGTATGATGAAGAGATGAGAATATGAAGCGGAATGCAGCAATTTTATGTATTATAATGAGTTTTTGTAAGACTGTTTTTGCTCATTCATCTTTATCATACTTTGTCAAACACTACCTTACTTCTTACTAATTGATGTGAAGTATCCTTGTAAATAGCAGTTCAAAACAAGGAAACCGGAGTTCTGAGCATCGCATTCGGAGTTCCGAACACCACGCTCGGAGTTCTGAACAAGGAAACCGGAGTTCCGAGCATCGCATTCGGAGTTCCGAACAGGGAGATCGGAGTTCTGAACAGGGATGTCGGAGTTCAGAACACCACGTTTGGAGTTCTGAACAAGGAAATCGAAGTTCCGAATTAGGAATACGATGTTTTGAACAAGCCTGTCTTGAAATTTGTGTAAATTGATTTTTTATTCGCAGTGGGGTTTACTACCCGCTGTTTGTACTACTTACCATTCTATGGTAGTAAACCCCACAGATACTAATTTCCTTACAGAACGAACCTCGTCAATTCTGTAACACGTACATGTTTCCTCGCCCCTTGCGGCGGGGAGGTTCATTTACCATTGAATTCTTTATAAGAACATTTACACAGAAAATCTCACAAGTTCTTTTGAACTATAAAACATGATATTTCGCTGCTTGCAGCGGGGAAGGTTCATTTAAAAACCGGAGAAAAAAAATCCGCTTGACAAAGAAGAGAAAATATGGATATTATATACAACGGTCTATTGTTGCCACCATTCAGATGGGGGTGTGGGATAAAATTATAATAGCCTTTATAAAAGAGGTAGGGGACGTGTCGAACATACCGGCGTATAAGCGTCTTGAAAATAACGCTGTACAGAAAGTAAAACGGTTTTTCATTCTTATTGGACGGGGAATCGCCTTGTTTTTCAAGACGATTGCGCGGGGTTTGGGTAAGCAGTACACGCTGATGCTGGTGCCCCATAGCGAAAAACGGGTCTACAACCTGCGGATTTCGGTGTTTGCGGCAGTATGCTTCGTGGTGGCGCTGGGCGGCGCAGTGGTGGCGGTCTTCTGGTACGGCTCATCGTCCAAAACAGGGGAGCGCATCGTCGTTACGGACAAGGACTCGCGCCTCAGAGACGCGCAGGCGAGCCTTAACCAGCTCCGCGACGAGACCGCCAACCTTATGCGCGAAGCGCGGGGATTCGAGACCGCGCTTTCAAGCACGCTTTCCGCACTGGGGCAGGACATCCCCTCTTCGGGCGGTGACGGCGGCGCGGGCGGCGACCTTTCTTCCTTCTTTGATATACAGGAAACGCCTGAAGGCGTTTTGAAAGAAGTCGAGGATATGCGTCATATCACCGCTTTCCTGCAAGGGGTTACGCCGCAGGTGCGGGAGATCGGCGCAGTCATCAACTCCTACAGCGCTCTGCTTACGGAAATTCCAAGCTTGTGGCCTATCAAGGACGGCAGAGGGCATATTTCATTTTCCTTTGGACAAAACATCAATCCTTTCACTAAACAGTATTATATGCACAAAGGCATAGACCTTTCCACCTACCGGCAGGGCGATCCCATTATCGCCACGGCGGACGGACAGGTTGTTACAGTGGATTTTGACGGCGGCGGATTTGGCAACTACGTCATCATCAAGCACAAACACGGTTTTTATACCCGCTACGCGCACATGCTCAGCATCCGCGCTAAGATAGGGCAGCGCGTCCAGCAGGGCGAGGTCATAGGCTATATAGGCAATACAGGACTTTCGACCGGTCCCCACCTTCATTACGAGGTACATATAGGTTCGGACGTGGTTGATCCCAAGAAATACCTCAACATACGTTCAAGTCTCATCAACCCGGCGCAGAAATAATTTTTAAAAAAGCAGGTGACGCGCTGTGAGTGGTGCATTGGGAATAAACACTTGCTAAAGAGGCGGTTTTTAGAATAATGGCGAATGATTTTTCCCTTAATATCATCATAGGACCCAATTCCAGTGTATTGGGCGACGTAGACTCGGCAGGCTTTACTCGTGTAGATGGTAATTTGCGAGGCAACCTGAACGCCAAGGGGCGGATCATCATTGGGGAGAAAGCCCGCATGAAAAGCGACGTAACCGGTACCTTTGTCACCATAGGCGGCGTGGTCTACGGCAACGTCATAGCCAGTGAGCGACTCATCATTTTGGCGAGCGGTCTTGTCTTGGGCGATATCATCACGCGGCGCATACAGGCGGATGATGGCTGCCTTATTCACGGCAAGGTCTCGGTCTGTACCACCGATGAGCAGTGGGAAAAAACCCTAGCCGAGTACCGGGACACGCGCGGCGTGCTTTCCGCGCTTTCAAATTTATCTGGTGTGCCCGCGCACAACAAAAGCAAGAAGTCTTCCTGACGCGTGCATTAATGAGGCGCGTTAATAACACGCCGTTTTTTGAGAAAACATTCGGAAAAAGTGGAAAAAATAGAATCTGCCCTCCCATTTTTTAATCCCACCGCTTATTCCGGCTTGCAGTCCGAAGCAAAAAAGACAAAAAGCAAGGACAAAATAAAAGACAAGCCCTTATTCGGCAGTCTTTTGCAGGAAGCGCAGGACGTTGAGGAAGCGCGTGAAGCTGTAGTCGCCTTACCTATCAACGATGAAACCGTGAAGGGACTGCTTGACGAGGTTCACAGCGCGGGCGACGCCCTCAAAAATCACCCTTTACCAGCGGAAATTCTGCGTTACAAACAAGCCGTACGGAATTTTTTGAATTTTATCGTTCTTAATACATATACCATAGAAAGACAGTACACCGGAAGTCCCCGAAAGCGGCGGGAAAAGATGATAATCCAGATTGTAGACCAGAAGCTCGACCGGCTTGCCGCCGGTATTCTTGAGGGACAAAGTACGCAGCTTGAGATTTTGGCGCGGCTTGAGGAAATATCGGGGATTCTGGTGGATTTGCTGTCCTGATCGGAAAGGAGGGAGCATGGGCGATCATATATACATTATAGGCGCGGGCTTTGCCGGGCAAACGCTCGCGGCGGAGATACAGAAAAAAGCGGTGTTCGGCGAATTGTCCGCGTTTTTGGACGACGACGCCGCGAAAATCGGGCAAAAAATCGCCGGTGTTCCCGTATTGGGACCTATAGCGGACGTGGCGCGGCTTCTTGGCGCGCAAGCCAGCGCCGAGGCGGTCATTGCCATTCCGAGCGCGTCCCGCGAATACCTCAAAAATCTATACAATGTGTTGAAAGATGCGGGATTCCAAAAAATACGCATCCTGCCGTCCGTGTCTCAGATCATAGAGGGGGATGCCCACCTTATACAGACGCGTTCCATAGACCCTCAGGATTTACTGGGGCGCACGCCGGTTGCTGTGCGTCTTAAAGAGAGCCTCGCGTATCTGCGCGGGAAACGGGTGTTGATAACGGGCGCGGGCGGCTCAATAGGCAGCGAACTCTGTCGGCAGCTTCTCTCTGGCGGCGCGGCGCGGCTTTATCTGTTTGGGCACGGGGAAAACTCTATTTACCATATAGACCGCGAACTACGTGTGCTGCAGGAAGAGGGCGTGGGCGAGAAAGCGGCTATTGTACCGGTTATCGGAGACCTCAAAGACGCCGCGTATATGGACTTTCTGCTCTCGCGTCTCAAGGCGGACGCGGTGTTTCACACTGCTGCTTATAAGCATGTGCCGCTTATGGAAGAAAATCCGGTCGCAGTTATAGAAAACAATTTGTTCGGTACGAAAAACCTTGTGGATGCGTGCGCGCGGCACGGAGTGCGGTGTTTCGTGCATATCACTACGGATAAAGCCGTGGAGCCTTCTTCTGTGTACGGCGTGTCAAAGTATTTGTGTGAAAAGCTCCTCACGGAGGAGGCGGCAAGCGCGGCGAAGGCGCGTTTTATGATAGTGCGCTTCGGCAACGTACTTGGTTCGCGCGGGTCGGTTCTGCCTGTGTTTGAGCAGCAGATTGCCAAAGGCGGCCCCGTTACCGTAACGCATCCTGATATGCGGCGCTGGTTTATGACCATTCCCGAAGCCTGTTCTCTCGTATTAAAAGCTGGAGGCGTAGGCGAAAACGGCGGTCTCTACCTTCTTGACATGGGCGATCCAGTGCTTATCCGCGACTTGGCGGAGCAGCTCATCAGGTTTCGCGGCTTTGAACCGGGCAGGGATATAAAGATAGAATATACTGGACTGCGCGCAGGCGAGCGTCTAGATGAAAAACTTTGGTCTGATGACGAAACGCCCGTTCCCACCGAACACAGTCGTATACTCCGCATACGGCAGAACGCCACTCCTTCCATGAACATATCCGCCCTTATGGACATACTCTCCCCGATCTGCTGTTTTGATCCGGAACAGCCTCACTTGTACCGCGACGCCGACGCCCTCCGCGCGCTGCTCACAGAAGCCGTTCCGTCCTATTATTTGCGGTAACAACAAGCCCAAAAAGGAAAAAGCCCATCCAAAAGATGGGCTTTACAAACTCCCCCGCGCGGGTTCGAACCACGGACAAGCTGGTTAACAGCCAGCTGCTCTGCCTGCTGAGCTACAGGGGAAAGTAGACATACTATACTAAATTCAAAAATTTTTGTCAATATATTTTAGATATTTTTTTAATTTTTTTACTTAAAAGAATCGCGTGTTTCCATTTACGCGCATCGTAAAATTTTAGACTTATCGAGAGAGGGCAGAAACCGGAACGACCGTGAAACCCGCACGTGCGAGCGTGTCAAGAATGACGAAGATGCGGCTGTACAGGTATGCGCCGCCTTCTTCCCTCAGTCCAATCCGTATGGGGATAACAGCGCCGTTCCGCGCCTGCATTGCAAGGATGTCTGCCAACTCCGAAGCGCTTCTCAAAGGCGCGCCGCTTTCTGGCGCGTCTCCGGCGTCAAAGGTTCTGTTCGCTGTCTCATAGCCCAAAGCCGCTGCCGCCGCTTGTATCGTGGGCGAGGACTTATAGAAGGGCGGATGCCACAGCAGGGCAAGCTCTCTGTTCGTAACCGCGAAAAAATCGTCTTCGTTTCGGGCAAGCCCCCGTGCGATAAAGTCGCTGTCTATGGTGTAGCGCGTGGTCGTCAAATCAAGCGGGGCGAAAAAAAGGGAAGCCATCTCGTGTCCCGCGTCCGCTATGCGCTTCACGGCGGCTGGATACTGGCGTATACATTCGCCATTCAGGAAAAAGGTGGCTTTTACCCCCCACCAATCGAGCGCGTCAAGCACACGGTCAAGACCGGTAACGTCATCGTAAATATCGAAACACAACGCAATGCGTCCCGCCGTGCTGTGAGGGGGGACGCGCAGAAAGGGCGCCGTACCCACCGACGCGGTGTTCCGTATCATGGGGATGTTTTCATACACGCCTAAGGGCGTATCAAATCCCGACGCGATATCTTCAAGATACACGCGGTACCTGCCGGAAACAAGCGATGCGGGGCGAATCTGCGGATTGTCCGCCATTACCCACGCAAGCCGCCCGTCCGTTGCATACCACACGCCCGCATTTTGGGCGAGTATGCGGTTCGTTCCAATCTCAAAAGCAAAGGTATCCGCCTGCGAGAGACAGATGAGGCTGTGCTCTAATCCGCCGCTTTCTATGCCGATCCGCTCTATGCGTTTCGCACCGCCAATAATAAAACGATCAGGCGCGAGCCACAGTCCTGTATAAGACGGCGCGTCGCTTATCAGGTGCGTCTGGCGCCACGCCGCGTAGTCGTACAGCGCCGCGCCTTTTTCGCCCCACAGCAGCGCCTTTGTTCCATCAGGCGATAACGCCGCGCCCTTCATGCCGTCAGGTGGCGTAATAGGAGAAAAAGCCGCCCGCGCGCCGCCCGCCGCGTTGAGCCGGTACGCCGCGCCATCCGTGAATACCGTGATAATATTGCCGCCAGACCACAGCACTTGAGGCTTTCCGCAAAATTCGGGCAGTTGAAGAGCGGGGAGGGCGGGGGCGCCTTCGAGCGGGTAGAAAAAGAGCATTCTGTCTCCCCGCGAGATCAGAAGGGATCGCGTGTCCGGCGCTGCGTAAAAGGCGTCAAATTCGGGATCAAAGATAAAAGGAATTCGCAGTACCGCCTGTCCTATCTCTAGAAAATCACGATACATAGAACGGAAGAGGATTTCCGATCCTTTGACCCGGTACACATCCGACCTATTAATATAAAAAAAATCGCCGCTCGCTTCCCATACAACGCACGTTATGCCCCCATCTCCGATGAGTCGGTACCGTTCATCCGTGGACGAATCGCCAATCGGATAATAATACAGTTTCCCAGACCGCTCATAGATGAACATACGGGAATCCGGGCTCCATCGGACAGGAAAATGTCGGTCGTGTTTTTCCACCTGAGAAGCAATCTGACTTTTCGCGCCCGACGCGATGTTCACCAGCATAAGGTTGCCGTAAGCGGGACTTGTACTTTCAAGCGTTACAAGCCACCTGCCATCATTGGAAAGAGCGGCGTTTTCCGCAAAGCCCCTCACCGTTTCCGCTGTTTCGACAAAGGAAGGGACGCCGGAAAGCGGTGACGGAAGCCCGCCCGCCACTGGAATACGAAACCAGCCAAAGCTGTTCCGCACGAGGATCATTCTGCCATTCTCAAGCAGGTCAATTTTTTCAGGAAATACCGTAAATTGTTTGAGACTTAAATCAACAAGACGGGAAACGAACAGTCCGCTCTGCCGTACCGAGCCACTTCGTATGTCCGCCCGGAACAGCACCCTGCCGTCATTAGAAATATCCAATCCGCTGAAGCGCGTCTGCCCGCCCGCTCCAAATATGATGCACAGGGAAAAAAACGCTGCAAAAGCGCCTGTGAGCCGTCGCCATGACGGGAATTTTTTAATGCGCATCTTGCTGACGCGCGTCATAATGACACAAAAACGCATCAAGCTCTTTCTCCATATTCACCAAATTGGCTTCCATCTGTACGAGACGGGCTATGGAGTACTGTCCTTTCTTCCCCAGCATACGCTCGCACGATTTGTCCAGTATCGTTTCAAAAGAAACATTGTTTAAATGCAGTATAGGTTCTTTCGTTTCGCCAATCATATCTTACTCGGATAAACTCTCTGATATGACTGGTTCTGCGATGTCATTGGCGGCAAGTTCCCCGCCCCTTTGGTCAAAAGCTCTGATAAAAGTCGCCACCGCGAGAAAGGTTATAAGAATCAACACAAGTTTACGCATACAGCCTCCAGAATGGAATTTTACACAGTATATCACATTTTTCTAAAAATTCAAGTCATATCATACTTTTCTTATCTAAATTTTTCTCTTTAAAAACAGAAAGGAACTACTTGGTAATTGAAAACGCTTGCCGAAACGCCGGAAAATCGGTATATTACACGTAAGTTTATCTGTCTCGCCTGCGGCGGGCTTTTATTAGGAGGAGCAATTTGATGCTTGAAGAACAAATAAAAGAGGCGCTCAATGACGTGCGCCCTTCTTTGCAAAATGACGGCGGGGACGTGGAATTCGTCTCTGAAAATGACGGAGTTGTCTCAGTGAAACTCACGGGCGCGTGCGGCGGCTGCCCTATGGCGCAAATGACGCTGAAAATGGGAATAGAAAACTACCTTAAAGAGAAAGTGCCGCAGGTAAAAGAAGTAGTCGGGGTATAAGGACGGAAGAATTCTCCGCTGTTTTATTCGCAAGTGGGTTTACTACCCCGCCCCTTTTGGGCGTTCTTAAACAACTATCATAAAAATTACATAGGTATTAAACCCACATAAAATCCATACCTTACAGAACGACGATACCCCGCTGCTCGGCGGCGGGGTTCGTCATTCGTAGTGGGGGTTTAAACCCCGCTCTTTTGGGGCGGTTGCTAAGTGTAATACTTATAATTCCATGGTAGTAACCCCCCACAGGCAATAATTTCCTGACAGAACGAACCTCGTCAATTTGGTAACACTTACATGATTTCCCGTCGCTTGCGGCGGGGAGGTTCATTGGCGGAGTGTTACTTCGGTGCGCCCAAAGCCGCCCAGTTCCGGGCGGCTGAACCCAAAATCGGCTATTCTATTGTCGCGACGCAGGATGTCGTGGACGCCTTTTTGGAGAACGCCACCGCCTTTGCCGTGAATCACGGCGAAGGCAGGCAGTCCCGCCAGCACCGCCGCGTCAATCTGGCGGCTCAGGGCACCGGACGCTTCCTCTAGCCGCATCCCCAGTATGTTGAGTTCGAGGACGGCGTCAGTCCCTCCGACAAGGTCAGTCAGGGCAAGCGCGGGTTTTACTGGCGCGCTCTTCATGGGAACAAGGTCTTCATCGCGGAACACGGTGCGGAGCGAGCCTATTTCTACGAGCCAGCCATTTTTTTCCTTTCTGACGATCCTTCCTCGTTGTTTATAAGACGAAACTAGTACCTCGGCGCCTTCCTCCAAAATCGGCGCATCTTCTCCCACCGCGTCTTCCTTGGGTTCTGTATATCCATCACGCTCTTTTTGCAGAATTTTCAGCGCGTTTTCCTCTTTTTCAAGAATATCCGCCTCATTTATAACGTCATTTTCCAAATTTTTCAAAAAATCCTTAACTTTGAGCGTCTTTTCGCGCGAAATTTCTCCTTCCTTGAGTTCCCGTACCAGATTTTCAAGATTTTTGCGGCTCTCTTCCAGCATTTTTCTGAGTCTGCCTATTTCGCCGTTCTTGATTTCCATCTCTTTTTGGCGCAGGCGCAGCTCCTTGAGGTCGGCTTGGCGGCGTTTTTCCAAAAGACGCTTATCCTCAAGCCGCCGCGCTTCGTCTTCTGTGTCCAGTTCAAGGCGCTTCTTTTTCAAGCCCGCGATGAGGGCGGATACGTCAGAACGATTTTCGCCTATATAGGAGCGAGCGCGTCCGATGATGTCCTCGTTCAGACCATTACGGCTTGCGATGTCTATGGCGCGGCTTTCGCCAGGAAGTCCCATTGCGATGCGGTAGGTTGGGGAAAGCGTGCGTCCGTCAAATTCCACTGAGGCGTTTTCCACCCGCTTGCGCGTATAGCCGTAGTTTTTAAGCACGCCGTGGTGCGATGTAACGATGAGCAAACTGTTTTCTTCTATGAAAAAATCAAGCAGCGCCATGGCGATAGCGCCGCCTTCTTCAGGGTCAGTGCCACTGCCGAGTTCGTCGAGCAGCACGAGGGAACGTTCGGTGGCGCTTTGGGTAATGGCGGCGATATTGGTCATGTGAGCGGAAAAGGTGGAAAGCGACTGGCTTATGGATTGCTCGTCGCCAATGTCGGCAAATACGCCGTCAAATAAGGGCATACTGGTGCCTTCCGCGGCGGGCAGGGCGACGCCGCTTTGGTTCATAAGGGCAAAGAGCCCGGCGGTTTTGAGGGTAACGGTCTTGCCGCCGGTGTTGGGTCCGGTGATGATGACGACGCGATCCCCTTCGTTCATGATAAAGTCTATGGGAACCACGTTTCCGGTTATAGCACCACCGCGCCCCAGCAGAGGATGACGCGCCTGTTTGAGAGCGAGCGCGCCTTCCTGCGCGAAAACGCCGCCCGTTTCCTTTGAATACCGCGCTTTTGTCCGCAGAATTTCAACTTCTATGATTTTTTCATGGAAAAGAACGAGCGTTTCACGGTGAGCGGCGATTTTCGCGGTCAATTCACGCAAAACCCGCGCTATTTCTGCGTCAAGGCGGCGCTTTTCTATGAGGAGGTCGTTGTTTTTTTCCACAACCTCTTCCGGCTCTATGAACAGGGTCTGTCCGGTGGCGGAAGCTTCGTGGACTATGCCGCGTATACGGGCGCGGAAGTTGGCTTTTACGGCGAGAACCGCCCGCCCATCTCGCTGAGACGGCACAGCGGACTGTAACATACGGCGCGTTTCCTCGTTGGCGGCGTAGCGGGACACAGCGGCGTCAAGTTCGGCGGAAAGCCGCTTGATTATGCGGTTTATAGCCTGAAATTCGGGCAAGTCACGCAGGGCGCCGTCCTTGGTAAGGATGCGGAAAACTTCGTCGGCTATGTCGGAACAATCCGGGATGGCTTGAACCGTTTCGGTGAGCGCCGAAACAGGCGCGCTGTCGTCTTTTGCAGGGGGAAGAAGCCAGTGTTTGAGGTTCATGCCGCGTTCTGCAAAAAGCCCCGCGGCGAAAGCTTCTTCAAGATCAAGCGCCGCGCCCTCAACGTTGAGTTTGGGGAGCAGTCCGCTTATGTCAGGCAGGCTCTCTTGTTTTTCCGGCGCGGCAACGGGGTCTTCCATACGGGCGCGCACTGCCTCCACGCAGGTTTTTAGCCGGTTCACGGCGTCCGCGTCCGTGAGGGGCGATTCAGCGAGTATGCGGCGCGCGGCTTCATCACTTAGGGAGCGTTCCGAGACGCGCTTTTGTACAGCGTCAAATTCAAGAATTCGGCAGGTTTTCTGACTCATCATTATGATAGAAATATAACACAAAAACAGGCGTATATCAATGCGCCCAGCGGTTACAGTTTGTGTTCCGATTGCGTTTAGCAGTGGAATTTTTCTCCTGATTATGGTATTTTATAAGTAATGTGAAAATAAGCGCCCGGTCTGTGAAACACAATGTTATCATGTATCTCGAAGTTTTTCTGCTTGCCGCGCTCGCGGCGGCTTCCGTGTGGTTTTTTAAACCAACGGTCGACAGACTGAACGCGGAACTGACCACTATCAGAAATAGCGTGATGGCGACCGCCGAATCTTTGCTCAACCGGCGCATAAGCTATTCTTCCATGAAGACGACAATTTTTAATCTCATTGATATACGGGATGTGAGGCTTACAGATACAGGTATCGGAACGCCATCGGGCGATCAGGGCGACGCCGCGAATTCCGAGACAGATATACTCTCGGTGAGGCGAGTGCGGGTTTCATGGTCGCTGGGCGCGATAATCGCGTTTTTGGCGCGGAATGAGAAAGCCGCCCTGCCGCAGGCGGTGCATGAGGTGATTCTTGACGATCCGGTTATCAATTTTGACGCGGAAAAAGACGCTGATATTTTAAATCTGTTCAGATCGGCTGAGGGAACGGCGGGACAAGGGGAAAAAGGAGCGATTTTAAAAAATATACTTGGAGCGAATACTGTTTTGCGTATACGCGGCGGCGCAGTACAGGTGTCTGCCGGAGATAAAGCTCTGCTGGCGGACATTAACGCGCTGAATCTTGAGGCGGCGACGCGCTCCGGGCGCTTTGTTTTTAGCGGAGAGCTTGAGACGAACGCTCACGCTGATCTTGCCCGCTTATCAGAGCAGGCGGCGCTGACAGATGCGCTGTCGCGGATACTTACGCGCTTTGTCGATCCCTTATCCGCGTCTGCCGCGCTAAAAATAGAAGGTTCCTGCGCCCTTGACTTTAGTTCGGCGGAAGCCCTTGTTACGCTGAATTCCCTTACAAGCGATTTGTTTGACACACGACGCCTCCGTTTCAGCGCGAGGCTGGAAGGGAACAGGGCGGCAATCGCCACGGCGGACGAGCGGCTTCCCTTTGATGCGCGGTTTGAAGCAAATTTGGCAACGGGCGCTTTGTCGGGCGCGCTCTGGGCGGACAACTTTTCCCCGCAAAAGATCGTCGCGCTCAAAGGGAATTTGAGTCCGTACGCCGCGTGGCTTGGCGTTACGGCGTCGGGAACCGCGTCTTTCGCGCTGGACCCGGACGGCGTGCTCAGCTACGAGGCATTCCTCAACGGTCGGACGCCGTCTTCGTTTCCTGCGGGGCGCGTGTCCTTCGTGCTTGACGCGGAAGGCGATATGAGCGAGGCGCGGGTTAGGAGAGTATCGCTCACAACGGGATATGGGACATTCGGTTTCGGCGGAAGAATCGGCTTATCGCCCCTGTCGCCGCAGGGAACGCTTTCGGTCTCCAATTTCAGTCTATCCGGGAACAAGCAGGCCAACGCACGGCTCTTTATTTCGACGCGGGGCAGAGATGTGCGGCTTTCGGGCGGTTTTGTCGATATAGGCGATGTATCTCTCGAGTCGCCGGAAATCAAGGTGTCTCTAGGCGACGATATGGTTTCGTGGTCGCTTTCCGTGGCTGCGCTTAAAAACAAAGCTGTCGTCTATACGGTGGATACGGACGCGGCTTCCGGTACAGGCGCTTCCGCAGCGATGATGCCTTCAGTTCTGTCCGCCGGTGTCGGCATCGTAAAATCCCTGCCCGAAAGCCCCACCGCCAATACAGAAACGCCGCTCGCACATCTTCTGCCGCATCAAACTATCACGGCTGAAGGCGCGTTTGATTATGATCCGCGTAATTTTGAGGCGAGCCTCACCCTGAATGACGCGGCGGCCGGGGATATTGTGGCGATGGCGGCTCCCTTCGCTGCGCTCCCTGCCTTATCGGAAGATATGCGGAACACTCTACAAGAGGTAAAAATCAGCACGGAAGTTTTCGCCAATACGGATTTTAAGCGCTTTTTGTACAATGCACCCTTCATAGAAGTGAATTACCGGGAACTACAGGCGTCCGCCTCGATTGCCGGTACGGATAGCCGCGCCGAATTGTACGGCGGACTCGTAAATTGGGGAAGCGGAGAAATCGGCGCGGCGCTTTTCGCGGACTTTGCCGACACGAACAATATAAACTTTGGTCTGAATCTTTCGTATAAAGATGTTGGTTATGATTTTCGCGGCGTTGTAGTTGATAAAAACACAATCGATGTGCAAGGCTCGTACGGAACCAGGGCGCGCATCAGCCTGATCAACAGGAGCGTTTCCGGTTTTATAATGGCTGACGCCGTACCGATACCTATAGCAGAAAACGCTGCCTATGTGGGGCTGAATACCTCGTTCCGCTTCGATTCGCTTCAGTCATGGAATGCGGATATTGTCGATATGAGCGTGTCGAATCTCATTACGCCCGCTTCACGCTTTGCGACGCTGCGGCTTGCGGGTACCGCGGATCAAGACAGGGCGGATTTTCAGACCATTTCCTTTGACGACGGTATGGCTCTGAACGGCAACGCGACTCTCCTTTGGGAACACGATTTTTCTCAAGAAATGCCCGTTCCCTTCTCTTTTGTGTCAGGCGTTGTCGCCCTGCAGGACGCAGCGGCGGATGAACGATACTATCTGGAGCTTTCATACAGCCGCATACCGGATAATTGGATCGGCGTATGGCTTACAGGCAAGGAGATGCGGCTCGCGCACTTCCTTAATCCTGATTATGACGCGGTACTTTCGGGCAGCGCCAACGCACAGTGGACGTCCATCAACGATTTTTCCGCGGAAGTCGTCGTTGATTTGCTTTCCGCGCGAGTGTCTGATACCGAGCTGTTCGCAAGCGGCCGCGCCAGCGCCTCTGATAGTGAAATCCGCGTGAGCGGCGTGCAGGCGCGCTACGGCGCGATCACGGGTACTATTGACTCGTTCAACGCGGATTTGGATTCTCTGTCAATGCCGTCCATGCGGCTTGTCGGCAATTTTAACGAAAGGATATTGGAGCTGGACTGCGGGCTTGACGCAGCGTACGCCTCCATAGCGTCGTGGCTTGACGCTCCACGCGCGGTTGAGGCGATTTCCGGCGTTCTCGCGGTGCGCACAGCACGGATTGACTCATTGCAAGCGGAAGAGCCGTTTGAGTTCGACTTTTTCCGAGAAGGCGGAACCGTGTCTTTGTACGGCGGTCCGCGGGATATGCTGCGCTTCCAGATTTCGGACGGCGGCATGTTTTTCGCCGATATAGCCGCGCCGTCGCCGGTACGGGGAACGATTATCGGTACACTCGGAGGCGGCAACATAGACGCCTCTACGCGGGATTTGTATGTCGATCTTACCGCGCTGTGGAGACTGATACCGCCTCAGAAGGTCATCGGCATCACGGGCGGCTTCGCCACCGCCTCTCTGGACATACGTGGACCCCTTTCCGCGCCCGAATTTTTCGGAACAGCTAATGCGGAAAGCCTTGCCCTGAGTATCCCGCTCTATTTACAGGAAGATATACGCCCCGTGCCCGCCGTTGTAACGCTTACCGGCAGTGAAATGACCTTTGGACCCATTCCCGCTGCAGTGGGCAGGGGCGCAGGCATAGCATCCGGCTGGTTCCGCTTCGACCGCTGGATCCCGCGCACCTTCACAATAGACATTACTGTTCCTTCCAAGACGCCTGTTCCCTATGCGTTTGACCTTATGGGCATAGTGGCGAAGGGCGGTGCGGTCGGTGATCTGCACTTGGGACTTGAGGACAATGTGATGACTGTGCGCGGTGATCTTACCGCGGAAAACACGGAAGTAACGCTCAACTTGGAAGAACTTGAAAACGGCGGCGGTTTTGCCAATTCTATGGGAGACACACAACTGTCTTTTATAACGGATATTCAGATACGCGCAGGTCGGAAATTGGACTTTTTATGGCCTACGGCAGATTTCCCCATCGTGCAAGCCACTGCGGGACTAGATGCGTTCCTCAAGATAGAAAGCGATTCTTCCACTGGCAGACTGCTTTTGCAGGGCGACGTGCCGCTGCGGAGCGGACAGGTGTTCTATTCCCAGCGAAATTTCTATCTAAAGGAAGGAGTGCTCTCCTTCAACGAGAACGAGTCGCACATGGATCCGCGTCTGTCGGCGCGCGCGGAAACACGCGATCATACCTCGGACGGTCCGGTTACGATTTCACTTGTCATAGACAATTCGCCCTTAAGCGCTTTCACCGTTCGGCTTGAGTCAAACCCCGCATTGTCGCAGGTAGAAATTTTTTCTCTTTTAGGGCAGAATATGACCGGCGAACAAACGGGCGGGTCAAACAACTCTTTTCGGAACTCGGTATTGTCGCTGGGGTCGGATTTATTGTCTCAAACCGTGTTTATGCGCCGCGCCCAGCGGAGTGTGCGCGACTTGCTGCGTCTGGATATGTTTTCGTTCCGTACGCAGTTTCTGCACAATATGATTATGCAGATTCCTATGTTTCAGGAGCAAGGCGCAACCCAGTCTGAAATGGACGGAGCGGGCGGCAACAACGGATTAGACGAACAACGGAGAAACAGCACTTTCGGTAACTTTTTTGATAACACGACTGTTTATCTAGGGAAATATATCAATCCAAACGTGTTCGCTCAGGGTATGTTGACGATGCGCGCTGATAATCGGAACGTCAACGGGGTATCATTCGATCTGGATTTGGGGCTGGAATTTTCCTCCCCTCTCTTTGCTATACGTTTCAACTTTGCCCCAACGCTCGATCAATCGGCGTTGAACCCGCGCAGTTTGTTTGTCGATGATATGTCATTTACATTGACTTGGAGGAAAAGTTTTTGAATTCTTTTAAAGGTGTTTCTCGCGGCGCGGCTTCTGTGCAAGCGGCGTCCGCTGTGAACGTGGGTCGTGCTGTTTTTTTTAAAGAAACATCCTGTGGGACAAAGCCGTCTGCTACGGCGTCAGCCGTGTTCTTTAAAAAAGCCTATATACGGCTTTGTGTGGTTGTAAGCGCGGCGATCTTGGCGTTAGGAACGCCGATGCGGAACGTCGCGGCGCAGGATTTAAGCGGCGATTGGTATTATGACAAACCTATACGGGAAATTGTCTTTACTGGATTGAAGAATGTTCCCGCGTCCGATCTTGAGGGCATTATTGCGCCGTATAAAAACAAGCCTTACACAGACACGCTGGTAAGCGAGCTGATGGGCAATCTGTATTCGTCGGAGTTTTTTACCTTTGTCGACCCGAATATAAGCCCTTATGATGATGCGGGAAGCGCTGTCCGAATCGAATTTACCATTGAAGAGCGTGCTGTCATCGGCAGGATACAGTTTGTGGGGAACAGCAAGGTGCGGCGGCTTGATCTAACAACGGCGATTTCTCTCAAGGTTCACGATATTGCCGATCCGCTCAAGATAGAGGCGGCGGAACAGGCAATTTTTGACACTTATGTTTCCAAAGGGTTTCCCAATATCCGCGTTAGATCCACTCTCGATGATAACGGCGACGGCACGGTTACGGTGGTTTTTACCATTATAGAAGGACTGCGAATCAGCATAGGCGCGTTTGAGTTTGTGGGCAACTCGGCGTTTACGGAGCGTACATTGCGCAGCCAGCTCGTGTCCAAAACAAAGGGCATCATACGAGACGGCGCGTTCTCCGAATCAAAACTTCTGGAAGACCAGCAGGCTCTCATAAAATATTACCGCGACCGCGGCTATATGGACATACAGATTACTGTCGGCAGGACGACCGAAAGGGACGACAAGGGCGATGAAACCCTCATCCTCACCTTCAACATCACCGAAGGTTCCGTGTATCGTTTCGGCGGCATCACTTTTACCGGAAACAACATCTTCTCAACCGAGGAGCTGTCCAAACTGGTGCGTTCAAAAAGGGGCGAGGTAGTCAACGGAACCCGCCTTGACCTTGACATTGAGCGCGTTCGGGATCAGTACTACGAAAACGGCTATATTTTCAACAACATAATGGTGGATGAAGTACGGGACGATGATATGTTCTCGTGCGATATTTTTATCTCTGAACAAGGGCGCGCCCATATAGAAAATTTAACGATAATAGGCGCGAGAAAGACCAAGGAACACGTGATACTGAGGGAAATTCCCCTTGAAAGTGGGGACGTGTTCTCGCGGGCGAAGGTTATGGAGGCGATGACGAATCTGTACAACCTCCAGTATTTCTCAAGCGTAGTGCCTGATATGCAGCAGGGCAGTCAGGAAAACCTGATGGACCTTATCTTTCAGGTGGAAGAACAGTCAACGATGGATTTTCAGTTTGGTCTCACCTTTTCAGGCACCACAGATCCGGGAACCTTTCCTCTTTCTGCTCGGATAGCATGGAACGACCGTAATCTGCTCGGCAGTGGCAACGCCTTCGGCTTGGAAGTTAACGCAGCGACCGATATTCAAAGTTTGAGCGTGAATTACACCCAGAACTATCTGTTCAACACGCCTATGTCGCTTGGCTTTGACTTTTTGGTCTCCCACGCCACGCGGCAGGGCGCGATAGACAACCTTGCCCCCTTCTTCAACGGCGATGAGGAATACGCCTATCCCGATGGTTTTGACTCCTACGGAGATTTCTATTACGCGAGCCAGTACCCAAGCGATGAGTACCTGATGGAGTACGATCAGTGGCGGCTGTCGTTAGGCTTGTCAAGCGGGTATCGCTGGCCCCTGATAGTGGGTGATGTCGCGCTAGGGGCGCTGAGTTTAAGCGGCGGTCTGCGTTTCGGCATAGTGCGAAATAGCTTTGACGGGGACGCCTTCCGCCCCTTTGATCCCACCATACGCAATCGGAACAAACGGTGGACGCCTGCGAATTCTTTGTGGTTGGCGCTCTCGCTGGACAAACGGGATATTTACTATGATCCTACGTCAGGCTACTATATAAATCAGCGCTTTGGCTATTACGGACTGCTGCCTATGGAGCCAGAGCATTATACGACATCGGACACCAAGGCGGAGATTTTCTTTACGCCAGTTGATATTCCGGTGGGTGATAAGTGGGCGTTCCGCATGACCTTTGGTTTCCATACAGGACTTTCCTTCATCTTCCCGGGCTTTACGGGCGGCAGACCTCAGGTAGAAAACGTGAACAAGCTTGCCATAGACGGTATGTTCAACGCGCGCGGCTGGAGTGATGAGTACTCGAACAAGGGTTTCGCCTTATGGGAAAACTGGGCTGAACTGCGTATTCCGCTCATTATGCGGGTGTTGGCGCTGGACTTCTTCTTTGACGCGGCAGTCGTGCGCCCAGACTGGAAAACCTTTTGGAAGGGGACGGATATGCTCGACAGCATGCGTTTCAGCATAGGGTTCGGACCTCGTTTCTCCATGGCGCAGTTGCCCCTGCGTCTTTTACTCGCGTGGCGCTTCACATCCAAAGGCTGGGTAACAAAAGGCGCGCCAGACGTGGTTTTGTCCTTCACCGTCGCCCACTATTAGTTTTTTTGATGGGTTTGTGATTTTTTTTCTCCGCTTGCGGGTAGGATCGCTCGGAAGCGGAGTTTATAGGTAAGGAGGAATGATAAAGCGCGGGATTCCGTTGTTTATCATGTACCTATTTGTTCACCGTACAAAGCGGTGATGTTGTATAGGAGGAGCATCACGATGAAGATTTTAACGCAATTTAAAAAAGTCGCTGTATGGACAGCCGCCTTTGTCCTGCTGTTAGGCGCGGGCGGCGCAGCGAACGCACAACAGATCACCCGTTTCGCAGTGGTCGATCTTGACCGCGTAACCACCGCGTTTTTCGTGGATTCCAAGGCGTACCGTGACTACGAAGATCAAAAGACGCGGACTCAGAAGGATTTGGAGCAGAAAGCCGCTGATTTTAACACGCTCAAGCAGTCTATGTACGATGCCCAGACGCGGGGGGATCAGGCGGAATACCTTCGTCTCAGGAACGAGGTGGTCAGACAACAGGAGTACCTTCAGTTCTACGAGAGAACCGTACGGGCGGAGCTTGAGAGTCAGCGCACGCAGCTTAACCAGTCGGATGCGTTCTGGCAGCAGGTGAACAACGAAATCCGCTATATAGCCGAAAGCGAGGGCTACACAATGGTGCTTGATATTAAGACGCAAGGCATTATTTGGTACAGCTCTTCGGTGGATATTACCCAGAAGCTCATCAGCAACTTACGTTCTAAACGCTGACAGCAAGGGCGTATTACGATGTATGAAGTATCAAGTTATATACGCAGACCCGCCATGGGCGTATCTATGGGGGTCTGGTAAAAACGGCGGACATTTCGCGCCTGAAAAACATTATAAAACAATGTCAACGGATGAAATTTGCTCCATTGACGTAAAATCTCTGCGCGACAAAAACTGCGCGTTGTTTCTCTGGGCGACTATGCCCACACTGCCCGACGGATTTCGTGTAATGAACGCTTGGGGATTTAAGTATAAGACCTGCGCGTTTGCATGGATAAAAACGAAAAAAGACGGCTCACCCCTCGCGGGAATGGGCAGTTATACCAAATCAAACATCGAAGTATGCCTGTTAGGTATGCGCGGACATATTAAAGCGGTAGATAAAACAGTGCCGCAGATTGTTATGCATACACGGATCGGTCATTCAGTAAAACCCCCCGTTGTCAGAGACAGAATTGTACAGCTTTTTGGCGATCTAAGCCGTATAGAACTTTTCGCGAGGCAGAAAATCGAAGGCTGGGACGCTGTCGGTTATGGTATAGACGGAATAAGTATTCAGGATAAGATAAAGATGAATACTGAGCGCGTGATTAGCCTCAATCGAAAAGTGGATGAAGCAGGGAATGAGCAAGAATCTCATTCGTAAAAAACAGGTTTTTGCTGTATACTCAAGTTATATTTTTGATACTGTTTGGGAAAGTAGGATAAAGGCACATAAGAAAGAAACGAGAGGGGAGATTGTCAAACGGCCGCGCAGAAAAAATAATTTGCTGCGCAATAAAAAAAATTTCCTGCGCAGGAAAAATAATTTGTTGCGCAGGAAATTGACGACAAGCGCGCAGGAAAGATACTTTCCCGCGCGGCTTTTTCCGTGAATCTTCCCAGTCTTTTTAGTCCCTCTTCTTTTCATCATACTTTGTGAAACACCATCATATTTTTTAGACAGGTAGGGAGAAATGAAAAAACTAACGATAATGCTTACGTTTATGACATTAGCCGCAGTGTTTGCGTTTGGGCAGAAAAAGGAAAGCCTCGCAGCGCCGGAAGGAATGGCGCTGGTGCCTGCGGGAACGTTTATGATGGGCGATACCATGTATGATTGGGAGAAACCCGTACATGAAGTAAGGATCAGCAAAGCGTATTACATGGGAAAGTATGAAGTAACGCAGGCGGAATGGGAGGAGGTGATGGGGAGCAGCCCCAGCGCGTTCAAAGGAGACGATCTGCCAGTGGAGAATGTCAGCTGGAACGACGTAATAGACTATTGCAACAAACGCAGCGCGGCGGAAGGTTTAACGCCATGCTACAGCGTCTCCGATGATACGGTATCGTGGGACTTCAGCGCGAACGGGTACCGACTGCCGACCGAGGCGGAGTGGGAATGGGCGGCTCGCGGCACCGGGAAGGGCAGACTGGATTACCAGTACAGCGGGAGCGACACTGCGGGGGACGTGGCGTGGTACGATGAGAACAGTGGAAGGAAGACGCATCCAGTAGGTCAAAAGCAGGCGAACAGTCTAGGAATATATGATATGAGCGGGAACGTGTGGGAATGGTGCTGGGATTGGTACTGGGATTATCCCAGCAGTAGTCAGACCGATCCTAGAGGAGCTGCTTCCGGGACGGGCCGCGTGCTCCGCGGCGGCAGCTGGCGCAATCTTGCGCAGATCGTGCGTTCCGCGTTTCGCGGCGACACTGCGCCGGGCTATCGGCTCGACATTCTCGGTTTCCGTGTTGTTCGCTCCTTTTAGTTACTGTATCACATGGTTTTCCTATATACAGGGCTACAGCTAATTAAGGCGTTCCGCCGCGGAAGGCGGCTGAAGATAGGGATTAGGGATAAACCCCCTGTGTTGAAGTGAGACGGACTCATACAATAAGCAAAGGAGAAAGACATGAAGCGAGTAATGATAGTAATCGGGGTGCTGGCGCTGATTGGAGGATTGGCGTTTGGGCAGGAAACGGAAAGCCTTGCGGCGCCGGAAGGAATGGTGTTGGTGCCTGCAGGAACATTTATGATGGGGAGTGTTGATGGCTGGGAGGATGAGCAGCCTGTACATGAAGTAACAATAAGTAAGTCATATTATATGGGGAAGTATGAAGTAACGCAGGCGGAATGGGCGAAAGTAATGGGGAGCAATCCCAGTTATTTCAAAGGGGACAATCTGCCGGTGGAGTGTGTGAGCTGGAATGACGTAATCGACTATTGCAATAAACGGAGTAAGGCGGAAGGATTGACGCCGTGTTACAGAGTGTCCGGCGATACGGTATACTGGGACTTCAGCGCGAACGGGTACCGGCTGCCGACCGAGGCGGAATGGGAATGGGCGGCGCGCGGCGCCGGGAAGGGCAGACTGGATTACGAGTACGGCGGGAGCAATGACATTGACGCGGTGGCGTGGTACGATGAGAACAGCGGATGGGGGACGCATCCAGTAGGACAGAAGCAGGCGAACAGTCTAGGAATATATGATATGAGCGGTAACGTGAGCGAATGGTGCTGGGATTTGTACGGGGCGTCCCGCGTGCTCCGCGGTGGCAGCTGGAACAATGATGCGTGGTACGTGCGTTCCGCGGATCGCAGCGACAGTATGCCGGACATTCGGTACGTCAGCGGCGGGTTCCGTCTTGTTCATTCCTTGTAGTTACTGTATCACATGGTTTTCCTATATAGCGGTGGTGATCGCCCTTATTTCAGGCGGCGCGGGATGCCGGATGTATGGCGCGCAGAGTGTGAAGAGCGCCGCGCCCGTGATCACCAGATGATCAAACACTAGATCACCGGATGATCCAGCGTTTGATCATCTGGTGATCACGGGTTTGATCATCGCCTGTAGTACAAAAAGAGAGAGGGGTATAATCCCCCTTTTTTAGATGCTTCGAGGAGGGATGACCGAGCGTAGAAAGCGTGATCTGACGCTTCTGGAAGGGATCATCGAATGTAGAAAGCGCTGCCGACTGCGCGGGAAATAATTTCCTGTACCTTTACATTATACTTTTCTGGCGGCGTTTGAAAAAGCAGAATATTCCCCAAACGCCGCCTCGTATTGTAACGCGATCGGAAACATCTAACTCAATCGGTTTTGTGCGGTATGGAAATCAGGTAGATTTTCACATTGCCATCCCCCTCGCTGTTGTGATATAATTTCGATATGAAAGGGACGCGCCCATGACGAAACTCGAATATACTGTTCAAAATGCTGTTTGTGAAATATCCCGACCTCTTGAAAAGACTTGTCGCGGAATTGATCAGCATCCAATATGAAAACATCGAACAGTTTGAGATAAGGAATCCTGAAATGCCGCCCGAAACGCTGGAGGACAAATTCTGCCGCCTTGACGTTAACATGACTGTGAATGGGCAGAGGGTTGACCTTGAGATAAAGTAGCCGACGAGGACGATTATCCCAAACGGTCGCTGTATTACTGGGCGCGGGAGTACTCGACCGCGCTCGACGAGGGAAAGGAATACCGAGATTTGTCGCGTGTAATAGTAGTGAGCATTGTGGCGTTCAAGTTATTCGCCTGTTAAGAGTTCCACGCGGAGTATCAGTTATTGGAAGTAACGCGCCATACACTGTTGACAGACCAACAAGTGCTGCATTACTTCGATCTGCCAAAACTGCCGGAGGCGGTAAGTGGCGAAGACAAGCTGCGTCTGTGGCTGACTTTGTTCAGAGCGGACACGGAGGAAGAGTTAGAACGGATAGAGGAAATGGAGGCGCCAATCATGGAAGAGGCGATCAAGGCGTACCGCCATATAACGGCGGCGGACGAGTTCAAAGAGACGGCGCGATTGCGGGATTGGGCGCGGCATAACGAGGCGTCCGCGCTTGGTCACGCCCGGCGCGAGGGTAGAGCGGAGGGTGAACAAGCCGAACGCGCAAAATGGCAAGATGTTGACGGATAAAGACGCGGTACTGGCGGATAAAAATACGGCATTGGCAGAGCAAGCTGCGGTGCTGGCGAAACAAGCCGCGTTGATCGCCGAACTTCAAGCACGGCTTGGCGGGGCGTATAAAATATGGGAAGTATATGAGAAATACGAATGAGCGAAAGTCCGGATGGCAACTCATTATAATACATAAAATAGACATATTCTGTTTGATATCCCCACGCCTTTTCATCATACTTTTTGAAATACCGCCAAAATATGATTGCGAGAGGTCTGCATAACGCCTTGCGGCGTATAATTATGCGGCATAAACGATAGGAAGGAAAAATATCAATGAAAAATAATGACACTCCCATGCTTGAGCAGTACCGCCGCATCCGGCAGGAATACAAAGACGCGGTGCTGTTTTTCCGTTTGGGTGATTTTTATGAGATGTTCGCGGATGACGCGATTGAGGTATCAGGACTGCTTAACCTTACCCTCACGAACCGCCACGGACTGCCTATGTGCGGCGTACCGTACCACGCGGCGCGGGTATATATAGCCCGTCTTTTGAAACTGGGCAAAAAAATTGCGGTCTGCGAACAGGTAACGGAGCCGGGCAAAGGGCTTATCGAGCGCAAGGTCGTGGAGGTGGTAACGCCCGGCACCACTGTTGACGAGGACCTTTTGGATAAAAGCTCGTCAAACTATCTTGCCTGTCTCTGCTACAAAGACGCGCTTTTTTCCTTTGCTTATATAGATATTTCCGCCGGAGATTTTTACGCCACCTCCTTTGACTATGACGTTGCCGCGCCGAAAATTCGGCAGGAGCTGGAGCGGCTTCAGATTCGGGAAATAATCGTACAGGAATCTCTGCTGCATGACAAACAAATCGCTGCTGCACTTGAGGAGCGGCGCAGCGTGGTGGTGAACCGCTGGGGCGACTGGCTCTTTGATCGCGCCCGCAGTTTGAAACGTCTGAAACGGCAGTTCGCGCCATTGGCGCACGAAGCGCGGGACGCCATGGGCGCGCATAGCGATGGCGTTTCCCTCAAAGGCTTTGGACTTTCCGATGATTCCCCGGAAGTCCTTGCTGCCGGTGCGCTGCTTGACTATCTTGACGAAACGGCGGGCAGTGTTATTCCCCATGTCAAGTCCATACGCCTCTACCAAGACGAGGATTTTGTCTGTATAGACGAGTCCACTCAGCGGAATTTAGAACTTATAAGGAATTTGCAGGACGCGGACGAACGTTTTTCCCTTCTGGGCGTTATAGACGAGACTAAAACCGCCATGGGGCGTAGACTGCTGAAACGCCGTCTCCTTCAGCCTCTCCGCAGTCTTACAAGCATAAACCGCCGCCTTGATATGGTGGATTTTCTCTATCGCAATCAGAAAGTTTTGGAACGTCTCCGCGATATTTTGGGAAAAACGCCCGATTTGGAACGGCTTCTCTCCCGTCTGGCTATGAACAGGGCGCACGGTAAGGATATGCTCTCCATAAAAAACGCGCTTGCCGCTTTTCTGTCTATTGAAGAGCTTTTCCTAAAGGATGGAGAAGGCGCGGGCATTTTAAAAAAGTTTGAGAATGAGGCGGCAGCGGCTTTTTCCGACAAGGACAAGACGCGGCTTTCCGAGGCGCGGGATGCGCTTTCGCGCGGCTTATGCGACGATCCTTCTATTCTTTTGACCGAAGGGAATTTGATACGCGAGGGTTACAGCGCGAAGCTGGACAGTTTGAGGGCGATGAGGGACAACGGGCGCGCGCTGCTTGAGGCGTATCTGGAAGAGGAACGGGTTAAAACAGGAATTTCCGCCTTAAAAATCCGCTATAACCGCCTGATCGGGTACTATTTTGAGGTAGCTAACGCGCATCTTACGAAAGTGCCGAAATATTTTTACAAGCGGCAGGGGCTTGCCAATGCCGAGCGTTTTTCCACGGACAAGCTTGCTGCCCTTGAATCGGATATCAACAGCGCGTCAGATACTGTAATCGAGCTGGAGAAAAAGCTTTTTCTGGAAATTCGAGAGAACACCAAGTTGCTTTTAGAAGAGCTTTCAGCGGCTGGCGCGCGTATCGCCGAACTTGACGCGGCGCAGTCCCTTGCCCGCGCCGCGACGCTCCGCCTGTGGACGCGCCCTGTTCTGCGTTCTGGCGGCGCGCTCCGTATACGCGAGGCGCGTCATCCGGTGGTAGAGGCGCACCTTCCCTCCGGTGAGTTTATCCCTAACGACATTTCCCTTGATCGTGACGGCGTTTCCTTTGCTCTCATCACGGGACCGAATATGGCGGGCAAATCCACGTACCTGCGTCAGACCGCTCTCATTGTGATCATGGCGCAGATGGGCAGTTTTGTGCCAGCAGTCGAGGCGGACATCGGCTTGGTTGACCGCGTGTACTGCCGCGTGGGCGCTTCCGATAACCTTGCCCGTGGCGAATCAACGTTTCTGGTTGAGATGAACGAGACTGCGTACATACTGCACACGGCGACCGAACAGAGCCTTGTCATCATGGACGAGGTAGGACGCGGTACCGGTACAAAAGACGGGCTTGCCATAGCCTGGGCGGTGAGCGAGGAGCTTTTGGACGCGATACGCTGCCGTACCTTGTTCGCTACGCATTACCATGAGCTGTCGTCCCTGTCGCACCCGCGCCTTGCGAATCGCTGTATGGAGGTTCTGGATGAGGACGGTGAAATCGTGTTTCTGCGAAAACTGAAAGAAGGCGCAGCGTCCGAATCGTACGGTTTGCACGCGGCACGGCTCGCGGGTTTGGGCGAATCAGCGCTTGCCCGCGCCGCCCGCATCATGGCGCAGCTTGAAGCCAATGAGGCGGCTCTCCGTAGCGCCGCTCCTCAGACCGCCGCCACAACGGAAAACGCGCGCAGTAACGGCATAAGCGCCAGCGGTGATACTATTGCCGTCGCGGTCGCCGCCCGCATTGCCGCGCTGGACGCGGACGCGCTCACGCCGCTTGAGGCGCTCAACCTTGTCCACGAATGGAAGCGGCTCTTGGAAGGCGGCGTCGGTAACGACGTAGCTCCGCCGCGAAAGGCGCGGCGCGGACACGGTCTGGACACGCCGCGGAAACCGCCCCTCATAGAAGAAAGCGGCTTGTTTGATTAAGAAAAGCCGCCCGCCGTTTTGTTTTTAATCTGCTGCCGAGTCAAAAAAGCCGCTTTACAAGAAAGCTGTTTCAAAGATACTATTCAGGGAAATGAACTTCCTCGCTGCAAGCAGTGGGAAATCATGTAAGCGTCGCAGAATTGACAAGCTTCATTTTATAAGGAAATTCTAGTCTTTGCTATAACTCATTTTCCTACTATCAAGAACAGTTTTTAATTAGCTGACACTTCGGCATTGAAACAGAAGCAATATCTTCTAAAACTTTTGCTTCTGCTTTTCTCTTTTTAAATGCACTTTTTTACCCTTTTTTTCACTTCAAAATAAAGAGCTGTTTTCTGTTTGCTACCCTCTGTTTTAAGATTATTTTAATTTTTTGACACTTCGCTCCATAACCTTTGTATCTTTTCTATCATTGCCGGATCATTTGTTTCTTCGGCTATTTTTATACATTCTTCCGTTAAGCCTATCTTACTGTGCGCTAA
>QMCE01000409.1_pt1 | contig 28990 bp, 29 predicted proteins | sample 1821851 | NCBI WGS metagenome assembly QMCE01 (sample SAMN09453174, study PRJNA476694) | Termite gut metagenome, whole genome shotgun sequencing project. | isolation source: worker | host: Odontotermes sp. | place: South Africa:Pretoria | collected 2016-01-28 | reverse complement strand
GTGAATGCCGGGGCGGTCCTGCTCTATGATGGAGAGGAGGGTTTCCTTGAACACCAGGGGCGGATTAAGATCGGGATTGCCCAGGGAAAAATCGAAAACTTTCTCAGGCCCCAGTTTGGCCTTCATCTGCGCGCCTTCCTCAAACATTTTGCGAACCATTGAAGAGCCGTTCGCGGCGGCGGTCATTTTTTTGCTGACGGGCATTGGTGCGTCACCTTTCTGCTGTTACAAGTTCATTGACCTCGTAAGAACCTAAAAGATAATATGTTTCCGAGGATTTTTCAAGAGAGGCCAGGGCGCCTTTCAGGGCGTCGTCTTCGAAATGACCGTCCAGTTCCAGAAAGAAGCGGTATTCCCAGGGTTTGTCCAGGCAGGGGCGGCTGTGGAGGCGGGTCATGTTCACCCCGAAATCGGCCAGGGGCTGAAGGCAGCTGTAGAGGCTGCCGGAGCTGTGGGGGGCGGAAAACCAGCACATGGTGCGGTCGCGGCCGGTGGGGGCGGCGTGGTCGTGGCCCATCACCAGAAAGCAGGTCTGGTTGTGGCTCTGGTCTTCGATGTTTTCCGCCACCAGATTCAGGCCGTGGAAATCGGCCAGCGCCGGGTGCCCGATGATGGCCACCGTCCCGTCCTCCGAGGCTAAGGTGGCGGCGGCGGCGGTGGAGGCGGCGGCGACGAGTTCCACGCCGGGAAGGTTCAGGCTAAGCCAGCCGCGCGACTGGGCCAGGGCCTGGGGGTGGGAGGCCACTTTTTTCACCGCGGCCAGATCGAGGCCGCGCGACATGAGGGAGAGGGAGACCTTGAGGTTCACCATGCCGCGCGCCTTGAGCCTGGTCGAGCCCAGTATGTCCAGGGTTTGGCCCACGATGCCTTCCACCGAATTCTCGAAGGGCAGGACGGCCATGTCGGCCCGTCCCTCTTCCACTTCCCGGACGATGGAGGGCAGGTCGTCCACGGGCTGGAAGATGCCCAGAGCTCCGAACTGGGAGAGGGCCGCCGCGTGGCTGAAGGTGCCCGTGGGGCCGAGAAAAGCCACCCGTATGGGGGCCTGGGCGGCCCGGCAGGCCCGGATGATGCCCACATATATTTCCCGGACGGCTTCGCCGGAGAGAGGCCGGTCCGCCGATTTCCGCATCAGGCGTTCCAGGAGGCTCTTTTCCCGCCCGCGATCCAGAACCGCGATGGAATTGGCTTTTTTCACCTGGCCTATTTCAATGGCCGTCGCGGCCCTTTGCTGCAAAAGTTCCAGAATCTGATCGTCCAGGGCGTCTATTTTCGTGCGCAGGCCCCGCAAAATCTCGGTCATAGTCAATTCTCCTGATGGTTGTTGGTTGGCGGCATGGTGGAAATGGAGCGGCCGAAGTGCGGGGCCAGTTCGGCCAGTTCGCGCATAAGCGTTTGAAATTCCGCCGGGTTGAGCGATTCCTCGCCGTCGCAGAGGGCGCTGGCCGGGTTGCAGTGCACCTCGATCATGAGTCCGTCCGCGCCCACGGCCAGGGCGGCCTTGGACAGGGGGGCCACATAGTGGGCCTTGCCGCTGGCGTGGCTGGGATCGACGATGACGGGGAGGTGCGAACGCTCCTTGATGGTGAGGACGGCCGAAAGGTCGAGCGTGTTGCGGGTGCTGTCGTCGAAGGTGCGGATGCCGCGCTCGCACAGGATGACGTTGGCGTTGCCGCCCGCCAGAAGGTATTCCGCCGAGCCCAAAAACTCGTCTATGGTGTTCATGAGGCCCCGCTTCAAGAGGATGGGCTTTCTGGATTGCCCCAGGCGTTTCAAGAGGGAAAAGTTCTGGGCGTTGCGAGCCCCCACCTGGAGGACGTCGGCGTATTTTTCCACCAGATCGACGTCCGTGGAATCCATGACCTCCGTGACGATGGCCAGCCCGGTGAGTTCGCGCGCCTTGGCCAGCATTTTAAGGCCCTCCTCGGCCAGGCCCTGGAAGCTGTAGGGCGAGCTTCTGGGTTTGAAGGCGCCGCCGCGCAAAAGGTGGGCGCCGGCCATCTTCACATCCCAGGCCGTGCCCAGCATTTGCGGATCGGCCTCCACCGAGCAGGGGCCGGCCATGACGATGAATTCGGGGCCGCCGATGGCCGACTGCCCCAGGGGCAGGACGGAAGGCTCCGGGTGGAGGAAGCGGCTGGCCAGTTTGTAAGGCGGCGCCTTCATCGGCCTGGCCGCCGCGCTCTCTTTTTGCTGATCCTCGCTCATAATATTCTCCTTTTATATTTATGCCAAATAAGATAATTGCGGCCCTAATAAAAAAACCGCCGGGAACCTTATGCTTTGGTTACCGGCGGCTCAAGTTTCGTACAGACAGGAACAAAACCAGTCGCTAGGCAACCCCCGCGCAAAAATAAAAAAAGTAGAAGCCGCGGGCGAAGCGCCGCTGGGGCTGGCTTTTTTTATTGGTGATGGGGCTGGCGACGGCGTTCATTTATTAAAATCCCTTGGGTCAGACTTTTACGCAATTACAATAGGAAATATGATAGCACAGCGTTATCGCGAACGTCAAGACGTATTTATAGGGCGCAGCGATTCTCATTGTAGATTTTTGCCGTGAAGGCCGGAGGGCGTTCGGGGAAATTCTTTTCAAAAATTACGCGGCTCGGACAAGTTTCGCTCGTCTCACTTCGTTCGCCTCACGAAACAACTCGCCGCTTTGTAATTTTTTCAAAGAAATCCCCCGAACGCCTCCTTGGCTGGTCGGTGATTCACAGTATTGTCAACGGAAAATTCTTCCAATAAATTTTGAAGCGGCGAGTTGCGAGCTCTGAAACGAAGGCAAAAATCTACAATGAGAATCGCCGCATATTGACAAATTCAGGCGGGCGTGCTTTACTTCCATCAGGTACTAGAAATACCTTTTGACATAGTGGGTCTTTTGTCACGAACAAGCTCTCACGGCTTGTGCTGTGCGTTGCAAGACGTATCGGCAGGGCCGGGTGTGGGCTGAATAAAAGACTCCCTCGGAGGAATAAGGCTCGCGGTCTGTTCGTGGGCCGTTTCTAGCGCCCGGCCATCTTTGGTGGCCGCCAAGTATCCGTATGTATTTGGAGGCGCGTTATGGGCAACTTGTTTACTTCTTTCCCCATTGATCTCGAGCTGACGGCAAAGCATCTTCCAGACCTGGAAAAAATCCTCAAAGAGCTTGAACCCATCCCCCAGAGTTACGAAAACCGCTACACCCTGTTCTGGAAACTTTTTTTGGAGCTTTTCATCAATCCGCCTGTTCCCATAATGCCTGACGACGGATTTTGGCGCTTTCTCATGAACATCCGCAACACCATCGGCTGTACCGAGCCCAATACCGCGCTTATGCGCCTCGCCCACCACAACGAAAGAATGGAAATGGCCTGCATGGCCTTGAAGGCCATTCTGAATAACCAGGCGGGCCGCAAGGCTTGAGCCCTGCAGCCCAACATCTAAAAAACCCTATGCACGCCAGACGAGGCGATTTTTTCGCCAGACGAGGCGAAAAAGAAAACCGGCGCGGGGATAGACCTTGACGGTCATCCCAAGCCGGTTTTCTTTTTCAACAAAGTATGGCGGAAAAAGCGTCCGCCCACCATCAAAGTTTAAGATTTTTTATGGAGCAGGGCCGCTTTGATGAACTCTCGGAAGAGAGGATGCGGCGTCATGGGGGATGACTGGAACTCGGGCTGGAACTGGCAGCCCAGGTACCAGGGGTGTTCCTTGGGCGGCAATTCCACCATTTCCACCAGGGCCTGATCGGGCGAAAAGCCGGAAAATTTCAGGCCGGAGGCCGCCAGCTTTTCCATATAGGCATTGTTGAACTCGAAACGGTGGCGGTGCCGCTCGTGGATTTCCGGTTCCTTGTAGGCCTTTTGAGCCAGGGTGCCGGGCATGAGGTGACAGGGGTAGGAACCCAGGCGCATGGACCCGTCGTAAGGGGCTTCTTTCTTGCGGCGGGAACGCTTGTCCGCGTCCCACCTGGCCGCCAGATGAATGACCGGGTCCTTGGTTTTTGGATTGAATTCGGCGGAATCGGCTTTTTCAATCCCGGCCATGTTGCGGGCGTATTCAATCACCATGCACTGCATGCCCAAAGATATGCCGAAAAAGGGGATCTTCTTTTCGCGGGCGTAGCCCCGGCTGCCGAAGCCGCCGGGAATCAGGATGCCGTCCATATTGCCCAGATGCTTTTCCAGGTTCCGGGAGTTCAAGGTTTCGGAGTTGACGTAATGGATGTTGACTTTGGCCTGGGCCTCTATGCCGCCGTGGGTCAGGGCCTCGTTCAGGCTTTTGTAGGATTCGCTGGGGGCCATGTATTTTCCCGCCACGCCGATGTTCACCTCATGTTTGGGATTGGCCAGGCGGGCGTTCAGTTTCTCCCAGGGGCTGATGTCGGCCTGGCCCTTGAGGCGCAGGAGTTTGGCCGCCTTTTCGTCAACGCCTTCGCGGTGGTATTCCAGGGGCACCTCATAGATGTTTTTAACGTCTATGGCGGAAAAGACGGCGTCTTTGGGCACGTCGCAGAAGAGGGCGATTTTGCGGCGCAGTTCGTCGCTTAGGGCGTTCTCCGCGCGGCACAGGATGATGTCCGGCTGGATGCCGATGGAGCGGAGCTCTTTCACGCTGTGCTGGGTGGGCTTGGATTTGGGCTCGCTGGAAGTTTTGAGGTAGGGCACCAGGGTGAGGTGAACGTAGAGGCAGCGGTTTTTGCCCAGGTCGTTTTTAAGCTGGCGGGTGGCCTCGATGAAGGGGAGGCTTTCGATGTCGCCCACCGTGCCGCCTATTTCCACTATCAGAACGTCCAGGTCGGGCGAGGCGGCCGTTTTTATGGCCAGCTTGATTTCGTCGGTGACGTGGGGAATGACCTGCACGGTGCCGCCCTGGTACTTGCCCTGCCGCTCGTTGTTCAGCACGTTGTTGTAAATGCGCCCGGCGGTGTAGGTGTTGCGGCGGGTCATGGGCACGCCCAGAAAGCGTTCGTAGTGGCCCAGGTCGAGATCCGTTTCCGCCCCGTCGTCGGTCACGTACACTTCGCCGTGCTGGCTGGGGCTCATGTTGCCGGGGTCCAGGTTCAGGTAGGGGTCCAGCTTTTGCAGGGAAACCTTAAGGCCGCGCGATTTCAGGAGCGCGGCGAGGGAGGCGGAGGCCAGGCCCTTGCCCAGGGACGACAGAACGCCGCCCGTAACGAAAATAAATTTTGTTTTTTTCATATAACCTCTGACTATATATTTGTGCCCTTACTGGGCGTTTACTATCAAATCGGCGACCACAAAAACGGGCACGACGTTGAAGAGCAAAGAATCCAGACGGTCCAGAAAGCCGCCGTGGCCCATGAGAATTGTGGAAGAATCTTTTATGTCGATGGCTCTTTTCAGGGCTGATTCGAAGAGGTCGCCGGCGGCGCCCCACAGGCCCAGGAAAAGGCCTAAAAAGGCCAGAGTGAAAATATTGTTGGCGGGCAGGAAAAAAATGGAGAGCATCGAGGCCGCCAGGGCCGCCAGGGCGCCGCCCAAAAGGCCGGACAGGGTTTTATTGGGGCTCACCTTGGGCCACAGTTTTGGTCCCTTCACTTTGCGGCCCACGTAAAAGGCCCCGGTGTCGGCGGCAATGGTGACCAGGAGCAGATAAATCAGCCAGGGTCCGCCCGAGCCGGTTTTTTTCAAAAGGAGAAAAAAGGAGGCCAAAAAGCTGATGTAAAGGTGCCCCAGGGCGTAGCGGCCCAGAAGGTTCACCAATACGGGCCCGCTTTCGCGCTCCAGGGCCCACAGGGCGTAGGCCGCTCCGGAGCCCAGAGCCAGAACCAGGCCGATGGATTGCCCGGCGGGGCCGTAAAAATAGGCCCCGGAGGCCACGGCGGCCCAGCCCGCGAGGCCCAGACAGAGGAGGCCCCAACGCTCGGCCCCGAAGAGATTGACGGCGAATTCCCACCAGGTGAGGCCGCCGACGATGAGGATCAGCCCGAAGAACAGGAGGTAGTTGTCCGCGATCATGCTGTAGACCACGGGCGGCAGGAGCACGACGGCCACCAGCCAGCGGCTGGAATGGCTGCCCATGCGTTGAGGATTATCTGTGGTCATGGAATATTTCCTTTAAGCTGCTATTACCTTTGTATAGCTTGACCTTTCGGTGCCATATATCCGTCATCCCGGCGAAAGCCGGGACCCATTGCCAGTTGCTTAAGAGTTCTGCGACCCTGCATGAGGTCCTCTTGGCGTTCGTCGATGTCCCTATTTCTTCGGAAATGGGTCCCGGCTTTCGCCGGGATGACGTTAGCGGGGGCGGCTCTAAAACTTCAGGCAATCAAGCTGAGCCGCGCAATTATAAATGCAAAACGCTCTACCCGTTGAACATCATGCGGGTTGACCAGGCCTGAACCTTTTCCTTTTCCAGAAAGGCGAAGCCGCGCGCCTGATACTCGTTTTCCGACACCTGGGTCAGAACTTCCTGCCCCCAGTAGGCGCCGCTCTTCGACTGCCAGGGCGACATGATGGCGTCGCCCACGAAGACGTAGAGCCCGTAAACGGGTTCGGGACCGCCGGTTTCCGATTTCCATTCGATGAAGGAATCATCCGGCCCCGGCGCCTTTATTTCATAGCGCGAAGCCAGTTTTTGGGTCTCGTGGGTGGTGATGGTCAGGGTCGTCTCGACTATCCACAGATCGCCCTCGTGGGAGACCAGGAGCGTGCCCTTCTGGGGAAAGGCGTTGTTGTTCCGGTCATAGTAAATCCCGGCCACGTCCCACAGGCCGGGCTGATGCAGATAGCTGTGTTTGGCTTCCACTTGCATGATATGTCCTTAATCGACGAATAGTGATTAAGGACTTCTTTTTAATGCTCGAAATATGTCCAATATTCCTGCGCTTAAAAAGCGCTCGCGCCTCGCCAGAGAACAAAATCCCTTATTTACGAACAAGTCCTAAATGATGATTAATGAGGATTTTTTTCTCTTAACCATCCCTTTGCTGGTGCAGTGCGGAAAAGAGCCTCGCGCTCCGCCTGTGCGCGTCCGAAAGACGCGCCGCTGAAACGCGCCCGGATTCAACCGCCCTGGCCAGGGCCTCCGCGCATTCCCTGACGTAATCGGCCTTGCGGCAGACCAGGGCCAGATCGTGGCCGGCCGCGACGGCGCGAACGGCCGCCTCGCCCAGGGGAAAATGTTTGACCACGGCCCCCATTTCCAGATCGTCCGTAACCACCGGCCCCAAAAATCCCATGTCGTGTTTCAGCATGTCCACCACAGGGCCGGAGAAGGTGGCCGGATGGGCCTCGTCCAGGGAGGGATACAGGGCATGGGTGGTCATGATGGCCGGAAGGCCGCATTCCGCCAAAAGTCTGAAGGGAGCCGTCTCCACCTCCCACAGGCGGCGCGATTCCAAAAGGATGGCGGGGAGTTCGTAGTGGGGATCGACGACGGCGGAGCCCAAGCCCGGAAAATGTTTGCCGCAGGTCAGGACGCCGGCGGCGCGATAGGCGTTCAGCGCGATTTCCCCGTATTCGGCCACCCGAGAGGGGTCGTTGCTGAAACAGCGCGTCCCCAGAACGGGCGAATCGGGCGGGGCCAAATCCAGAACCGGGGCGAAATTCAGGTTGAAGCCGGTCTCCGCCAGTTCTTTTCCCGCCTGTTCATATATCTCCCGCGCCTCGGCCGGGGTCTTTTGCGCCATATCCTGGGCGGAGGGCAGAATGGCGTAGGGCGCGGGGAGACGCTGGACGCTGCCGCCCTCGTGGTCGATGGCCATAAAAAGACGGCGGCCCAGGCTGTTTTCCGCCAGCTTTTGGGCCGCCTGCATGAAAGCGCGCAGAGCCTTTCGGCCGCCTTTTTCAGCCGGATAGTTTCGCCTGAAAAAGATGAGGCCCGCCGGGCGTATTTCCAGAATAAGCTTTTCCGCCTCGGAAAAATCTTCCTCAAAACCGATTATTAGAAGTCGTCCCACAGCTTCGGTCAATTCGGTATTTTTCGCGGTCATACCTCACCCTCGGAACATATTTTGTGCGTATTATATAACGAACTCCATTTTTTCACAATTTTCATTTTTCAAGCCGGCCTGATCAATGTTTTCGTCCCAGGCCCAGAATCTTTTTAAGGCCGCTCCACAGCCTGATTAAAGGCAGGACCTCCAGGGCGTTCCAGGACTCGGCCTGACGCTGGGCGGCCGCTTTCCGATACCATTCCCCGGCCTTCTTCAGGTCCCGCTCCACGCCGCATCCCTTAACGTACATGCAGGCCAAATTATGTTGCGCGACGGCCAGGCCTTGATCCGCCGCTTTTTGGAGCAAATTAAAAGCTTTCCTGTCGTCTTGGTCCAGTCCCTCGCCTTTGGCGTACATCAGGGCCAAATTATAGCACGCTTCGGCCGAGCCATGCCCGGCCGCTTTTCGGTAGCATTCCGCGGCCTTGTTTTTATCCTGTTCAACGCCGCAACCTGTGTCGTACATAATGCCCAAATTGGATTGCGCTTTGGCCAGGCCCTGCCCGGCCGCTTTTTGGAAGCAATCAAAAGCCTTTTTTTCATCCCTGTCCAGGCCTTCGCCATAAAAATGCAGCCAGCCCAATCTGTTCATGGCCAGGGCGTCGCCTTTTTCAGCCTCTTCCCGAAGCCGCTCCAGATCGTCTTGCGTTGGCCTGTTATCCATGATTTTAGCGTCCTTGGCGCGGTTTCAGCGAAACTCGATGTGAAGCGTTTTTCCTACGCCGGCCGCAATCTGCTGTAAAGTCGCCACCGTAGGACTGCAATTCCCGTTTTCTATCCGGCTTATATTCGATTGTCTAAGGCCCGTTCTTTCGGCCAGTTCCTTCTGGGTCAAATTACGCTCCAGACGGGCGGCTATGATGGCCTTTACGTATTCTCTCTCCACGCTTTGCCGTTCCCATTCCGCCGCGAACTCCGGGTCTTCCATTTCACGCGCCAACTGTTTGGTGAAATCGTCGCTCATTTTTCAGCCTCCCCTCATAATCAGCTTTGTACTTCTTCGCTAGTTCGATTTCGCCCGGCGGCGTTCTTCTGGTTTTTTTCATAAAGCCGTTGGTGAGGATAATTTTGTTTCCGGCCAGAAAAAAATAAAATATTCGTGTGATGTCCCCGGCGAATATGGTTCGCAGTTCGAACAGGCCGTCGCCTATAGCCTTTGAATATGGTTCTCGAAGCCCGCCGCCGAACTGTCTCAAAATTTCGATGCCGCCCAGGGCCTTGACCCGCATCTTGGGTTCAAGTCCGTGGATAAAAATTTCAACCGGCTTTTCGCCATTGGGCAAATCATAATATGTCACCTCAAACATACATGACTCCATACTTATAATATTCCTTTTTTGATATATAAGCAAGGTTTTCAGATTTATGGCGCGGTCAGCGCACCTGCCCGTCGCCCGTCACGATGAAACGGGTGGTGGTGAGTTCGCGGAGGCCCATAGGGCCGTAGGCGTGAAGGCGGGTGGTGGAGATGCCTATTTCGGCCCCCAGCCCCAGGCAGCCGCCGTCGTTCAAGCGCGGCGAGGCGTTGACCATGACGCAGCCCGCCTCCACGGCGCGTTGGAAATGTTCGCCCAGGGCCGCGTCTTCCGTAACGATCACCTCGGTGTGGTTGGAACCGTAAAGGGCGATGTGGGCCAGCGCGGCCTCATAATCGGGCACGACTTTCACGGCCAGGGTCAAATCCAAAAACTCGCGGCCCCAGTCGCTCTCCTCGGCCCTTTCCGCGCCCGGCAAAAATTCCAGGGCCAGGGGATCGGCCTTTATGGTCACGCCCTTTTCGCGCATAATTTCGCCTAAGGGGGGCAGGAAAGAGGCCGCCGCGTCCCGATGCGCCAGGAGGGCTTCCAGGCTGTTGCAGGTGGATGGCCTTTGGGTTTTGCCGTTCACCGCCAGCCGCAAAGCCATGTCCAGGTCGGCCGCTTTGTCCACATACAGGTGGCACACGCCCTTGAAATGTTTCAGGACCGGAATGCGGCTGTTTTCGCTGACGAAGCGGATGAGGCCCTCGCCGCCGCGCGGGATGACCAGATCGATGATTTCGCTCAAGGTCAGAAGCTCCTTCAGATCCTCGCGGGAGAGGGAGGGGAGGACGGCGACGGCTTCCGAAGGCAAAGCGACGGAGCGGAAGGCTTCCGCGAAACAGGAGGCCAGGGCCTCGGCCGTGGCAAACATTTCTTTGCCGCATTTGACGATGAGACCGTTGCCGCTTTTGACGGCCAGGGCCCCGGCTTCGACCAGGGCGCCGGGTCTAGCCTCGCAGATGAAGGCGATGAGCCCCAGGGGAATGCGCAGGCGGCGCACCAGAAGGCCGTTGGGCAAAGTTTTTTCGTCTTCAGCCGCGCCCACGGGGTCGGGGAGTTCGCGCACCTTTTTCACGGCGGAGACCAGTTCTTCCAGGCGGGCGGGGGAAAGGGCGAGGCGGTCGATGAGGTGGGGCGAAAGGCCGCCCCGCTCCGCCGCCTGTATGTCGCGCTCATTGGCCGCCAGCACGGCCTCCGCATTTTTGGCCAGAGAGGCGGCCAGGGCCGTCAGGAGCCCGTTTTTCGTTTCGGTCGAGGCCAGGGCCAATTCGCGCGCGGCCAGGGCCGCCCTTTTCGCGCTGTCCCGTATGGATTCATCGGGCGCCATCGCTCTCCTCCCTTTCATCTTTGCCCACCACAATTATTTGCGGCCATATATAGGGCTTCCGGCTGATGGAGTGGCGGAAGAGGGATCGCACTTCCTTCTGAAGTAGATTGGAAAGCGGTTCGGTGTCCGTCTTCCCGTCCGGGTCAAAACCGGCCAGTCCCCCCGCCCGCCAGGCCGCCGCGGTCTTTTCCGCCACCTCCGCCGCTTCCAGGCTCAAATCCAGATCGCTCTCGTAATGCACCCCGGAAATGGCGACGAGGGGCCGGGCCAGAAGATCGCCCAGGGCGGAGAGGACCACGGTGACCACCACCAGGCCGCCCTCGGCCAGCCGCAGGCGGTTGCGGAAGACCGGGTCTTCCGGTTCGCCCAGGCTGGAGCCGTCCACCACCCGGCGGCCGCTTTGCACCCTCTCGTCCGGACGCGCCCCGTCCTCGTCGATAATTAAAGTCTGGCCGTTTTCCAGGATGAAAATCTGGCCTCGGGCGAAGCCCAAGGAGCGGGCCAGCTGGCCGTGGTGGATGAGCTTGTGGGTTTCGCCGTGGACGGGCACGAAGTATTTGGGGCGGGTCAGGTTCAGCATGAGCTTCAGCTCCTCGGCCTGCCCGTGGCCGGAGGTGTGGACGCGGGCGGCCTTGCCGTCCAGAACCCGCGCCCCCTGGCGGTAAAAATGGTCGATGAGGCGGGTGACGGCCTTTTCGTGGCCGGGGATGGAGCGGGCGGAGAGGATCACGGTGTCGCCCTTTTTTATGGTCACCTGCTTGTGTTCGCCGTAGGCCATGCGGGTGAGGGCGCTCATGGGCTCCCCCTGGCTGCCCGTAGCCACGATGACCAGCTCCCGGTCCGGGAGGTTCCGGGATTCGGCCGGGCCAACTTCGTCCTCGTCGGCTATATCCAGATAGCCCAGGCTTTTGGCCAGCTTCACGCTGCGGATCATGCCCCGGCCCTCGAAAAGCATTTTGCGGCCCGCCGCCCGGGCCGCCCTGGCCACCTGCCTGATGCGGGTCAGGCTGGAAGCGAAACAGGCCAGAATAACCCGGCCCGGAGCCTCTTCGAAAATGCGGGTCAGGGTGCGGCCCACCGTGGTTTCGCTGTCCGTCGTGCCCGGCATGTCCGAATTGGTGGAATCCGACATGAGCAGGAGCACGCCCTTTTCGCCCAGCTCCGCGAATTTGTACAGGTCGATGCGATCGTCGTCGGCGGCGGCCTGGTCTATTTTGAAGTCGCCGGTGTGGACCACGGCCCCCAGGGGGGTATGCACGGCCAGCCCCACCCCGTCCAGAATGCTGTGGTTGACGCGGATGAATTCCAGGTCGAAGGGGCCGAGGCCCAGGCGGCCGCGCGGGGCGACCTCGACGAGCTCGTGCCCCTCCACTTTGGCTTCCTTGAGACGCTCGGAGAGCATGGCCAGGGTCAGGCGGGTGCCGCAGACCTTGACGCCCGGCAGTTCGCGGAGCAAAAAGCTCGCCGCGCCGATGTGGTCCTCGTGCCCGTGGGTGAGGACCAGGGCTTCCACCCGCGCGGCCTGTTCCACAAGCCAGGTGAAATCTGGGATAACCAGATCGACGCCGGGCAGATCGGTGGGGTCGGCGAACATGAGCCCCGCGTCAATCACCAAAATGCGGCCCCGGTACTCCACGGCCAGGCAGTTGATGCCTATTTCGCCCAGGCCCCCCAGGGGTATTATTTTTATCTGGCTCGTCATGACGCTCAATCCTCGTCGGTTTTTAAAACGGCCACGAAGGCGCTCTGGGGCACTTCAATCTGTCCCACCATCTTCATGCGCTTCTTGCCTTTCTTCTGCTTTTCCAGGAGCTTCCTCTTGCGGCTGATGTCGCCGCCGTAGCACTTGGCCGTCACGTCCTTGCGGAAGGCGCTGATGGTGGTGCGGGCTATTATCTGGCCGCCGATGGCCCCCTGGATGGCGATTTTAAACTGCTGGCGCGGCAGTTCGTCCTTGAGCCGCTCGCACATGTTCAAAGCCCGTTCGCGGGAGCGGTCGCGGTGCACGATCACCGAGAGCGCGTCCACCTTTTCGCCGTTCAACAAAATGTCCGCCTTCACCAGATCGTTCTGGCGGTACTCCAGCATTTCGTAATCGAAACTGCCGTAGCCCTGGGTGACCGATTTCAGGCGGTCGTAAAAATCATAGACGATTTCGGCCAGGGGCAGTTCGAAGCTGATTTCCACGCGCCCCGGCGTGGGATAGTGCATCTGGGAATTGACCCCGCGCCGGTCCAGCCCCAGCTTCATGACGGCCCCGATGTAGCGTTCCGGGGCCATGATGGAGGCGCGGATGTAGGGCTCGTAGGATTTGTCGATGTGGACGGGATCGGGATAATCCTGGGGGTTGTCGATTACGAGTTCGGAGCCGTCTTTCAGAAGGAATTTGTAGCGCACCGAAGGCGCGGTCATGATGATGGACTGGTCGAATTCCCGCTCCAGGCGCTCCTGCACTATTTCCAGATGGAGCAGCCCTAAAAAGCCGCAGCGGAAGCCCAGCCCCAGAGCGGCGGAGCTGTCCTTCTGATAGATGAGGGCCGCGTCGTTCAGCTTGTATTTTTCCAAAGCCTCGGCCAGGGAGAGGTAATCGTCCGCCGCCACCGGATAGATGGAAGAAAAGACCACGGGCAGCACTTCCTTGAAACCGGAAAGGGGCGCGGCCGCCGGACGCTCGGCCAGGGTCAAGGTGTCGCCGATGGCCACGTCGGACACGGTCTTGATCCCGGCGATGACATAGCCCACCATGCCCGCCGAAAGTTCTTTCACCGGCTCGCGGTTCAGGCGGAAAAGCCCCACCTCCTCCACCTTGTGCTGGGCGCCGTTGGACATGAAGGTCAGAATATCGCCGGCTTTCAGGCGGCCGTCCATGACGCGCAGGGCCACCACCGTGCCCCGGAAAGGGTCGTAGTGGGCGTCGAAAATCAGGGCCGAAAGGGGCGCCTCCGCGTCGCCTTGCGGCGGCGGCACCCTTTTGACGATGGCGGCCAGAACCTCGGCCAGGCCCTGGCCGGTCTTGGCCGAGCACAGGACGGCCTCCTCCGGGTCCAGCCCCAGATCGCGCTCTATCTGCTCTTTGGCCATGTCGATGTCCGCCGCCGGCAAATCTATTTTATTGATCACCGGCACGATGACGAGGTCATGCTCCATAGCCGCGTAGAGATTGGCCAAAGTCTGGGCCTCCACGCCCTGGGCCGCGTCCACCAGGAGCAAGACGCCCTCGCAGGAGGCCAATGCCCGCGACACTTCATAAGAAAAATCCACGTGGCCGGGGGTGTCTATCAAATTGAATTCATATTTTTGGCCGTCCGGCGCGGTGTAGGGCAGGGTGACCGCGCTGGATTTTATGGTTATGCCGCGCTCCCGCTCCAGGTCCATGCTGTCCAGCATCTGGCTTTTGAACTGCCTCTCGTCCACCAGGCCCGCCTCCTGAATGAGCCTGTCGGCCAGGGTGGACTTGCCGTGGTCGATGTGGGCGACTATGGAAAAATTACGGATATTCTTCATTTAAAAACCTTTGTAAGGAGTGATTAATGGTCTTTTTGCCCGCTGGCTTTGTTGTAAAAATTTTTTAATGCTCGAAATATTTCATATATTCCTCCGCTTAAAAAATTTTCACGCCTCGCCGGCGAACAAAAATCCTCATTAATCCGCGTTTCCCTTCACATAAATTTAATCATTGCTCCCGGTGACATTTCAGGGAGGTTACGCCCTGGCTGAGCAGGGAGACTATGAGGGTGTTGAGGCTGGCGCCTTCGATTTTGGCCTGGGCCTTGAGCTCCTGATGAAGGCTCAGGGGCAGGCGGGTGACGATATTTTTGGGTTTTGGGCGGCCCCACCTGTCGGCGGCGGCCAGCCAGGCGGTTTCGGCCTCGGCTCCGTTTTCAATGGCCTGGGCCACCGTTTCGCCGTCCGACACGCAGCCGGGCAGATCGGGAAAGCTGATCATCCAGCCGCCGCCGTCTTCCTCTTTCAGCGGAGCGAGTTCGAATTTATTGGCGGGCTCCTTCTTCATTGTCCAGCCTCCTCTTTTCTCAAGGCCAATGTTTGATCGAGCAGCAGAAGAAAGCGCTTGATGTAAAAAGGTTTTATCGGGCGATGGGCGGGGACGCTCAAATGTTCGCAAAGACACGATCTGAAAACAACGTGACTGCCGCCGTCATGAAGCCACTCTATTGCATGTTCGTCCGCCAGGGACTTTAAATCTTCTATTTGCCATCCGCTGGGGCTCTGACGCATTCTGTGCAATTTTTTGTCTTTTCTGGTCATGCTCCTCCATTAGCCTTTGATACTATATACGATACTATCAATGCGGGCAATCGTCAAGACTAATTTGAAATGACGTTTTCCATGTTGACTATCAGTCTGCCTTCATGTAATTTATGAATGTTATTGCTTTCCAATGTGTTAAAATTTGCGAAGTTCGAGGTCGTGAGGAATGAAACTCGGGAACATCAGCCGTATATTGGCCTTATTTTTGCTCGCCGCCCTTCCGCTCGCCGCCTGCGGCGTGGCTTTCGACATGGCCGAAGACAATGAATGGCGCTGGGGCGTGTTCGGCGGCGTCGCTTTCGTCAGCCCCCTTAAACTCAAGGTGGGCGTGGCCCCCTTCCACGACGACGTGGGGCTTGGCGCGCCCGAGGCCGGGGCCAACATGGCCCGTCTCATGAGCGAGGAACTGGCCAAAGATTCGCGCCTTGTGGTGGCGAGTTCCAGCGAGGTCTCTTCGGCCATGGCCGCCAGGGGCTACGCTCTGCCGCTCTCGCCCAAACAGGCCGCCGAAGTCGGCCGCGACCTGGGGCTCAACGCCCTGGTCATAGGCTCCATCAGCGAAATAAAACAGTATCAAATCCGCAAGGGCTGGCGCAGGCTGGCCCGCGTCCTGACCGAGCAGCGCCAGTATGTGGACGCCGTTTTGGCCGTGAGCGCCGTGGATTCGGCCACAGGCATAGTTTTGGTCTCCCGCGCCAACACCGGCGAATATGACGGCGGTCGCGGCGACGGCGGCTTTTTCGAAACCACCGCCGGACCCTCCGGACCCGCCCAGGAGGCTATGGAGGCCAGCCTGGACGACGCCCTCACGGAATCCTATCACCGCACCCTGATGGGTCTGGCCTCCCTGCCTTTCAAGGCCAGGGTCGTTTCCGCCTCCGGGGGCGCCGCCGCCATTGACGCGGGCGAAGACGTGGGCGTTCAGGTGGGCGACGAATTCGAGCTTTTAAGCGTCGATTCCGTCATCACCAACACCATCGGCGACACCTATCACATCATGGGCGCGCCCCAGGCCCGCCTGGCCGTGGAAAGCGTCGGCCCCTCCCAGTCCCAGTTGGTCATACTTGACGGCGGCCATGTTCAGGCGGGCGACACGCTGCAAATCGGCAAGATAGAGAGTTCCCGCATTGGCAAGGTCAAGAGTATTCTGCCCTTTATAAATGAGGATTGATTATTTATGAACAAGGAGCGTTCGGCATGACGAGAATAATCGCCGTTTTGGCGGCTCTGATTTTAAGCCTGGCCCTGAGCGTGCCCGCCTTGGCCGCTACCAAAAACCCGGAAGGAAAGAAAATGTACGTTCAACTGCAAACCAGCATGGGCAACATCGTGGTGGAGCTCGACGGCGAAAAGGCTCCCAAGACCGTGGAAAATTTCGTGAATTACGTTAAAGACGGCCACTATGACGGCACCATCTTTCACCGGGTCATCGCCGGCTTTATGATTCAGGGCGGCGGCATGGACCCGGATATGAACGAAAAGGACACGAAAGACCCGATCGAGAACGAAGCCGACAACGGCCTGAAAAACGACAAATACGCCATCGCCATGGCCCGCACGGGCGAACCGCATTCGGCCACTTCCCAGTTCTTCATCAACACCAAGGACAATGAATTTTTGAACCACACCGCCAAAGACGCGCGGGGCTGGGGCTACGCCGTGTTCGGCCGGGTGGTGGAAGGCATGGACGTGGTGGACAAGATTGAGGAAGTGGAAACCTCCAGCAAGTCCTATCACGACGACGTTCCCAATGAGACCATCGTCATAGAGAAGGCGGAGCTCCTGGAAAACTACAAAGCCAAGTAAGGACCGATTAATGGCGTTTTTGCCCTCCGACTTTCTTGTTCGCGCTTTTTAATGCTCGAAATATTTCATATATTTTTCCGCTTAAAAAGCGCTCACGCCTCGCCGGAGAACAAAAATCCTCATTAATCCGTTTTTTCAAACAATACAATAGGCCGGGGAGGAGACGTCATGAAACTCGTTCGTGTTTTCCTGATAATCTGCTTCTTGGCCCTTTTTTGTCCGGCCCTCTCCGGGGCGGCGGAGAGTTTTCGCGTCGGGGTGTCGCTGCCCACCGCCCGCGACGAACGCTGGGTGCGCGACGCGGAGGCCTTCCGCGCCCTGGCCCTTCAAAAGCGTCTGGATTTGCGCATGGAAGTGGGCGACAACAACCAGATGCGGCAAAATCTTGAAATCGGCCGCCTTCTGAACCAGAACATCGACGTTCTTATTCTGGCCCCCCACGACGCCCTGGGCGCGGTTTCTATGGTGCGCAAGGCCCATGAGGCCGGGGTCAGGGTCATATCTTACGACCGCCTGGTTCTGGACGCCACGGTGGACGTTTATATCACCTTCGACAATGAAAAGGTGGGGGAGCTCCAGGCCCGCTATCTGACGGAGGCGGCCCCGCACGGCGATTACATTGTTCTGAGCGGTTCGCCCAACGACAACAACGCCCGCTATTTCAGGGCCGGGGCCATGAAAATAATCCAGCCCCTGGCGGATAAGGGCCTGATAAGAATCGCGGCCGACGAGCCGGTCATAGACTGGATGCCTGAAAACGCCAAAAAAATAGTGGAAGAGGTTATGGCGGCCGGGATCGTCCCCGCCGCCGTTTTGGCCCCCAACGACGCCACCGCCGGCGGAGTCGTCGAGGCCCTGGCGGCCGGGGGGCTGGCCGGAAAAGTCCCGGTGAGCGGCCAGGACGCCGATCTTGTGGGGGCCAGAAGGATCGCCCAGGGTTTGCAGGCCATGACCGTTTTTAAGGACACCCGCCTTTTGGCCGCCGAAGCCGTTGAAATCGCCCTGGCCATGCACAGGGGCGAGGCCTGGGAAGCGCGGGTGAACGCGAAAACGCCGGTGGGAAGCTTGGAAGCGGCGACCATTCTTTTGGAGCCGGTCATGGTGGACAGGGGCAATCTGGAGAAAATCTTGATTGACGGCCAGTATCTGAAACGCGAAGACGTTTTCGCGGAATAGGCCCGCCGCCGGAGGGGGTAAAGCTCGTTTGGCGTTTATGCCGCGGGAATTCTGCCGCAAACCAGTTCCATAACCCGTCATCCCGGCGAAAGCCGGAATGACGGGTTATGGGGCATATTGTATGGATTTCCTGCCTTTATAAAGGAAACGCGGATTAATTAGGATTTTTGTTCTCTGGCTAGGCGCGAGCGTTTTTTAAGCGCAGGAATACTTAGACGTATTTCGAGCATTAAAAAACGCTCGCAACAACGACAGAGGGCAAAAAGACAATTAATCAGTCCTTAAAGCGTATCCTCAATAGAATACAGCCCCGGCTCTTTGCCCACTATCCAGGCGGCGGCGCGTATGGCCCCCTGGGCGAAGGTGTCGCGGGTCTGGGCGCGGTGCGCCAGTTCCAGGCGTTCGCCGGGGCCGCAGAAAAAAACCGTGTGCTCGCCCACGATGTCGCCGCCGCGCAGGGCCAGAACGCCTATTTCCTCGGGCGTTCTCTCGCCCACCTGACCGCTCCTGCCCGTCACCCTGGTTTTTTCCGGCGAAAGGTTTCTGGCCCTGGCTATGGTCTCCTGAAGCTTTATGGCCGTGCCGCTGGGGGCGTCCTTTTTGCGGTTGTGATGGGCTTCCAGTATTTCTATGTCGTATTGCGGCCCCAGCATTTTGGTCATCTGTTCCGCTATTTTATAGAGCACGCTCACGCCGACGCTCATGTTGGGCGCCCACAGAACTGGAATTTTCCCGGCCGCCTCTGAAAGTTTGGCTTTGTGTTCTTCCGTGAACCCGGTGGAGCCGATGACGGCGGGCAGTTTCAGATTCACGGCCTGCTCCAGGTACATGACGCTGGATTCCGGGGAGGTGAAGTCTATATAGACGTCGGCCCCTATGCCGCCCTGCCTTAAGCTGTCCCGCAAAAAAACTTCGCTCCACTCGATTTGGGAGATGTTGCGGCCCAGGCTGGGGCAGCCCGGATGCTCCACCGCGCCGGTCAGAATCATGTCCCGGCGCTCCGCTATAATATTCCGCACTGTTTGGCCCATGCGGCCCAGGGCGCCGCACACGGCCACCCGAATCCTGGAATCCATTATATTAACTTCCATTCTTTTAGGAGGGGTTTTAAGAGTTCGGCCGTCGCGGGCCTTACGTCGCACATGGGCAGGCGCGTTTCAGGCTCGATCCGCCCCATCATGGCCAGAGCGGCCTTGACGGGCATGGGATTGGCTTCCACGAAAAGGGCCTTGAATAGAGGCAGCATTTTGAAGAAAAGCTCGCGGGCTTTGGCCGTTTCGCCCTTTTCCCAGGCCCGGCTCATTTCCGCCATAGGGCCCGGAATGATGTTGGAGGCCACGGAGATTACGCCGTGGCCGCCCACGGCCAGAAGGGGGAGCGTCAGGCCGTCGTCGCCGCTGGTCACCAGAAAATCCGGCCCGCACAGCTCGATGATGCGGATCATCTGGCCCACGTCCCCGGCGGCCTCTTTCACGCCCGCGACGCCCGGTATTTCGGCCAGGCGGGCCATTGTTTCCGGCAGGATGTTTATCCCGCAGCGGCCCGGAATGTTGTAGAGCACTATGGGGATGTCCGCGGCTTCTGAAATGGCTTTATAATGGAGATAGAGGCCTTCCGGGGTGGGTTTGTTGTAGTAGGGGGTGACGGCCAGAACGCCGTCGGCCCCGGCCTTTTTCGCGTGGACGGTCAGGGCTATGGCCTCGCGGGTGCTGTTGGAGCCGGCCCCGGCCAGGACGGCGACGCGCCCTTTCGCCTCTTCCACGGCTATGCTCACCACGCGCTTGTGCTCGTCGTGGCTCAGGGTGGGGGATTCGCCGGTGGTGCCGCAGGGCACTATGCCGTCCACGCCGCCTTCTATTTGAAACTGGATGTGGCGGCGCAGGGCGGCTTCATCCACTTCGCCGTTTTTGAAGGGAGTGACCAGAGCCGTGAGGACGCCTTTGAATTTCATGCCGCGCATATTCCACCTCCTATTTCAGAAAGAGATCGGCCTCGACCTGGCCGGAGAAAAGATAGCGAACCTTGCCTTCCATAAAAACTTTTTCCGGGCTTTCCGGCGCGCCCTCATAGCCCGCCAGGATTTCCTCGCCGCCTTTGGTGCGGCAGGTGATGGTTTTTTCGGCGATCAGGCCCTGAATGGCGCCTAAAACGAGGGCGGCCAGGGCGCCGGAGCCGCAGCACAGGGTTTCATCCTCCACCCCGCGCTCGTAGGTGCGGACGGACATTTTGCCCGGCCCCGTGATTTTGGCGAAATTGAGGTTGTAGCCGTCGGGGGCGAAGGCCGGGTGGCGGCGCAGGGCCCGGCCCAGTTTGTGGACGTTCAGGGAATCCAGATCGTCCACCCAGGCCACGGCGTGGGGCACGCCCACGTTGATGCGGTGGTAGGTGAAGCTCTGGCCTTCCGCCTCCACCAGGGCCGCGCCTTCGGAGCGGCCGATTTTGGGCAGTTCGGCCCGCACGACGCGTTCGTGCACCGCGGCTTCTATGACCCCGGCGCGGGTTTTGAAGGACATTTCCGAAGGGGCTATGCCCACGGTGTTGGCCAGATGGGCGGCGCAGCGGGCGGCGTTGCCGGAGAGGTCGGATTCGGAGCCGTCGGCATTGAAGAAACGCCAGGCGAAATCCACGTCGTCCGGTCCGGGAATGATGAAGACAGCGCCGTCCGCGCCAATGCCGAATTTGGGGCGGCACATGAGCCGGGCGATTTTGCCCATATCCTTTTCCGGCACCAGGCCGTCCCAGTTGTCAACAATCACGAAATCATTTCCGGCCGCGCTGTATTTATAAAAGGCAAACTTTTCCATAATCACTCTCAAGCTTGGGGCGCGGTTTTGGCGCGCTGGTTCAGATTCATTATGACGACAGCGCGGCTATTCGCCGCGCACCAAATCCGCGTATGTCTCGCGCGGTTTCACCAAAGAAAAATTCGCGCCGTCCACCAGGACCTCGGCGGCCCTTGGGCGGGCGTTGTAATTGGAGCTCATGCTGAAGCCGTAGGCCCCGGCCCCCATGACGGCCAGAAAGTCGCCGCCCTTTACCGGCTTTAAAGGCCTATCCTTGGCCAGAAAATCGGTGGATTCGCAGATCGGCCCCACCACGTCCACGATCATGGGCGGACGGCCGTCTCTGACCAGGGGCAGAATTTCATGCCAGGCCCCGTAAAGACTGGGGCGGACGAGGTCGTTCATGGCCCCGTCCACGATCACGAAATTCTTGTCGCCGTTTTTTTTGGCGTACAGAACTTCCACGAGCAGAGCGCCGCAGCGGGCGGCCACGAAACGCCCCGGCTCCAGAATCAGGGTGAGGTCCGGCACGTCGCCCAAAACGTCTTTCAGGGCCGCCGCGTATTCCGCCGCGCTGGGCGGGGTTTCGTCGCAATACTGAACGCCCAGGCCGCCGCCCAAATCCAGGCGGCGGATGTCGTGCCCCGCCCGGCGCAGTTCCAAAAGCAGTTCCTTCAAACGCGAGGCCGCCTCCGCAAAGGGCGCGGCGCTGATTATCTGGGAACCGATGTGGCAATCAATGCCTGTGACCTTGAGGTGGGGATTGCGGCCGGCCTCGGCGAAGGCCTCCCGCGCCTCTTCCGGCGAAAGGCCGAATTTGTTTTCCTTGAGGCCCGTGGAAATATAGGGGTGGGTTCCGGCGTCCACATCGGGATTGATGCGCAGGGCCATAGGCGCCGCGCGGCCCATGTCGGCGGCCACCCGGGCCAGAAGGCGCATTTCTTCGACGGATTCCACGTTGAACATCAATATTCCGGCGGAGAGGGCCTCGCGCATTTCCTGAGCCTTTTTGCCCACGCCCGCGAAAACGATTTTGGAGGCGGGGATGCCCGCCCGCAAAGCCTTGAACAGCTCGCCGCCGGAGACGACGTCCGCCCCGAAGCCGCCTTGCGCGGCCAGGCGCAGGAGGGCCAGGTTGGCGTTCACCTTGGCGGAATAGCAGACGAGGTGGGGGAGATCGCGGAAGGCGTTTTCGAAGGCTTTCAATTGGCCGGTGAAGGCGGCTTTGGAATAGACGTAGAGAGGGGTTCCGTGCTCTTTGGCTATGGACGCGAGCGGCGCGTCTTCAATATGGAGATTATCGTTTATATAGTTAAAAGCATTCATTAAGGCACACCTTATCTTTGAGGTCGCGGTTCGGCCTCGACCTCCGGCTCCAACAGAAGGCTTTCCGTGGGCGAAGGCCCGCTTTCATTGGCGGCCGGACTGCCGTCCACCGAGGTCACACGGTATTCCGCCGTCTGGTCCGGGCCGAGACGCACAGGATCGAAAAAAGCGTTTTCCAGGAGCAGGGGGCCGCTGATGCGTTTGAAGCCGTCTTCCCCGGAAAGGCGGCGGTAGACGCGGTAGCCGGCCAGATCGGGATCGAAGGCCAGGCTTTCCCAGGAGAGGCGCGCGCCGTTTTTGGTCAGGGCCGCGTCCAGGTAGCCGGGCGGGTTGGGCGGGGTGAGGTCCACGACTTTGAGCGTCTTTTCCTCCGACCAAGGGCCGAAGGCTTGCGTATCGCCCTTTTGACCAACTAGGCGGCCGCGATAGCCGTAGCTCCGCTCATATTCCACCCGCAGATCGACATAGCGGCCCGAGGCGGAATCCATATCCGGTATGGGCCGCCACTGGCCGCCCTCCAGCTTCTCCACTTCGGCCCGGTAACCGGCGGCGGGGCGCGGCCAGCGGATTTCCACGGCCTTGTCCCGCATTTCCGCTTCAAAGGAGGGCAAAGCGCCCGGCGCGGGAATGGACCACACCGTGACCTGAGCCGCGGAGTCCGGGTGCATGCCGCCGTTCGCGGCCACGCTGTACACGCGGAAACGGTAGACGCGGCCGGGGGTCAATTTGTAACGCCACTGGTAGGGGCCGGGGGCCACCGAAAGGCCCGGCGGCGGGGTCATGGCCGGGAGCCTGTCCACCGGAGCGTAGCGGTGGGGGCAGGTTTCGCAATAGACCTCGTTGGCCGGGTTGTCGGACATGGCGATGGAGAAGCCGCCCAGGGCGGACAGGGGACGCCCCCGCCTGTTTTCAGCGGGGGCCTTCCAGGACAGGACCAGTTCGCCGCCCGGGGCGATGAACTGGCGGAGTTCCGAGACCGGGCCGGGCAGGGCGGCCTCCGCCGGGTAGGGCGCGGTCTTCACTCCGCAGGCGCAGGTCAGAAGGGCCAAAAGGAGACCGTATGTCAGTAGAGCCGCGCCCCGCATGTTCCGCTCTCAACCCCGCAAAAGTTTTTCAATGCGCAGACGCAGACCGAGACAGTGGATAAAACCTTCGGCGTCGGCCTGATTGTAGACGCTGTCGCTCTCGAAGGTGGCGAAGCCGTCGTGGTAGAGGGAATGGGCGGACTTGCGGCCCACGGCCCAGCAGTTGCCCTTGTAGAGCTTGAGGCGCACCACGCCGTCCACGCATTTCTGGGTCTCGTCGATCAGGGCCTGCATGGCCCGCCTTTCCGGGGAATACCAGAAGCCGTTGTAGACCAGGGCCGCGTATTTGGGCATGAGGCCGTCTTTCAGATTCATGGCCTCGCGGTCCAGGGTCAGGGTCTCCATGTTGCGGTGGGCGATGTGCAGAATGGTTCCGCCGGGGGTTTCATACACGCCCCGGCATTTCATGCCCACAAAGCGGCTCTCCACCAGGTCGATGCGGCCGATGCCGTTGGCCCCGCCCACTTTGTTCAGGTGGTCCAGGATTTGGGCCGGGCTCATGCGTTTGCCGTCCACGGCCACGGCGTCGCCCTTTTCAAATTCGATTTCAATATAGGTGGGCTGGTCCGGGGCCTTTTCCGGGGAGACGGTGAGGAGGTACATGCTCTCGTCCGCCTCCTTCCAGGGGTCTTCCAGAATGCCGCCTTCGAAGCTGATGTGGAGCAGGTTGCGGTCCGTGGAGTAAGGCTTGGCCTGGCTCACCGGAATGGGAATGCCGTGTTTTTCCGCGTAGTTCATGAGTTCGGTGCGGGAAGTGAGATTCCAGTGGCGCCAGGGGGCGATGGTCATCAGATCCTTGTCCAGGGCCATAGTGGTCAGTTCAAAGCGCACCTGGTCGTTGCCCTTGCCCGTGGCCCCGTGGGCCACCGCGTCCGCGCCTTCCGCCCGCGCCACTTCCACCATTTTCTTGGCGATGACCGGGCGGGCCAGGGAGGTGCCCAAAAGGTACTGACCCTCATAGACGGCGTTGGCCCGGATGGCCGGGAACACGAAATCGCGCACGAACTCTTCCGTCAGATCGGCCACATGCAGCTTGGAGGCGCCGGTTTTCAGGGCCTTTTCCTCCAGGCCGTCCAGTTCTTCCTTCTGCCCCACGTCGGCGGTGAAGGCTATGACTTCCTCCGCCCCGTAATCTTCCCTGAGCCACTTGAGTATTATGGACGTATCCAGGCCGCCGGAATAGGCCAGAACGATTTTTTTAGCTTTTTTAATGCCGGACATAAGATCTCCCGAGCCGACCGCGCGGCTGTGTCGTTGTATGCGCCATGCTCGAAGAAGCACAGGCGAGTTTATTAATGTAACAGCCATTAGTTGGAATTTCAAGAAATTTCTGGCAGGGCGGCGCCCTGCACCCCCGGATGCTTCGCATCCGGTCCGTAGCGAGCTCGCTGGTTTTCATGGCTGGTCAGCCGCGCCAGAGGCCGCTGGAAAAGGGGAAGCGCGGTTTTTTGCGCGTTTGTGTTATAATGAAAAAAGTAGGAGGAAAACCATGTTCAACAGTTGGACGCCAGGTTGCGAAGGCCCCATTGCGGCCCTGGCGGAAACATACGCGCATCTGGAAACTTTGAAAGCCCGTCTGGATGGAGCCAGACCCCTTCACCCCGTAACGGACAAAAGCCTTCGGGACGAGCTGGCCCTGCGCTGCACCTACAACTCCAACGCCATTGAAGGCAACACCTTAAGCCTCATCGAAACCAGGGTCGTCATCGAAGACGGGATCACCGTCGGCGGCAAGACTTTGCGCGAGCATCTGGAAGCCGTGAACCACGACATCGCCATAAGGCTTTTGGAAAAAATGGCCGGGGAAGACGCGCCGGCGAACGAAGCCGCCGTCAGGGAGCTTCACGCCATAGTGTTGCGGGGCATAGACGATCTGAACGCCGGAGCCTGGCGGCACGATAATGTGCGCATATCCGGGGCCAGCCATTTGCCGCCCCGGGCGGAAAAAGTTCCGGACAAAATGCGGGAATTTTTCGACTGGGGCGCGGACCGGGCCGCCGGGCTGCCGCCCGTGGAAAGGGCGGCCCGCATGCATGTGGATTTCGTGGCCATTCACCCCTTCATTGACGGCAATGGCCGCACGGCCCGCCTCCTGATGAATCTGGAACTCGTAAAAGCCGGGTACCCCTTGAGCATCATACCCGTGGAAGACCGCCATAAATATTACGCGAACCTTGACGCGGCCATATCCTGGGGCAATTACGAACCCTTTGTGCGGCATATATGCGAGGTCGTGGAAAAGAGTTTCGGACTTTACTTCCAACTGCTGTGACCAGGCTGCGGCCAAATGCTCCGGGGCCTTAACCCTGGTCCGCCAGCCAGGCTTCCAGCCGCCCCTGCCGCAGTTCCTCCAGGTTGATCCGGGGGCAGCGCAGTTTTTCGGCCAGGTCGCGCGTCAGCTTGTAATCGTTGTAGGCGCCCCGGTCCGTATCAATCAGGAGGAAGCGCAGGGCGGGATCGTCGGCCAGGCGGGCGGCCATGAAAAGGGCCTCCGGCCAGGGCTGGGCCTCCGCCGCGAAAGGGATGTTGGGGCGGCCGTCGGTCATGAGGATGATGTAGGGGGTCAGGCGCGGGTCTTTGGCCCGCTCGCGGGTCAAAAGCTTCTTCGTCATGACCAGGGCGGCGGCCAGGGGGGTTTTGCCGCCGCTGGGCAGTTCCGACAAAAGCCGGGCGGCCAGGTCCGGGCTGTTCGTGGGCGGCAGCAAAAGTTCCGCCCTTTGGCCGTAAAAGGCGATGAGGGCTACCCGGTCCCGCTTCTGATAGGCTTCGGAGAGCAGGGACAGGGCGGCGGCCTTGGCTTCCTCCATGCGATAGAGCGTGCCTATGGAGCCGGATGAATCCACCACGAAAATCACCAGCCGCCCGGTTTTGCGGCGATACACCTTTTCCCGGAAATCGGCCGGCTTCAAAATTACCGGACGCCCGGCCGCGTCTTCATTTTTTCTGGCGGCTTGATAGGGGGCTGCAGCCCTTAGGGTCGCAGCCAAAGAAAGCGGGCGGCCCAGGCGGCGGGCCGTGGTGCGATAGGGGCGGCCCACGGCCTTGGACGTTTCGCGGGCGTGGCGGCGTCCCCCACGGTCGCGCGGGCCGGCGTCGCGTTTCCGCTGGGGCGTGGCGGTCTGGAAAGGCGAGGCGGATTTGAATATCTTAAGGGCCGCGTCTTCGCCCTCGTCTTCTCCGGTCTTTTCCTTGAATTCCGGCGGAATTTCCGGCGCGTCGGAAACGTGGACGGCCTCGAAGCGCGCCTCCCGCTCCCCGGCCGCCTCCAGCCGGAGAGCGGTCAGGCGGGCGCGTTCCCTGGCTTTGGGCCGGGCGCGGGAGGCCAGAACCAGGGGGGCCGCCGCCAGAACCTCGTTCGCACCGATTTCCGAAAGCCCCAAAAGCGCGGCTTTGGCGCGGGCGGCCCTGGCCAGGGCCAAATCGCCGCGATGGCCGGAAAGATCAAGGGAGAGGCGGGCGATGAGCCCGCGGGCCGCTTCGGTGAAGGCGAGGCCGGGCAAAAGCCGCCGGGCTTCCGCTATGCGCCGGGCTTTTCCCCGGTTTTCCGCCGCGTATTCCCGGCGAAAAGATATGGGGTCCGCCTCAAAGGCCAGACGGCGGCGCACAAGCTCGGCCCGGAGTTTCGGGTCCTTTTCCCCGCGCACAAAAACGGTCATGGCGAAGCGGTCGAGCAGCCCCGGCCCCACCTGTCCCTCCTCCGGGTTCATGGTGGCCAGAAGGGCCACGCGGGCCGGGTAGGAGGCCGAAAGGCCCTCGCGTTCCAGAATCACCCGCCCGGCGGAGACCGCGTCCAGGAGCAGGTGGGCCAGCGAAGGTTCCAGAAGATTCGCTTCATCAATATAAAGAAGCCCGCCATTGGCTTCGGCCAGAAGCCCCGGCTTCAAAACGGGGCGGCTTAGGGCCAGCGTGCCTTCCCAATCCAGCCCGCCCAGAAGGCGGTCTTCCGTCGCCGACAGGGGCAGGGTGCGGAAGGGCGCTTGCGCCCCGCGCTCTTCCGGCAAAAGTTCGGCCAGGGCGCGGGCGGCGGTGGATTTGGCCGTGCCCTTTTCCCCGATGATGAGAAGCCCGCCCAAAGCGGGATCAACGGCCAGAAGCATCAGGGCCTCAAGCATTTCCTCCTGCCCCACTATAGCCGCCAAAGGATAGCAGGGGCAGGGCTTCGCCCTGCACCCTCGGATGCCGCGCATCCGGTCCGTAGCGGGCGCCTTGGCTTTCATAGATGGTCAGCCGCGGCATGAGACCCCGGAGAATCAGAGGCTGAAGGCCAGAGTGAGGCGGGTGCGGGCTCCACGATTTCCTCTGTTCCGGTGAGGATTTTTATGAAATTGTCGGCCTGACGCTCCATTGAATAGAATTTGGCCACGAAATCGCGGCACTCTTCCGGGTTTGGCCCATTCAGCATCAGGGCTTCCAGTTCATCCAGATTTTTCCACAGCCACGCCTGGGGATACAGGGTTTCCGCGCCCGGAAAACTGTAGATGAGGGGCCGAAGGCCCCGGTGCATGGCCTCCAGAAGCCCCACGCCCTGGCTTTCGAAGGGGCTGGTGCAGATGATGAAATCCTTGTCGGCCAGGAATTTGGGGATGTTGTTCTGGTGCCCGTAAAAATGGGCGGAACCGGCCAGATTGTTTTTATTCAAAAAATCGGGCATGGAGAGGTAATAACGGTTGTTGTCGGGCGCGCCGGCCGCGTGCAGTTCCACTTCCGGGTGGCGGTGCAGAAGGAAGGTGAAGGCCTGGAGCAGCAGCATGGGGTCCTTTTTCGCCTCTATCCGGGCCACGAAGGCGATTTTGCGGCCGCTTTTTCCGGGTATGAAGGGGTATTTCGCCAGATCAATGCCGTTGTGTATGACGTGGACCCTGGTGTTCTCCAGGCGGTTGGGGAATTTGCGCTCGAAAAGTTCCCGCATGTAATTGGTGACGAAAATAACGTCGTCCACCCGCCCGTAATTGACCTTGGCGCACATGCCGTTCAAGATTTCATAGCTGTGCATGCGCAGGATGACGCGCTTGCCGTCCAGAAGCTGGGGGTGCTTGGTGAGTTCGGCGGCCAGATCCGAACCCCACTCTATCCAGACCGTTTCGGCCGAGCGGACGGGCCAGTGGAATTCCCCCAGGTTGGAGCCCACCACGCGCTTGACGATGGCCTTTTTTTCCAGCTCGTCGCAGAGCTGCATGGCGAAGTATTCCAGGGACCTTTGGCAGCACATGAGGACGAAGGGCATTTTGGCGGCCGGACGGTTTTGGGGGGCGCGGGCCGCTTCTTTGGCCATGTTGTCGCGGATTTCCCTGACTTCCGGCTGGTCGGGATTTATAAGGAGGCACCTGTCCAGATATTCCACGGCGGCCCCCAAATTACCCATATTCTTTTCCACCCTGGCCAAAAGCGCCCACAGGCGGGAATCGGTCTGGTTGACGGCCAAAAGCTTATTGAGCTGTTCCCGCGCCTCCGTCCATTTTTCCTGAACGCACAGGGCCAGGGCCAGATTGCCGCGAGTGTCCTCCCTGGCGGGGTCGATTTCCAGAGCGCGCAAAAAAGCCTCCTCCGCCCCGGCCGCGTCCCCCAGGCTCTGGCGTATGGCCCCCAAATCGTTCAAGGCCCGGAGGTTTTGCGGGAATTCTTCCAAAAAGGGAATTCTTCCAAAAACGCTTCCAAAAGCGCAAGGGCTTCCTGGGCCTTGCCTTCGGAAAAAAGGGCTTCAATCCGTTTCAGCTTGTCGTCGCTCATAATAGACACGCTCCGCCATGTTTTTATTTAATGTACTATTTTTGCGGCATGTTTTCAAGGCCGGAAGGAAGGTATGAATTTTTTCGATTGACATTTTTGCGGCAATTTCGTAAACTGCGAAGAAAAAATTTTCCTAAAACAGTTTCTCGTCAGTAAACAAGTGTAGTGATACGCATGAATATTCGCATCAAAGACATCGCCCGCCTGAGCGGGGTCAGCGTTTCCACTGTTTCGAAAATTATGAACGA
>QMCE01769435.1_pt1 | contig 29000 bp, 21 predicted proteins | sample 1821851 | NCBI WGS metagenome assembly QMCE01 (sample SAMN09453174, study PRJNA476694) | Termite gut metagenome, whole genome shotgun sequencing project. | isolation source: worker | host: Odontotermes sp. | place: South Africa:Pretoria | collected 2016-01-28 | reverse complement strand
CAGTAGCCGGGATAGCAGGCTACGGAGCCATCAAGGCCATCACGGCGCTTGGACCGATAGCGCGAGGGATCGGGCAGTTTATTGCGACGAATGTGCTGGATAAGGCGGTTAAGAAGATTCCGGCGTTATTTAAGAAGAGTGAGAGTGGCGGTAAGGGATATAATCCTAACGGATACAATCCCAAACCAGGAGAGCGTACTTTTGAGGGATTTGTTACAAACAATGTCCCACTTGATAAAGAGATAGGATTAAATACAACCTCAGCAAGTTTTAATAATAACAATGGTAATGTTGGAGGTCAGTTTAAAAGATTTGGCTCTGACAGTCATGCGGACATAGCACCTCATGTACATCAACCCACTCGTAATGTGGCTCCAAGCGGGGACATATATGGAGGGCAAGGAAAGAAAACTACTAATGGTGGAGTTACGTCACCATCAGCTAAGGATGTAAAGCAGTTATATGATTATTTATTTAATGGGAAATATCAATGATTTAGGAATTATTATAGGAGGATAGAATCCATGCATCATTTAAATATTATACAACAATACTTTTTTGAAAAATTAAAAGAAATACAAGATGAAGTTGTGAATGTTAAACTTTGCACTACAGATAGTAGCATGGAGAGCATTTTGAACGAGGTTACATATGATACTATATACAAAATCATGGAACTATTAGATGGATATAATACAAAAGAATATCAATACTCAATAATAGAAAATAATAGTAGTGATACAGTAAATTCGGGTATTCAATTGCATGACGTATGCGCGGATTATTTAAAAAGTGAATAATCTGTTGTTGGATAGCGAATTGTATTATGACAGCGATGGGAACCTTTCCCATATCTCGCTGACAAACTGTAAGAGTGGAATACATGGCCGAGATTCAATAATTTTAAATCAAGTTATTACTTAGGAGGTAATAATTTGATATTAGCAAAAAACATAAATATTTTTGATGAATACGATTTTACAGAAAGTATTGTCACAAACATAAGCTGGGATTCGAATCTGCTTGATTTTTTGGTGACAGTTGATTATTACTGGGCCACTGATAGTAATGAAAAAGAGCTTACAATAAGATTTAAGAACTGCCGGGAAGCAACACTCCAGATGCCGAAAGCTTTCGATAGCATACCTAAAGATGAGTTACCATCATACGTTTACAGTTGGTACACTATAACAAATAGTAATGCCATAGATGAGAATGGAGTTTTTAAAGTAACCATGAAAACGGTAGATGAAAATCCAAGATGGCTGACCGTATTGTGTGATGAAATCTGGTTAGAAAAAGTTGATAGCAACCAAATGAAACTGTAGCACTACTGATTAATTCTCATTGCTATATTTTACTGACCTGCGCGGCAACCGTATAACAAGGTTTTAAAAGATATCATATAGGTAATCCTGAACTATATTCAGACTCTTTTGTATTGGTTCCTTGTATTTTAAAGGGATTTTATATTTTTCAATGATTAATTCTAACGTTGTCACTTCATCAGAATCTATTCTAAGATATGTCTTCTCAAGTCTTTAAATTTTGCCGCAATTTTGGAATGCCCCGATTCTTCCATGCATAAACTAAAATATGCAATCAAGAAAAACGTTTTCGTAGATTTTCACAAGACAACCATTGACGCAATTGCCAAAATTTGCTATAATTTGACAATGAGACGTTTTGTTAATCATTTTTGTGAAAGGAGTGTACGGTTATGAATAAGCAGAAAAGAGCAGTATCAGGATTCATGAGTTTGATGTTAGTTCTGTCACTTGTTGTCGTGCTGTTTCCCCGTTTCGGGGTTGGCGTGTCGGCGGCTACAACTTACAGCGACCTTGAGCCTTTAAACTCAAGCGATGTTGTCTACCAGATTATAACGGACAGATTCTACGACGGTGATCCGACGAACAACGTGCCGAGCGGATTTGACGCGACACTGTTCGACGGTACCGGTTCGGACCTGAAGCTGTACCAGGGCGGCGACTGGTCGGGCATTATTGAGAAGATTCCCTACTTAAAAGGGATGGGCATTACGGCAGTATGGATTTCCGCACCTTATGAGAACCGTGATACGGAAATCCTTGATTATCAGAGCGGCGGCGGCATCGACCGCTGGACCAGTTTCCATGGTTATCATGTCCGCAACTATTTTGCTACCAACAAGCATTTCGGCACGCTGAATGAGTTTAAGGAGTTACGCGACGCGCTGCATGCCGAAGGAATGAAGCTGGTTATCGACTTTGTAACCAATCATACAAGCCGCTGGCAGAACCCCACCCAGGGCTTTTCGGCAGAGGACGGAAAGCTATATGAGCCGGATAAACTGCCCGATGGCTCTTATGCGCTGGATGCCAACGGCGAGCCTTACGATTACAATGGCGACGGTTTGCTTGAGAATCTCATCGCCGACCCTAACAACGACGTGAACGGCTGGTTCCACGGCATTGGCGACCGCGGCGGTGATTCCACCCCGTTCGGGTACCGTCACAAAGACCTGGGCTCGCTGGCGGATTTCTCGCAGGAAAACGGCGATGTTGCCGCCTACTTGGAGAAAGCAGCTCTGTACTGGGCAGGCATGGGGGTAAACGGGTTCCGCCATGACGCGACGTTACACATGAACCCGGCCTTTGTGAAAGGGCTTAAAGACGCTATTGATTCACAGGATACTACGATGCACTTCGGTGAATTCTTTATCGGCCGTCCTGATCCCAAGTATAATGAATATGTCTATTTCCCGAAACAGACGGGGGTGAACAATCTTGATTTTGAATACTATCGTGCCGCCACCTCAGCCTTCGGTAATTTCAGCTTGCCAATGAGCGATTTCGGCAATATGCTGACTTATACGCAGAATGACTATGAGTATGAGAACCAGACCGTGACCTTCCTGGATAATCATGACGTGACACGGTTCGGCTTTATCCAGCAGAATCAGAAGCCATATAATGCGGCTCTCGCCGTCTTGCTTACATCACGCGGAACTCCCAATATATACTACGGCACGGAGCAGTACATCAACCCCGGCGATGGCAGTGACGTGGCCGGGCGCGTATTTATGGAAACTTTTACGAATTTTGACACTAACACGACCGCGTACCGGCTGATCAAGAATCTGTCGGATCTGCGCCAGGAAAACGATGCCCTTCCTTACGGTCTCACGACGGTGCGTTACGCCGATGACAACGTGATTGTCTATGAACGGTCATTTTATGATGATGTCGTGGTAGTTGCGGTAAACCGGCAGCCGGATGTAAGTTACAATATTTCCAGCATTCCCACGGCCCTGCCTAACGGCAGCTACAGCGACGAGCTGGGCGGCTTGCTTTACGGTGACGGGATATCTGTTTCAAACGGCCATATCAGCGGCTTTAACCTCGGCGGCGGTGAAGTCTGTGTCTGGTCCCATGATGCCGATTTGTCTGCATCGCCTAAGATCGGCAATGTTATTTCTACGAGCGGCCGGGCCGGAAATAAAGTATATATTTACGGAGACGGCCTTGACGGGAGTGTTGCCGTGAATTTCACCAACGGAACGACTGTGGCACCGGCGAGCATAATTTATAAAGACAGCAATTTGATCGTGACCACGGTGCCAAATGGAGCTGCGGCAGGAGAGAACACGATAACGGTAACGAAAAATACCCAGAAAAGTAACGGCTTTGTCTATAAAGTGCTGTCCGGCGACCAGAATCAAGTCATCTTCCACATTAACAAGACAACGTCAATGGGGCAGAATCTCTATATCGTCGGAAGCCTTCCCGAATTAGGCGGCTGGGATCCGGACAAAGCAAGCGAGGCAATGATGAATCCCAGTTATCCGGAATGGTTCCTTCCGGTCAGTGTTCCGGCCGGCACGACATTCGAATTTAAGTTCATTATGAAAGATTCCAGCGGCAACGTGACCTGGGAGGGCGGTTCAAACCGTGTCTTCACGTCGGCGCCTGGCAGTTCCGCTACTAAAGATACACCAGTATATAGCTGGCAATAATGCGGGAAAAGACATAGTTATTATCATACGGCATATAGATATCCCGGCAGCAATGCCAGCAAAAGTCAATTGCTGGCATTGCTTGCAAAACCGCAGTGCCGGTACGGTATTAATACTGTCGCAGTATTGATATAGATACTAAAATAATTAATGATAGGGAGGATTTACAATGTTCAAAAAATGTTTGACTGTTCTACTGGCGCTATTTACCCTTGCCGCAGTCCTGCTGCCGGTATCGGCCGCAGAAGCCACTGAAACTGCCGCCGCCGATGACATGGTGGTCGCCTATGTAAGTGTCCCCGACGACTGGGAAAATCCCTGCATATGGGCCTGGAACGACGACGGCACCAATGCTTTTGACGCCTGGCCGGGCGGCGAACTGGAGGCGGATGCCGCCAACGAGGGCTGGTATTATATCTACCTGCCGGCTTTTGCCAACAACGTCATCATCAACGCCAACGACGGCACGGTACAGACCGGCGGAGAGCTGAAATCGGCCGGCGGCAGCTTCTGGGTGACGGTGACATCGCCCGAAGAAGCAACGATAACCGACGAGAAGCTAACGACCGGGGAAGCCCCTGCCTATGTGGAAAAAATAGCGATACACGCCCGCGTCCCACAAGCCTGGGAACAGGTGAACCTGTGGGCATGGCTCGCCCCTGACGGCACCAATGCCTTTACCGCCTGGCCAGGCGAGGGCATGAAAGCAGGGGATGGCGGCTGGTTTACAGCAAACGCCCCGGCCTGGATTAACTCTGTCATCATCAACGGCGGTGCGGAGGGGATTCAGACCGCAGACCTGACGATTGAGCCGCAGGAAGTATGGGTGGTGGTAAATGACGACCTGACTGCCGAAGTGGCTTATGAGAATCCCGACTTAAGCGGGGAGATGATTACAGTACGCGCCAAAGTTCCCGCTGACTGGTCCGAACCGCATCTGTGGGCATGGCTGGATCCCGACGGGACGAATGCCTTTTCGGCCTGGCCGGGCGAACCGTTCGTGCAGGACGGCGACTGGTACACGATCCAGGTTCCGGGCTGGATTAACTCCATCATCGTGAACGCCAATGACGGTAGCGTCCAGACCGGCGACAGCAAGGATCTTGAGACCGGCAAAGACATCTGGATCGTAGTGACGGATGCAGAGAATTATCTGGTAGACTATCAGGAGATTGAGGAAGCGGCGGTTACCTTGGCTGAAGAACCTGCCCAGGATGTACCGGAACCGGAAACAGCCGAACCGGAAGCACCCGCTCCGCTACCGGAAACAGACGTTGCCGATGACGACAGCGGCAGCATACCCGTAATCTGGGTTATCGTCGGCCTCATCGTGATTTGTGCGGTGGTCTTACTTGCCTTTGCAATCAGCAAAAGAACAGGGAAAAACAAATAACAAGGGAAAGGCTGGTTTATGCTATGAGGCGAATACTTACAGCAGCAGTCGCTGCACTGATAATGACGGCAACGCTGTCCGCCTGTTCAGGTAATGAGGCGGATCACGGCCAGCCGGATACGGATGGAGGAAGCGCTCCGGTCCAGCTAACCATCTGGCACGATAAAGAAGATGCGGTGGCTGCTGTGTTACAGGCCGAGCTGGATAAGCTGAAGCCCGAAGTGGCCGTGACCCTGGAAAAGAAGAACGGGCTGACGGAAGCCCTGAAGATGGTCGGCAACGATCCGAATGCCGCCCCTGACATGTATTTTTTTGCCCATGACAAACTTGGTGTCTATGCGGAGATGGGCATCCTGACCCCGGTCACGGAATTTGTGGATGCAGAAACGCTGGGCGGTTTTCTGCCGATGACGACCCAGGCGGCGACCTATAAAGAGGAGATATACCAGCTCCCAATCTATTTCGAGACTTTGCTGTTCATGTATAACCGTGCTTTGATGCCGGATGAGGAAGTCCCGGCGACCACCGAAGACTTGCTCGCATTTATGAAAGCCACGACCGGCAACGGCCAGTACGGCTTCGTGGAACAGCACAGCACCGCCTACTACAGCGCGGGCTGGATTCACGGTTTCGGCGGCGAGATTATTTCAAGCGACGGGATCCCGCAGTTAAACAGCGACAAGACCGTCGCCGCGCTGGAATACCATCTGAATTTTGCCCGGCTGATGACCGGTGAAAGCGAATATGCAACGGTGAACACGTTATTTATGGAAGGCAAGGCAGCGGCGACCATCGGCGGGCCGTGGCTGGTGCCGACGGTGCGTGAGGCGGGGATCGACTTAGGCCTGGCCCCGATGCCCGTCGTCAATGAAACCGGGCTGCCGATCGCCCCGTATTCGGGTGTTCAGGGGCTTCATGTCCTGAAGGTAGCGGCCGATAACCCGCAAAAGAACGCAGCGATAAAGACGGTCCTGAACCAGCTGTTAGGCCCGGACATCGGTGTCGCCATGGCTGCGGCCAGCGGCTGTGCCCCGGCATCAGCGGCCTGTTATGAGATGGACGCCGTCAAGAATGATGAAATGGTAATGATGATGCGCGAGGTAGCCGAAAATGCCGTGCCTATGCCGAATATCCCGGAAATGGACGTCATGTGGAACGCCACCAGCAATATGCTGGTAGACATCAATATGCGGAAAGCTGATGTGCGTGAGTCGGCAGACAAAGCACAGAAACAGGCCGAGGACTTGATAGCTTCCATGCAATAACTCAAAATAGCAATTTCCATGAAGCAGCTTCCCAAAAACAGCACTAGTGAAGTAGCTTTAAAGAATTAACTTACCTTTATTAAAGAATTACCTTCATTAAAGAATATGCTTCAATGAAATAAACGGGGTAAAAGCATGAAATCAAATAAATATAAGGTTCACGGCACCCTGCGTTCCTGGCTTTGCCTGCTGCCGTCGTTTATCATAATCGGCCTGATTGTAGTTTTCCCGATTGTCTATACCGGTTATATCTCACTGACCAATATGAATATCTATCATTGGTTTGACTTTACGGTCATCGGTCTGGAAAACTACATGAAGGCCCTGACGGTGTTTGACGGCGGCTTTTTGCAGGCCTTGGCCCTGACGGTATTATGGACGGCGGTTAACATGCTGTTTCAGCTGGTCATTGCGTTTGTGATGGCAAGCCTGCTGAATACTCCCAGGCTGCGGCTGCGCCGTCTTTATAAAACCGTCCTGATGTTTCCGTGGGCCATGCCGGGCTATGTCTCGATCCTGCTGTGGAAAAACGGGATGTTCAATTCGCAGTTCGGGCTGTTAAACCAGTGGCTCGACCGACTGGGGATGGAGCCGGTGCAGTGGCTGGCCGGCGACACGGTGGCGTTTGTCGCCTGTCTGGTTGTTAATCTGTGGCTTGCCCTGCCGTTTATGATCATGATTATGGACGGTGCCATGCAGAGCATTGACCGCTCCTATTACGAAAGTGCCTTGCTGGACGGCGCGGGCTGGTTCCGGCGTTCGATCAGCCTGACGATACCCGCCATCCGGCCTATTATCGCGCCCGCCGTCATCATAACGGTGTTTACGACGTTTAAACAGTTCGACGTGATTTACCTGCTTACCCAGCAGGTCGGTGCCAAAACGGGAGCCAATATCCACACCGTACTGACCTATGCCTACGAAAATGCCTTTGTGACCAGTAATTACGGTTATTCGTCGGCAATATCCATTTTTATTTTTGTACTGCTGATTGTCTTTACCATGGTGACCAATCTCAGAAAGGGGGGCAGGAAACATGCGGAAAACCCTTGAGCGGGTCGGGCTTGCCCTGTTGAACATCTTTTTTATTGTTATCTGTTTTGTCGTTATCATACCGATTCTCTATGCCTTTTCGGTGTCGCTCAACGCATCTAACAGTATTCTCGGCTCGGATTTCAGTTTTATTCCGAAGCAGTTTACCCTGAACAATTACCGTGCCGTGTTCGTGGATCAGCCGGTGCTGCTATGGCTCGGCAATACGCTGATCTTAGCGGTTTCCAGCGTGGCCGTGTCATTGTTTGCGGCGATTCCCGCGGCGTACAGCCTTTCACGTTTCCGGTTTGCAGGGCGGACGAAGATCGTGAACACCATGACGATGCTGTATTCGTTCCCGGCGATCCTGTCCATGTTTGCGATTTACAAGCTCCTGTCGCCGATGGGACTGATCAATACCCGGCTGGGACTGGTAATCGTGTATATCGGTACGATGGCGGTATTCGGGGTGCTGAACCTCAAAGGTTACTTTGACTCCGTGCCCGCCGAGATCGAGGAAGCCGCCAAAATAGACGGCGCCAATGCCGGGCAGACCGTGGCATGGATCTTACTCCCGCTGGCAAAGCCGGCGGTCATCGTCACAGGCGTCATGGTATTGATCTATGTCTGGAACGAATATATCTATGCCATAACGTTTATGACCGGTGCGGATCATTATACACTGGCGGCGGGCCTGTATTCACTGCAGGCAACCGAGATGAGCGGCAGCTGGCCCGTTTTTGCCGCTGCTTCGATTGTCGTTTCCCTGCCGATATTGGTGATTTTTTTCTTGACACAGAAACATATGACTTCCGGCCTGACTGCCGGAGGCGTAAAAGGCTGAAATGACGATATAGTTACTGTGGAGCATTGGTTTAATACACTTCGGCGAGGGTCTGAACAGTAACATGACGAAATGTCACAGAGGAAAGGGAATGAAGATGAACTTACAGGCTGTTTTACATATACCGATGTCCGAATATGCGCACGGTGTTTCCGAGGAGCGGGTCGTCTTCCGGCTGCGGGCGGCAAAAGACGATCTGCAGTCGTGCGTGCTGCATTATGGTGACCGTGCCTGCCGCGTGAATCCGGTGATTTTTACGGCGGAGAACCTGCATGTCACGGCAAGCGATATGCTGTTCGATTACTGGGAAGTGGAGTTTGTAACACTTTACCGGCGGATCTGTTATTATTTTGAACTGCAAAGCGGGACGGAAGTCTTGTTTTACTATGCCGATTTTTTCCACCGGTCGCTTTCACCGGAACGGTCGGAATATTACCAGCTGCCCTATGTTCACCGGGCCGATCTGGCGGGCATCCCTGAATGGGCGAAAGATGCCGTTATATATAATATCTTTCCCGACAGTTTTGCGACGTCATACCGTCATATCAGCCTGACACCGACCCAGAGCGTGTGGAAGGATGAAATAACCCGCGGCAAGCTGGGCGGCACGCTAAAGGGCGTAGCGGAAAATGTCGATTACCTGAAAGCGCTGGGCATCAACTGTATTTATCTCAATCCGATTTTCGCGGCTGGGGAGTACCATAAGTATGACTTGATTGATTATTACCATGTGGATCCCTGTTTTGGCACGGACGATGATTTTGCAAAGATGGTCGCAATCTTGCATGAAGCCGGCATCCGTGTTATAATTGACGGCGTATTCAATCATTGCGGCTGGCATTTTTTTGCGTTTGACGAGGTGGTGCGCAACGGGGAGAGCGCACGCTATAAAGACTGGTTCTATCAGCTGCAATACCCGGTCATACGGCCCGGTCAAGGAGAGGATATTCCCGGTTACGAGTGTTTCGCTTATGAGCGGCTGATGCCGAAGCTGAATACCGCGAACCGGGAAGTACGTGAGTATTTCTGTGATGTATGCCGGCATTGGCTTGAGACCTACCGGATTGACGGCTGGCGGCTCGACGTGGCCAGCGAGGTCGATGACGGATTCTGGCGGTCGTTCTGCCGGACGGCTAGGGAAGTCAGCCCGGACGTGCTGGTGATCGGCGAGGTCTGGGAGAGTGCGGGGCATTGGCTGGACGGCAGCATGTTTCATTCGACGATGAACTATGACTTCCGCAAGCACTGCCGTGATTTTTTTGCGGCCGGGACGATCGATGCGGAGGGTTTTCAGGCCCGGGTTACGAATATGCTGATGCGATATCGCAAGAATCTGCCCTTTGGGCAGCTGAATTTGCTGGACAGCCACGATGTCAGCCGTTTTCTCTCCCTGTGCGGCGGTGATAAAGAGCGGCTGAAACTGGCCGTGCTGTTCCAGATGTGTTTCGTGGGGATACCGAGCGTGTTCTACGGCGACGAACAGGGGATAGACGGCGTGGCCGAAGCGGAATACCGTCATCATATGATCTGGGACGGCGATCAAGACCTTTGGGAGTTTTACCGGAGAGCCATCGCGCTACGGCACGAATATGCTGCTTTCAGGCGTGGGGATTTTACGGCATTGCTGGCCCAGGGCCGGGTGTTCGTTTTCCGTCGTACCTATCATGGTGAAAGACTGACGGTCGCCATCGGTACGAACGAGTGGAACGGACAGGTCATCTGGCGCGGCGATAACTTTATCATCACGGAGGAAAGATAATGGCGACCATCAAAGACGTTGCGCGTGAGGCAAGTGTTTCCATCGGAACTGTTTCAAAAGCCCTGAACGGCTCATACACGATTTCGGAAGGCCAGATCCGGCATGTGAAAGAAGTGGCGGAGCGGCTGGGTTACCGGGCCAATGCACGGGCTCAGACTTTTGCGCGACGGGAGAGCCGTACCGCCGTCTTCCTCACCGCCCTGCCAAGAGGCGCTGCCTTTGAGAATCCCCATATGTTTGAGATCATCTGCGGTGCGGAGTCCGCGCTGCGGGAAAAAGGCTATATGCTGACGCTGGAACATTGTGATGCCAAGAACATCTGTCACATGGCCAAAGAAATCATGGCCAGCAAGAGCGCCGACGGCCTTCTGATCCATGCGTCGGTTGTCGCCAAGGAGCTGGCGCTCATGCTGGGACGGGAAGAAATCCCGCATATTGTCATCGGCAAGCCGGCTTTTCCGAACAGCGTCAGCTGGATCGACAATAACAATCAGCTTTCGGGTGAAATTGCGGCCAGGCATCTTATTGAACTGGGACATACCCGCATCGCTTTCGTCGGCGGCCTTGAGGAAGACCGGATCTCGGAAGACCGGCTGGCCGGCGTGGTGGCAGAAATAAGCGGATATTCCGAGCAATTAGAACAGGGTCTGTTTGCCGTTTACAGGGGAGAATCGACCATTGCCGAGGGGAAACGCATCGGCCTGGAAGTCCTTACGCTGGCCGAACGACCTCAGGCGGTCATCTGCGCCAACAATCATCTTGCTTACGGATGCCTGCGGGCTTTTCAGTGGGAGAACGTGCGCGTCCCCGGCGATATCAGCCTGATGACGTTTGACGACTACCCTTTTGCGCTTTATATGAACCCGGCCTTGACCACGGTCAGCATCGATGTTTATGACATGGGTGTACAGGCGGCCAAGCTGCTGATGAACAAAATCAAAAAGCCTGGGATGAATGTCCAGAGCTTTGCCACGTTGCCGGTGCTTATGAAGCGGCAGTCAACGCTGCCGGGGCAGTCCCTGTAAGCAGGCTAGTTCTCCACTACTTCATTTTCTCCTTATTAACTCAAAGAACGGGGGGGGGCTCGGGGGCCGAAGGTCTGGCCGGTCGGATTTTCTCTCTGGACGCGGCGTTTATAGTACTCCGAGGAACCCAGAGCAGTAAGGTCTCGCCCAGAGGGGCTCCACCTAGTCAATAGAAGGTGATTATTGATGCAAAACATCCAGAATAGGATCGAAAGCAAACTGTGTGAGATTGAAACACAGGAGAATGTAAAAATATTGTACAATACAAAAGAAAAAGTAGAAGGACTAAAATAGATGTAGAGGGAAATCACATGAGTGGAAAAAATATTATTGAACTGGCAAAGAGCCAATTGGTATACTTAGACGGCGCCACCGGCTCCAACCTGCTGAAGCGGGGCATGCCGGCCGGAGCCTGCCCGGAGCTTTGGTCATTAGAGAATAAGGACGTCCTGATAAAGCTGCAAAGAGAATATGTCGAAGCCGGCAGCCATGTCATCTATGCGCCGACATTTACCGGTAACCGCATTAAGTTAAAGCATTATGGCCTGGAAAAACGAATTGAGGAAATCAACAGGGGGCTTGTACAGATATCCATCGAAGCCGCGGCCGGCAAGGCACTGGTAGCGGGCAATCTGTCGATGACCGGTGTGCAGGTTAAGCCGGTGGGCCACTTTGAATTCGAAGAACTGGTCGATGTCTATAAAGAACAGGTGGCCTACCTGGCCGCGGCCGGCGCTGACCTGATTGCGATTGAAACGATGATGAGCCTCCAAGAGACCCGGGCCGCCATCCTGGCCGTCAAAGAGACCTGTAAGCTGCCGGTGCTTGCGACCATGACCTTTGAAAAGGAAGGCCGGACCTTATATGGCACAGACGCGAAAACAGCGGCTGTGGTATTAAGCTCCCTGGGCGCGGACATCATCGGGGCGAACTGTTCCACCGGCCCTGACAAGATGTACGATATCATCAAGGATATGCTGGAGGCTTGTGAAGTCCCTATTGCCTGTAAGCCCAATGCCGGCATCCCTTATCTGGATGAAAACGGTGATACCGGGTACGACATGGATGCCGGGGACTTCGCCCTTCATATGAAGAAAATCCAAGAGCTGGGGGCCACGCTTTTAGGCGGCTGCTGCGGGACTTCGCCGGAATACATTGAGGAACTGGTTCAAGCTACAGCCGGTTCCCAGGTTGCCGCACGCCGGAACGCTCCGGTGCGGAGACTTTCTTCAGAGCGGAGCATGATCGCTTTTCAGCTTGACGATCCCTTTCTTCTGGTCGGTGAACGCATCAACCCTACGGGAAAGAAGGAGCTGCAGAAACAGTTAAAAGAAGGCAACATGAATCTTGTGACGGCGATGGCGCAGGAGCAGGAAGCAGCCGGCGCCGCCCTGCTGGACGTCAATGTAGGCATGAGCGGCATAGACGAAAAGAACGTCATGCTTGCTGTCATCGATGAAGTGACCGTGGCGACTTCGCTGCCATTGGTCATCGATTCCAGTGATCCGGATGTCGTCGAGGCAGCTTTGCGCAGGTATCCCGGCCGCGGGCTGATAAACTCTATTTCGGCCGAAGGTAAGATGAACCGGCTGTTAGCCATTGCCAAGAAATACGGAGCGATGTTTATTTTGCTGCCCCTTGACGACAGCGGGATTCCGGCTAATAAGGAAGAGAAGATAAAGATTATCGAACATGTCTGCGAGGCCGCCATTCAGGCCGGATTAAGTAAAGAAGATATTATCGTTGACGGCCTTGTGACAGCCGTCGCCGTGAATGAACAGGCGGCGAGGGAAACCATAGAGACGATATGTTTCTGCAAGGAAAACGGACTGGCCAGCATCTGCGGGCTTTCCAATATTTCCTTCGGACTGCCGGAACGAAAGAATATAAACTATGCCTTTTTGATGATGGCCATTCAGAACGGGCTGACCATGGCAATTGCTAATCCGATGGACAGGCAGATGATCGGAAATATTCTTTCGGCAGACTACTTGCTGGGCAGGCCTGACGCGGCAAAACGCTATCTGGACTATGTAAGCCGCATGAAGTCGGAGGAATCAGAACACACCGATTTCATTAAACCAAGACAAAAACCAGAACAAACAAACGGGAAATCAGTGCGGAAAGAACCGGAGCAAGCAAGCGCAGAAGCTTCCGATAACCTGTCTCTCATTAAAAAATGTGTAATTTCCGGGAATCGGAACGGCATTGAAGCTGCTGTCCGCAAAGCCTTGGAGGAGGATATCAAGCCTAACGATATTTTAGACCAGTCACTGATGCCAGCCATCAATGAAGTCGGTGAGCTGTTTGAAAAGGGCGTCTATTTTCTGCCGCAGCTGATCAGCGGTGCCGAGGCCATGAAGACTGCTGTGGACTATATAGAGCCGTTATTGGCCAAGAACCGTCAGAACGACAAGAAGGCTGTCATTGTAACCGCTACTGTCAAAGGGGATATTCATGATATCGGGAAAAACCTGGTTGCCCTGATGCTGAAAAACTATGGATACCAGGTCATCGACCTAGGAAAAGATGTGTCCAAAGAAGAAATCGTCATGGCGGCCCAGCAAAACAAGGCGGATATCATTGCCTTATCAGCGCTTATGACGACCACCATGCAAGAAATGAAAACAGTCATTGCCTATGCCAAAGAGCAGAATGTCACATCCAAAATCATCATCGGCGGGGCCGTCATCACCCAAAGCTATGCCGATGAAATCGGAGCCGACGGATATTCAAAGGATGCGCAGGATACGGTGAAGCTGGCCGATCAACTTACCAGGGAAACACTGATTAAATCAGTATTTCCTTAGACGCTCCGCGGGATGCACACGGGTTTACAGTGGAAACTGGCGCTTTGTGCCGTAAATCCGGCGCAGAAACGCTGCATCAGCGTTTCTCTAGATAATTCTAACTTACTTGATAATTATAACAAAAGAGTTGCAATAGTTTGAAAAGCATGCTATATTAATATTAACATAAAGCATGCTTTTGAAATTGTCTAAAAGGAGGAATAATGAAAACAATAATGAGAAAAAAGATTAGCGCAGCAATTATAGTATGCATGTTGCTGTGCTATACGCTTGCGTTACCAGTATCTGCCGCAACGGGTGTATTCGGGAATACATTTAAGTTTACACCGTTTACTTTACAAGATCAAGTGTATTTTTCTGGTTACATAGCCAATGCAGCCGTAACAGAAGTTCGAGTTACGCTAAACAATGCAACAGCCAGCGTTCCGTACCGCATTGAGGTGGAAGACCCGAACGGGAGGAGATATTCTTATCAGGTGTCTGGGGCACTGGGGACTCAGGTATTTACGTTTCCAGTTTTTCGCGGCGTTAATCCGGCAGGTATATGGAGAATTAGGGTTATCCCGATTTATGACCCGAATACGAATCCAATAAACGTCAGAGTAGAATTGAGGGTAACTTTCTTTTATCCGTAAAAGACACAAAATGATCGTCTGGCATTGAAAAATAAAAAATATCAATATGCACTAGAAATCCGCACGTGATAATATAACGTGCGGATTTTTATATCAATTTATGGTAATTATCTACATTACTATATAACTGTATTGCTGTTTACTATATAACTATATTAATATATCACTTCCCCGCCGCCAGCTTTGCGAATATGCAGGAAATGGCAGCTGTCTTGCCCGAACACCGCGCTCATCTGATGCTGGAATGCTTCTTTCAGCTCATCGGGAACAAAAGTCAGGATGGTACCCGCGAAGCCGCCGCCATGAACCCGCCAGGCTCCTTTACCCGCCAGGATTTTTTCCGCAAGTGCCAGGGCCAGCGGAACTCCCTGCTGGTCGGGATGGGAGGTGCTGTATACATTTTGCAGGTAAGATATGGAGGAACGTCCCGATTTATTAACCAAAGCCAAAAACGATTTGATGTCATTACCTTGGAGCGCTTCCGCTTGCTGTTTGACCCGCTCGTTTTCTGCGAAGAAATGGATGGCCCGTAAAATCGCCCGGTCACCCAAGGCCCGCAGTGCTTTTATCTCGCTCCGGAATGCTGTTTCAGAAACGCCGCGCAGGTAATCTTTGCCAAAATGTGCCGCAACCGCTCGCATTTCCGTAGTAACCGCGGCGTAATCAGGCGTGAGATCGGCATGAGAGCCGCCGGTAACGACGATGCCCAGAGTGTAACCGGATAAATCGGCGCTGACAGGGGTAACGACGGGTTCGTTGGGATTGTTAAAATCAAGCATCGTCAGCCCGCCGAAGCTGGATGCTGCTTGGTCCAGCAGCCCGCAGGGCTTGCCGAAATAAACGTTTTCGGCAAATTGTCCGGCCAGGGCAATATCAAGGGGAGATACATCCGCTTGAAACAGTCCCTTGTTGACATTCCCCAGCAACACTTCAAATGCCGCCGAACTGGACAATCCGGCACCGGCAGGGATATTCGAGGTGATTTCCGCGTCATAGCCGTGAATCTCATGGCCATGATTCTGAAACCAGGCGGCCACGCCGCGGACAAGGGCAGCAGTGGTTCCTTTTTCCTCTTCGCGGACCGACAGGTCACTCAGGTCCACTACTGTCATACCGAAGCCGCGTGAATGTATTCTTACCGTATTGGTTTCGTTTCTTTCAGCCGTACAGCTTGCCTCCAGATCAATAGCTGCTGCCAGTGCATATCCGCATTGATGATCGGTATGGTTGCCGCAGACTTCTACCCGTCCGGGTGCTGAAAATATCCTTTTCATTGCCAATCCTCCTGATATGGTCATTATCGATACGTTGTCCGGTCAAGGAACCTTGACGCTTGCATAATTATATCCTATAATTTGCCGTATTTCAAATAAATTGTATTATTTTGAATAAAAAGTTTGTATAAGTTCATATCCGGTTCCTTTTTGCAATTTATACAGGCGGATTCATGTAATAATTATTTAATATTATGTAACAATTAACACTGTTCAGGAGATAGTGTAAACTTGACAATACATATACCATATGCTACTATGAGTCGTGTTTACAAACGGGAGGAAGGGATATGAAAAAATTAATTTTACTATTGTCGGCAATTATGCTGTTCTTGATGACAGCCTGCAGCCGGGCAGAACAGCCGGAAACAGAACAGCCGGAAACAGAACAAACGGTAGCAGAACAGCCGGAAACAGAAGAACCGGAAGAGGAATCGATGGCAACGGAAGAACCAGTCGAAGAAGAACCGGGAGCAGAAGAGCCGGCTGAAGAAGAGCCCGCCGAAGAAGAGCCGGCAGCAGGAGAATCGGCATATGATATCTATATGAAGGCCGCCGAAGCCTTAAGAGAAGTGGATTCATTGCGGATGAATATGACGATGGAGATGGGAATGGGGGACGACGAGACGGAAACTTTTTCGTTTTCTGCTTATACAGAACAGGTTTTCATAAGTGAGACGGAAATCGACATGAAAATGGACATGACCATAGAGCTCATGGGAGAATCAATGAACACCTTGATGTACTATAAAGATGGCATGGCTTACATGGAAATGTACGACATGAAAGTGAAACAGCCGATGGATGTTGACGAAGCTATGCAACAGGGCAACGTAGAGACGATTGACTTTAACGAAGATGTAATCCTGTCTCAGTCGATGAATGAGGTTTCAGGGAATAAAGAGATTACTTTTGTTTTGGACGGAGTCGCCCTCAGCGACGAATTGCTTAAACAGATGAATGGAGTGGATTCTCAGACCGCCGGAGCCGGCAGTGTAACTTTTGATGATATGGAGATGGAAGTTGTTATAGACAGCAGCGGTAATATAAAATCTTACAGTATTTCCTGCCCTTATCATACGAGTGCGCCAGGATATGTGGTATCGGGAAATATGAATGTGTCAATGGAAGTCCTTCAGATTGGCGGAGTGACGATAGCTTATCCGGCTGATCTGGATTCTTATCTGGGCATGGAAGAAGTTCAGTAGTGAAATCGTAGTTCAGGAGGTTGTAGCATTTGCAGTCAAAGCGCCGGAAAAGATAATTTCCGGCGTAAACTTTTCTTCTTTTAAATTGATTCTGATTTTGTTATAATGAGGTATTAGAATTAATGGAAAGGAATTTCTTCATGCGGCTTACAGACCTGTCTTCGTTCAATCCGATTACCATCCAGTGCCATGATAACCCCGATGCCGATGCTATCGCTTCCGGCTATGCCCTATATAGTTATTTTAAGGATCAGGGCAAGCAGGTGTGCCTCCTGTACGCCGGCCGTAACCGCATCCAGAAAGCCAATCTCACCTTGATGGTCAACAAACTGGACATTCCCATCACTTATCTGGAAGACACCGCTTCCCCGCTTCCCGGCCTGCTGATTACGGTGGACTGCCAATATGGCGCCGGCAACGTGGAACGCTTAAAAGCGGAGAGCGTGGCCGTAATCGACCACCATCAGGCGGAAATCCCTGACGTCGCCCTGACAGAGATCCGCTCCAACCTGGGCAGCTGCTCCACCTTGGTCTGGAAGATGTTACAGGATGAAGGCTATTCCCTGAACGGTAAGACCCTGCTGGGCACCGCCCTGTATTACGGGCTCTATACCGATACCAACCAGTTCTCCGAGATATTCAATCCGCTGGACATGGACATGCGGGATTCCGTTCCCTGTAACAAGGCCCTGGTCAGCCAGTTCCGCAATGCGAATCTTTCCCTCCGTGAGATGGAGATTGCCGGGATAGCCCTGATCCGGCATATTTACAATGACGACTACCGTTACGCCATCATCAAGTCTTACCCCTGCGACCCGAATATTCTCGGCCTGATCAGTGATTTCCTGCTTCAGGTTGAGGAGGTTGACACTTGCGTGGTCTATCATGAGACAGAGGCCGGGCTGAAATTCTCTGTCCGCAGCTGCATCAAAGAAGTCAGGGCCAGCGAACTGGCGGCTTTTCTTGCGGAAGGCATTGGCTCCGGCGGCGGCCATATTGAAAAAGCCGGCGGGTTCATCTCCAAACATAATTATGAGGAAACCTACCCCACCCATCATTCCGAAGCCTTTTTCAGCGAACGTCTGCAGGAATATTTCGACAGCAGTGTCATCATTGATGCGGAAACTTACTCGATTGACATAGCCGATATGAAAGCCTATACCAAGATCAGGACGCCGCAGGGTTATGTGACGGCTAAGGATGTGCTTCCTGTCGGGACGCCGGTCACCATCCGTACCCTGGAAGGCGATATTGACATGACGATCGAAGCGGATCTGATCATTATGATCGGCATAAAAGGGGAAGTCTATCCGCAGCACCGAACGCATTTCGAAAAAAATTACCAGATAAGCGGGGCCAGATATACGGACCTGCTAAATGGCAGCAATACCGAATACATCCCGACGATCAGAAACCGGATCGACGGCTCGGCCCGAGAGATTACCCTATATGCCGGCGTCTGCATTCCTAAAGGGGAGACCTGTATCTATGCCAGGGAACTGCAGAACACGGTCAAGGTGTTTACCGCCTGGGACAAGGAAAAATATATGCTGGGACGGCCCGGAGACTTCCTGGCGGTCAGCCATGACGACCTTCATGATATTTATGTGGTGGAACGGGATATCTTTTTTAAAACCTATGCATAATAAAAGGAGTAAACAATAACGACAGGAGAATCAACATGCTGAAAATAGCTGTTTGTGATGATGAACCGAATATGGTTGCCCATATTTGCAAGCTGATCGAGAAGAATCCGGTCAGCCAGAGCGGAGGCATCGTAAGGGAAGGCGGCCTCCGGACTGACAGTTATCGGAACGGAAACCATCTTTTACAGGCCATGGAGGACGGCCTGTTTTACGATTTGATTTATCTGGATATCGAAATGGGCGACATTGACGGGATTAACCTGGCCAAAAGGATCAGGGAGCAGGATGAAGCGGTTCTTTTAGTCTATGTGTCAAGCCATGATAAATATATGATCGACCTGTTTGAAGTGCAGCCCTTCCGGTTTATCCGCAAGCCGATAGAGAAAAAGATCTTTGACCAGGTCCTGGAGCAGGCCGTGACCAGGCTGTTAGGCAGCCAGTGCTATTTCAGCTATGAAAGCGGCTGGAATGAATGCCGGGTATTGATACGGGACATCCTTTATTTTGAGAGCGACAAAAGGAAGATAATTATCGTGACCGAAAAGAGCCGGGAAGCTTTTTACGGGAAGCTCGACGAAATAGAAGAACGGCTGAAGCAGATGAACAAATGCTTTATCAGGATCCACCAGTCATACCTGATTAACCCCGAAAAAGTAATGAAGGTCGGGGCCGGCAAGGTCTGTCTTGTCAATCAGGCTGATTTGCCGGTCAGCAAAAAAAGACAGAAAGAAGTAAACGAACAATATTTGCAACAATACTGGAGATAACAAGTATCTGGAGATAACTAGTATCTGGAGATGACTAGTATCTGGAGATGACTAATATCTGGAGATGACTAATATCTGGAGATGACTAATATTTGAAGATAGATACTTTAGAGATGACTAATATTTGGAGTAAATACGGAAATGAATGTTGAAGTGAGTATTGGAGATTGAAATGCTGATGCCAGAAATTATCCTGATAATTTTGCTGCTTTGCCTGTCTTATATCTGTTTTCGTCTGTATCAAGTCAATAAAGAAGCCAAATGGCAGAAATTGAAATATGAAAAGCAGCTGGAATTCTTCCATATGCAGGCAAGGGAGCGCGACGAGGCTTTTAAAGAAATGCAGCAGTTCCGACATGATTTTAAAAACCACCTAATCGGTCTCAGCGAATATGTGGAACAGGACAACAAAGAAAAGATCAGGGAACACATGGACATCCTGCTCCATGAGTTAAAGGGCGGGTATTACGAGCACAAATCGGGAAATCTGGTAGTGGATGCCGTGACCGGCTATAAGTTTAAGATCATGAAGAAGAAAGACATAGTTTTTGTGACCCAGTTTTCCATTCCGGAAGTGCTTTCCTTTGAAGAGACCGATCTGTGCGTCATCTTAGGCAATATCCTGGACAATGCCATCGAGGCGTCGGAGAAAATAACGAAATCATGCCGCAGGATCGAACTGAAGATGGAATATCGTCCGAACAGTCTTTTTATTGTAGTCAAAAATAAATATGCCGGCCGTTTATCTATCGACCAAAGGGGAAAGCTGCTGACCACCAAGGAAGAGAAAAGCAGCCATGGGATCGGCATCCGTTCGACCGAGCGGATTGCCCGGAAATATCAGGGCATCGTTACGATCGAGCCGGAAAATGATGAATTTGAGATACGGATTTTGCTGTATGAAGGCCACAATTGAGTTGTTACAACAATTTTGACAATTATTACAAATTTATGCAGAGCTCTTAGATTGTGTTATGATGTACGAGCAAGATAACCTGCTCAGGGCACGTTCAGAAGCAGTTCCGAAATCTGTAGTCACAAATGGGGGTTCCATGAGAAATATAACGGACAAGTATGAATATCTGTATGATGCATTTATCAGTTACCGTCACTCGGAACTGGATAAGTTTGTAGCAGAAAACCTGCACCGGGAATTGGAAAGCTTCAAGCTTCCCCGGAACCTGGCGAGGAAAATGGATAATGCGAAAAAAGACCGGATCAACCGGGTTTTCCGTGACCGCGATGAACTGCCCATTGCCAGTAATCTGGCCGAACCGATCACCCAGGCTCTGGAAGCATCGGAATTTTTGCTGGTTATCTGCTCCCCGCGTCTGCCGGAATCCATCTGGTGCAAGAAAGAGATAGAGCTGTTTATGCAGCTTCATGACCGCGATCACATCCTGGCGGTATTGATCGAGGGAGAACCGGACGATTCTTTTCCTGAAGAACTCCGTTTTGTCGAAAGCCGCCGTGTCAATGCCGACGGGACCGTGACGGAAGAACGGGTTCCGGTAGAGCCGCTGGCCGCCGACGTGAGGGGGAACAGCCGCCGCGAAGTAAGAAAGAAGATCAAGGAAGAAGTCATCCGCCTGGCGGCGCCCATGTTTGACTGCTCTTATGATGAATTAAAGCAGCGCCACCGCGAGCGCCGGATCCGCAACATGCTGACGGCGGCAGCGGTCGCCAGCAGTATCTTTTTTATTTTCGGCGCGATCAGCACCTCGATGGCGTTACGGATCAAGAGCCAGAATGTTGAGATCCGTCAGAAATCCACCGAGATCCAGGCCCAGTCCGAAGAGATCCAGGCCCAGTCCGAGGAGATCCAGAAACAATACTGGGCGGCCCTGGAAAACTATGCTTTGGGGGAAGCCGAGAATGCCATGGAACTGCTGGAGCAAGGCGACCGGATCAAGGCGGTCCTGACCGCCCGGGAGATCTTACCGGACAGCCTGGAGAATCAGGAGATACCCTATACCTATCATGCCGAATATGCCTTGTCTAAGAGCATGAGGCTGTATGACAGCGGATATATGATCTCGCCTCATTTCATGCTGAAACATGATACCGAGGTGGATATGTGCAAAATATCTCCGGACGATAAGACGCTGGTGACCATGGATGACACCGGCTTGCTTTCCTTTTGGGATATTGAAACCGGCACGCTGCTTTTTCAGAACAGAGACTATAACAGCAATAGCTTTATCCCTGAGTATCGGTTTGCTTTCCTGGACAGCGACACCCTTTTGTACATGGATTCTGGCCAGATCGTGCGGTTTACGGTCTCGACCCAGGGTGTAGAAGCAACAGCGGTCGAAACCGGCTCATGGATGAAAGCTGACACGAACAGCGGCAGATTAGCCATTATTGATGATAAGTGGGTGCAGATCCGGGACGGGGAGAGCTTGATGCTGATCGCTGAACATAAGCTGGCGGAGGACTGGTTTGCCGGCTCCCATTTCAGTTTTGATCAGGAGGGAAAACGGCTGGCTTTCCATGCTTCCCAAGGCGATGAATATACCTTTTACGGCTATGAAGCGACCTCCGTATTTGTTATGGACTGCGATACCGGGGAAATCCTCAATGAATTTCCCATGAAACAAGAAGACCTTGGGCAGATGGAATTTGACGGTGACTATTTATACATTCCCAATTATGAGAATTATCTTACTTCCGAAATGAAAAGCGTAATGAACGAGCAGCTGGAAGGGAATATCTATGCCTGTGACCTGGCTCGGAACGAAGTAAAATGGGTCTTTACGGATGCACACAATGCCCTGTATGACGTGAAACCGTCCCGTAATCCCGACAGCCCGCTGGTTTTCTGCGCCAGTTATACCGGCGTATATCTGTTAAATAAAGAAGACGGCAGCCTGATCGGGATGCTGGATCTGGCTGAAAGCATCATCAACGTGGATGCCTCCGTTTCCATGGCTTACGATTACTTCTATGTGTATACCCGGGCGGGAAATATGTACAGTGTCCGGAACAATGACGGGATTATCGAGGCCATTGGCACCGGCTACCGGCTTCAAGTCAATTCTAATAACCTGATGTTCATGGAACTGATCCAGGGGAATATCGTGACTGTGCCTCACAGCAGCACGGATGTCACGCTCAGCCGGACGGCAGTGGGGCCAAAGACAGAAACGGTAATGGAGCTGGAAGACAATCTGCAGGACATGATTATCAGTCCAGACGGCAAGTCCTATGTGCTACGCTACTACAATAATGAAACTGCTTATATCTATGATGATACCGGAGTACAGACGGGGAGCATGACGGCCTGGGGCCATTCCGCGAAAACGGTTTTCGCGGGCCAAGATGAGCCGGTCATTGCTTCGCTGACCAGTTCTGAACTGCATCTGAATGAGAATGTCACCGGAAGCAATATCGCCTATGTAGCGCTGGAGCCGGGCGAACAGTTTTTCTTGGGAGAATACAACGAACAGCTGGTCACTTTCACTTACAGAGAGGCTATTACCTATGATGTGCTGACGGGAGAAGAAATCAGCAGGATCGAAATCGGGGATATCTTGGACGGCAAATGGGACTATGTCGTAAACGGAATCAGCGGGCATCTTGCCGTCAAGGATCCGGAGGAAGACAGGCTGACCATCTATCTGCTGGAAGACATGAGTGAGATCCAGACAATATCGCTGAATGCGGCTTATGTACAAGAGGTGTTTTTCGACCAGACCGACAATGTCATGTATGTAGCGTATCAAGACAACAGCATCGAAGCTTATGAGTACCAAGAGGATGCCTATAACCTGATCCATAGCTATCCGGCCTTTGAATATGCGGTCACGGAAGCGGTAAATCTGGGTGATGGGAGCCGGGTTATCCTGAAAGGAGCAAACCTATCCTATTTGCTGAAAGACGGCGAAGTGGTGGCAGAGATCAATGATTTTAGCGGAGTGAGCCGTAGCCTGCAGCCGGATACCGAAGGGCAGTATGTTGTTTATCTGGCGGCCAACTCACTTTTCAGGGCGCCGCTGTATGATTATGATATGTTGATGGAAGAAGCGGGGACATATTAGGAGAGTTCTGAGGCTTTAATGGGTGAAGGGCGGCTCTTTCGTTGGAGCAGCCCTTCACCCATTGTCCGGCAACTGGCGTCAAATAGTCGGCATCCGCAGCAGGCGGATGTAAAACTCTACGGTTTGATACAAGGTTTCTAAGGGAATGCGTTCGTTATGCCCGTGAATCATGAGGCGTTCGGCTTTGGAAAGCTTCATGGCGGAAAAACGGTAGACGCGGTCGGTTATGCGGCAATAATGCCGGGAATCACTTGCAGCCATCATCATATAAGGAGAGATCAGGGCATCCGGCCAGGTAGTATGGATGAGCTGCCTTAGAGTTTCCCATTCCTTGCAGCCGGTATCCGAGTTGATAGAAGGGTTCGTGCCGCTTACTAATGCTATCTTTATCTTATCATTACGGATCACTTTTTTGATATAGCGCAGTGCCGCTTCCGTGTCAGTGCTTCCCAGCAGACGCAGGTTCAGTCCCAGCTTTGCCTTAGGCGGCAATATGTTGAAGGCTTTGCTGCCTTCCATCTGCGTGACGGCGCAGGTGGTGCGCATCATGGCATTCAGCTCGGCGCCCGATATCCGGCAGATCAGTTTTAAGAGCGGCATAAAACACCAGAGGTTGGCAAACAGCAGCTTAAAGGCAAAGCTGGAATGCCGGCCGAGGGTGTCGAACATTTCCGCCACCGGTTTGGTGAATTCGGCAGGAAACGGATGATTTTCCAGCCTGACGACAGCCTGGGACAGTTGCCCCAGCAGGGTATGCGGCGGGGGAGTTGAGGCATGGCCGCCCTGGCTTTCCCTGCTGCATTCAATATGGGCGACGCCCTTTTCGCTGATCCCGATCATGGCACAGGGAGCGGAAACACCCGGGAAGGCATTTTGCACAATGGCACCGCCTTCATCAAGCACCATCGCCGGAGTTATCCCTTTTTGCTCGAACCAGGAGACGATATCCGCGCAGCTCGGCCCGAGGATTTCTTCGTCGCCGGCAAAGGAAAAATAAATATCCCGGCTCGGCACAAAGCCGTCCGCCAGCAGGGATTCCGCCGCTTCCAGGATGGCGCACAGCGTTCCCTTGGTGTCCAGGGTCCCGCGCCCCCATAAGACATCGTCCTCAATCAGCCCGGCAAAAGGCGGTTTCTCCCAGCACTCCTCATCGGCTGGCACCACGTCATAATGGGCCATCAGGACAAGCGGAGCAGCAGTTTGCTGTCCTTTCCAGCAATATAAGAGGCCCGTTTTTCCGATTTTCTCAAGGGTGCAGTTACGGTGTACCAGCGGGAACCGTTCTTCCAGTAAGCTGTAAAACTTATCAAATTCAGCTTGATCATTTAGCGCTTCCTCCCGATGGGATACGGTTTGGCAGCGGATCATGGCAGCCAGGTCATCAGCCGTTTTTTCCTTGGGAACCGTGACGTCTCCCGGTATCGTATCAGGAAGCGCACCGGGCTTAAAACGCCACGTCCTGAACAGAATCACACATACAAATAGCAGGATAATACTCGAAATTAATAACGCTGCTTCCATGGTATCGCTCCTTTATAACATTCCTTTTTTATATAATAACCGTGCCGCCCCGATCGTGATCAGCGAACCGACCGGAACCAGGATCCCTACCGAAGACGCTAACGACGGGACAAGCAGGAAGAGCGTTACCATAAATACCAAGGGGACAACAGCTATTTTCCAGTTTTTACTGACGTACACGACGGCAAGCCCGCCGAATAAGGAAGACAGGATATTTTCAAAAGCCGGAACCAGTACCGGGGAGTTAAGGACCGGCGACAGCTGAGTCAGCAGAAAGACTCCGGCGGCGATGATCAGCGTGGTGACAATGGAGCTGGTAGCCACGGCAATCGTCGAAATCACTTCGCCTTCTTCGGTATTCGGTTTGGCTTTGGCGCTTTCCATGGCATTTAAGGCAGCCGGTACTTTCAGGCTGGTCAGGTTGCCTGTCACAAAGCCAAGATAAGAACCGCCGGTTCCCAGCATCGGGGTAAAGGTTACGACTTCAATCGTGCCGACCGTCCAGAAGATCGGGGCGACGCCCAGCAGTCCTATAAAAACCGGAGTAAGCCCCGGCCAGGCATCATAGACAATGCAGATGGCCAAGGGAACAGCGAGGATCAGCACGGCTGCTGTCCATATCCATATTTTCCCGTAAAGATGCGTTTTTTCAATGTAGGTATTTTTCATTTAAGGCTCCTTTACTTTAATAGCTTTACATTACTATATCGAATTCTTAGAATTTAACTTTTTATTCTAACGGACAATAAGCGGGGTGATGATAACGGCAAAAACCATCCCTCCCAGCATGCTGATGGGCAGGGCGAAGTTTTCCAGCCAGTTCATATGGCATTTTTTAATCAGCAGCCCGCAGACAGCCATCAGCAGGGCGGAAAACAGCAGAACAAAGATCGGGATAAAACCGGGAAGCCCGCTACGGATATCAGCAAAGACCAGGCCTAAGAAAGCGGCGATCATACCCAGGAACATGGAGGTGATAAAAAGGTCTCCCCACTTGGAATCCTTGCTGTTCAGCTTGACCAGCCCGTTCTGGATCCGGCGCAGAAGAATCGGCACCAGGACAATGCTGGGCATGATACCAAGGGTCATCACCCAAGCGATTGCCGAATAGACCTTGGGATCGGTAATGGTTTCCGACAGGGAGATGCCCAGTGCCGTTGCCGTCGAGGTGGCGGCAGGTGTTTCATAAGTTATCGCTCCTACCACGCTGAGGCGGATCCAAGGCAAAGGGACGCCCAGAAATTTCGACAGGGAAATGACGCCGAGAAGAATGGAAAAAGCCGGAGCAATGGTAAACAAGGCCGTGGACGCGATGATTTTCCGGATCTGCCTCATGTCCATTCCCAGATTTTGGGCCCGTCGGTAAGCCCTGACAAGAAAGAAAAGGGACTGCACGATGATAAACAAGATGACCAGAACTGCTAAAACATAAAGAAAAGTACTGTTGGGTGAAAAATTCATGGGCTTTCCTCCGCTCTTGAATATAGCTGTTGCAGGTAGAACCTCCGTAAGGGATACAACAGGATGTTCTGGAAACAGTATACTACCTTTGTGGCAATTTTGTAAACAAGGACATTGCTTGTTACTGGTTACTGGTTATAGGGGGGCTCGGGAACCGGGGGGCTGGACAGTCGGTTGTCTCGGCGGACGCCGCAGTGCCAACGCAGAGGAAACCAAAGAAAGCGGCGCCCCTCTGGGCGAGACTGCATGCTATGGGTTCCCCGAAGCGCTATAAACTAGCGTCCAGAGAGAAAATCCGACCGCTCAGCCCTCCGGCACCCGAGCCGTTACTGTTCTCAGCCTGGCCGAAGTGCATACGCCGCTACTACACAGTAAACAGTAACTATTGCTTGCGGTGCTGACATTTCTATATTATATTGGTAAGTAGGTTTGAATATTGTCAGTATCTGTTACATATAAAAACTGTGTCATATAATATAAAAAGCTTCCACTGTTAATGTCGCGTCCGTGCAGCGGACATGGGGTAAAGATGAAATATTTAAAAATTTTTGTCAGTAAAATTTTATTGACTGCCGCGCTGTTCCTTCTGCAGCTTGGCTGGTCGCTGTTTTTTCTGATCCGGCTGACTGAATATTCTGCGGCGGTAAGCGTGGTCTTCCGGATCTTAAGTATTTTGATTATTTTGTTTATTGTCGTGAAGGAGGACAATTCTGCTTATAAAATCGGCTGGATCGTGTTGATTATGACCGTGCCGCTGTTTGGCGGGCTTTTTTATCTGGTTTTCGGGAATAAGCGGCCGACCAGAAGGCTGCGCGGGCGGCTGGAGAAAGAACACCGCAGGCTGGTTTCCGGATTGAAGCAGGATATGGACGTAATGGCGGAAATAAATAGCCTGGATGCGCGGGTGGCGGGAACCGCACGCTACCTGCACCGGAAAAGTGATTATCCGGTTTTTAAGAATACTGCCGCTGATTACTATAAGATCGGTGAGGATATGTTTGCAGCTATGGTCAGTGATCTGGAAAAGGCCAAGCAGTTTATCTTTCTTGAGTATTTTATCATTGAAGAAGGTATCATGTGGAACCGGATATTGGAAATATTGAAAAGGAAAGCGGCTGAGGGAGTGGAAGTCCGTTTGATTTACGACGATGTCGGATCGCTTCTGCACCTGCCGGCAAGATTTGCCAGAGACTGCGAGGCACAGGGCATCAAATGTATGGCGTTTAATCCGTTTATCCCGCTTTTTTCGCTGGTGATCAACAACCGGGATCACCGGAAAATCTTGCTGATTGACGGCCATACGGCATATACGGGCGGGATTAACCTTGCCGATGAATATATCAATGAAGTGGAAAGATACGGACACTGGAAAGATACCGGGGTAAGGATAAAAGGAGATGCCGTCTGGAGTTTCACGCTGATGTTCCTGGAAATATGGCAGGCGTTCCGGAAAGAAAAGGATGTTTTAGCAGACTTTCTTCCGCATGCCTTCCATCCGGAAGAATTCATAACCGACGGTTATGTCCAGCCGTTCAGTGACAGTCCGCTTGACGAGGAAACGGTGGGCGAGAATCTGTATATCGAGATCTTGAACTGTGCCTGTAATTATGTTTACATATTTACGCCGTATCTGGTCATTGACAATGAAATGAAGGGAGCTTTATGCATGGCGGCCAAAAGAGGGGTCGACGTGAGGCTGGTGGTGCCGGGGATACCAGATAAAAAACTGGTATTCCGTCTTACCCGATCTTATTATGGTCCGCTGATCAAGGCCGGTGTCCGGATATATGAGTATACGCCCGGATTCATGCATGCCAAAAGTATTGTTTGTGATGATGAGACGGCGGTAGTGGGTACGATTAATATGGATTACCGTAGCTTATATTTACATTTTGAATGCGGGATTTATCTGTACCGGACCGAAATGATAGCCGATCTGAAAGCCGATCTGCTGGAAACGGTTCTTAAGTGCCGGCAGATTGTTCCTGGCAATGTGAAAAGCAGTTTCTTCGGGGGCTTTATTGACGCGTTGCTCAGGCTGGCGGCACCGCTGTTTTAATGAACCCTCCATTAAGTGGTTTTCTGTTGCGAAATAAGGCATAAAATGCCAGTTTTTGAATAGTTACCTAAGTCACGCCGAGTCGAAACCTGTCATATGATGTAAAAAAGGGTATTTCAGGAGTTTGTATGGATTTTGACAGGCCGAGTTTATGTTTTAATGTAGGTAACAGTGTGATTTGTACGGATGGAAACCGTTCATGGTGTCAGCCGACCCCCGGCAAGTGGTGCCCTCCGGGTTCCGGACCGGGCCAGCCGCCGAGGCCGG
>QMCE01000996.1_pt1 | contig 29022 bp, 23 predicted proteins | sample 1821851 | NCBI WGS metagenome assembly QMCE01 (sample SAMN09453174, study PRJNA476694) | Termite gut metagenome, whole genome shotgun sequencing project. | isolation source: worker | host: Odontotermes sp. | place: South Africa:Pretoria | collected 2016-01-28 | reverse complement strand
TAGACAAAAGTGATACGCACACAGTTGAAGGTGTAAACGCTGATTTGCGCCACTACATTCCAATTTTGGCAAGGCGAAGCCGCTGCTTCGCCCGGACATTAGATACCTTGCAAGCGGTGGTAGAGGTGTTTGTTGATGCTTACAATCGCTTTGGCCTTGCAAAGTACCATCATCGTTTGCACAGACCTAAGGGCGATTTGCCATTCGGATTGGTTCATTTTCTATAAACACAGGTTTGGACACTCCCGTGCTTGTTTTGCACTTGACTTAACGTAATGGTATTGCTATAATTGGGGTACGGATGGGGTATCCCCTTTCGTGAATTAGTGTAGTTGGGGCTTGTTGGCTTTCGGGCGGGCAAGCCCCTAATTTTGTTTTAGGGGCTTGGTTATGCACAAAGTAATGGTTTTCATTGATTTTGAAAATTTCAACATATCCTTAAATCAATATTGCTTTGGTGAATTGCGAATGTCTGCCCCACATCGGATTGATTATCTGAAATTACCGCAGTGCATTGTTGATAGCCTTCCCGGGCAAGGTAACCGTTTGGTGAAGACCTTTTTATTCGCGCCAAAGCCAGACGATTTTTTAATGAAAGATACCCGGAAGGCAGCTACCTGGAATTGGCTGGATGGCATGAAAAATAAGGAATATTTCAATGTAATTGAAGGTGAACATGTTGCGCGGCCAGCGCCCGGAAGGCGCAAAGAGGATATGGATATAAACGATAAAAACACCTTCTATGTTGTGGAAAAAGGTACGGATGTGCTAATGGCGGCACATGTTTTGACCAAGGCTTTCCACAACACGTTTGATACAGCCGTTCTTGTAAGTGGCGACAGCGACTATGGCCCTATTCTTGATATATTGAATACCATCGGTAAAACGTCTGTATGTGTGGGTGTAAAAGGGCAGATATTGGATAAACTAAAAAAGCGCGCAGATGATATCATGATTTTGAACGATGAATTCTTCCAAAAGTGCATTCGGCAAGAAAGCGTTAAAAGCAAATGGCTATAGTGACAGGGTGCGGCATGGAAGCCGCACCCTACAAAAGACGGGTGTATCATCACCACATCCTTGGCCTCCGTAGGGGCGGTTGCCCACAACCACCCGCGTTATTTAGCACCGTGCTTTCCTTCGGGTCGATGTAAGCATAGACCCCTACCAGGGCAAACGCGTAAAAACCACCCCTTGACAAGCTACTGCCCGTTAGCTTATACTGAGGCTAACGGGCAGTAGCTTTTTGCGTTGGGGGAGGGACATGGGCAAACGTTTACCCAATACGCGCCGGCGCATTTTAGACGCGGCGCTGGAATTGTTTTCGCAAAAGGGGTACGACTTGGTATCGGTGGCCGAGATTGCCGGCGCTGTGGGCATTAAGGCGCCGTCGCTTTACAAGCACTACAAAAGCAAACGCCACATCTACGAAGCCATTTTGGCCGAGATAGACGGCCGCTATCACCGGCACATGGCCCTGCGCCGCCTGGATGGCCGGGCGGGCGAAAAAGACGGGCCTTTTTACGCGCAAATTGGCGTGGACGAACTGGTGCGCTTTGGCAGGGACTTGTTTTTGCACTATCTGCACGACGAATACGCGAGCAAATTTCGCCGCATGCTAACCTTGACGCAATTTACCAACCGCGAATTGGGCGACGTGTTTGCAGAGCGCTATTTTAACGCGCCGCTGGCTTACCAGCAAAGCGCCTTTGCCGCGCTGGCAGGGGCGGGCAGGCTGGCGGCGGAAGACGCGCGCACGATGGCGCTGCATTATTACGCGCCGCTTTTTTTGCTAACCAACCTGTGCGACCGGCAGCCGGATATGGAAACCCAGGCGCTGCAAATGCTGGAAAACCATGTGCGGCAGTTTGTGCGTATCTACAAGGGCTCGGAAACAGCCATTATAAATTAGCAGGAGGAAGTACCATGCGAATAGCTGAAAACGTGGAGATGCTGGAGCTTAAAAACGAAACGGGGGCGCTGTACCCGGTGCTGGCCTGGGACGAAAACGCGCGGGTGCTGATAGACACCGGCTTGCCCGGCGAAACCGAGGCCCTGCGCCTGGCGGTGCAAAGCGCCGGGTTTAGCCTGGAGGGCCTTACCCATGTGCTGGTTACCCACCAGGACTTAGACCATATTGGCAGCGCGAGAGCCCTGGCCGATATGGGCGTACCCATTTACGCGCACGAGGCGGAAACACCGTATATCCGCGGCGAGGTGCAGAATATACGCCTGACGGATATGGAAAGCCGCCTGGACGAAATGAGCGCGGAGGAGCGCGCCTTTTACGAGCGCGCGAAGATGGGCGCGCCTTTATTTTATGTGCCGGGCTGCCAGCCGCTGAAAGACGGCGAGGTGCTGCCGGTGTGCGGCGGCATTAAGGTGATGCACACCCCCGGCCACACGCCGGGGCATATGGTGCTGCTTTTGCAGCAAAGCAGTATTTTGGTGGCGGGCGACGCCGCGAACCTTGCGGACGGCAGGCTGGTGGGTGCAAACCCCCGGTACACACGGGACGAAACGCAGGCCGCGGCGTCGTTTGAAAGCATCAAAGCCGCCAAAGCGGCGGCCGTTGTGTGCTATCATGGGGGGCTGCATCACTGCTAAATCTCCGCCAGTTTCGCGTCCAGGCTTACCTTGCGGCTGGCCATGGCGTGGGCAAAGCCATCGCGGATACGGTCGCGCACCAGGCGGCCGTCTTCCAGGCTGTTTACGCTTAGCATCATAATATACTGGTTGCGGGAATAGCGGGCAAAGGCATCGGCCTTGCGCAGGCTGTTCATGGCCACCACCTTAAACTCGGCCATGGCGTGCACCATGTCGTACTGCGTAAAATCGGTGTTTTTGGCCGGGGCCAGCGTAAACAGTGCCAGCACCAGCACCTGGCTGTTGCGCTCGGCGGCGCGCCGCATCAGGCTGTACATGTGCTTTAGGTTCGAGTAGCTGCAAAAATAAGCACCCCTGGCCGGGCGGCTGCTCTGTTCCGCGCCGGTAATCTCGGTTTTAATCACGATGATATCCTGCTCGGTTTTATTAATGCGCTCGCTGGCGGCGTTGTAAATGCGCTGCGCTTCCGCGGGCGGGGTGGCGCCCAGGGCGTCTTCAAAGTGCTGCATCACCTTGGAATAAGTGGTTACAATCACACGGTACATCTTCATCGCGTCCATGGCGCGGAAAAGGTATACCGTGGTTTTTTCGTCCAGCGCGTCAAACGACATAGCCGAGGTGGCAATGTCCAGCAACTCTTTTATTTTGCGCTCGCGCCACAGGGTTTCGCACAAGTCGTGCACACATTCCATGTAGTGGCGGCGGTATTCCAGCGCCAAGGGCACCACCCACAGCTCCTGGTCCAGCTGCGGCAATAAATCGCCCGTGTATGCCGCCACAGCATGGTGGCAGGCCTCCACGCGCGGCGCGGTGCAGGCGGGCAGCTTGCAGGCCGCTTCGCACAGGGCCACAAAATGGTCCGCGTCTAAAGTAAGCTGCACGCCGGGGTCAAACCGGTAGCCGCCGGTAGAGTATATGATAGGGCTGTCGGTAAGGCTTTCGCCGCCGCACAGCTCTTTGCGCAGGCTGTACACGGCGTTTTTAAGCACATTGGAAGGGTCTGTAAGCATATCGTCGGCCCACAGCATGGCTATCAGCTTGCGGCCGCTCACAAATTTATCGCGATGCAAAACCAGGTAGCAAAAAAGCTGCCAGGGCTTTGTAAGCTTTGGGGCGTTTTCAACCACCGGCTTGCCGTTCACCCACAGGGAAAAACCGCCCAGCATCGCTACCTTCACGCTCTCTACCTGCACGCACGCACCGCCTTTCCATGGGGGCCGCGGCATTGCTCCGGGCACACCCAAAGTATCGTATTCACAATAGGATATTCAAAAAATCTGACTGTGTATGGTTAAATACAGTTACATCATACACCAAAGCACAGCGCTTTGCAAGAAATTATGCCCGCATTGTGCCGGCGGCCATAGAGCAATTGGGGCTAAGCCCCTCTGCCGCCAGCTGGCTTACCCCCCATGCGTACATGGCCTCTAAAATGGGGTACAGGCTGCGGCCCTTTTCCGTTAACGCGTACTCTACCTTGGGCGGCACCACGGGGTACACCGTGCGGCTTAGCAGGCCGTCGGCTTCCAGCTCTCTAAGCTGCTGTGTAAGCATTTTGGGTGTGGCGTGCGGCACGGTTTTTTTAAGCTGCGAAAACCGCAGGGTTTGCCCCGATAAATGCCATAGCACCAGGGCCTTGTATTTGCCGCCAATCAGGCGCAAGGTGGCCGAAACCGGGCAATTAATAGTACTATCGGCTGGCTTCATGCTTTTCGTCCTCCCGGTATCATTAGGGATACTATCGCACCAAATAGTGCGTTCTTGCCAAATAGGTATTTAATGCTACAATTATATACACAAGCATCCATTGGCGTCAACATGAGGGAACAGATCTTGGAAAAAGCACAGTTTGACATTGAGGGCATGAGCTGTTCGGCGTGCTCGGCCAGAATAGAAAAAGGGGTTGCCGGGCTAGACGGCGTAAAAGCCGCCAGCGTAAACTTGCTTACAAACAGCATGGCGGTTACCTTTGATGCACAGCGGCTGACCGCGGGCCAGATTGCGGACGCCGTGACGCGCCTGGGCTACAAGGCGCTGCCCAAGGCCGCCGCGCAAAGCGGCGGCGCAAAGCCGGTGCGGGAAAAAGCGCCGGACGCCGCCATGCGAAACCGGCTGATTCTCTCTGCCGTTTTCACCGTTCCGCTGTTCTATCTCTCGATGGGCGAGATGCTGCACTGGCCGCTGCCGGGCTTTTTGCTGGGGATGGAAAATGCGATGACATATGCCCTAAGCCTGTTTTTGCTGGCCCTGCCGGTGCTGGCGGCAAACCGCCGTGTTTTTTCGTCCGGGCTTAAAAACCTGTTCCGGCTTTCGCCCAATATGGATTCTTTGATTGCGCTGGGCTCGGGCGCGGCGTTTTTGTACGGCGCTTATGCCCTGTTTAGGATAAGCTGGGGGCAAGGCCACGGTGACGCGGCGGCGGTGCACCAGTTTGCGATGAATTTGTATTTTGAATCGGCCGCGATGATACTGACCCTGATACAGCTGGGCAAGGTTTTTGAGGCCCGCGCAAAGCGGCGCACCTCGGGCGCAATTGCCAAATTGATAAACCTTGCGCCCAAAACGGCCCTGGTGCTGCGGGGCGGCGCAGAGCGGGAAATAGCCGTGAGCGAGGTGGTGGTGGGCGATACGCTGGTGGTAAAGGCCGGGGCGGCCGTTCCGGCAGACGGCGTGGTAACACAGGGCTATGCTTCCTTGGATGAATCGGCCATTACCGGCGAGAGCCTGCCGGCGGAGAAAACGGCGGGCGGCAGGGTAACGGGCGGCACGCTGTGCCAAACGGGGTACTTTCAAATGCGGGCCACGGCGGTGGGCGGCGATACGGCGCTGGCCCAGATTATCCGCCTGGTGGAGGAAGCCACCGGCGGCAAAGCCCCCATTGCCCGCCTGGCGGATAAAATCAGCGGCGTGTTTGTGCCCATTGTGATAGGCATTGCCGTGGCGGCGGCGGCGGTGTGGGGGCTTGTGGGGGCAGGCTTCGAGTTCGCGCTCACCGCTGCCATCTCGGTGCTGGTAATCTCCTGCCCCTGCGCGCTGGGGCTGGCAACGCCCACCGCCGTCATGGTGGGCATGGGTAAAGGCGCTGCCAACGGCATATTGATAAAATCGGCCGCAGCGCTGGAAACCCTGCACCGCTGCGGCGTGGTGGCGCTGGACAAAACCGGCACGATAACCGAGGGAAAACCCGTGGTTACCGATGTGCTGCCCTGCGGCACAAACGCCGATACCCTGCTGGCGCTGGCGGGGGCGCTGGAGCGGCAATCGGGCCACCCGCTGGCCGCGCCCATAGTGGCGCGGGCACAGGCCCAGGGCGCTGTGCTTGCCGATATAACGGGCTTTAAGCAAAGCCCCGGGCTGGGCATAGAGGGCGTGCAAAACGGGCAAACCCTGCTGGGCGGCAACCGGGAATGGATGCGGGCAAACGGCGTGGATGTTACGGCCCTTGAGGATGCGGCAGACGCGCTTGCAAGCGAAGGCAAAACCATGCTGTACTTTGCGCGAAACAAGCAGCTGCTGGGCGCTGTGGCCGTGGCCGACTCGCTGAAACCCACCAGCGGCGAGGCGATACGTGCGCTGACGCGCATGGGCCTTAAAGCGGTGATGCTGACAGGTGACAACCCGCGCACCGCTGGGGCTATTAGCAGGCAGGCGGGGCTGGAAACAGTGGTTGCCCAGGTGCTGCCGGCGGAGAAAGAGGGCGAAATACGCCGCCTGCAGGCACAAGGGCAAAAGGTGGCAATGGTGGGCGACGGCGTGAACGACGCCCCAGCCCTGGCGCGCGCCGACGTGGGCATTGCCATTGGCGCGGGCACGGACATTGCCATAGAATCGGCCGACGTGGTGCTGATGAAAAGCGACTTGCGCGATGTGGCAACGGCCATAAAGCTAAGCAAAGCGGTGATGCGCAATATAAAGCAAAACCTGTTTTGGGCGTTTATCTACAATATAATAGGTATCCCCATAGCGGCAGGAGTTTTTTACGCGGCCTTTGGGTGGCTTCTCAGCCCCGTGGTGGCCGCCGCCGCCATGGGATTTAGCTCGGTTTCGGTGGTGGTCAACGCCCTGCGCATCAGCTTTTTTAGCCTAACGACAAAACAAAGCGGTAACAGCGAATAATTTTACCGTAAAGACGTGCCTTTGAACTATTGTCGACATCATCTAAATAAGGAGAGGCCATGGAAAAGGTTTTGAAGATTGAGGGAATGTCTTGCATGCACTGCGCGGGGGCGGTTGCCCGGGCGCTGGAGGCCGTGCGCGGCGTAAGCGGGGTGAAGGTGGATTTGCAAAGCAAAACCGCCGCGCTGACGGCCGAAAGCCATGTGAGTGACGAAGCGCTGCGCCGCGCCGTGGAAGCGGCGGGCTACAAGGTGGTTTAGCACATCGCGGCACATTCGGCAGGCTCGCCCTTGGGGCGGGCTTTTTTGTGTGGTTGCTGTTTTTTGGCTGCTGCTTTTTGGTTTTTTTGTTGAAATTTGTTGATTTTAGTGTTATCATACAAATTGAGAGTACTATGTGGCGGAAACGCTGGTGAACATTACATGCCAGAACGGTAAGTTTTTTTCATAAATTTTTTGCGTTTTTTATCGCAATGATACCGTGTTTCCGGTGTCTTATTTATTGAAAGATATAGCCAATGCGGCCGCTGCCCCCACGTTTATATGGCCTGGGTGTTTGCGGAAACGGTGTAACGCGAAATAAGGGAGAGCATGATGACCAGAAAAACCGGGTTGCCACACAAAAACAAAAAGGCAGGGAAAAGCCGGAACCGCCAAGGCGTGCTGGCCCTGCTTTTAAGCGCTTTTTTGGTGCTTAGCCTTGCCGTGCCGTCCTTTGCCATGGAGGCGGGCGAAAACGAAGCGGGCAGGGAGGCGGAAGCGCTGCTGGTAGAGCAGCTGCCGGACGGCGGCGCGTTGCCGGGCGAGGGTGAAGAAGACCCCGCTCTGCCGCAGGAAGACCCAGCCCTGCCGCAGGAAGACCCTGCCCTGCCGCAGGAAGACCCAGCCCTGCCGGAGGAAGACCCTGCCCTGCCGGAGGAAGACCCCGCCCTGCCAGAGGAAGAAACTGTTTTGCCGGAGCAAGAGCTGCCCCCGGTGCAGGCAGCGCCGCTGCAGGGCGAGGCTTTGCCGCCGGTGCAGCCGCTGCCGCTGGCCGGAGAGCCGCTGAACCTGGACAATGCCGCGTTTACGGGCCCGCCCAAAATTGAACTGAACGGCAATCTGGTGGCGGATGGCAATGCCATGACCGTGAAGGCTGGCGACAGTGTTGTGATGGATTTCGAGTGGAAGCAAAACGAAGGTTGGAATGGTGTTATAGAAGCGGGGGATTATACCTACCTGGGCGAAATACCGGGCAGCCTGCCCTTGCAGATGGATTTTGACAACACCGAGCTTCCGGTGAAAGCGACGGATGCCGAGGACAAAGAAGTTACCATTGGCACAATGACGTTTGAAAAACTCGGCAACGGCAACTGGCGGGCCGTGTTGACCTATGCGCAAGAAGCCGCCGGGCTGATGAACTTGAGCGGCAGCCTTAACATTACCAGCGCGATTAGCGAGTTTGTATATCCCGGAGACCCCATTGAAATTGACTTTGGCACAGGCTTGCAGTTTACCATTGAGGAGGAAGAAGAGGAGGCGTTTGTTCCGCCTGTGTTTCGCAAGGATTTTTCCGTCTTTCTGGACGCGAAAGGCACTAATTTGGGCGATATAAATAAAGCTGACCACAACAAGGCGGCGACGGCTTGGTGGACAGTTGCGATACGCCCAGGCGCGAATAGTGTACCCCACTCGGCGATGGAGGATGTTGTCGTTGTCGATACGTTAGACGAAAATATGATTATCGTAGATGCCACGGATGTGCACGTGTACCGCACCAACCATGGCTATGCATGGATACCCGTGAACGGGGGCACTAACAAACCGAATACCAGCGCGGTTCAATCTACCAATGGCACGGGCCCAACACACTTTGGGCTGGAAATATCAGCCGACCGGCGAACCGCAACGGTGCGGTTGGGCAACATACCGGAGGACTATAATTACGAGGTTCGGGTTTTTGGCACGATTGTTACGCCGCCATCGGATGACCCTATTGTACTGAGAAACGATGCCAAGATGACCACCGGAAGCGTTCCCGGCTTGGAATTGACCGCAAGTGACCAAGAAACCTTAATAGCGGGTTCAAGGCAGCACGATAAAGAAACCATCGGTGTTACACAGGTTGGGGACGATGCAACCTATTACGCCGAATGGGCTTTGATGATCAATCAAGGCGCAGCCGGCAGTGCGGAATCTGTTATCCACGTGGCAGACACCTTTGACGACGAAAAACTGGCCGCACTGACAGACGGGCAGCTGGAAACCAACATATTGATACCCGCCAACGGCACAAAACCAAAGAACAATGTACCGGTTTATGAAGTTTATGAGGTGGTTTATACCGGCGATGCGATTAACTACAATAAAGTGGATAATCCTGCAAGCGTCCTTACAGAGCTTAAATTGGAAAATGAAGGGAAAACAGTTAGTTTTGATATAGCCGGCGGCAAGGCGTATCGTGTTGTCTTCCGCACCGCCATCACACCGGAAGGCTTGTTTAAGCTGCGAACGGCTTCGCTGCAAAACCCCGACAGAATAATAACAAATACCGTAGTCATTGACGGGCGGGATTATAAAGCCATCTGGTCTGCCGCCAGTGAGGATTATTGGGCCAGGGAAGTGCGCCCAAGCCGCAAAAAACATATATGGGAAGGCCAATGGAACGCCGCCACGCGGCAGCTGGGCTGGATACTGGAAGTATATACGGGGCTTTTCTATGATCTTGATTATTTAGAGATTGAAGATTATTGCACCTACGGCGAAAACGGCGAAACACATGTATTGCTGCCCGATACGTTTGAGCTGTATTTTGGGAACAAAGGTAACACCGCTGCCAAAATTGACCAGACTGGCGGCGCTCTTCAGATTGGCGGGGTTTTGGATTTTGATGAATGGTTTGAAGTAAAAGAAAATCCAATGGGAACCGGCTTCATCTTGAAAATGAAAGAGGACAAGGTTATCCCCAAGGGCACGCGCGTTTTTATACGCTACAAAACACAATATACCCTTGGGAAAGACAAAGACGGGATAGCGCTGGCCGGCACTTTTGTAAACCTCTTTAATATGGATTATTCTTACACAAACTCTGACGCAGTAGAAGAGGTTATTAATGAGAACAACGGCTCTGACGCGAAGGTAACCCAAACCGTGCCCGGTGCGCCAAAAACGCTCACAGACCTTGATATAAGCAAGACTGGCAGCTTGCAAGAGCCGCAGCAAGGCACAAGCCAGCCGTATAAAGCACAATGGACGGTAAAATTTAATGAGAAAAACTTTGACATGACGGGAATGCACATAACCCTGACCGATGAGTTTGACGAGAGCGGCGGCATGCTGTTTGACGGCGATATAAGCAAGCTGATGGTGGCAGCTGCCGATGGCCCGTTGGTGCTTGGACAAGACTATAAGCTGGATTCGGCATTGGAAGACGGTGTGAACAGTGGCTTTGTGCTGGTGTTTGAAAATGGCGTGAAATCGGCCGTTACCATTACCTACACCACACGGATGGCCACCCCCCTTAAGGGCTTTTACACAAACAAAGCCAAGCTACAGGCCGGTAGCCTGCAAAGCGAAGCACAGGCTACCGTAAACATGCCCAAGGCATCGGGCCTTGACAAAACAGTGACGACGAGAACGAGTGAAAATGACATATTTTTTGACTGGGAGGTAGAACTGAACAAAGACGGCATAGTTATTGAGAACGCCGTGTTTACCGACAATATGAGCCGAGGCATGACGCTGGATATAGACAGCGTGGAGGTGACCTACGCGGATAGCGGTGAACCCTACCCCGTGGAAAGTGAGCCAGTGGCTGAGCTGGACATGCAAAGCGGGAGAACCTCGTTTACCATTGGGCTGGGCAAGCTAACAGAGAAAGTGCTGGTGAAATACACCACACAGCTAAACCCAACGGATGCCGAAAAGGGCCCGGGCGGCGCTAACCACATTGTGATAAACAACAGTGCCAGGCTTACAGGCATCAGTTACGATGGCATGACCTCGTACAGCAAGGTGGAGGTGATGAGTTACGCCGTTGCCGCCGCCCGAGGTGAACCGCTGTATATGCGCGTGAAGAAGGTGGACAGCGAAACAAAAAATGTACTGGACGGCGCCCGCTTCCAGATTTACTTGGCAGACGGTACCACGAAGGTAGGCAGTGAGTTCACCACGAAGAACGGCTATTCAGACCCCATTCGGCTGTTAAGCGGAAATTATAAGCTGAAAGAAGTGCAAGCGCCGGAAGGGTATTATCCCCTTACCGAGCCGATATCTTTTATGGTGCGGCCCGGCGCACAGGGCGGTGTGATTGAGGTTGAGGTGGAAAACACGCCCTTGCCCAGGTATAGCGTGCAAATCAAGAAGCAAGACAGCACAACCGGCCAGGCTCTGGACGGCGCCCAGTTCCAGATATACGAATCGAACGGCGTTACGAAGGTTGGCGCGGAGTTTGGAACGGTGAACGGCAGTTCGGAAATTTTCCAATTGCTGGCCGGAAACTACAAGCTGGCAGAGGTGAAGGCGCCGGATGGGTATGTGGCCCTTACACAGCCGCAGGCTTTTACGGTGCAGGCCGGCGCGGTGGGCGTGATTGAGATTCTGGTAAAGAATACACCCAAGCCAAACCCAGATCCAGATCCCGACCCAGACCCAGATCCCGACCCAGATCCCGACCCAGACCCAGATCCCGACCCAGACCCAGATCCCGACCCAGACCCAGATCCAGACCCAGATCCCGACCCAGACCCAGATCCCGGCCCAGATCCCGACCCAGATCCGGGCCCAGCCCCAGCCCCAGACCCAGACCCGGAGCCCCCCTTGGTGGTGATACCGCGTGCGGACCAACCCGATGGCGGTGAGCCGCCCGTAGTGCCCGTTGCCATTGTTGGCGGCGCAGAGTTTGAGGATGCCCAGGCGCAGGCCCGTAACCCCGCGCAGGCGCAGGACGACATCCAGGCGCCGTTGGGCCGGTTGAACGGCGGCCCGGCGTGGTCCTTGCTCAATCTGATAATGTCGCTCATTTCGATATTCGCCTCTGTTTTACTGCTGGTTACCATTGCTAAAAAACGCAGGCAAGCCCAGGACGAAGACCTGCACGCGCAGGGCGCGGAAGATGAAACGCCGGAGGCACAGCGCCGCAGACGCCTGATGGCCCTGCGTGTGCCCACCATCCTGGCCGGGGTTATCCCGGTGGCGCTCTTCCTCATTCTGGAGAACATCCGCCTGCCCATGGTGTGGATTACGCAGTGGACGCCGCTGATTGGCGCGTTCTTTATCATCGACATGATACTGGTGCTTGTGCACGCGGCCGTGAAGAAGAAGGATAAGAACCGCAATGCCCAAAAGCGCGGCGAAACCGGTGCGGCGTAACCCTGCCTGGCAGGCATGCGCCGGCCGCAGAATGACACTACAGGCCCTGCCTTTCGGCGCGTGCTGACGCCCGGAAGGCAGGGCTGTACAGGAAGAGGACATGATGGACGAAGCGCAGAACCAAGTGCAGCCCGCCGCCCAAACGCCAGAGGCGATAGCGGCCGGCCAAAACGACACAAACGGCAAAAAACTGCCAAAGTGGGCCAAAACACTGATACGCGTTGTTATCATTTTAGCCATTATTGCTTTGGGTATATTCTTAATCCTGTTTTTCGTGGCCAAGGCGTCGCGATACGATTCTATTGGCAGCATGCTGCAGCACATGTTTACAGAGCTGTGGCTGATGTGGCAGCGCATTACGGCATAAAAGAATGATGAAACAAGACCCAAAGGGGATAGAATGCAAAACGAAGATATGGCTCAAAACAAGAAGAAACGGCGCAGCGTGATTAAAAAGATTGCCATTGCGATATTGTGGGTTGCCGCCATTGCTGTTGTGGCCTTTCTGGTTTTGTTTATTGCCAGCAAAGTTGGCCAGTTTAACAGCATTGGCGATATGCTTGATTATATCTGGGCTCAGTTTTAGAACGGTGAACGCCCGCGCTGCGGCAGAATAAAGTACTGGGAATGGGTATGAAAGACAAAGCATTGCTCAAAGTTGTTAAAAACGCATCCGCCGGCAATCAAAAGGCCTTTGTTGAGCTATGCAACCTAAAGGCGCGCGAGATTATTTACCTGTGTGTGATTGAAATGCGCGACCAAAACGACGGGGAAGACGCCGCGCAGGAAGTGTTTATACGTATGCAAAAAAGTATTACCAGCCTAATGGCGCCCGAGGCGTTTAACGTGTGGCTGAACAGACTGGTACACAACACCTGTTACAATATGAAGAGAGATAATATGAAGCACAAAGATTCTATTGAGGCAAGTGTGGACATGCTGAACGACAGCTTGGTGGAAGACGATGAGTTTTTGCTGCCGCAGGATTATGCCGAAGACGCCGAAATGCGGGAGAGGGTTGCCGAGGTGGTGCGGTATCTGCCGGATAAATACCGCGAACCGCTGGTGCTGCACTATTACCAATCCCTTAGTTATAAGCAAATATCGGATGTGCTGCGTGTTTCCGTAAACACCGTCAACAACAATATCCGCATGGCGCGTAAGCACCTCAAAGAAGCCCTGGAAGAGCGGGCCGGCCAAGTGGGAAGGCGTCTATCCTTGATTCCGCTGCTGGCCGCCGGGCCCATTTTAGCCGTCAGTTTGCAAGAATCCAGCGCCGCTGTGGCTACGCCCGCTGTTATCTCCACCTGCCTTGCCAAAACCAATCCGATGCTGTTTGCGCGGCCGCGCATGGCAAGGGCGAAGGCGGCATCCGGCGGCAAAACGGCAAAAGCCGTGGCGGCCAGCGTGGCCATTGTTGCGGCGGTGGCGGTTTTGCCCATTGCGCGGGCCATTCTTTTCCCGCCTGCCGCAGAGCCGTCCAGCAGCGTGGCGGCACTGCCGGTAGCGGCTGAGGTTTCGGGCACAATATGGGTGAAGGACGGCAAAGGAGAACAAGCCCCTTTGGTGGGGGTGGCCCTGCATTTGGAGGGGGAGGGCGGCGCTGAAAAAGCCCCCGAGCAAACAGGGGCAAGCGGCGCGTTCAGCTTTGGCGAAGTGCTGCCGGGCGAGTATGCCCTGCGGCTGACTTTGCCGCACACCACGCAAGCTGTGCCGGTTTTGCTGGGCGGGGAAGAGCGCTTTGTGCTTACCGAGCAAAACAGCAGTGTGTACACGGGAATGAATATTGTGTTGGATTTATCGGCGTCGGTGTCGGGGCATATAGACCTGCGCCTTGACAACGAGAGCCTGCAATATGAGGAGCGGTATCTTCCCGGGGTTGCCATGCAGCTGATAGACCCGCTGGGTAAGCTGGTGGCCGAAGCAGGGGTGAAGGGCGACGGTACGTATCATTTTGATAATCCGCTGATTACGCGAAAAGGCACATATGTTTTGCGCGTGGCTGTGAATCAAAGCCTGCTGGGCGAAAACATTCAAATCAATGATACAGAAATTGAGCTTTATCCCGGCTTTAGAAACTAGCGCAAAGAAAGCAACTGTATGAGATTAATAAAGAAATATTTTGTGATAGCCGCTTTGGTGCTGATGATGCTGACGGCACATGGATGCGATGAGCGCCGCGATACGCGCCAGTTTGTACACACCATTGGGGTTGTGTTTACGCTGGATACCGACGAGGTTTTTCAAGAGCTGTTTGTTTTCCCGGGCGACTATTCTGAGATGGGGCAGGATTTTTTAGCCAATTCCAAAACCAACACAAAAGTGGGGTCTTTTGGCGTAACGGTAGAGGCTGGCAGCGCTTTTACCGTGTGGCTGAAGGACTGGGACGGCGGCACGTATGCCTTTGACGGCGTGGCCCTGCAAAACGGCGATTTGGCCACCATTACCTTTGAGGATGCTTTAGCCCTCACCCTGCGGCATCAAAGCGGCAGGCAAGAGGTGGTGGCGGGCCGCTATGTGCAAGGCGGCGACGCGCCCGACCATCCGCAATCGGACATGCTAAGGGAAAAGAGCTTTCAGTTTAGCGTTGTAAACCAAACAGGCCGCCCAATTACGTATATCTCCATGCGCGAGGCTCGTGCGCCGGGCAAGGGTGATGTGGAGCTTTATCTCGAAACACTGGCGGCAGGCGCGTCTGCCGTGATGGGCGACACCCTAAGCGGCGACGACCTTGAATTGACGGAGTGGCTGCTGCATGTGCAGGACGACGCGGGCAATGTGTGGGACAGCGCCGCACCGTTCAGCCCCTGGACGGTGACGGAACTAACCCTGCGCCTTCGCGCAGACGGGCGTTTGGTACTGGAAGCCACCGGGTGATGCCCGGCTGTGCCTAATGACAAAAATCAACCACCTTCGCGTAAGCGAGGGTGGTTGATTGGCTAAGGACGTTGATATTGATACAATGACACGTTTCACTTAATAAAATCGAAAAGGTGCATTTCACTGTCAATGGGTACATCTAACTTTTGATGGTGCATACTGTGACATGTTTACTCCAACTTTATGTCATCAAATACAGCAGGAAGGAGTCCTTTCATTTTTGATAAAAGTGGTTGATGTGCGAAGTTTGAAAAAATGTCTCCACTCTCTTAAATTCATTGTAACGACTATCTCCGTCTTCAGGCTATTAGGCAAAATGCTCCTCGCCTGTGGTGAAACCAGTGAAGACAGTGAAGCGCCTGCCAATGAGAACCCCTTCATCGTTCCTGAAATGATTTTGAAAATCGTTGGTGAAACGCCCAAGCCGAAAATCCGCCGCAAAAGTGAATGGATTGGCGACACCTTGCCATTGGTCACCTATCTGCGGAACTGGATGGATGGACAGAAGCATCATGTGGAACATAATACTTTTGCCTCTTACGATACTCAAATAACCCTGCGAATCATTCCATTTTTCAACTTTTTTGGTTTGGCGCTCTCTGACCTCTCCCACATCCATGTGAAGCGATTCTATGAGTACATACTGGAAGCGCCGAGATTGGACGGGAAATCCGGGAAGGTGTCAAATACCACTTTACATCGCGTCCATTCCGTATTCCACAAGGCAATGAACAATGCGTTCACCGACGAGTATATCATTGCAAATCCGCTGGCAAAGGTAAGCCCACCACGGGAAAATGACTTCCACCCCCATTACTATTCGGCAAAAGAAGTGTCATCCTTTCTCCAATGGAGCAAATGTTGACCAAGGGCCTCGTGTTCGAATCCTGAAAGGCAATTCATTCGTCTGAAACTGAATATTTCATCTTGCAAGAAGGCCCGCATGTGTTGACCAAGAAAAGGCAAATCGCAAGGTGAAATGGTCTACACCTTGCGATTTGTCCGGCGCTTATAACGTAAAAACGCCATGTTTGGTTGGCCCGGCAGGATTCGAACCTACGAATGCTAGAGTCAAAGTCTAGTGGCTTACCGCTTGCCGACGGGCCATTATTCAGTTTATGTGTTGACCGGCACCCGGTAAGCCAACAGAGTCAAAGTCTGGTGGCTTACCGCTTGCCGACGGGCCATTGCGATACTAAATGGCGCACCCCCTGCGCGCTATCATGCGCAGGGGGTGCGGCGCTAAGCGCATTGCAACGTGGGGTGGATAGTGGGACTCGAACCCACGGTCTTCAGAACCACAATCTGACGCCTTAACCAACTAGGCTATACCCACCATATCCCGCGCAAAAAAGCGCTATACAGCACGCGCACAACACTAAGGTATGATAGCATAGAAGCGTGGCAGTGTCAACGACAATAATTAGGGTATTGCCCGGTATTGCCGGGTATTGCCCGCATTATCAGCGCAACAATAGGTATCACGGATTCGGCAATCCGTCGCCTGCCATCACAAGGTTGACATACTATACTTACCGGTATATTCTTATGGCATGAAGCCCACAAACAGCAAAGAAATACTCTTGGCCTGCGCACTGCGCCTTTTTTCCGAAAAAGGCTACGACAATACAGGTGTTAACGAAATCGTGCAGGCGGCCGGGGTTACCAAGCCCACACTGTACTATTTTTTCGGCAGCAAAGAAGGCCTGTTCGAGGCCATCCTTGCGCAGTATTACGGGCGGCTCAACGCTATTTTGGCAGAGGCATCCACCTATGTGCCCCATGCCGATAGCTACCAAAACGATGTGCTGCCCACCCTGCTGCGCATTGCCGATGCCTATTATGCCTATGCGCAGGAAAACAAGCCCTTTTACCTAATGCTGCTGTCGTTAAGCGTAGCGCCCCCCACTGCGCCGGCGGCGGGCATGGTAGCCCCTTACAACATTGCACAGTATCAAGCCATCATCCGCTGCTTTGAGCATATAGCCCAAACGCACTACAATCTAAAGGGCAAAGAGCGGCAATGTGCTTACCATTTTATCGCGCTTATCAACGCAAATATTGGCCTGTGGCACTATGGCTATGTAAAGCTGGACGCCCAAAGCGCGCGGCATGTGGTGCAGCAATTTATGCACGGCATTTTTTCGTAAACGTATCGCAAGTGTTGTAAGAACCCCTCGCCGAAGGCGGGGGGCTCTTTTCACGCACTGGCGGGCTCATCCGTAGGGGTATTCAAGGATTTCAGCAATTTGTTATACCAGGTCAGGGCGTTCACAAAAGCGTTGCTCACCGCTTCAATGGGCACGTTGTTGTGAATCATCAAAAAGGTAACGGCATCCCAATCGGCCTTTTCGTAGGCGTAAATCAGCTCCATCACCGGGTATAGTATGCCGCCTTTATCTACCAAAGCGTCGCGCACACGCTGGTTTACGGCCACGTTTTGCACGGCCACGGCCATTGGCTGCTCTAAAATAACATCCAGCAGCGAAAACAGCCCCGTGATAAACAAGCTTTGCTGGAACACCCCAAGCTCAAACGCGCCGGCCAGGTTTTCGGCAAACTGGGCGCGTATCAGCGACAGGCGGGTTACCTCGCTGGGGCGGTCTTCGGCAAGGCTTACCTGGATGGCCACCGAGGCCCAGCGGCGAATTTCCTGCTGGCCCATGATGGCCACGGCGTGCTGGATGGAATCGACCTTGCGCGACAGTGCGCCGCTGGAATTGATGAACCGTAAAAGGGAAATAGACAGCGCGGGGTCGCGCTCGATGATTTTGGTACTCTCCGAGAGTTCAAAGTCCTCGGTGTTTACGTTTTTAAGCAGGTTCAGCACATTCACCTTCAGCGGCGAGATGGTGGCGGCGCCGCGCGTAACCGGCCGGTTGTAAAACGAACCATGGAGCAAAGCGCCGCGCGTGTCCCGGTGCTTACACACTTTATCAAAGGCGGCTTGGTCCGGCACGTCGGTTATCACCAGGCGCACAGCCGGGTGATGGTAGGTCATGGTTTTAATAATGCTGTCGTAGCCGGGCGTACCAATTTCCAGCATCAAATAATCGGCATACGAAAAATAAGGGCTGGACGCGCCCTGCGGCGGAAACCCCTGAATGGCAAACGCGTATCCCTGCTGGCGCAAGGCGCTGCAGCGCTGCAGCAGTTCAACATCATCCGGCAAATTGCCCGGGATAACGCACACCAGCCGCTCGTGTGGGATGCGGCTGCCGCCGGGCCGCCCGGCCAGCAGGTGAAGGCGGCTGAAATTGATGAGCAAGGGCGCGCTCGCGGCGAACGAATCGACCCCGACCTTTTCCACCAAATCCAGCCCCGGGGTAAGCATCTCGTCTCCTTTAGAGCGGAAATCGCCCACACGGCTCAGCGTTTTTTCGCCGCTTTGGGCACGCAGCCAATAGGCTTGCACCGCCATTTTGGCGTCAAAAAGTGGCACAGCGACAATAAACGTTTTCATGCTGTTTTGCCCTCACGCGCATTGCACAGGGCTCTCGCCCCGCGCTAACCGACACATTTATATATAAACTATAGCACTTTTCGGCATCATTTGTCCACATCCGGGTGCAAACAAAAACCCCCCAAACAAAAACACCATGCCAATAGCCCTGGTGTTTTGTCTGGCATATGGTTTGGTGGAGTGCGGCGAGCCAAATACGAACCAAGTTTTTGTTGGGGCGTATGGGTTTGTCGCAGTAATACCTTTATTGATCTCCAATAGCTGAAGGGCCCTTCTTATGCGTTTGCGCAAGATATCCAAGCAGCTCAGCTTTATCGTTATTGCATTTTCCGTCTATCACCGCTTCAAGCAGTAATGCCAGAGCCGCGCCAATTTCTTTTCCGGGTTTTAGCCCTAAAGCGATTATATCGCTGCCGTCGACTGCAAGCTGCTTGCGTGTAACGCATGGTTTAGACTCGATTACTCTATTGAGTTCCGCCTCAAATCCGTTGAGATTATCAATGCGCTCGGTGCGGAAAAACTTGCTGTGTCCTGCGGTATCAGCCCGCATAAGCAGGATTAAATCGCGCAAGTTATCTTCGCCGATTTGGTTCAGCCGCCGCTTAATAAATGCGCTGTCCGGTAATAGTGTCGTGTCGTGCCATTTTATGAGCAATAAAATCTTATCTCTAGTTTTATTGTCGAATTTCAGCTGTGACAATACGGCGCCCGCAAGTTCCGTGCTGATTTTGGAATGGCCGAAAAAATGACCGCACCCGTTTTCTTCGGTGTAACAATGCGGTTTTCCGATATCGTGAAGCACAGCCGCCCACCGCAGTACCGCAAGTGCCGGGGCATTTTCAACAACCTTTATCGTGTGCTCCCATACATCAACATCATGGTGCGGATTATTTTGCATAAAGCCTCTCGTAACAGCAAGTTCCGGTAAGACTTCAAAAATAATATCGGAAAATTCGCACAACACCTTCCCCGCAGCGTCCCCAATAAGAATCTTGGTAATCTCTTCCCTAATGCGCTCCGGGCTAACATTGCTCAGAAGATGTTTTTTACTGCGCATCGCAATGGCAGTCTCACTATCAATATCAAAACCAAGTACAGCAGAGAACCTCAATCCGCGTAAAATCCGCAAGCCGTCCTCCTCAAAACGAGCTTCTGCATTCCCGACACAGGAAATCATTTTATTAGAAAGTGCAGCTTGTCCATTAAACAAGTCTATCACCGTGCCGTCTTTTTCGCATGCCATAGCATTGATTGTGAAATCGCGGCGCGCCAAATCCTCTTTTAAGTCACTGATAAACTCTACACTGTCAGGATGGCGATTGTCGTTGTACTCACCGTCGATACGATATGTGGTAACTTCAATATACATCTCTCCGCTTTTGACAGTCAGCGTTCCATGTTTAAGACCCGTGGCGTACACCGAAAACCCTCTGAATACCGAGAGCATCTGTTCAGGAGTTGCATTGGTGCAGATATCATAGTCTTTTGGCGAACAGCCCAACAGCAAATCCCGAACACAACCGCCGACTAAAAACGCCTCGAAGCCTGCTTCCTCAAGTGTTTGGAGAATATTCAAGGCTCCTAGCGGAATAATCATCATCCAAGCACCTCCAATGTTTGCAAAAACAGTTCATTCAGTCGTTCCCAGCCGACTTTTTCGTCAGAGGGAAGTGCGTCGATGGAGGTTTTTAACTCTGCAATTGATCGGTCGATATACTCGTTTAGCACATCTATTCTGTCTCCTGTGCCCACTTCCGGTGCGGCTGATTTCAGAGTGAGCAATTTTTCTATTATCGGGATCATCTCCGCCTCGAGCTCGGTTTTTACCAAGTCCGAAAACAGCATTGGCGGAGGACAATTCTTGTCCAGTATCCATTTGCAGGCTAAAAGCGGTCGCACAACATAAAAGTATTTTTTCAGTTTTACGGTATCACCCTTTAAGTATTCACGGTAGTTTCCGGTCGCTGTGCTCAAGTAATGATACAAACCGGATTTTGCAAGAAAATAACTGTTAATCTCCTTCTTGATATTTGCCCACGCCTCAGTAGTTTTGTAGACTATTGGAGAAGCAGACCATTCAAACAGTGTCGGATTAGATGAATGGAGCAGTCGAAGCGCTTTCTGTAAGTCCCAACCGTTAATATCCAGCGTTTCGTCAAGCTGCCATTCGATAACATCTCTCGTTTTCTCAAGCCGCAGATAGTATTCCTTGGGGCGCACATAGATAAACCGCACATCGTAATCACTGTCCGGTGATGCAAAGCCCCACGCACGGCTTCCTGATTCTACCGCGTGAAGAACACAAACATTTTCGGATTTTTCCAGCTCGGCAATTTTTAGAGAAATAATCTCTTTCATGACTTTCACCTGCTTTAAGTAGTCATATTAGCTCTTTCAATTATCCGTCCATTGAGATACACAAATGACTGTGGCGGTTGATTAATATTAAACTCCGAAAGCTCTTTAGGCGAATGATATTTTTTCACTTCACCCAAACAGTAAGCATATGCGATTTTGCAACCTCTAAAATATGAGCGATATTTTTCACGCGATATTCCTGCTTTTTTCTTTGTCATTTCCCAAAGAGCGGAGGGTGATGCGGACATTGTATCTATAACTTGAACTTCACCCACAACTCGTTTCATTGGGAGGGTAGCATAGATAATGATTTTGTTGATCGGTTTATCCGCTAATCGCTTCCTAAATTCGAACTTCTTTGTCTCGTTAAATATCTCTTCAACATATTCAGGGTTGATAGACAATAATATGGTTTCCACACTTCACCTCCAGTACCTGCTAAGGTCGGTTTGAGCCTCCCGCAATATCATTACAAATTGATCGTCACTAATCCTTGTGAACGGGCGAGGGCCGCCTGGAGCAAGAATGATGTCATTGTCCCAAAGGTATTTAAGTATCGGTTTCTTTGTAAAACTTTTAACAAAGATGAACTTCAAAACTATCTGATTGCCACCCCGCTTAGCCCAAAAAGATTCTAAATCAGATGTCGCAAATATACTTCGATTTTGGCATTGCCGCATATATTCGTCTTTTGATTGAAAATCGCTCAATGCTTCCTCAACTATTGCAACAGATGTCAATACACCAGTATGACCCGCATTGCCGGGCGTACCTTTTCTATAAAATATTATTATGTCGCCCGCATTTATATTTCTTTCATATGAGAATGAAATGTAGACTTTTTGCAGGGCATATCTGTAAGGAGTCTTATCGATAAAATTGCTTTCATTCTCATTATTCAGAATTGAATCTGGTAAAAGCGGAGTATGGTATTCTTGCTCTATAGGTAGTATGAATTTTTGTCGATTATATTTCAAATTGGGATAATTCGCTTTTGGCGATAGAGCAGGATTATAGAATTTGGCAGGTTTAACAAAAACGCTTTCGCCCGTACTAGTCTTGTTCCCATAACGTTCAAATCCCCAACGAGACAGGAGGCTAGATAGTGTTGCCAGCTCTTCTCTATCCTCGAATAGCGTCACATAGACCTCATCAACATTTCGCTCAAGAGCATTATCAAGGATTATCTTGATGAAACGCTCTCCTAGACGAAATCCGGTTGCGTCGACTTTAAATGTGCCAACCTTCAGACGTTTTTTAGGCAGAAATCTTGGAGTTATGTCAGAGTAGTCCTCACCTGCGTTCTCCGTTTTGAGATAGAGAAATCCTAAAATTCGCCCTGTTTCATCTTGACAGATATATGCCTCATCGTTACATTTCTTTGCAAACCACTCATTAAAGCCGTTATATGCCTCACGCAAACTGCCAAAAAACTCGTCAGCTACATCAATTTCGCCCATCAGTTTTTTCTTGACTGCCAATGCTTTGTATTCAACAAGTTCTGGATTTTCAGCTGTTACAACAGTAATGAACGCATTGATTGAGAGAACTTTATGACTTAAGCCAAGCCTTTCGGCTTTGCGGCGCATCTTTTTATCCTCAGTAATTAGCATGTCAACGCGCTTTTGAAAGACTTCATTCAAAAGCACGGTATCAATCTTATCGTTTTCGTCTTTATCCAATTCAGTAGCAACAGCGGATACCTCGCTTGCCAGCGGTGCAATAGTTCGCATTTCTTCATAGGCGTCTAATTTGAGTGTCATGGCCTCTTGCGGATCAACATCTTGATAATTGCTAATTTCCTTTCTTGAAAGTGGATGGATCAGCTTCTCGCATTTGAGCTTATCAAGCCATCGAAACAAATGAGCGACACTATAATTTGTCGTTCGCTTGTTTTCTCTATGGATTATGATGTTGGTATCAAGCAATACTCGCATGGCTTAACCTCCTTGAACGATGCCGCTTATTTTTTCGGCATCCTTTTCCGAAAACGTCATCTGATAAACTGTAAGAGGACAGTTTAGATTTCCTGAAATTATCTCAGCCTGTGCGCGTTCTTGAAAAAGCAATTCTGAAATTACATCCTGTTTGTAAACCCTATCATCACGCCATAACAGGTGCTCTACTATTAATTCTGCATTCGCCTCCAAAAGAATAATCTGCGAAAGATTCAGTTCAGAAAAAACGCTTTCGGGTAATTGCTCTACTCGATTTGAAGAATTAAATATGCAGAAGTGCCCAGCAAGCAAAATGCGCCTATATTTAGCGTTCAGATTTTGGACATGGGTTGCTAAAATTAACTGATTCTTGTACTTGTCAGTAACAGCTTTATTCGAACCATACTTTTCTCCGTTTTGTTCGCCTATTAAGTCTCCCGCTGAAAAAAAGGGAATACTCAGTCTCTTGGCGATCTCAGAACAGAGTGTGCTTTTACCAGTTCCGTATGCTCCTGCAATAAATATTGTTGTTCCGTTCATATTCCACCATCATACTTTCTATTACAGACCAAATCATTCATAAGGGTCAACATGGGAGAGGCTTAACCCCAATGAGTAGTACATTTACATGAAAATTTCTAGGAAGAAGTCATTTTCGTGCCCCCTTAATTATCAGTCCACATCTCGCATTGCCCGATGACAGTAGCAATGGCTTCATCATAGCCTTCCGGCGGGTAGTCATACTTTTTAAGTAGTTTTTTGACCATGCGACGCATTCCGGCACGGGCAGACTCTTTTTTCTGCCAGTCAATGGTACGGTTTTTGCGGAGCATATCGGCCAGTTCATGGGTTAAGGCAACCAACACATCGTTGTCAATTAAGTCCTTAATCGCCTGTGGCTTGGTAAGCGCGTCGTAGAATGCCAGTTCCTCATCGGTCAGCCCCATAGCGTCTCCTTCAGCAGAAGCAGTCGCCATGTCTTTTGCCATCTTCATCAGTTCGGCAATAACTTCTTCATTGGAGAGCATTCCGTTGAGATATGCTTTCATCGCGCGGGAAAGCATTTCCGAAAATTTCTCACTTTTGACGAGGTTTGTACGTCGGTAGAGTGAAACCTGCTCGGCAAGCAGTTTTTTCAAAATCTCCACGGCAAGGTTCTTTTCCTTCATCTTTGCGATTTCTTCGAGGAACTTCGGATCAAAGAGGGAAAATCCGGTATCCACGTCAGAGAAAAGGTTGATAACACCCTCACTCTGGATGCTTGCCTTTAGCAGTTCATTGACACGGGCATTTATTTCTTTCAGAGACAGAGGTTTGCCCTCGCCGGTTATGCGGGTGAGCAATGTGCGGACTGCCTCAAAATATGCAGCTTCAAATCGCTGCGCCGGTGTGAGGAGGGAGCGGCAGAGGGAGAGGGCTTGCCTCAGAAGCATGGCCTCTTTAATAAAAGCTTCTCTTTCCTTTTCGTTTTCCACGCCCGACAGAAAGTTCACACCGCCGCTAATCGCTTTGGCACGGGCAAGGTCAGTTGCGGTTTCACTCATAAAGGTGGAATAGTTGAATCCGTGGAAGAGGTCACGGCAGACCTCCAGCTTTTCGATGAACTTCGGAAGAACTGTCTTGGCAATGTCCTGCTCACCGTAATTATGTTTGTCGCGGCTGGTATAGTCGTTCATCGCCTGTTTTAAAGCGCCGGCAATGCCGACGTAATCGACAACCAAACCGCCCTCTTTTTCTTTATAAACGCGGTTTACGCGAGCGATTGCCTGCATAAGATTGTGGCCGGCCATCGGCTTATATACATACATCGTGGCGAGAGATGGCACATCAAAGCCCGTCAGCCACATATCAACTACAATGGCGATTTTCATTGGGTCGCTGTTGTCTTTGAATTTTTTCGCCATCTCATCGCGGCGGCGTTTATTTCCTATAACCTCCCGCCATTCTTCGGGGTCATTATTGTCCGATGTCATCACTACACCGATTTTCTCCGTCCACTCAGGGCGCATCTCAAGCAGTTTTCGATAAATTTGCATAGCGATCGGACGGGAATAAGCGACGATCATTGCCTTGCCCGTTAACTCATACTGGCGATTTCCCTCGTAGTGCTTCACGATATCCTCGCAAAGAGCGCTAATGGTCTGCTCCGCACCGAGGATGCTGTCCATTTTTCCAAGTTCTTTTTTACTTTTTTCAATGGCATATGGTTCGGCGTTGGCGGCCATGATGTCATATTCAGCGTCGATAAGGCGTAATATGTTCTCATCTAGCTTCAAGTGAATGACGCGGCTTTCATAGTAAACCGGGCGTGTAGCGCCATCCTCCACAGCCTGGGTCATATCGTAGATGTCAATATAGTTACCAAACACCTCTATGGTTGAGCGGTCTTTAGATGATATAGGTGTTCCAGTGAATCCTATGTAGGTTGCGTTTGGTAGGCTATCGCGGATGATACGCGCCGTACCAAGGATAATGCGGCCTGTCTTTGCGTCTACCTTCTCTTCCAATCCATATTGCCCGCGATGCGCTTCGTCTGCCATGACAATTATATTTCGGCGCTCGGAGAGCGGCTCGGAGGATTCCTCAAACTTCTGCATTGTAGTGAATATAATGCCATTTGCCGCCCGTCCCGCAAGTAGCCGTTTCAGATGCTCACGGCTTTCGGCCTGTTCGGGCGTCTGGCGTAGAAAATTAGAACACCTTGCAAATTGCCCGTAAAGCTGGTCATCAAGGTCGTTGCGGTCGGTCAGCACCACAATGGTCGGAGAATTCAATGCCTCTTGCAAGAGATGAGCATAGAAAACCATCGACAGCGACTTTCCGCTGCCTTGGGTATGCCAGAACACCCCGCCGCGTCCATCCGTTTCGGTCGCTTTGGCGGTAGAAGCAATGGCCTTTCTGACGGCGAAATACTGGTGATAGGCACCGAGGATTTTTGCATCGCCGGAGAAACAGACAAAGTTTTTTATAATATCCAGCAACCGAGTTTTATCGAACATTCCTTCAATAAATGTATCAAACTGGGCGTACTGTGTATTTTCATAGCTGCCGTCCTTGGTTTTCCACTCCATAAAGCGGTCTTCATCGGCGGTAATCGTCCCGGCCTTAGATATGGCAAGGTCGCTCATTACACAAAAGGCGTTATAGATGAAAACAGAGGGAATTTCATGCATATAGTTCCGTAGCTGACGAAACCCTGCGGAAGCATCGGTTTCCTCTCTGCTTGGAGATTTCAATTCAAAAATTACAATAGGCAGGCCATTAAGAAACACGATTACATCCGGGCGTTTCTCGCTGTTTTCGGCAATAGTCCACTGGTTAGCAACCGTGAAAGTGTTGTGGTCGATGTTGTCGTAATCAACGATCCGCACAAGAGCCGCCAACTGCTCGCCCTTATCGAAGTAGTTCACACTCACGCCATTTTGCAGATAATCCATGAACTGGACGTTTCTCTGCAGTATCGTGCCGCCCTCAAAATTACGCAGCTTATATACAGCCTCGGTTAGGGCAGCTTCAGACAGCTTCGGGTTGACGCGCCGCAGAGCGGACAGAAGTTCATCCATATAAAGCGGGTCGCCATAATCGCGCACGACATCAGGGCCGTAGGCATAGCCATAGCCCAATGTGTCGCGGAACACCTCGATTACCGCATTTTCATAGTTTGCCTCGGTATATGGCATCGGATTTCCTCCTTTTGTAACATTCTATATCAACGCCTCGCTGGTAAACAATCATTTAGCCTCGCCGAGGTCGGCAACGGATAGCTCGCCGGACATTAGTTTTGGGAGCAAAGCATCTCGCAGTTCAGCAAGGCGAAGATTCTCATCGCTGTTTTCACGGATTTGGGCGAAGAGAGGGGTAATCAGGTCGTTGAACTCTCGCATCTCGTCCTCGCTTGGAACAGACACAGCGAGTGCTTTTAGGTTCGCTTGATTAATTTTGGGCTGAACCGCTCCGGTAACAATCGAGGTAACGCTCGTTTGTTTCAAGAGAGTATAAAGGCTTTCCACGGTGAAGCCATTTCGAGCTTGCAGAATATGGGCATGGTTATTGACCCAAAACTTACCCCAAACATACTGGAGTGTCGGAAAGCCTAAATCGTCGATTACTGTTCCGTCCTCACCAAGGAGAAGGTAGATGCCATCGAACAGATAGTTATCGACATAGTCCATCAGGGTCGCAGCACCGTAGTAAGGATAGATTTTCTCCATCTTATCTCGTTGATTACCAGAAAGAGGTATGCGCTTGAAGTCGAACAACTCAATGATGTCACCCAATACACCATTCGGCTCACAACCGCCGAATCGCTCAGACCAAATGGCCTGTGCCATCTGCTCTAAATGATTGTTTATCTTCGTGTTGTTGGCGATTTTATCGTCCAATGCCCGAAGGGTTGCCACTGTGTTGCGCTGGAGTTCCATTGACGGGATTGGCACGTCAACATTGTGCAAATCAGATATAGTTATCTGTGACTGTGCCGAACCAGAATCTAAGTAGCGAAGATTTGTCAATTGAAAATAGTAGTACAGATACTGCTTCAAAGCAACCTCTTCGTCCACATCTATAGCAATTGATAGGTTGGTTAGATAGCACTTTGCAGGTGTCAGCTTAACATCTCCAGTGCCGCCAACGCCTCTGGCAACAACGATCAGTTCTCCTTCGTCGATATTACTTTCGTCGTAGTAACCGACAATACGATAACCGCTAAAAATGGGATACAATGATGCGTCATCGGTCACGCGGTTTTTTTCGGGCATTTTTCCGTATTTGAAAGAGCAAAAGCTCCCCAGTGTCCTTCTTTCCATTTCGCCGTTCTCTCCTTATCCCATGAATTTCCTGTGCGAATTTTTCACATTCGCTTGATTTACCATTGCGTAGGACATAGTCGTATCTATCTTAACATGACCAAGTAATCGCTGCACTTGTTCAATGGGCATTCCTTTGTCAATGGCGCGAGTGGCAAGGGTGCGCCGAAATCTATGCGGATGAACCTTCTGTATATCCGCCCGCTTGCCGATTTCCCGAAGCCTCGTCTCTACGCCGCCTATTAGTAACCGTTCATGCGGCAGTGTCAGCGACACGAAGAGCGCAGGGTTATCGTCAGCGCGGCAATCAAGGTAGTTCCGCAGATGTATTTTCGTTCGGGCGTCGAAGTAGACCAGCCGCTCCGTATTGCCCTTGCCGAAGACCACGCATTCCCGTTCGTGGAAGTTGATGTCCTCACGGTTGAGGCCGACCAGTTCGCCAACGCGCATTCCCGTTGAGGCCAGCAAGTCTATCATCGCCAAATCGCGGACTTCGTCGCAGGCATCGCGGAGCAGTTCCAACCCCTCATCAGAGAAGGTTTCCTTGATGGTCTTGTCCGCTTTAATCTTGTGGATTCGGCGGACAGGGCTTTTAAGGATGTAGTCCTCATCCTCCAGCCACCCGAAGAAGCTGCTAAAAATGCGCCGCATATTATCAACCGTGACCTTGCTCGATCCGCGCTCTTTCTGGTAGTCGGCAAGGTATGCCCGCAGATCGTCGGTGCTGATTTCTCGCACGGGTTTATTCACTTTATCGGTCATCTGCCGGATGGTCGCATCGTAATACTTCAGCGATTTCTCCGAGCAGCCTTCCACTCTTTTTGCAGCTATAAACACTTCAAGCAGTCCTCCATTCCCAACAGTTTCCTGTGGGTCAGATGTATGCCGCTCCCTGACCTCCACATTGTTGAGGTGGTATGTCAGTACCCTCCGTAATTCCTCCTGTTGCGCCGTATCCAGTACCGCCGCCATGCTTACCTGTATTGCTGTAATCAGCTTATCTTTCATTGCTCCTCCTGCCTTTCGGTCAAAATATTAAACAATCATTTAGAGCAGATGGCGCAGGCCATTTTCAAGTCGTGGTTCCTGGACTTCGAGCCGTTCGGCGGAGTGATGCCCGGCGATTGGCGGGAAGGTACGATTTCCGACTTGGGCGAAGTCATTGGCGGCAGTACGCCGTCCAAAGCAAAGCCTGAATACTATACCGAACACGGCATCGCTTGGATTACACCCAAGGATTTATCCGTCAACAAGAGCAAATTCATCGCTCACGGAGCGGACGACATTACCGAACTTGGACTTCGGAGCAGCAGCGCACGGCTTATGCCGAGAGGAACTGTCCTTTTCAGTTCCAGAGCGCCTATAGGCTACATTGCTATTTCGAGTGGCGAGGTCTGCACTAATCAGGGCTTCAAGTCTATCGTTCCAAAAGTGAACGTTGGCACGGCTTTCATCTACTACTTCCTGATTGAGAATCTCCAGACCATCGAAAACATGGCTTCGGGTTC
>QMCE01000195.1_pt1 | contig 29093 bp, 27 predicted proteins | sample 1821851 | NCBI WGS metagenome assembly QMCE01 (sample SAMN09453174, study PRJNA476694) | Termite gut metagenome, whole genome shotgun sequencing project. | isolation source: worker | host: Odontotermes sp. | place: South Africa:Pretoria | collected 2016-01-28 | reverse complement strand
CCCAGCGGCATTGAAAGCATCACCTTGCCGGACGGCACGGTGGTTGCGGGCGATACCGCCGATTTCACCGTGACGGAGAACGGCATATACAGTTTTGACGTTGTGGACAGGGGCGGGAATTCCATCACCACCCCCGTGGAGGTGTCCAACATTGATTTGCTTCCCCCCACAGCAAGCTATGAGATAGCGCCCGATGAATGGACCAACCAGCCCGTCACCATCACGGTGACGGCGACCGACCCCGACCCGGAGGACGGCTACGCGCCCAGCGGCATTGAAAGCATCACCTTGCCGGACGGCACGGCGGTAGCGGGCGATACCGCTGATTTCACCGTGACGGAAAACGGCGAATACACCTTTGTCATCACCGACAGGGGCGGCAACCGCATTGAATACACCGTGACGGTGGACAACTTCGACGACGTTCCCCCCGTGGTGGATTTCCATTTCGAGAACCGCGACGGCCTGCTCTACCCCGATTACGGGCAGACAGAATACTACCGCCACGACATTGCTTTGCTGGCAAAGGGCGAGGACGCGGATTCCGGCATTGATTTCTATGAATACCGCATCGCGGGCGGCGCGTGGATGGAATTTGACCCGGCGCAGCCGCCTGTCATCTGTGACGAACAGATTTCCACGGTGGAGGTGCGTGTGTGGGATGTGGCCGGCAATATGAGCGCGGTAAAGAGCCGGGACATTGTGCTGGACAAGACGGCCCCCGTCCCCTCGCACACGCTTGAGCCGGGCGGCTGGACACAGGGAAAGGTGACGATCCATATTGCGGCAAGCTATGACATTTGCGGGCCGCAGAGCCTTGTACTGCCCGATGGGCGGGTGGTGTACGCCGCCACGAGCGCCACATTTGAGGTGACGCGCAACGGTGCATACACTTTTCTTTTTTACGATTTGTGCGGCAACATGGCGCAATACACGGTGACGGTAAGCGGCATCTGTTCTGCTACTGTGGACGGTGACGGCGGCGCGTCTCAAAGCAGCGGGCGGCCCGGCATCGCCTCGCCCGATGGCACACCGCCCGCATCCCAGGCTGAACCGGAAGCAGGCGCCGCCATGCGCGCCCCAGGGCCGCGCGCGCCACGCTTATCCCTGATCGACCTGTTTTGTACCCTTGTTTCCATCATCTGCCTCGGCGCTGTATTCCTTTCCCGCAAAGACAGAAAAAAGGACGACGAAGGCGATGCGCGCAGGGAATGGTGTCCCGCGAACCTGGTACGGACGCTTCCCAGCCTCATGTCCGCACTGGCGACAAGCGCGCTGTTCCTGATTACCCAACCGCTGGTGTGGCGCTTTTGCCTGGTGGATTGGTGGACGATCCTGTTTGCCATCATCGCCGCTGTGTCCCTTTGCCTGCTGCTGCGGCAGCGGCAGGAAGACGATGCCGATGCCGAAGATTACAACACTGAAACTGTGGAGGACTGTGTATGAAAACGACGATCGCAAGTGTTCTGGCGTTCCTGATGCTGGGCTCGGCGGCAATGCTGCCCGCCTCGGACGCCAATATCCCTGACGGCAGCTTGTCCGTGCCTGTAGAGAGCGCCGGCTTTTCCGCTCTCCCTGACGAGGGCGAAGCCGCGCAGGAGGACTGCTCCATGCCCGAAGACCCCGCGCCCGAATCCGGGCAGGACGCCGGCGGTGATGATGCGGATACCGTGGAAAGTGAAGTGGATTCCGATGGCGAAGGGATGGAAGAACCGCTCCCGGATGACGGCAGCGAGGCCGGGGCGCCCGAAGAACCGGACGCTGAAGAATCCATGGGTGTCATCCTTTCGGGCGACTACGCCCTGCAGCTTGCCGCGGGGCAGGCCGATAGCATCATGGGCGCCCATGGCATGATCCGCAGCGCGGATTGCGCACAGGCCGTGGCCGTGCTGGCTCTTTCCGAATACGCGGGCGCCACAGAAGATGAAGCCTACTTCAAAGTATGGGAGGCGCTGAACGCCGTCCTCGTTGCGCAGGCGGCAAACGGCGTGACGGCAGCAAACTGCAGCTTTGCGGACGGCTGTATTTCCGTTTGGGTGTAGGATGGGAGTCCCGATTCATGAGGGGCCCGTCGCGCTCACGATGGCGAGCCTCTTTGATGGGATCGGAGGCTTCCCTTTGGCGGCCATTCGCAATGGGATAACGCCGCTGTGGGCCAGTGAAATAGAAGCCTTTCCCATCGAAGTGACAAAGCTGCGGTTCCCAAAGATGCGACACTATGGGGACATCACGCAACTGGATGGCGCGAAGCTGCCGCCCGTGGACATCATCACGGGCGGTTCGCCTTGTCAGGACTTGTCGGTCGCGGGGCACCGCGCCGGGCTTGCCGGCGCGCGAAGCGGCCTGTTCATGGAGCAGATACGGATAATAAAGGAAATGAGGCGGGAGGATGAGCGACAAGGCAGAACAGCTCACGCTGTCCGGCCACGGTACATGCTGTGGGAAAATGTCCCAGGCGCGTTCAGTTCGGCAGATGCGGAGGATTTCCGGGCGGTCCTTGAAGAGACCTGCCGAATTGCAGACGGCGGAGTATCTATACCTCGACCTCCGGCCGGGGTATGGAAACCTGCTGGGGCCATATTGGGAAGTGAATTCTCCGTTGCTTGGCGCGTACTCGACGCTCAACACTGGCCCGGCACCCCGCAGCGGCGCAAACGCATCTTCCTTGTCTGCGATTTTGCAGGGCTCAGTGCCGGAAAAATACTATTTGAGCACGACAGCCTGTTTGGGGATACTGCGCCGGGCGAAAGCCCGCGGCAAGGAACTGCCCGTGCAGCTCAGGCGGGCGCTGGAGATCCAGGCGGGGATTCGTGAACACGATGAGCAGCCTGTGGCGCTTGAAGCGTACCACATCAACCAGCGCAACGAGGGCATTGACCTCGACGGCATATCCGGCGCACTGATGGCGACGCACAATATGCAGATGCAGACCTTCGTCACACAGGAGCCCGCGGCTGGGCTGGAAGATGGAGCCACGAACTGCCTGACGCCGTGGGATACTCAAAGCCGGCGTGTGTTCGGGGATGACGGCGTGTGGCCCTCGCTCTACGGCGGGGACGGCGGCGGCCGGAGGTATGTAAAGACAGAAGACAAACAGGCTCTGGCATTTTGCGCGAACCAGCGTGACGAAGTGCGTGAGCTCGGCGACTGCGCCGGCGCCTTGCAGGCCCAGCCCGGCATGAAACAGCAGACCTTTGTGGCGGTGCCCATAGAGGGGTGCCTCACGCCATGGGACACACAGCAATCCCGGATATTTACGCCGGACGCTCTTGCCCCGTGCGTGGCGGGCGCCGATGGCGGCGGGGGGCGGAACCCCGCGGGGCTTCTGTTTTCCGCGGGCGTCGTTACAAAAGGCAACGGAGAATGCATCCTGTCTCCCGAACGGCATACCGCGCTTACATCCGGTGGCGGGCAGGCCGGGCAGGGATATCCCTGTGTGCTGACCGCGGGCTTCTGCGCCGGCGCGGCTCCCGCTGCCGGAAGCATCGGCTACCAGGAGGAATGCGCGCCCACCCTCAAGGGCTCCTCCAGCGGCACCAACATGGTGCCGTCCGTGTTGTGCCTCAACGACCAGGGCGGCCGGCGCATGGATTTGTCGGAGGATGTCAGCGGTACACTCCGCGCTCAAATGGATGGCCATCCGCCCTTGGTGCTTGGGCAGGTAAAATCGGAACTGTTCGAAAACCATGGGATCGACTCGCGCTATACCGGCCCGCACGAGGTGGCGCCGACGATGTCCGCCAGGTATGGGACTGGCGGCAACAACGTGCCGCTGGTATCCGGCCAGGCGGCGGAGAGCTACTGCATCGCCGGCAACATCATCGACAGGGAGCCCCACAACGGCGGCAACGGTTTTGGGTACCAGCCCGGCATCTGCTATACCCTGAACACGGCTGATCGGCACGCTGTTTTTGCCCAGCAGCGCAGCGACGAATACGCAGACAGCGGTGTGGCCTGCACGCAGGCCGCCCGCCAGTACAAGGACGCGACCGATCTTGTGTGCGACGTGGCGGGGCTGGATTGCCGCAACGGTGAGGAAAACGGCGATTTGTGCGGGACGCTCCAGTCAAAGACCACAGGCGGCTACTCGCTCAACAACGTGCATCCCGTCCGCACCGGCAGCCTGATCCGGCGCCTGACCCCGCTGGAATGCGAGCGCCTCCAGGGCTTCCCCGATGGCTGGACGGATATAGGGCCCGAAGGGCCGAGTGTGGCTTTGCCGGAGGCAAAACACGCGAGCCCGCGCACGGGAAAACACCGACCGCAGGAAGGTGGAGGCCCGATGACGCGGGTAGGCGGTTCGGACAGTTCCCGCTACAAGGCGCTGGGCAACAGCGTGGCGATTCCCTGCGTACAGTATGTGATGCGGGGCATCGCGCATTTTTTACGGAAATCCCGCGAAGAAGGACGGTGACGGATTGTACATCTACCCTGACAACCTGACGGCGAAAGCCACCCTGTGGCTGTGGGAACTGCGGGACATCGGCATCGTGGGCGTGGGCGCCCTCGTCTCTGTTTTTGCCATGGCCCAGCTTGGCCTCATCCTGCCCGTCGTCATCACGGCGGCCTATGGATTTTTGTCCATCCGCGCGGGCGATACCAGTATACTGGACTTCATCCGTTACGCCTGCGCGTTTTTCATAACCAAAAACCAATATTATGAATGGAGGCTGGCCCCATGACACGCGGGGAATATATCGAAAAAATGCGCGCAATGCTGCCACAGGCGGATACCGCACAGACTGAAAATTGGGCGGATTGGCTGCAGCGGCATGGCGCCGGCTTTGAAACCATGCACAACGCCTTTTATGGCGTTCACCAGCAATACGGCGGAGAACTGGCGGGCCTGCTCTTCATCACCGGCCCGCGCCGCTATTGCCTGTATCCCAACGAGTTCATGTTGGCGGCGGAATACCTGTACGGCGGCGGAGCCATCGAACAGATCGATGAGCGTCCGTCACACACGGAGCAGGAGCGCGGCGGACATATGCTGGGGCTGGGATTCGGAGGGCGCCAATGAGCAGAAAAAAAGAGAAAGGCGCCGGGAAAGAGCGGGAATCCACACGCCAGCTTATGGGTATCCACGCCATCAGCGACACCTGCCTGAAAACCGGGTATGGGGATCTGGTGTTCTTTCATATACAGCCAACGAACCTCTCCACGCTCTCCGAGGCCAGTATCAGCGCCCGGATCTACGCGCTGGTGACCGTCCTGAAGGGCCTTGCTGAAATCGAGATGCTCTGCCTCAACAGCCGCGAGAATTTTGAGGACAACAAGCGCAGTATCCGCGCCCGCATGGAGAAAGAGGATAACCCCGCCATCCGCAAATTGCTTGAGCATGACCTCAACCACCTTGACCGCATCCAGGTGCAGACGGCGACCGCGCGCGAGTTCCTCATCATCATTCGCTTAAAAGACGAAAAGGAATCGGAGGTGCTGGCCTACCTGTCCCGCATTGAAAAGAGCCTCAAGGATCAGGGCTTCGTAGTGAAGCGCGCGGACGAGGCCGCCATTAAACAGCTCCTCGCCGTCTATTTTGAGCAGAACGTCACCACGGAACGCTTCGAGGACTATGACGGACAGCGGTGGATCATCCTGAACGATTAGCTTGATTTCCATGGGGAAACAGGATATATTAACGGCAATGGAATCCCCGAATCCCAAGGAGGCGCAGTATGGACAGCACGGGTTTAGCCAGGGAATGGATGCGGTTATCCGCCAATGATTTGAGATTCTCCCGGTCCGTTTTCGAGAGCATGAGCCCCCGCCCATTGGCGATGATCTGTTATCACTGCCAGCAGGCGGCGGAAAAAGCCTTGAAAGGCTTTCTGCCCGGCCAACACGCAAAGCCGCCAAAAAACGCGGATGCCGAAAGCCTGTGCGGTCTGTGCATGGAGCATGACACGTCCTTTGTATCTTTGCTGGATCCGTACCGGAAGCTGAAAGGCTATGACCTGTCGATATGTTATCCCGGCGGCGCAGAAGTCGACGAATCGGACGCTGTGCTTGCGCTGCGGGAAGCCGGGATTGTTTACGCTTTGTGTGCCGGCCTGATACCGGAGCTTGGGCAAAGCCAGGACCCGGCGCCAGCCCCGCAGCAATCCATGTAAAACGAATCATAGCCCAGCCACCCGCTGTCTTTTATGACGGCGGGATTTTGTTTTCATCAACCAATACAGCAGCGGCCGCAAGGTGCGTACCTTACCGGCCGTTTTTGTTTTCCCTGTTTTTGCGCCCCTTGCGCCGCCGCAGGGAGGCTCAGAATCATTGATAAAACACAGAGAAAAGACAAAGATGGCGGACGCCGGGGACGCAAAGCTAAAAGGCTTCCTCGACATGATCGCCCCATCCGTCCTCAAATTCAATACCGACCACTATATCTGCGGCAACACCTTTCGCTGCGTGTGGGCGCTGCGCGAGTACCCCACTTCCACCAGCGAACAGGCCATCCTGCGGCATTTGGGCGAAAAGGACGGCATCACCCTGCGCATCTATACCCGGCAGGTCACCCCTACGGAAGAAAAGCGCATCATCCATAACGCCGCCAACAAGAACCGCATGAACCGCGCCAATACCAATGACCTGCAGCAGACCGTCACGGCGGAAAGCAACCTGCAGGACGTGGCGGCGCTTGTGTCGGCCATGCACCGCAATCGGGAACCGCTCCTGCACTGCGCCGTATACATCGAGCTCACCACCCACGACTATGACCAACTGAAGCTGTTGCAGACGGATGTGCTGACGGAGTTGGTGCGCTCAAAACTGAACGTGGACCGCCTGATGCTGCGCCAGCAGCAGGGATTTTTGTGCGTGATGCCCTCCGGCCGCAACGTGTTCGGCCCGCAGTTCGAGCGGGTATTGCCGGCAAGCTCTGTGGCGAACCTCTACCCCTTCAACTATTCCGGCAAGACCGACCCTGGCGGCTTCTATATCGGGCGCGACAAGTTCGGTTCCAACATCATCGTGGATTTTGACCGTCGCGACGACGACAAGACCAACGCCTCCATCCTCATCCTCGGCAACTCCGGCCAGGGCAAAAGCTACCTGCTCAAATTGATCCTGTGCAATATCCTGGAAGCGGGCAAGAACGTGCTATGCCTGGATCCCGAACATGAGTACACCGATTTGTGTGAAAACCAAAACGGATTTTTTGTCGACCTCATGTCCGGCGAGTACCTGATAAACCCTTTGGAACCGAAAACGTGGGACGAAACGGGCAGCCCCGGCGATACCGACGCGCCCCAGGCGTTCCGGCAGACCACAAAACTCAGCCAGCACATTAGCTTCCTCAAGGACTTTTTCCGCAGCTACAAGGACTTTGCCGACAGGCACATCGACGTCATTGAAATAATGGTGCAGAAGCTCTACGCCAAATGGAATATCTCCGATGCGACCGATTTTGCCCGCCTGAAGCCGGAGGAATACCCCATCCTCTCCGATTTGTACGCGCTGATCGAGGAAGAATATACGGCGCACGATGAAAGCCGCCGCCAGCTTTACACCACAGAACTCTTGCAGGAGATCCTCTTGGGGCTCAACTCCATGTGCGTTGGGGCGGAAAGCAAGTTCTTCAACGGTCACACCAACGTCACGGGTTCCCGTTTTGTGGTGTTTGGCGTGAAAGGGCTTTTGCAGGCCAGCCGGAACGTAAAAAATGCCCTGCTGTTCAATGTGCTGTCGTATATGTCCGATAAGCTGCTGACCGTGGGCAACACGGTGGCGGGTATCGACGAGCTGTACCTGTTCCTGACGAATAACAACGCCGGCGGCAGCAGCAACCTTGTGGTGATTGAGTATATCCGAAGCTGCATGAAGCGCGTGCGCAAGAAGGATTCGGCCATGATCTTGGCAAGCCAGAACCTCGAAGATTTCAATGTGGACGGCATCCGCGAGCTGACAAAACCCCTGTTCTCCATCCCCACGCACGCGTTCCTGTTCAACGCCGGTAACATCGACAAGCGGTTCTATATCGACAGCCTCCAGCTCGAAGAATCCGAATACAACCTGATCCGTTACCCCCAGCGCGGCGTCTGCCTGTACAAGTGCGGCAACGAGCGGTATTACCTCGCCGTCCACGCGCCGCCCCACAAGGAAAAGCTGTTCGGGAAGGCGGGCGGGCGATGATGGATGGGCTTGGGGGTGACCTACCGTGGATATGAAGGAGCAGCAATTCGGCATTGAGATCGAGTTTACCGGCATCACAAGGGAACGGGCTGCAGAGGTTGCCGCCCGGTATTTCGGCACGCAACGTATGCCCTCCAGCCACTACGGCGAAGACGCCTACGAAGTACCGGACAGCCAGGACCGCATCTGGCGATTCATTTATGACAGCAGCATCGAGGCGCAGAAAAAGCAAGACGGAAGAATCATGGAGGCGGGAAGCAACTACAAAGTGGAAATGGTCAGCCCCATCTGCCGGTACGATGACATCCCCGCTATACAGGAACTTGTACGCCAACTGCGTCATGCGGGGGCTTTTGCCGGCCCGAAATGCGGGCTGCATATCCATGTGGACGCCTCCGCGTTTGACGCCGGCCACATGAGGAACCTGATCAATATCATGGCTTCGAAAGAGGACCTCATTTACAAGGCCCTGCAAGTACAGGTGGACAGGCAATACTATTGCCGCAAGGCAGACCGGCAGTTTGTGGAGGAAATGCACCGGGTGAAGCCGCGTTTACGGGAAGACGTCATGAATATTTGGCTTGGGCGTGGAGAATCCCCCGGCCAGGGCCGGTACCGGTGCCTGAACCTTGCGAGCATCCCCGAACATGGCACCGTTGAATTCCGCCTGTTCAACAGTGATATCCGGCATGCCGGGCGCATCAAGGCATATATCCAGCTTGCCCTCGCCGTCACCGCGCAAGCCCTTAACCAGACTACCGCCAGCCGCGCCAGGACAAAAACCAGCAACGAAAAATATACCTTCCGCACCTGGCTGTTGCGGCTTGGCATGATCGGGGACGAGTTCAGAACGGCGCGCACACACCTGCTGGAACATCTGGACGGCTGTATCGCCTGGAAAGACCCGGCACAGGCGCTTGCGCAAAAGGAGCGCATTCGTCAGAAACGGGAAAAGGCCATGATGGAGGCGCCGCAGCCCCAACCGCATGGTGATGGGTGCGGCGTGCGGGCGGGAACATTATTGGAACAGCAGGAAGAACCGGACGTTGGAATGAGAATGATTATGTAGGGGGAATGAAAACATGAGCAAAAAAGGGCTGTATATCGCCTATGGAAGCAACCTGAACATCGAACAGATGGCGTACCGCTGCCCCACAGCACAGCCGGTGGGTACGGCCATGCTGAAGGATCATGAACTGCTGTTCCGCGGTGGGCGGCGCGGCGGTTTTGCGACGGTGGAACCAAAAACAGGCGCCACGGTCCCCGTCCTTGTCTGGCATATTCGCCCAAATGATGAGGAAGCCCTCGACCATTATGAGGGCTTCCCGCGCCTCTATGGCAAACAGATGATGGACATTGAACTCGACGGCAAACCCGCTTCCGCGATGGTGTATGTCATGCAGCCGGGGCTTGACGCGGTGCGCCCGTCCCGGCATTACCTTGACATCATCAGGGAAGGATATGTGGCAGCCGGATTTGACGCCGCCATCCTTGATGCCGCCGTAAAACGGACGGATGAGGTTATGGAGGAAGAAGCGCAGCGGCTGGCGGCCGCAATCGAACTCGAACGGGAATTTGGGCAGGACGGCATGTCCGGCATGAAATGGGGGTTTTGAGGTATGGCCGCATCTATCGGCATCACCGTTGTAGCAAAATCCGCCGCCGTTCTTCTCACCAGCGAAAAGAGCCGCAAGACCATCGGCTGGATTCTTGTCGTGATCCTTTCGCCCATCATCCTCATCATCGCGGTGGTCGCCGGATTCTTTTCCGGCGCGGCAAACCACAACACGAGTCTCGTCAATTTGTGCTTCCGCGGCGGGAATATTCCGCCGTCCACACCGGCTCTGTATGCCCAAAACATTGAATCCACCCGACAGGATTTTGCCGAACTGGACGATGCGTTCGGGGACATCAACGCCATGGCGGAGGACGGGCAGGTGAACGTCCTACGGGCCAAATCCATCTATTTCTCCCTGTTTTTCGGCATTGGGGCCAACGTAGACGCCCAGGCGTTTGCCGATTGCTTCGTGACATATGAGGAACGGACGCGGGAGGTGGAGGCGCCGAACCCTGACTATGACGCCTCCGACACTGACAACTCAGAGCCGCCGACCATCACCGTCACCGAGTCGTATACGGTGGCGGTGCCTGTAAAGTCGCTGCCCGCTATCTACCAAAACATCGCCGCCATCCTCGGCGTCCGTGCCACTTTCGAGCAAATGACCTACGCGCAGGAGATCTATTACAAAGTGGCTTACGACGGGATGCCGCCCGAAGGCGCCGAATTCATCGCGGGACTCATTGACCCTGACGCGCCCTTTGTCGGTGCTGACGGTTTCGCCTCCCCGGTGGGATCCGGATGGCAGGCCATGTTCTCTTCACCGTTCGGCGGCCGGGAAGACCCCATCACCGGGGAATGGGACGACCACCGGGGCATCGATCTCACTGCTGCCGAAGGCCATCCCATCTACGCCGCGCTGGACGGCACGGTGGCGCTGGTGTGGACGGGCGGCGGTTCCACCTACGGCCATTACCTCGTCATTGACCATGGCGGCGGCTTTGTCACCCTGTACGCCCACAACTCCGCCATCCTTGTCACTGAGGGGCAAGCCGTCACAGCCGGCCAGCACATTGCCGCCATGGGTTCCACCGGCCGTGTGACCGGCCCGCACCTTCATTTCGAGATCATGGTTGGCGGCGTTTTACGAGATCCCAGGCCCTACTTGCCGTCTTGATACGCAAAGGAGAAAAATATGCTGGAATTGCAAGCAAGCCTCATTTTCAAACCGACTACAATGGTGGGTTTCAATTGCCGGGTGGAAAAAATAGTGGAACTTCCACTCGAAGAATTCATTGCCCTGAAGCACCGCCCGAACGCACACTACAGCTTTATCGCTGAAAGCGACGACTTCATGGGCGAATATGACGGTTGCTACCACTGCCTGCTGGCGCTTAACAAAGACGGCCGCGGCGGCATCCTTATCAATGCGGATGGATGCGAATATGTGCGCTTGGGCGGCTATGTGGCTAACGCAAGGGGATTTGTTGAACAGGACATGAAAGAGACGGTTGAGTTTTTCCTGCAGGAATTGCCGCGGGATGAAGAAACCGGAAACATCTGTATCACACTGGAAGATATCGGGGAATACAGTGAGGATAACATTTGGGAGAGCAGCGTGATCGCCCGGATGTTCCTCCATATCCTTGCAGAACATCCCGGCGTGGCCGGGGTTTCTGTATCCGGCGACTGCCTTGTGGTTACGCCGGCGCCGGAGCAAACGCAAGGCATGGCGGATGGCCTGAAGCTGCGGGATATCCTCCTGCTGGGCGGCATGGACAGCGTGTACATGGTTCACGATACCGCCGATGTTGGCTTCGTTTCCCTGGCACATTTCGAGATGCTGGGCGAGATAGGGCGCACTGAACATGCGGACGTGCTGAACGCCAGCGTGCGGGAGATCCGACCCGGCCCCTGCGGCACGGAAATCGTTTTGAGCGGGGTTGAGCCACAGGCGATGGAAAATCTCGACCGGGAGGCGGCTGAGCATATGAAGGCCGGCGGCATGAAGGGGCCGGGGATGTAGGGCCATGAACATTGTATCCTACGGCGGCGGCGTCAACAGCACAGCCATGCTGATTGAAATGTACAAGCGGGAGATACCCGCCGACCTCATCCTCTTCGCGGACACGGACGGGGAAAAACCTGAAACCTATGAGTACATTGCCACGATGACCGATTGGCTGGCAAAGCACGGGATGCCGCCTATCCAGGTGGTGGAGTACACCGACAAAAACGGCGAGCGCCTGACGCTGGAGGAAGAATGCCTGCGCTCCGAATCACTGCCGTCCCTCGCCTACGGCTTCAAGCGATGTTCCCTAAAGCACAAGATATCGATACAGGACAAGGTCATAAACCACTGGCCGGGCGCACGGGACATTTGGAAAGCTGGAAATAGGATCAAGAAATTCATCGGTTATGACGCCGGCGAAGTGCGTCGGCGCCAACGTGTGTCGGAGCGCGACCTGGCCGACAAAAAGTTCGAAAAAGCCTATCCCCTCATAGATTGGGGCATCGGCCGCGGGGGCTGTATCGACATCATCAAGGCGGAGGGCTTGCCTGTTCCGGTAAAATCCGCCTGCTTCTTCTGTCCCGCGTCCAGGAAGCATGAGGTGCGGGAACTGAGCAAGCGGCACCCAGATTTGTATAGGCGCGCCGTGGAAATTGAGAAGCTGGCGAAGTCCCACCTGCGCTCAGTCAAGGGCCTGGGTCGGGATTGGGAGTGGGAGGAATTCATCCATTTTGACCGCATGCAGCTCTCTTTGTTCGACGATGAATACCGGCATCTGGAAGCCGCCGATGACCTGGACGGCTGCTGTGAAGGCTGTTACCAAAGCTATCTGTGACAAAATATACGGAGGAATCGAGCATGAAGAACGCGACCATCACCATCAGTTTTGAGCAGGAAAAACTGAAAGCCCTGCAGTTTTACGCAGGGAAAAAGGACGCCGATATGCAGGGCGAGCTGGACGATTTCCTGCAAAAGCTCTATGAGAAATATGTGCCGGCTCAAACGCGGGAGTATATCGAAAGCCAGATGGAGCAGGCGCCGACGCGCCAAAGGCGGCCCAGGCGCCCCGGCGCCGCGGCACTTCCCGCCCGGCCCGAACCCGGAAAGCAGGCGCCGCAGGATATAGGCGAATGAGCCGCCCGTTCGACGAAACCCGCGAAATGGCGCAGGATACGCTGTCCGGCATGAATAGGCAGCTTACCATACTGCGCCGTATGCACAAGAAATATACGGAACACGGGGCGGTGAATGCCGCGGCGGAAACGCAGGGGAAGATTGACACGCTGGAAGCCGGCATTGCATACGAGGAAACAACCTTCCGCATGGCGTTCCGCTGACCGCACGCCGCTCTCGCCGTTTGCGGCTCCTGTCGCGCCCTGTGTGCCCCCGTGTGGGCGCGGGCAGGCCCGGTACACCACCGGCAGGCGTTCGGCGCGGTTTGGGGCATTTGTCGGGAGATGCCGAAAAAAGATGGGAAAGACGCTGCGAGCCGTCGAAACTGCGGTTTTCGCCCCTGAATCTGCCGGTCGAAAACGATGCAGGATAAAGGGGTGGTATCGCGCTGCGATACCACCCCGGCCTACACCGCCCCGCAACGCGGGTCGGAGGGAAGTGAACCCACCCCCTTGCGTGATATCAGTTCGGGGCGTTTTTACGCGCCAAGATATCACCGTAAGGGGAAACAAGCACATCCGCGACGTTTCAGCGGATATCAGATGTATAACGACAGGAGGAAAAAGCCATGCCGGAGGAAAGAAGCGCCTTTGTGCTACGCCTGACGCCGCAGGTGCGGCAGCTTGTGGCGGAACTCTACGAGAAGGATAACTGCCGCAGCCAAAATGAGTTTGTGGAGAAAGCCATCCGCTTTTATGCCGGTTACACCATGGCAAATGACGCCTCGGAGTTCCTCACCCACACATTGGCAGCCGCGATTCACGGCACGATAGGACTCAGCGAGAACCGTTTCGCGCGTCTGCTGTTCAAGCTGGCGGTGGAGGTATCAATGATGACGAATGTGCTGGCGTCAGGGCTGGAAATAGGTGATGATGAACTGCGCCGCCTGCGCGGTAAATGCGTGGGCGATGTCAAGCGGACGGGTGGCCGCATCAGCTTCGAAGATGTGATCCATGAACGGGAAAGCGAATAGGTAACGGCTTATGCCCCGCGTCATTTTCAAATGCCACCATCTCAAGGGCGGCGGCGCGACGACGGTCCGCCGCAGAGAGTATGTCAAGTACATCGCCACGCGCGAGGGCGTCCAGAAGATGGACAAATCCCCCAAGGCAGAAGCTGCCCCCAGGCTGCTGCCTGCGACAAAGAAGCAGCGGGAACTTGCACAGCAGCTCCTGCGTGACTTTCCTGACGCGCTGGATTTGTTTGAGTACGAGGATTACCGGTCAAACCCGACGCGGGAAAACGCCACGGCGTTCATCACCGCCGCCATCGACCACAATCTGCATCTTGCCGTAACGCGGGAACGCTACGTGGATTACATCGCCATGCGCCCGCGTGCCGAGCGCGTGGGTACGCACGGCCTTTTCACTATGTCAGGCGCGCCCGTTGTGCTGGAGCAGGTGGCTGGCGCCGCGGCGGCACATCCGGGGAATATATGGACGCCTATCTTCTCCCTGCGCCGTGAAGACGCCTCCCGGCTCGGATTCGACAACGCCGAGATCTGGCGCTGCCTACTCTCCGCCTATGCCCCTGAGATGGCAGCGCACATGAGAATTCAGTCCGGCAACTTTCGCTGGTATGCCGCCTACCATGACGAGGGGCATCATCCCCATGTGCATATGGTCTGCTGGTCTATCGACCCCGGCGAAGGATTTCTCACAAAGGAAGGCATCGGACGGCTCAAGGCCGGGATCGCAAACCGCGTCTTCCGGCAGGAACTGGTGGAAGTCTACCAGCGGCAGACGCTCCACCGTGACGGTCTCGCGGCGGCGGCGCGCGAAACCATGAAGCGGCTGGCCGCGCAGATGCAAAACGGCGTGCTGCAAAACGATAACATCGAACGCCTCACCCTGCATCTGGCCGGACGCCTGCGATCCCTTTCCGGCAAAAAACAGTACGGCTACCTCAAAGCGCCGCTTAAAGCTATGGTGGACGAAATTGTGGACGAACTGGCAAAAGACGGGCGCGTAGCCGAAGCCTACCGTCTGTGGTGCAACGCACGCCTTGAAGTTCTTCGGACATACAAAAAAAGCCCGCCGCATCCCGGCCCGCTCTCCGCGCAAAAAGAATTCAAGCACATCCGCAACATCGTCATCGCGGAGGCGGAAAAGTTGTCCCGCCACAAATTTACCTTCGAGCGGGATGCGCTGGCCGATGCCGGCGCTGGCGGCAGGGACAATGATGAACCGCCTGCCGCCCAGGCGCCGGAGGAAGCATCTGACCCTGATGAACCCGTACCGGAGGCAGAGCGGCCCCATATGGCGTGGAGCAACGAATACCGCCAGGCGAAGGCGTACCTTTACGGCACGGATGAAATGCCGCGGGATCTCGGAGCCGCGTTCAGCCTCTTCACGCAGGAGGCCGTTGCCGGCAACGCCCTTGCCATGCACGACCTCGGACGGATGTACGCGGACGGACTTGGATGCGAGGCTGACGCCGCGCTGTCACGCTGCTGGTATTCCAAAGCCCTCACCGCGTTCATGGCGGTGGAAGGCGAAGAAGCAGATAAGTATGTCGAATACCGCATCGGCAAGATGCACGCGGCCGGCCTCGGCACGGTTCAGGATCACAGCGAGGCGGCAACTTGGTTCCGCATTTCCGCCGGCAAGGACTACAAATACGCCCAATATTCCCTCGGTAGCCTGTATTACCGCGGGAATGGCGTGGAGCAGAATCATGCCGCCGCGTTCGCATTGCATACCAAATCGGCGGCGCAGGGTTTGGGGGCAGCTTCTGCCTTTCCTTACGCCGATTTCGAGTTGGGCAAGATGTACCGTGACGGGGTGGGCACGCAGGCAGATACGGACGCTTCCGACGCGCATTTCCGTAAGGCCTACCGGGGATTCGTCACCCTTGAACAGCAGGGCCATGACGATAAGCTGCAGTACCGGCTGGGCTGGATGCTGGAAAACGGCGTTGGAACCGAAGCAGATATCCCTGCGGCAATGGCGTTTTACGAAAAGGCTGCGGGTGTGGGCAACCCGCACGCGCAGTACGCTTGGGCAAAGCATATATTGAGGGACGATGGCGCTTCGCCGGAGCAGGTTGCACAGGCCGTGGCTATGCTGAACAAGGCCGCTAGCGCCGGAAACGGCGCGGCAGTCTATGCCCTCGCAAAGCTGTGCCGGGACGGGCGGAACCCGTCTGGCGGCGGCGCGGTGGAAAAAGATATCGTTCGGGCCGTTGCGCTGTTCGAGCGGGCCGCGCTTGAATTCGAGAACGAGTACACGGCCTACGCGCTCGGCAAGCTGTATATCTCCGGCACGGATGTTCCCAAGGAAGCCGACGCCGCCGTCCGGTGGTTCACCAGGGCGGCGGGCCAGGGCAACCAGTTCGCCCAATACGCCCTTGGCAAGCTGTACCTGATGGGTCAGGACGTGCCGCGTGACCGCGAAGCCGCCCTGCACTGGTTCACTCTTGCGGCGGCGCAGGGAAACACTTACGCTCAGTTCTTCATCGACCGCATCGACCAGTGGCGCGACCCATCCGCGTTCCTCACCGCTTCGCGCCTGCTGTACCACATGGGGCGGATATTCGAGGACAGCATGCCGCACCCAAACTTCGGCGGCGCCGTCATTGACCGCAAGCTCCTGCGAAAGCTGCGGGAGAAAAAGATCGCGCAGGGCCATGCGCCGGATGACCATTTACATCCACTGGCCTTTCAGTTGTGAGCGCCGTATGCGAAACCATAAGGGTCTCATGTATGGTATACTCTGTGTAGGGATGACTGAAAGGAGGCGGCCGGGCATGGAAAAAACCTATGTATCAATAGATTTGAAAAGCTTCTATGCCTCGGTGGAGTGCATGGAGCGCGGCCTTGACCCGATGACCACGAACCTCGTTGTGGCGGACGTCAGCCGGACAGAAAAGACGATATGCCTTGCCGTCTCTCCCTCGCTAAAGACCTACGGCATCCCTGGCCGGGCGCGGCTGTTTGAAGTCGTACAGAAAGTAAAAGAAGCCAACGCCGGGCGCAAACGGAATGCGCCCGGCCGCGCACTCACCGGCTCATCGTATATCGACACGGAACTGAAAGCGTCGCCGGCGCTTGCCATTGACTACATCACCGCGCGGCCTCAGATGGCGCTCTATATGCAGCGCAGTACAGAAATATATAACGTGTACCTGAAATACGTCGCGCCTGAAGACATCCATGTGTACTCTATCGATGAAGTCTTTATGGATGTGACGAACTATCTGCCGTACCACAAACTCTCGGCCCGCGAGTTTACCATGAAGGTCATTCTGGACGTTCTGAAAACCACTGGCATCACGGCTACCGCGGGCATCGGCACGAACCTCTATCTCGCAAAGATTGCGATGGACATTGAGGCGAAGCATATCCCTGCGGATGAAAACGGCGTCAGGATTGCGGAGCTGGACGAAATGAGCTACCGGCGTTCCCTGTGGGCGCACCGCCCGCTCACGGATTTCTGGCGCGTGGGCAGGGGCTACGCCAAAAAGCTGGAGGAACACGGTCTGCTCACGATGGGTGATGTAGCGCTGTGTTCCATCGGCAAGCCTGGCGACTACCACAATGAAGAACTGCTGTACAAGCTGTTTGGCGTGAACGCCGAGTTGCTGATAGACCATGCCTGGGGCTGGGAGCCATGCACGATGGCCGATGTGAAGGCATACAGGCCCAGCGAAAACAGTATCGGGTCGAGCCAGGTGTTGCAGCATCCCTACGCTTTCGATAAGGCAAGGCTGGTCGTGCGCGAGATGGCCGACTTGCTGGTGCTTGATTTGGTGGACAAGGGTTTGGTGACAGACCAGTTGACGCTCACTGTCGGCTACGATATTGATAACCTCACCGACCCGCAGCGGAAGAAAAAATATACCGGACCCATCACCACCGACGCCTATGGGCGCGCCGTACCCAAGCATGCCCACGGCACCGCGAACCTTGACCGGCAGACATCTTCTACCAAACTGATTCTGGACGCCATATCCGGGCTATATGACCGCATCGTTGACAAAGACCTTTTGGTGCGGCGCGTAACGCTCACCGCGAACCGTGTGGCCGATGAGGCCACCGCCGCAAAGGCGGCGCCCGCCGAGCAGCTTGACCTGTTTACGAACTACGGCGAGGCCCAGGCAAAGCAAGCCGAGGAAGCGGCAGAACTCGAACGTGAGAAAAATCGGCAGAGGGCCATTCTGAAGATACAGAAAAAGTATGGGAAGAACGCCATCCTCAAAGGCATGAACCTGGAGGAAGACGGGACGACAAAGGAACGGAACCGTCAAATCGGAGGGCATAAGGCATGAGCGGGAAATACGATGATATATTACATCTTCCGCATCCTGTTTCCAAAAGGCATCCACAAATGCCGATAGAGAACCGGGCGGCGCAATTTGCCCCGTTTGCGGCCTTGACAGGTCACGATGCGGCCATAAAGGAAACTGCGCGCCTCACCAACAGGCGGATAGAGCTTGACGGGGACGCTCTGGCGGCCCTGGATTTGAAGATGCGCATATTGGCTGGCATGGCCGCAGAAAACCCGGAAGTGGTGGTGACCTACTTCCAGCCGGACGAGAAAAAGGAGGGCGGTGCCTACGTTATCACGACTGGGGCAATAAAGAAATATGATGAATATGAGCGGGTCTTGGTACTCATGAGCGGCGAAGCCATTGCGGCCAGTGATATTTTGGATATTGAAGCCGCAGTGTTTGACGAATGCGAGTAGGCGCCCGCCTGCAAATATGAGTTCAAATAAAATACTGCTTACACAAACCGCTCTCTGCCGGAGGGCGGTTTTCTCGTGGCAAGCAAAGGAGGATTCCGGTGGCATACATTCCATATTCGGAAGAACAAATCTACCGGGCAAACGCGGTAGACCTCGAACAATTCCTGCTCCGGCAGGGGGAAACGCTGATCCCCTCAGGGCGGGACAAGCGCCTTGCCAGCGACCACAGCATCACCGTGCGCGGCAACGCCTGGTACGACCACGCGGCGGAACAGGGCGGCCTTGCCATCGACTTCATCAAAAACCACTACGGCCTGCTGTTCCCCGAAGCGGTGGCGCGGCTGCTGGGCGGCGAAACCGGCGCTGTCTACACGCCGGCCCGGCGCGAGCCCTCAAAGCCGCCGAAACCCTTCGCGCTGCCGCCCGCGCATTCCGATATGCGGCGGGTGTACGCCTACCTGCTGAAAAACCGCCTGCTCGACCGTGACGTCGTTTCCCACTTTGCCAAAGAAAAACTGCTCTATGAAAGCTGCGAGAAAATCCTGAATAAACAGGGCGAGTGGAAGGAATACCACAACGCTGTTTTTGTTGGACTCGATGCGGATGGCGTCGCACGGCACGCACATAAGCGAGGGCTCAATACCACAGGCGGCTACAAGGGCAACATGGACGGCAGCGACCCGGCGTACAGCTTCCACCACACCGGAACCAGCGAACGTCTGTATGTCTTCGAGGCGCCCATTGATTTGCTATCCTTCCTCTCGCTCTACCCGAAGGGCTGGCAGGCCCACAGCTATGTCGCGCTCTGCGGCGTGGCGGAACACGCCATGGTGAAGATGCTGGAGATAAATCCAAACTTGCAGGATGTGGTGCTCTGCCTCGACCATGACGAGGCGGGAATAGAGGCAGCCGGGCGGCTTACGGAAAAACTTGCGGATAGGGGTTATGGTCAGGTGAGCGTCCTGCAGCCAACCAACAAGGACTGGAATGAGGACATCCGGGCAAAGCATGGGCTGGAGACCGTTCCCGCGGAGGAACATCCGCAGCTCTTTTTTTGCGCGCCCGTCTGTGACCGGATCGCCTGGCTGTTTTCAGAACTGCCGAAAAACAGTGTGCCGGAACAGCGGCTTCCTGTTCTGCTCCAAGGATTCCAAAACCATCTGCGCCGTGGGCGCTTCGATGACGCCCTCGCCTCTGTGGAGGACATGGCGGCCCTCGCCCTGTTCGCGGCGGCGCGGGAATACCGGCAGATGGGCAGGAACGTCGCGCCCGGCGATTTGTCAGCCATGCTGCAAGCAGGGTTCAAGCCGCACCAGAACCGTGGCAAACTCCATAGCCGCGCGGAGCAAATCACGACGGCGCTGCGAGCCGCTCTTTCACGTCAGCAGGCGGAGGGGCTGCGCACTCCGGCGCAAAAGCAGGAACAGGCGGACGCATGGATGACCCTTGCCCTCGGCTGCGCCAAGGTGCTTATCGGCGAACAGGTGCTGGAACTGAAGCAGGAGAAAAAACAACAGGGAATGACGATGGCATAGAAGGAGGCCCGCATGGGTAATGAACTGGAAAAACGCTATCTTGAAAAGCTGAACACGGAGATACTGTCCCGCGTCGATTTTGACAAACTGGACAGTTCCTGCAATTCCGAAAACGTCGCATACGCGGCAGGGATACTGAAAGAACTGCATGAAGCCTTTGTGTCTGTCTACGGGACGGATACGCCGGAAACCACGCTCGGCTTTGTTTCCGCGCCTGCCGTGCTGCGCGGCAAATCCGGCCGCATGGCGGTGGGGCTCGTGTCCCTTGACCTCGAATCTGCCGGCGAACATTACGGGTCATACTTTTTTACCAGGTTCGGCGTGATCGACGACGGCGCACGGGACAATGGCCCGCAAGCGGCCGCCTATCTCAAATTCCTATTCCAGCCCTATGACTATTGGTACACCGTCACGATCGAGCGCGACCACCATGTGGACTTCGACAATGTCCCCGAAGCGGTCGCGGATATTTTGAACCGGGCGCTGGCGCAACCTGGGCAGGGCATGGCGTTGAAGTAACGGCGCGCCCGTTGCCCTCATAACAGAGTTGAAAGGAAGGGAAGCATGCACGCTCAAGTATACCTGTTGATTGCGGCCGCCGCCGTCATGTTTGCCGTGATCGGCGCCCTGTCGCTCCTTGCGCACATCTATACGCTGGACGGCATCAAGAGCCGGACTGTGGGCGACGGCCAGCACGGCACGGCGCGCTGGGCAAGCAAAGCCGAGATACAAAAGACTTACGCCCATGTGCCCTTCGCGCCCAGGCTGTGGCGCGAAGGTGAAAACCTGCCCGCCGCCCAGGGCGTCATCATGGGCAGCAAGGGCGGCAAAGGCGCCGTGACCGCACTTGTGGACGCAGGGGACGTCCACACCATGATGATCGGCGCCAGCGGCGTGGGCAAGACGGCGTTCTGGCTGTACCCGAACCTCGAATACGCCTGCGCATGCGGGATGAGCTTCATGTGTACCGACACGAAAGGCGACTTGTTCCGCAACTACGGCCACATCGCCAAAGGCTGCTACGGTTACAATGTGGCCGTCATCGACCTGCGCAATCCTACACGCTCGGACGGCTTCAATATGCTGCACCTCGTCAGCAAATACATGGACGCATACAACTCCGACCAGAAGAACCTCGCGGCGAAGGCCAAGGCCGAAAAATACGCCAAAGTCATCTCAAAGACCATCGTCAATTCCAGCGGCGACAGCGCGGCATACGGCCAAAACGCATTCTTCTACGACGCCGCAGAGGGGCTTCTCACCGCCGTCATCCTGCTTGCGGCGGAATACCTGCCAGCGAAAGTGAATACAAAGGGAGAGGCCACGGAGCGCCGGCACATCATCAGCGTGTTCAAGCTGGTGCAGGACTTGCTTGCACCAAGCGGCGTCAAGAACAAAAGCCAGTTCCAGCTTTTGATGGACCGCCTGCCATCCGACCACAAAGCCCGGTGGTTTGCGGGCGCTGCGCTCAACTCGGCGGAGCAGGCCATGCTCAGCGTCCTCTCCACCGTCCTGTCCCGCCTCAACGCTTTCATCGACAGCGAGATGGAGCAGGTTCTCTGCTTCGACACCGCCATTGACGCCGAAAAGTTCGTCAATGAGAGGTCCGCGCTGTTTATCGTCTTGCCGGAGGAAGACAACACCAAGTATTTCATGGTGTCGCTGCTGATCCAGCAGCTTTACCGGGAGATCCTCACGGTGGCCGACGAGCAGGGCGGCAAGCTGCATAGCCGTGTCATATTCTATCTTGACGAAATCGGCACCATCCCGCCGATTGAATCGCTGGAGCTGATGTTCTCGGCTTCCCGCAGCCGCTCCCTGCTTCTCGTGCCTATCGTGCAGAGCATCACCGGCCAGCTCGTCAAGAACTACGGCAAAGAGGGCTCGGAGATCATCGTGGACAACTGCCAGAACATGATCTTCGGCGGGTTCGGCCCCGGCAGCCAGACGGCGGAGGAAATGTCCAGGTTCCTCGGCAGCAGGACAGTCATGGGCGGCAGCGTCAGCCGCAGCAAAAATGACCCAGGCCAATCTTTGCAGATGATGGAGCGCCCGCTAATGAGCCCGGATGAAATGAAAACCATGCCCAAGGGCCAATTCGTGGTGATGAAGACCGGTGCCCGGCCCATGCGCACTACCCTTCGGCTGTTCCTTGATTGGGGCATCACATTCGGCAAGCCCTATGTGATGGAGGAAAAGGCCCACCGCGCTGTGGCTTACGCCGATAAGCGGGATCTGGAAAAAGAAATACGGCGGCGCCATCCGCAGGAAACGGAATCCGATGCTGATGGTGACGATGGCAGGGAAGCACCGCCCCAGGGCGGCGCGCGGCAGGCGCAGTCGCACCTGCCCCACGACAGCTTCCCATCCCGCATAGCACCGCAAAGGAAGTGACGCCGTGAGTTTCTTTGGCTCCATCTACTCGGCGAACCTGCCACACAGGGCTGTGTCGGTGTATATGTACCTGCGTGACCGCGCCGACGACAAGGGATGCTGCTGGCCCTCCATCCGCACCATCGGGCGGGAGCTGGGGCTCTCCCGTTCTACCGTCCAGCGCGCGCTGAAAGACCTTATGGCAAGCGGATTCCTCACTAAAGAAGCGCGATACCGGGAAAATGGAAGCCACTCGTCCTGCCTGTACACCATCCGATAAGCGAAAAAGCAGGGAGCTCCGCCAAGGGGGTTCCCTGCAATTTCGGTGAACAGGGGATGGGTTCATCATGACCCACCCAGAACTACCCACTCTAGTAAAACACTTAAAGCAGGAAAAGAAGTTTAGGATGGGGATAACCTGGGAAACAGCATTGGCGAAGTAGAAGCACTGCGGGTGGCGGTACACACGGCTTTTCTTTTCTGCCACAGCAGCCCCAACACCCAACCTGTTCAAGAAAATGTCCACACCCCCTTTGCTGCATTTTTATGATATATTATTGTGGAGGTAATTATGCACTGAACCTCAAATCCATATATTTATAATATGACGATTCTTTGTCAAGTGTTGAATGAAAACCCTGCGGAAATAATTACAATGTTTAATTGCCTGAGCAATAGCTGCGTAAAAACTACAAATTATAGAAAGGACAGAGAAGATGGCACGAATTCTAAACATAGGCTCCATCAACATCGATCATGTGTACCGAGTTTCCCATTTTGTGCAACCCGGGGAAACATTGCATTCCCTGTCTCTGGCGGAGTTCCCAGGTGGTAAAGGACTGAACCAGAGTGTGGCGCTGGCACTGGCGGGCGGTGAAGTGGCTCACGCAGGCAAAGTTGGGCCCGACGGCGGCAATATGATTGCGGTGCTGCGCGGGGCGGGCGTAGATGTTTCTCTCATTGATAAAAGCGGCAGCGCTACAGGCCACGCGGTTATCCAAGTGAATGAAATGGGTCAAAACTGCATTTTGCTGCACCGCGGAGCCAATTATGAGCTGGATACTGTTTACGTGGACAAAGTGCTTTCCAACTATGCGGAAGGAGATATTTTGGTGCTGCAAAACGAGGTAAGTCAACTGCCATACATCATGGAAACCGCCCATCAAAAAGGGATGCGTATCGCTTTCAACCCCTCGCCCATCGGCCCAGAGCTTGACGCCTGCCCGCTTGCAAATGTCAACTGGTTTTTGCTGAACGAGATTGAGGGAATGGCCATCTCAGGCGAAAAAGACAACACCATGGTGCTTGAGGCCATGGCGTGTAAATATCCGAATGCCGCTGTTGTCCTTACCGTCGGCAAGTCTGGCGTAATGTACAAAGACAAAATGCAAACGCTGAGCCATGGCATTTACGATGTACCGGTAGTGGATACCACCGCCGCGGGCGACACCTTTACCGGTTTTTTTATCAGTCTCACGGCCCAAGGGGAAACCCCCGCCGAGGCGCTGCGGTTGGCCAGCGTAGCGTCTTCTATCGCCGTCAGCCGCGCCGGAGCAGCTGTGAGTATTCCTGACCTGGCGCAAGTGCGAACCGCCAACCTCAAGCCTTTGGGGATAGCCGTGAGCGAACTATCTTAAAAAGGATGCCCTGCGGAAATTGGCGCGTTTCAAAGATAAAATTATAGACGGGCATGGAACTGTTGCAAGCCGTTCCCCAAAAGATGAAAACAAATTTTGCAGTAGTACCCCCATACATGGTCTGAAAAATAAAACCCGGAGAAAGCTCAAAAATGAGCAGTTCTCCGGGCTGCTTTTGTAGAATTGGAGGGCTTGCAACAGCCCCTTTGCGAGTGTGTGCCGGCTTGGCCGAATGATTTACACGTAGCTTTATACCCGCCTATACAATCCCCAGCGCAATCTCCATCATCTGGGTAAAGCTTTTTTCCCGCTGTTCGGCGGTGGTTAGCTGTGGGCTGTGGAACAGATCCGATACAGTGAGCAGACAGGCCGCGTTTTTGCCGGTGATGTCCGCGTTGTGGAATAGCGCGAAGGATTCCATCTCCACGGCCAGGCACTGGTGCTCGTCCCGCGCCAACTGCCAGGCCGGCGGCTGGCCGGGAGCGGGAGGCTGGCTGTAAAAAACGTCACTGGAGTGCGCGCGCCCTTCTACCAGCGGCAAGGCAAGGGCGGCGGCGCTCTCGCGCAGACGGCCTGTCAGCGCGAGACTGGCGCCAATCACGTCGCCGGCAAAGCTCCCTTGCAAACGCGCGTAGCTGGACTGGCTGTAGGCGTCCAGAACCAGAATCACATCAAACAAATTCAGGCTTTCAGCGTAGCCGCCGCAGCTACCGATGCGCACGATGTTTTCCACATCGTACATCGTGAAGAGCTCATAGGAGTAAATGCCGATGGAGGGCATGCCCATGCCGCTGCCCATTACCGACACGGGCTTATCCTTGTATGTGCCGGTAAAGCCCAGCATGCCCCGCACATTGTTGAACTGGACAGGCTCATCAAGATAGGTTTCGGCAATGAATTTGGCCCGCAGAGGATCACCGGGCATCAGTACAGTTTTGGCGATCTCACCTTTTTGGGCGGCGTTATGGGGTGTGGGCATGGCGTTGTCCTCCTTCAATCGTTTCATTGGCGAATGCTGCAGCGAAATGCAAAAGAGCTGGCGGTCATGCACTACAGTTTCTGACTGTGGCTGTCCATTTCAAAATGGAATTTAACTCTATCTGTCAACCATAAGGTGCGAGAAAACTCGAGTGGTACATCGTATGGCAAGTAGGATATGCTGGAAACAGCCATCAAGGGGGTGGAATACGGTATTTTAAGATGATCTAGAATGTCGCTTGAAGTGGCATGTACCACTTCCAATGTATTACTGATTCGAACGGGTACAAGGTCATATTTTTGAGCCAATGTGATGCTGAGATGATTGTCGATTAGCCCTTCATCCAAAATGCCGGGAAGATTTGAAGCAGCTATCCATGAATCGTTGATTGCCACCGGCCTGCCTGAGTATATAAAACACCGGCTAATGCTAATAAGCGGCTGATTAGAACCAAGCTTTAATACATTGTTGATATTGGCAGTTGGGGGGCTCTCACGCAGATGAATCAACTCGGCATCCAGATTGATACCCTTTTGCCCCAATTTGGCACAAAGAGTTGATGGCAAACTGAAATCATGTGTGATGGGTTTTACCTGCGTCAGTACAACTGAACCACGGCCTTTTTCTTTTCTGATAAGCCCGGCGTCCTCAAGTGTACTCAACGCTTGTCGCACTGTTACCCGGCTTGACGTATACATCTCCATAAGACTGCTTTCGGAAGGGAGAAGATCACCCGCCTGCCATTCCTCATTGGTAATATGGGCGTGCAAATCCAAATAAATTTGATAATACGCTGGAATAGGCGAGTGCTTATCTATTGCGCGATATAGAGAGCGACTGGTCACAATAACCTCCAGTTAAATGCAAATCCGCATCTTGTTTTATATATAATACACGATAAGCGACTTTACAAGAGCAACTCAAGAAATGTTAAGACATATTATAATATCAAAAAATGTAGTATAAGTCAACTATTCGCATGTAACAACCGAATAACAGCTAGAATTTTGGCGAAATATATAGTATTTTCCGCAAATGACTAGCTGATATCACAGGCGGAAGCATATTGCATTGCGGGCAGTCATATATTATTATTAGAATATGTTTACAAGTAGATTTGAGAGGGGCCGCCGATGATTCCATTCGACAACGCCATGAGGCGCCAAGTGTTCAGCCTGCCGGATATGTTGCACCATCAATATGAAGATATTGAACCCAAGGCCCGCAAGGCGCTAAGCACGCCGGAAATCTTTTCCATTCAAAGAATTATTTTAACCGGATGTGGGGACTCATGCGCCGCCGCCCTGGCAGCACAGCCCGCCTTTGAATCCCTGTGCGGGCTGCCTACGGAAGTGGTTCCGGCCATTGACCTTGCCCGCCTGTATCTTCGGGGGCGGCTTGGGTTTGCGCCGGGAAACCCGCTGGTAATCGCTATCAGCTATTCGGGGGAAGTGGCCCGTGTGGGCGAAGCAGTACGCCGCGCGGTGGAAACGGGGGCCTTTGCTCTCGCACTTACAAGTAACGCGCAGTCTCCGGTTGGGAAGGCGTCCAGCCGTGTTTTACAGTTCGATGTCCCGCCATTTGAAAGCGCCCCCGGCGTGCGCAGCTACATGGTAAATATACTGGCACTGCTGCTTTTGGCGGTGCGCTTTGGAGAGGTACGGGGCGCGTACACAATGGATGAAGCTATGTCTGTACGCATGGATATGCTGGCACAGGCGGACACGCTTACAGCCCTGTTACCGCAAATAGATGCGGAAGTGCTGATGGAAGCCGAAAAGTGGCAGGCGCTGGAGGCATTTGACTTTATTGGAAGCGGGTTTGACTACGCCGCCGGTTTATACGGCCAGGCCAAGATATGGGAAGCGCTGGGCGGCCGGGCTATGCTTGCCGACAGCGAATCCTTCCTTCACTTAAACTTTTTCATGAAGCAACCGGAGAAAATTGGCACGGTGTTGGTGGCCAACACCACAAACCCCTGCCACAGCCGAAACAAGGAGCTTTTAGGCTATCTATTGCACCTGGGCCGCCCGCTGATGGTGCTTACCGATGGCTGCGAAGCGGACTTTGGCACCCCGGCGCGCTTTATTCCCGTACCAAAAACCCGGTACCCCATCAACATGCCGCTTACCCAATTTGCGCCGCTGGCCCTGCTGGCCGGGTACCTGGCGCAAATGCGGGGAGAGGAATATGGGCGCGGCTGCAAGCCCCCCTGGGATTTTGCCGAGGGTGGTCGGGCAGTGCGGGAAAGCGAAGCCATCTACTGACCTACAAATTGACAATGAGCCCGTCCTTCGACAACTTGAGCGAAAAGTGGAAGCGCACGTTGTCACCGGACCAAACTGTCTCCGAATATTCCAGCGGGCGGCCGTCGGCCAGAAAAGAAATGCCTTTCACCAGCAGTAAAGGCATATCGGGGGCAGACTTTAGCAGGTTCCGGTCGGAAGGAGTTGCGCGCACCACCTCTAAATAGTCGTCTACCGTAATGGGCTTGTGCCGGTAGTAATGTGCCATGGATTTAGACAGAGAATTGCCAACCATAGGCTTCGCCTCAAAGCCGGGTACGGTGGCGGCGTTCAGCCATGAGCGTCCGATGGCAATGGGACGCTCGTCTAAAAGGAACAGGCGTTTGAGATAGACTACCTTGTCGCCCGTTTGTAGTTGCAGGCCCTCCGCGATGTCCGGGAAAGGAGGCTCATGCACAAGTACCTGATTCAGTACCTTGGCCGTCATGGAAAAACCCTGCTGGCTGATGCGTTCCCCCAGCACAAGTGCGTAGTTGAACTCATGCACAAAGGGCACCGGGCTGGCGTTGATAAAGGCCCCTTTGCCCTGATAGCGGGAAATGATGCCGTCCTTTTCCAGTTCCGCCAAGGTTTGGCGAATGGTTACCCGGCTCACGTTGTACTGCTGGGCAAGTTCCGCCTCGGAAGGCAGCTTTTGGTAGGCATCCCATTCGTGGCGTTCAATCCGCTTTTTCAGGTCAAGTTCGATTTGATAATAGACGGGGATGGGGGAATTTCGGTCAATGCGCAACAATCCGGCACCACCTTGCAGGAAACTTATATTGTGAAGCAGACAGGAAACTGTGTTGCTATCAGTCTAACTTTGCTGCGGGGCAAAGTCAATATCTTCCTTGCTATTGGAGGTTTTCAGTGTGACTGTAAGTGTGGTCGGCGCGGCGGCGGTGTGGGATTACCTGTTCGCGGTGCAAAAGCTACCGGATAAGGGTGGTATCGTGAAAGTGGTGGAAGACTGCCCTGTTCCCTACCTTGGGGGCTGCGCGCCCAATATCGCCAAGGGTTTGCGGCGGCTGGGTGCCGCCGGTGTACGCCTGCACTATCCGGTTGGCAGGGATGCGGCAGAACAAGGGGCGCTGGAAAACTGGCGCTGCGCCGGGGTAGATTGTTCTGCTGTGCAGGTTCTTGAAAATGAGCGCTCCGGCGCGGCTTGGCTATATATGCAGCCCGACGGTTGTACCATGTGTTTTGCCCATGCTGGTGCCGCCGATGCAGCCTTGGCGAATTTGAACGCTACAATGGGGGAATGGGTGGTTATCGCACCGGTTTTGAACCGATTTACAATTCCATTGTTAGAGAAAGCCGTGTCTGAAAAGAAAAAAGTGATCACCACCGGCATCTGCGATGAAGCTGTCCTCCCCCTCATCAAGGATATCGGCGTGCTGATGGTGAACCGCCACGAGGCGGAGAAGCTGTGCGCCACTTTTGGGAAAAAATCACTTCAGGGGCTGGCCGATATTTTGGACGGGACGATTCTTTATGTCACCTTTGGCACGAAGGGCAGCCGTGTGTTTATGGGCGGGGCCGTGTACGAGGTACCCGTCATCGCGGGAAAACAGGCACGGGATGTAACAGGGGCGGGAGACGCCTTTACCACGGGGGTGGTATTTAGCCTGATGCGGGGCGTCCATCCGGTGGACGCCGCCTACGTGGGGGCTTGCTGCGCCAGTTTTGTGGTGGAAGACTATGGCGGCCAAACGGGCCAGCCCGATTGGC
>QMCE01000194.1_pt1 | contig 29095 bp, 32 predicted proteins | sample 1821851 | NCBI WGS metagenome assembly QMCE01 (sample SAMN09453174, study PRJNA476694) | Termite gut metagenome, whole genome shotgun sequencing project. | isolation source: worker | host: Odontotermes sp. | place: South Africa:Pretoria | collected 2016-01-28 | reverse complement strand
GTAGGGGCGAACTGTGTTCGCCCGCGTATACCACATGCTCAGCGTTAATAGCGGGCGAACACAGTTCGCCCCTACAGAATAGAGATTAGCCGTAGACAGCAGGCGCGCTGGGGTTCAGCGCTTAATCGCAGGCCTGCCGAGGCAAGCGTTCTATCCGCCTTTAATACGCGTACGCGCGTTTGAAGGCGCGGATATCGTTTGTTTCGGCCCCGTTGCGATGGCGGGGCCGTTTCAATTTACAGTGTTTATAAAGCGTTCATCATAAGGAGGTGAAACTGATTGGGAAATCCTAAGATCATCGCGCAGAAGGAAGCGCTGGTAGACGCTTTAGCCGAGCGCATGAAAGCCGCGCAGAGCCTGGTTTTCGTCGATTATCGCGGCCTGACGGTCGAAGAGGTGACGAATCTGCGCAACAACTTCCGCGCGGCGGGCGTAGAGTATGAGGTCATTAAGAACACCATGCTCGAGCGCGCGGCGGTAAAGGCCGGAATCGAGGGCCTGACGCCCTACCTGAAGGGGCCGACGGCGGTAGCTTTTGGCGTAAAGGACGCAGTAGCTCCGGCGAAGATCATGAACGACTTCATCGCGAAAGCGAAGAAGACGGAGTTCAAGTGCGGCGTTGTGGACAACAAGGTCGTGGATGCAAAGGGCGTCGTAACGCTGGCGTCGCTGCCCTCGCGCGAAGAGCTCATCGCCAAGATGCTCGGCAGCATGAACGCCCCTATTACGGGCTTCGTATCCGTGCTTGGCGGGACGATTCGCAAATTCCTGTACACGCTTAAGGCGATTGAAGAACAAAAAGCTAATTAATGGGAGGAAAACATAAAATGGATAAAGCGCAATTAATCGAAGCGATCGAGAAAATGACGGTACTCGAGCTCGCGGAGCTCGTTAAGGAACTCGAAGAGAAGTTTGGCGTAAGCGCGGCCGCGCCTGTGGCCGTAGCGGCGGCGCCCGCGGCGGGCGCGGCGGCTGAGGCTGCCGAAGAGAAGACGGAATTCGATTGCATCCTGAAGGACATCGGCTCCGAGAAGATCAAGGTTATCAAGGTCGTCCGCGAAATCACCGGCCTGGGCCTTAAAGAAGCGAAGGATCTCGTAGACGGCGCGCCGAACCCCATCAAGGAAGGCGTTTCGAAGGAAGAGTGCGACAAGATCGTCGCCGCGTTCAAGGAAGTCGGCGCGACCATCGAAGTGAAGTAGCAAAAAACTATATAACGCAAAAAAAGTGGTTCGCCACTTTTTTTGCGTTATAAGTATTTAACCGTTGCATTTATATTAACGTTTATGTATAATTATAAACAACAAGATTCAGGAGGCGTTAGCATGGCAAAGGAAAAGGTTATACTCGCGTATTCCGGAGGGCTGGATACGTCGATTATCATCCCATGGCTGAAGGAAAACTACGATTACGACGTCATAGCGATGGCGGGGGACGTCGGCCAGGGCGAGGAGCTGGAGCCGCTGAACGAAAAGGCGATTAAAACCGGCGCTTCGAAGCTCTATATCGAGGATTTGCGCGAGGATTACGTCGTCAACTACATATTCCCGACGCTGCGCGCGGGCGCGGTATACGAGGGAAAATATCTGCTTGGCACGTCGCACGCGCGGCCCTGCATCGCCAAGCGCCTCGTTGAAATCGCGCATAAAGAGGGCGCTAGCGCCATCGCGCACGGCGCGACGGGCAAGGGGAACGATCAGGTGCGCTTTGAGCTGACCATCATGGCGCTCGATCCAAAGATCAAGATCATCGCCCCGTGGCGCACGTGGGATATCAAGTCGCGCGAGGAGGAGATCGACTACGCCAACGCGCGCGGCATCCCGGTACCCGTCACGAAGGAGCACAACTACAGCATGGATCGCAATATCTGGCACCTTTCGCACGAGGGGAGCGACCTCGAGGATCCGTGGAATATGCATAAAGAGGACATGTATATGATCTGTACGCCGCCCTCGAAAGCGCCGGACGCGTTTGAGTGCGTGGAGATCGAGTTCGACAAGGGTACGCCAGTGGCAGTCAACGGCGAAAAGCTTCCGCCCGTTAAGCTCGTCGAGGTTTTGAACGAGTTGGGCGCGAAGCACGGCGTCGGCATTGCTGATTTAGTTGAAAACAGGCTTGTCGGCATGAAGTGCAGGGGCGTATACGAGACCCCCGGCGGCACGATCCTCTATGAGGCGCTGCGCCAGCTGGAGCGGCTTACGCTTGACAGGCAGCTGCTGCATTATAAAGAGATGCTTGCCATCCGCTACGCCGAGCTCGTATACGACGGCTGCTGGTTCACGCCGCTTCGCGAGTCGATCGACGCGTTCGTGAATACCGCGATGGAAACCTGCTCCGGCGTCTCGCGCGTGAAGCTCTTTAAGGGCAATTGCTCGCCTGCGGGCGTGAAATCCCCGTATTCGCTCTACGATCAGGAGCTGGTCACCTTCGAGGAGGATCAGGTATACAACCAGTACGACGCGGAGGGCTTCATCCGGCTGTTCGGCCTGCCGCTGAAGGTGCGCTCGATGATGCTGGAGAAGAATAAGAAATAAAAGCAATTTCTCCTCCTGTAGGGGCGAACACTGTTCGCCCCTACAGCGAATAAGAATTAATCATTAATCAGCGCGACTGCCTATTTTTCTAAAGCTTCGATTAATGCGATTTTATCCCGTTTAGATAGCATTCCTATCGGAGAGGAGTCAATCGATCCCTTTGGCAATCTGATAACCGCACTGGTATCGATATATGATTGCTTATTGAGCCCCGCTAGCTGCCAATCAATTATCGCAAGATAATTGGCTCGCACGGCGACGCTCTTATTCTGATACTGTGAAGTTATCCTGAAAATATCTGCACTTTCATTAAGCATCGAGTAGATCACCACTGGCCGGCGCTTGCCGTCGATTCCCCAAGAGACATACGCAATGTAGATTTCGAACGGATGCATTACCCATTCACCAGCCAATCGTAAATGTCCGGGTGCTGCTCCTTATCAACGATGGCTTGGCCGTTTTCGTCCGCTTCGAGCACTATGGTTGGGATATTCTTTTTTTGAACCGCCGCGAAGAGCCGCTCTTCCAACGATGGAGCAACCGAAGGTTGAAACGGTAAACGTCTCTCAGCTATTACCTGCCTGTAAAACATCTCGATAGCCGTGGTTTGATCCAAGCCCATCCGATCAAAGAGCTGGGTGGCGAGCGCTTTTATGCCTGCATCGATCTTAACGTTTACGTTTGCTTTTGCATTTGCCATGTTCGATCACCTCATGTTCATCGTACCGCATTATAACGATATCGTCAATATAATATCGTTATAATATGCTTCGATTGACATGCGGTATAGCCAAGCTGTAAAATAACCACAAATGATTAAACGCCATACGGAGGGCTTATGAAGCTTTGGGGCGGCAGATTTACCAAGGAAACAGGCGGCGCGATGGATGATTTTCATTCCTCCATCGCGTTCGACCAGCGCTTATATAAGCAGGATATCGCGGGTTCGATCGCCCACGCGAGGATGCTCGCGAAGGTCAAAGTGATTTCCAAAGAGGATGCGAGTAAGATAATTTCCGGCCTAACGGAGATTCTTGCGGATATCGAGGCGGGTAAGATCGAGTTTTCGGCCTCGGCGGAGGATATCCACATGAACGTCGAAACGCTCTTGACCGAGCGCATCGGCGAGGCGGGCAAGCGCGTACATACCGGCCGGAGCCGCAATGATCAGGTCGCGCTGGATATGCGCATGTACATGAAAGAGGGCTGCGACGAAACGCGGGCGCTGCTTACGGCGCTTATTCAGGCGCTGCTCAAAACCGCGAGGGAGCATACGAATAGCGTCATGCCCGGCTATACGCACCTGCAAAAGGCCCAGCCCATAACGCTCGCGCATCATCTTATGGCGTATGCCGAGATGTTCCATAGGGATTGCGGGCGCGTCGGCGATTGCGCAGGGCGAATGGACGTCATGCCGCTCGGCTCGGGAGCTTTGGCGGGCTCGACGTATCCGCTCGACCGCGGGATGGTGAAGGACGAGCTGGGCTTTGCGGAGATATCGCGCTCAAGCCTCGACGCTGTGTCCGACCGCGATTTCTGCATAGAGTTCTGCGCCTGCGCCTCGATGATCATGATGCACCTTTCGCGCTTTTGCGAGGAGCTGGTGCTTTGGAGCAGCGACGAATTCCGCTTTGTCGAAATGGACGACGCTTATTCCACCGGCTCGTCCATCATGCCGCAAAAGAAAAACCCCGACTGCGCGGAGCTTATACGCGGCAAGACGGGGCGGGTTTACGGCGATTTGTCGGCGCTGCTGACGATTATGAAGGGCCTGCCGCTTGCCTACAATAAGGACATGCAGGAGGACAAGGAGGCCACGTTTGACGCGCTGGATACCGTTTTGGCCTGCCTGGAGCTGTTTACGCTGATGTTCGCGTCGCTTAAATTCAAGACCGGGGCCATGCGCAAGGGCGCGAGCCGCGGCTTTACGAACGCGACGGACGCGGCGGATTATCTCGTGAAGAAGGGCGTGCCCTTCCGCACGGCGCACGAGATAATCGGCGCGCTGGTGCTAAGCTGTATCGAGCGCGGCGCTGCGATCGAAGACCTGACGCTCGAAGAGCTGCGGGCATTCTCAAAAGAATTCGACGAGGATGTTTTCGAAGCGATTTCGCTCGATGCGTGCGTGGCGGAGCGAAAGCTTGCGGGAGGTCCCGCGCCCGGCGCTGTAATGGAGCATATCGGGTATCTTGAAAAGCTTTACTGCACAGCTTAACGCGATAGCGCATAAGGTCGCGAAGCTGGCGGATATCAAATGGCGGGATAATGTGAGCGTGGCGAAGCGCTTATATCCAGCAGGTGCCTATTGTAGTCAAGGCGTCCAGGGTGGAGCACCGGAAGATTACGGCCGACCGTGCCGAGCTGGCAGGTATTTTGAAGGAGCGCCAGCAAAATACGCATTCCGGAAAAGACTGCTGAAAAGATCATTCACAATCTACGCCGCCTGCCGCCTGTACACGCGCATCGCGAAAAACCACGCTACAGCCATGATTGCAACGCACCACGCGAGCGCAATCCAAATTTCGTTTCCGATTGGTTCCTGATTCAGCAGCGCGCGAATCGTCTCCACTATAGACGTGACAGGCTGGTTCTCGGCGAAAATGCGCAGCGCCCTTGGCATGGTTTCCGTTGGCGCGAAGGACGAGCTGAAAAGAGGCAGAAAGACCAGCGGGAACGCTAAAAACGATGATCCGTCCGCCGTCTTTGCCATAAGCCCCGGAATGACGGCAACCCACGTCAGGGCGAGCGTGAATAACGTGAGCACGCCTATTACGGCAAGCCACGCGGAAACGCTCGCGCCGGAGCGGAAGCCCATAATCAGCGCGGCCAAAAAGACCACCGCAAGCGCGCATAGGCTGGCCGTGATAGAAGACAGCACATGCGCCCATAAAAACGAGGAGCGGCGAATCGGCATGGAGTTCAGCCTGCTGAATATGCCCTTTTCCTTGTCGCTGAACATGCGAAGGGCCGTGTACGCCGTATTGTAGCCGACCGCCATAATGAGTATGCCCGGCAGCTGGTAATTGACGTAGTTCGCCCCGTTCGGCAGGCTGGCCTTGAGAGCGCCGCCAAATACGTATACGAACAGCAGCATGAGCATGACGGGCTGAAGCATGGCGGAAAAGATTGTCTCGGGGCTTCGAACGATGTGCGTCATCGACCGCCGGAAAAGCGTAAACGTATTTCTCACGGCTATGCCCCCTTCTGCTGCGTCCCAATCATCGCGAGGAAAATCTCCTCCAGAGACGGCTGCTTTTCGATATATTCCTTTTTGACGGGCGGAAAGCGTTTTTTAAGCTCCGCAAGCGTTCCGTTTGCGATGATCTCCCCGCCGTGCAGAATCGCGATTTTATCGGCCAGCTGTTCCGCCTCCTCTAAATATTGCGTCGTCAGGAAGATGGTCGTGCCTGTTTCGCTGAGTTCCCGGACGGTCTTCCAGACCTCCAGCCGCGCTTCGGGGTCGAGCCCCGTCGTCGGCTCGTCGAGAAAGATCACCGAAGGATTTCCCGCAAGGCTCATGGCGATGTCCAGTCGGCGCGTCATGCCGCCGGAATAGGTTGCGGCGCGTTTATCCGCCGCGTCAGCGAGTCCGAAGCGTTTAAGCAGGGCTTCCGCCGCCGTTGCATGATCCTTTACGCCGCGCAGCTTCGCGATCAGCGAGATGTTTTCGCGGCCTGTGAGAACGCCGTCCACGGCGGCGAACTGCCCCGTAAGGCTGATGCGCTCGCGGACCTTTTCCGCGCGCTTATCGACGCTAAAGCCGCAAACCGCCGCGCTTCCGCCGTCCTTCTTTAAGAGCGTAGCAAGAATATGAACGATGGTCGTCTTGCCCGCGCCGTTCGAGCCGAGCAGCGCGAAGATTTCGCCGCGTTTCACTTCAAAATCCACGCCCTTTAAAACGCTGTTAGACTTGAAGGACTTCCGCAGGTTACATACCTGGATCGCCGTGTCCGTATTATACATAATCGATCCTGACCTCGCCGAAGCTGACGCTGCCGGTGAACCTTAGCGTTGGCGCGCCTTCTTGCGGGTTCGCGTAGCGTTCGTTGCGCGCCACGTTCGCCAGAGCGGAGGAGATGTTATCCTGTACCTTCCAATGCCGAGGTATCATGAGGCGCATTTCCCCAAAGGCGCACTGGACGTTCACCTCCGCGCCGCCGGGATCCAGCTTCGCGTCGTCAAAGTAGACCGTCAGCTCCCCGAAGGAGACGCTGAAGCTTCCGCGCGTAAGCGCCTCGGCGTGCAGATACAGGCTGGAGCTCCCAAAGCTGACCTGAGCCACCGGCGTGTTCGCCGAGTCCTCTTTCGTATCGCCGTTTTTATCCGAATTTGTGTGCACGAAGGCGGCCTTGCGGTGCTTTTTGAAACCGCCGAAAATGATTTCGAAGGCGATGCTGAACAATATCGCCGCGGCAAACAGAAGCCACGGAGAAATGGAAGGCAGATTAAGAAGCCCGTCATAGACGAGATACAGCCCGGCAAGCGGCAGGAACACGCCGCCGAATTCCAGCGTAATAAGGCTGTGGATGATAATGATTCCCAGCAGCGCCGTGAGTATGACGGTCCACGCGTTCATCGAGCCGAAAGCGCCCAAAGCCGCGGCGATGATGAATACCCCAACAGCGACGAGCAGCAACGCCCAAAATACATTCCTAGTCTTCATATCTTTTATCGATCCTTTCATTCAACCGGTTCTTGAACTCCGAGTAGTACAGCCGCGAAACGTACACGCGCTTGTGGGTGCGCTCGAACTCGACGAGGCTGGAGGCGGCGAGGTTGCGCGTCACGGCGTACACGCGGGCGGTGTTGACAATGGCGGATTTGGACGCGCGGATGAAGGTCCGGGGGAGTTTATCCATCAAAACCGATAGCCGGAGCTTGCAGCGGTACGTCTCATCGGCCGTATGCGCGTACACATGCTCGTCCTGGGTTTCGAAGAAGAGCACGTCGTTTAGCGACAGGAATACCTCCGTTTCCCCGCGGTAGAACGCGAGGCGGGATTGAGACGAAGACAAAAGCTGCTCCACCAGCCGCTGCGTCTCCGAATCCACGGCGCGGCATCGGATGACGATCTCGTCCTCCGAGCTGCCGTCCGTGAGCTCTATGCGAACCTTCATACGCTCACCTCAAATTCATCATAGAGGATTGAAATCGATTTGAAAACCCATTTTCGCGACAGGTAGGATTATGCGGGTAAGAGGTGCGATTATCGGCGGTAAATCAAAATTATGCTTGACAATTACGCAACCTGTTGCCATAATGGAATATAAGCAACGGGTTGCCTATTTATCGCAAGGAGGATTCCGTGAAGATACCTGAAAGGACGGATCATTTATTATTCGGCGGCACGTTTGTACTTGCGAACAAGCTGCAATTTGTCGCGGATAAGTCGGTGACCGGATTATCCACGAAGCAATGGCTGTTATTGCGTACCATCAAGGATATGCCGGGCGAGCCGCCGCCGACGATAACGCAAATCGCCGCCGAAATGGACTCCACGCGCCAGAACGTCGCGAAGATGCTGGATAAGCTGGAGCGCGACGGGCTTATCGCCGTCGAAGATAGCAGCTTTGACCGGCGCAGCCGCTGCGTGCGCGTTACGGAAGCGGGGCATCGGCACACAGGACGGGTTGCCGAGAACGCGGAGGACTTTATAAAGCGGCTCTTCAAGGGCATACAGCCCGAAGAATTAGACGCGGCGGGAAAGGTACTGATAAAAATGACTCGAAATTTAATGGATATACAGGTGGAGTTCAAATGAAAACATTCATTATTCACAACAGCAAGACTGGGTTCACCGAGCGATATGCCCGGTGGATAGCGGAAGAAACCGGCGGAACGCTGCTTCCGTATAAGAGCTGCTCCGACGCGCCGATAGGCAAAGACGACGTTGTGATTTTCGGCAGCCGGCTCCACGCCGGAAGGATCGAGCATTTAGATAGAATTAAGCGCCGTTTCAAAAGCCGCTTAGTCGTATTTGCCGTGGGCGGAGTGCCAGGAGATGTTACCGACGCGCTTGAAAAGATATGGGCGGAGAATTTTACCGAAGACGAACGCGCGCGTATACCCCATTTCTATATGCAGGGCGGCATCAACTACGAAAGGATGGGCTTCATCGACCGAACAATGATGAAAACGGCGGCGAAGGTTATGAGCCGCCGTCAGGATAAAGGGTTTGCGAGTATGATTCAAAGCTCGTACGACATCTCTTCGAAAGAGTTCATTAAGCCGTTGGTGGATTACGTGGAAGGGTTATAGCCGCGTTTTTATACCAGCGCGATCAAGTCGGACTTTTCGTATCGGCTATGACCTTGGATACTTTTTTTGTATTTCCAGCACCTTATAGCGTCGTCGAGGCTCTTGCCGCTATTGTCGGCAAAGAAATCGCGGATGTAGGCGTTGTATTCAAACTGCTTGCCGATAGTTGTCTTGCCTTGCTTTTTTCGGCTGCAAGGCGATGATACGCCTCTATGGCGTCCGCGTAGCTTTTCCCGGCATTGGCTTTCAGCCAGTTTTGAAACGCTACATTGAAAGAGAAGCCCGCGCCGATTATTTCTTTAAAGAACGCCCGATGCCTTTCGGAGCAGACGAAATTGCTTTCTATCAGCGATTCCTCGGTGATCTGCCCGGCACCAGCGGGCGGTCTTGGGGGTCGCCTGCTGTTGGTCAGCTTCTCGCCGGTATCAAGATAATGCGATATTCGCTCGGTTAGATCGGCTTTGCTGCCGGTGGTCTGCAAGCCTTCGCTCCGGCAAAATCTGATTAATTCTTCTTTTAAGAAGTAGTAGCTCTGAAAAGCTGCGCTGTCTAAATCGTCATTCAAAGCAGGTCTTTCAGGCATAACCTTCACATATCCTTTTTTGGCTTAACTTTCACGCCGACCAACCGCACGAGGCTAGGCAGCTCGTCGTCGCTTTCGACCGAACGATTCAGCCAGCCGCCTTCCGCGCCGCAGGCGTAGCGGTTCGTCCAAATCTCCCGTATCTCAGGCCGCAGCTCACCCAGTATGGCCTCCACCTTCGGCGCGCCGGCATCGCTGATGGAGATGGTGCAGCAGAAGCCGCCTTCCTCGAAAAACACGTAGAGCAGCAGCGACTTTTTGTGGGCATACCGAAAGCTCCAGCCGTACGTGTTCCCGAAAGGAAACTTAATCTCCCGGCTCAGGTCATAGCGCTCGCGCAGCATCGCTTCAAGGCGCATCAAGCGATTCCAGGCGTCATCGCCAATGAAAAGCCGGATAAACTCGTCGGGAGGCTGTTGGAGCTTATCCGTCAGCCGCTTTCTTTCGTTTTCGTATCGGATTTTTTCAGCCATACTTAGCGCCTCGCAATCATACGATATACGCCAGTATAACATGGTTATCTTGACACCCTATGTCATATATGATTTTTATTTCGAATAGTAAATATATTGCGTCATGCCAGCGCCGACATTTTCGTTTGGCCTAATTTCAAAGCCAAATTGGGAATAGAACGATTCCCTGTCCTTTGTCGCCATCAGGTTCACAAATACACATTGCCCATCGCTTAAGGTACTCCTTACATAATCCATAGCCTTTCGCATCATCGTTTTGCCTATGCCGTTCCCCTGATATTCCGACAGGACAATAACGTCAACTATAATAACTATATATCCGCCGTCGCTGACGACCCTTGTCACGCCGACCGTTTTGCCATCGGCCTTGGCGGCGACTAAAAACGCCGAATTGTCTATCCCTGTCTGAGCCTGCTTGATTTCAAGCTCCTGCCAAGCGACGGATTTTCTTAAATGGTTGTAGCCTTGGGCGGATATTTGGTCGGTATATTGTACGTTCATTGTGTGCTCCTTTTCTAAAATGCGGTAATGCCCTCTAATATAAGAGAAAAGGCCTTGTACTCCAAATCGGCGATGCGCAATATATCATTCCCAATATCGCCGAGGCTTTCGCGCTTTTCAAGTATGTAGTCAATAAAAGCAGCGCATAGCTTCTCGAAAATCTGCCCGCTTTCGCAAAATAGCCCACTGGCCACTTTGAGTTGCGCGCTCTTGTATTCCTCGCACAGCTCGCCGTAAAGCCTCGACATCTTATCCCGCGAACACATGAATGTGGATATCGTCGTCTACGTCTATGCCAAGCAGTCTGTTGGGCGTCTGCGGGACGCTGCCGAAGAATTCGGCCATCTGCCTGAGTACCTTCCCGTTTCGTCTCGCCCGAGTTCATTCTCCCAGCAGGGAAGCTCCCTCGCCAGCTTCCTCATGCCGTTGATGCCAAGAAAGCTTGTCGGCGGATTTACGAATATGCCCGCCCTGTGCGTAAGCGCCGTTTTGATGATGTGCCGCTGACTGTTTGGCTGCTCCATTCTGATTTTGCAGATCGTATTCGGCTTGCTCAGCCCCGCGTACTGAGCGCCCATAGCCAACAACAAATTGTCATACGACAGCGCCAGCCCCGCTTCTCTGCCGCAGTCGAAAAGATAGACCTCTGCCTCCGCGTCGTCGTAGCCGACCATCAGGACATAGTGAAACGGAATATGATTCCCGTGATACAGCTTTTCATAGTAGTCGAGGTAATACATGTCCAAAGCGCCGAGTACGACTGGATACCCGGCGTCGATCTCCTTTTTTGCCTTAGCCAAGGCCAGTTCGGGCGTTTTGCTTTCGATAAACTGATAGTCGAAACCTGCGATTGGGCTTAAAAACTGATACATCTGCCTTGTTCGGCCCTCGCCAAAGGATACCAGCCGCTTTACATCCGCTCTGTTGGTTTTGATATAAGCGAAGCCGCCGAAGCCGCTCATACCGAAGAAGAACTGATCGGGGATTTCCGCCTGCGTTTTATTGATATAGATGTCCTCTATCCAGCGCCTTGCTTTTATGGATTCGGAGCAGCGTTATGAACACAATGTATAGGATATCCCATTGCACGGCGCTTTTCAAGCAGCGAGCTGTAAACGGCAGTCTGAAAAAGAAGGTAATCAAGCGAGAAGAGTAGAATTATGTGGAATTGCGCGATGTGCGACAATAATTCGACCTGGAGGGATCGGCATGTTAGAATACATCATATTGGCAGTGGCGCTGGCGATATTGGTCTTTATCTTCACCAGCTTCCACCCGGCGCGAACAGCGAAAATAGCGGACAATCTATATGCCATGAACTGCGCGATGGTCAATTTCTATGCGTATAAAAACGACGGCGGCATTGCGCTATTCGACGCGGGCTTGAATCCCGGGATGGCCCGGCGCGGCTTGAAAAGGCTCGGCCTATCGCCGGAAGATGTTACGCGCGTATTCCTAACCCACACGGATTACGACCACACCGGCGGTTTAGCCGCTTTTCCAAACGCCGAGGTTTTCATTTCCGACGCCGAGGAACAGATGATAAACGGCGAGACGGCGCGGCGCGGCTTTATGCGCAATAGCCTTAAGCGCCCGTATAAAACTCTGCGGGACGGCGAGATTATTCAACACGGCGATGCGTCCGTAAAGCTGATTCTCACGCCCGGCCATACCCCCGGATCAGCGTCCTACTTAATTGGCGGGCGCGCGCTGGTTACGGGCGATTTGCTCCGTGTGACAAGGGGCAATATCAAGCCGTTCCTGCGGCTGATGAACATGGATCATACGCGGGATACGCAGACCATAGATGCTATGCGCGGGGAGTTGGAGCAGGCGGAGTATATTCTTACCGGGCATACTGGATTACATAAGAATGACTGAATCTTTTATTACAAGGATAAGTAAAATAAGCGTTAAAAGGCTATTATTACGGCATGGATATGCCACATTATGTTTTTTCGGTCAAGCGAATTAAATAGGGGATCAAAATGGCTACAATATTCTATTTTACTTCGACCGGGAACAGCCTAAACGCCGCGCGGCGCATCGCGGAGGCAATTAACGCGCAGATTCTGCCGATGCGGGAGGAATACGCCGTCTGTGACGACGACGTTATCGGCTTGGTGTTCCCCAACTACTACTGGAGCGGCTCGTCGCCGTCTCCAACTACTTGCCGAAGCACGGATCCAACGCCAGCGAACAGCTATTCCAGAAAACGGAGGAGCAGCTTCGCGGAATAATACGAAGAATCAGGAGCCAGGAATCAAATAAAACCAACTCTTGTTGATCGGTGTTGTCGAGCGCAATAGCTTTCAAACTCTGTCCCGGCGAGGATAGCGACCGCAGTTTTACCGTTTCTGACGCGTGCAGCGGCTGCGGACTCTGCGAAAGGGTCTGCGCTGCCGGTAATATCGTTATGAAGAGCGAACGACCCAGCTTTCTGTACCGCTGTGAGCATTGCCTCGGATGCCTCCATAATTGCCCGGCGGAGGCCATCGACTGGAAGCACAAAACTGAAGGAAAGAAGCGATACAGGCACCCCGAGGTTTCACTTGACGATCTATGTCTTTAGGGCGAGAGGGCGAACTAAACGGAGCGTTTATTAGCAGCTGGGTTCATTCCCGGGTGAAAAAAGGGAACGAGAAATATTAGCAAGATTATGTGTGGGTCTGAGAAAGAAAAAAGCCAACCTGCAAGAATCAGTTACAAGCTGGCAATCCATGACGCCCGTTTGGGGGCGGTGTTAGCTGGCGTTCCCGGCGCGATTCGAACGCGCGGCCTTCCGCTTAGGAGGCGGACGCTCTATCCTGCTGAGCTACGGAAACACGGATATTCACACCAAATAATTTTATCCTATCTTCTTTCTGCTGTCAACCTTGACTGGCGCGGCGCGGCATTCTATAATGGTTAAATTAAATGAAACAATATCATAATAAGTAAAGAGCTGGGAACGCTAAGAGCAGGAGTTGAGCGCCATGAAAAGCAACGTCGAAGTGATAGGGCTGCCGCTGATGGGCATCCAGGACGGCAGTGAGTGCGGAGTGGTATCCGATCTGATTTTCAGCATCGAACAGAAGAACGTCCAATATGTCGTGCTCGACAATGGGCGCGGTTTGTTCGGGCTGAAGATCCTGCCTTTTTCCAAAGTGGCCGGCATCGGCAAGGACATACTGACCGCGCAGTCCGGCCTGGAAATCAAGCCGCTTTGGGAAGATAAAGAGGCGATCGCGCTCGGCTTTACATCCGAAAATCTGCTGAACGCGCGCGTAATCAGTCACGATGGCAACATCGCGGGGCGCGTAACGGAATTGTTCTTCGACGAGAAATCGGGGGCGATCGAGCAGCTTGTGCTCGATAACGGCGCGCGCGTCGCGGGGGAGGATATTCTGACCCTTGCGGTAGGCTCCGTGTTCACATCCGAAAACGCGATCTCGCCGCCGGAAGCGCGTGTAGAAAAAGCGCCCGCGAAGGAACGCGCCGCCGAAAAGCGCGCTGCGCCCAGCGCTAAGCAAAGCGACCCGTCGTTGTCCGGCCTGTTCCAAAAGCGGCAGCTCGAATACCTCATCGGGCGCGAGGTGACGAAGGACATAAAGGCCAAAGGCGGCAAAACGCTCGCCAGATCCGGCGACGTCGTTACGGAGGAGATTGTGCTCAGGATAAAAGAAGAAGGCCGGATGCCGGAACTCACGCTCAACGTGAAGTAAGATAGGCTTTCGACTGTATGGGCTGCCTTTGGCAGCCCATACAGTCGATTATTTAAAAATCAGGTCGCCGATATTATAGATCAAAAACGAAACGATCCATGCCGTCGAAATCCAGAACGCGATCGTTCCCCAGAACCACTTCTTTTCCCGCATCTCTGCGCGCATGGCCGCGACCGCGGCCATGCAGGGCACGCTTAGCAGATTAAACGCCATAAACGACAGCGCGGCCAATGGGGAGAATATGCCCGCCAGCGCCGCCGTGAGCGCCGCGCCCGCCGTCTCGCTTTCCAGCGCGTCGCCCGCGCCGGGCGTATAGAGCACGCCCATCGTCGAAACGACCATCTCCTTTGCGATCAGCCCCGTCAATATCGCTACGACCGCCCGCCAGCCCGTGTCGCCGGAGGCAAAGCCCAGCGGAATGAAGATCGGGCGGATGAAGTTGCCGAGCACGCCGAGAATGCTCCCCGCGCCGTTCGCCTCGACCATATCGAAGGAGAAGCTGAAGTTCGCGAGGAACCAGATGACGACCGTCGCCGCCGCGATGACCGTCGCCGCGCGCACGATATAGCCCTTGAGCTTTTCCCATAGATTTAGCAGGAAGTTCGACGCCTTGGGCAGCCGGTAGGCGGGCAGCTCCATGATAAAGGGCGAGGCTTCCCCTTTGAATACGGTGCTTTTAAGTATGAGCGCGGCGCCAACGGACGTCAGTATGCCGAGGAAATAGACGCCGAAGACCACAAGATCCGCGTTATCTGGAAATATAGCCGCCGAGAACATCGCCCATATCGGCATCTTCGCGCCGCAGGAGAAGAACGGCATCAGCATAATCGTGAGCCTGCGCTCGCGGTCGTTGTCCAGCACGCGCGTGCCCATCATCGCCGGGACGGAGCAGCCAAAGCCCATAAGGAGCGGCAGGAACGCCTTGCCCGACAATCCGAAGCGGCGCAATAGCCGATCCATCAAAAACGCCGCGCGCGACATATAGCCCGAATCCTCCAGGAGCGTGAGGAACAGAAACAGCATCATGATCTGAGGGACGAAGCTCAATACGCTGCCAACGCCCGCGATCAGGCCGTCCGTAACGAGGCCTATGGCCCATTCCGCCGCGCCCGCGGACGTCATCAGCGCGCCGAACGTCGTACCCAGCCAATCCATCAAGCTGCCCGCCAGGCCTTGCAGCCATACGCCGGGCGACGGAATGGCTTCCACTCCAAAAATCGCGCCGAGCGCTAAGAGGTCTTCGCCGAATGTAAAATGGAATACGAGGAACATGACCGCGACGAAGATAGGTATCCCGAACGCGCGGCTCGTGAGGACTTTGTCGATTTTGTCTGAAGTTGTGGGGCCGTCGGGCTTGGTCTTTACGACCGCCTCGGCGCAAAGCGCGGTTATGAAGCGGTAACGCGCGTCCGCGACGGCGGCCTCGAAGTCGCCCTGAAGCGCAGAGTCGAGCCGCATAGATGCTTTTATTTCCTCGACGAGCGCCGTCGTATTCGGCAGCTCGTCCCGCTCCAGCGGGTCGCCTTCCAGCAGCTTTACAGCGTGGAAAACGGGGTGCCGCTTGTCGTGCCCGGCGAGCAGCGCCGCGATTTTATCGAAGCCCTCGCCAAGCGTGGAATGGCTCAATACCGATTCCGCCGCGCGCTTGCTATGCGCACGCTCGTACGCCTGATCCATCAGCCCCTTGATGTTGTCGGCGCGCAGCGCGCTGATCGGAATGACGGGCGCGTTCAGCCGCTGGGCCAACAGCTCCGTATCGATACGGACGCCCTCGCGGTTGACCACATCGATCATGTTGAGCGCCACGACGACCGGGCAGTCCATCTCAAGGAGCTGCGTCGTCAGATACAGATTGCGCTCGATATTCGTAGCGTCAACGATATTTATAATGAGGTCGGGATGCTCGTCGATTATGTAGTTGCGGGCGATAACTTCCTCGGGGGAATACGGCGAAAGTGAATAGATGCCCGGCAGGTCGATTATGGTGATTGGCTCCGCAAGCTTTTTATAGGTTCCTTCCTTGCGGTCAACCGTTACGCCCGGCCAGTTGCCCACGTGGGCCGTCGAGCCCGTCAAGGTGTTGAAAAGCGTCGTCTTGCCTGAGTTGGGATTGCCCGCAAGCGCGAATCTCATGACGGCCTCCCGACGTCCAATATGATTTCGTTTGCCTCGGCCTTGCGCAGCGAAAGCTCATAGCCGCGCAGACGCACCTCGATCGGATCGCCCAGCGGCGCGTGCTTGCGCATCGTGATGGAAACGCCCGGCGTTACGCCCATATCGAACAGACGCCGCTTAATCGCGCCCGTGGCGTTAATCGCCGTTACGACGCCGGACTCGCCCGGCGCGAGTTCTTTCAGCGTTTTAAGCAGGAAAATTCCTCCTCCATCCAGTTAGCTTTCGCTAACAGTATAGCGCCGCCCGATTGCCGTGTCAACGCAAATACCAGTAAAATGGAGATGAAATGTATAAACCGCTTGCCTCTTGTGAACGTAGCGGCGAGGTGATATAATTGTGCAGAGCCAAAGGCGGGTTAAGGCCTTATTTGGCTGCGACTGTCCAGGGGAGGATTTCATGCTGACGGACGAGGCGCTCATCGAGCGGGCGCGCGCTGGCGAATCCGAAGCGCTGGAACAGCTATTGGAGCGCCATGAACGCAATATCTATCATATTGCACTTCGCACCCTCGGCAATCATGACGACGCAATGGATATGGCGCAGGAAGCGATCATAAAAATTGTACGGTCGATAAGAGGCTTTAAACGCGACAGCACGTTTAAGGTTTGGGCCTATCGCATTACGGTCAACACATGCCTCGACGAGCTGCGCAAGCGCAAAAAACGCAGGACGATTTCGCTTAACGCATATCTGGAAGCGAGCGGACGGGAAATTCCCGATACCGCCGAAGAGCCGGAGGCGCGGCTCGCGCGCGCCGATTTGAAGGCCGTGCTCGAAAAAGCCATCGCCGAGCTGCCCGAAGAATACCGCGCAGCGCTGGTGCTACGCGATATCACGGGCCTTTCCTATCAGGAAGTCGCCGAAGCGCTGAACATATCGCTCGGAACGGTTAAATCGCGTCTGAGCAGAGCGCGCAACATACTTAAAGATAAGCTTCCCGCGCAATTGGAAGAATTAGAATAACCCGCACGAAAATTTGATATATTCATGACTAGCTGTAATGTTTGGGCTGTTGCCGAGGTTATAATTGATGAAAAGATTATTGGACGGAGGAATTTTCGATGAAAAAGCAATTCAGCCTAAAGCGTAAAGCCCTTATTCTCCTGCTCGCGTTTGTGACGACGACGCTGTGCGCCTGCGCCGCGCCGATGGCCGCGGCTCCGGCTGCCCCCGCGCCCGCCGCCGCTGCGCCTGCGGCTCCTGCGCCTGCTCCGGCTCCCGCCGCGCCCGCCCCCGCAATGGACGCGGGCTACGGCTACGAGATGGACGTTATTGAGGAGGAAGCGGCGTATGATATGGCCGCGCCTGCGTCGGGCGCGCAAAGCCAGGCGCAGCCGCATATGATCATCCGCAACGCCTATATCTCGATTGAAACGGACGCGTTCGACGCGAACCTCAAGCATATCGAGAGCAAAGTCGCCTCGATCGGCGGCTATATCGAGTATTCCTCCCTTTCGGGCAAAGCGCCCGAGGAGGGGCAGACGCACGGCCGCTACGCGTCGATTACGGCGCGCGTGCCGCAGGAGCAGTTCGAGGCGTTCATCCGCGACGTCGAGGGCTCGGGTACGGTAACGGCCCTTAACAGAGGCTCCGAGGACGTGACGATGCAATACTACGACAACGAATCGCGCCTCGAAACGCTCAGGATCCAACTTTCCCGGCTGGAGGATATACTGACGAAGAGCGAAAAGCTCGCGGACGTTTTGGCGCTCGAAACGGAGATCGCCCGCATCCGCTACGAAATCGAATCGCTCACGACGACGCAGCGCCGCTACGCGCAGCTCGTGCAGTATTCGACGGTTACCGTGGAGCTGTACGAGGTCGTGGACGTGCAATACGCGCTGCCCGAACCTGAGAACATGGGTTCGCAGATCAGCAGCCTGTTCATCAACGTCGTAAATGGCTTGGGCGAGTTCTTCGAATGGCTCATTATCATCCTCATTGGCCTTTCGCCGATACTGATTCTGGCGGCGGTAGTGCTGATTATAATCTTCGCGATCCGCAGAAAGCGCAGGAAGCGGCGCGTGGAGCAAGGACTTGAACCCGTAAGAGCGCCTAAAGCCAAGAAAGCTCCGAAGCTGAAAAAACGCAAAGGCGTAGTTGTAAACGACGTGCCTCCCGAGGCGCCGGATACAAGCGATAACAGCGATACGCAGGAATAGAAAATCCACGATGCGTAGGGGCGGGGTTCCATCCCCGCCCGCGCGTCGGCATGAAATTGTAGGGCAGGGGTTCTACTCCTGCCGCAAAAGCGATTGTTTACGGCGGGAGCAGAGCCCCCGCCCTACAATAATTCAGGATTAACCTAATACGCTTGAAAGGTGTGACGCGCGATCTCGTACGTACTGACGGTGCCGCTGATAATCGCCGCGCTCATCGGCTGCGCGCTTGCGGTTCATACCGTGCGCAAGCGCCGTATTCGCTATGGGGCGCTGCTGTGCGCCTTGGCCGCGCTGATATTCGTATGGCTGACGTTTTATGTGCTGGAGCTTTTGCTTCCCGGCGAAGCGAGCAAGCGCCTGATGCTGGATCTGCAATATTTTGCGATTCCGTATATCTCGCCCGTTTTTTTCATCTATGTGCGCTGCTTTTCCGGCGCGAAACCCTTCGGAGCCGTTGTAGCCGCGCTGTTTATACTGCCCGTATGCGCTAGCCTCGCTTGCTGGACGAACGTCCTGCACGGCTTGTTTTATACGCCGCTGGGCATAAATACGTTCGGCATCATGAGCGTGCCGGCGCGCTCCTACAACGTGCTGTTTTATATCAATATCGCCTACAGCGCGCTGCTGCTGCTGATGAGCGGCGTTCGGCTTATATCCCATTATGCGCGCCTGCACAAAACGCTGCGCAGGCAGCTCGCGCTGCTGCTTTTTGCGGTTTTGCCGCCCGCTTTATGCGGCGCTGTTGGCCTCGCGCTTAGCTCGGAGTTTAGCTTAGTGCCGGTCGCGCTGGTCATATCCGTATATTTGCTCATATGGCTCATGAACGACTATACCTTCAGGGCGACGCTACCCGAGATGCGCGACGCGTGCTTTGAGCTTTCGGACGCCGCGCTGTTCCAGATCGACGCCGAGCGGCGCGTGCTCGATATGAACGCGGCGGCCGCTTTACTGACGCAAAAGCGCCCGGATGAGCTGATTATGCACGATCTTGCCGAGACGCTCGAAAAGCTCAGCTCCGGCCCGAGGCTGGCGTTCTCGGGCGATGAGGAGCTTCACGTTTCGAGGGGCGCGGCGGATGCCAGCTATACGGTGCATACGACGCCCATCGGCGGCAGTACGGTCGTTACGATACGGGATATCGGCGAACAGAAGCGCGAGGAGGAGCGTCAGAGCTATTTCGCCAACTTCGATTCATTGACGGCCCTTCCCAACAGAGGCTTGTTCTTCAAGCTGCTGCGGCGCGAGCTGGATCACAACAAGCGCTATGGGGAAGTGCTCACGCTATTGGCTATCGACGTGGACAGCTTCCATGAAATCAACGAGCTCTACGGCTATCAGGTGGGCGACCGCGTCTTGCTGGAGCTGTCGAAGCGGTTGATCGACAGCCTGCGCAAGGCCGATACGATATCCAGGTTTGAAGACGATGAATTCTATATCATCCTGCCTAAGCTTAATGCCGAGAATACGCCGGCCGTGATCGAGCGGCTGCTTGCGGTGCTTTCCGCGCCCGTTAAGGTCGGGAACGATCAAATCGAGGTTACGTTCAGCGTCGGCGCAACACGTTCGCCCGACGACACGGGCGAGGCGGACGAGCTTCTGGCTCTGGCGCGTACGGCGATGCGCAGCCGCCAGCCCAAAACGCGCAACAGCTATCGGATGTATATGCCGGGAATCGAGGATGATGCGTATAGGGTTGAGGATGATCTTAAACAGGCGCTCGAAAGCGGCGCAGTGCAATGTGACTATCTTCCGATCGAGGACGGCTCCGGCGCGGCGGTTATGCTTCAGGGACGCGTCGTATCCGTAAGCGATAGCGCGCGAGAGCTGTTTCCGGGCCATTTGCTGGCTGCTTATACGCCGGAGGTAGAGCTGCATCTGATGCATCTGCTTTTGGGCGATTACCGAGCGCGCTTTGCGGAGGGGCCGATACTGTTGCTGCCGTTTGGCCAGCGTTTGCTCAGGCCTGATTTTGTGACGCATTTTTGCCAGAGCCTGCGCCAGTTTGGATACGATCGGTCGGGCATCGCGCTTCTTCTAAACCCGGCGGCGCTTTCTTCGCGCAACGACGAGGAGCGCACGGCGATTATGACCCTGCGCGAGGCGGGGGCGAAGCTTGTGCTCGATGGATTTGAGGCCAATCATTCGCTTACGCGTCTCACGGTGGCGATCGAGATTGAATACGCGAGGCTGTCAAAGAGCCTGGTAGAGAATATCCATGAAAAGCCGAGCCTGCTGCTTACTGAATCGGCCGTATGCGTCGCGCAGCGCGCCGGCGTCGCCATGCACGCGATAGCGCCGGACGAGGCTGCCGCAGAGCAGCTGCGCGCGGCTGGAATAGACTGGATCGGCATGAAAAATTAATAATTGACGGCACGTATATAGCGTGCTATAGTAACGATGTACTCGAATAGAGGCGCATCTGACAAGAGTAGCGTTGGCATAAGGGGCGCGCAATGCCCGCCCGCGCGAAAGGGGAAGGTGCCGAAGGAAAGGCCGGGTTGCGAGCGGTTTTTCTTGGTCGGTCGGTTAAGAGCCGCCCGATTGTCACAGAGCGCCGTGCTCTGTGGAGCGCTATTCTGTTTCAAAGTTATTTTGCAGCAGTGGCGCTCGCCGCTGTTATTTTTTTATGCCAGGGAGGATTAGATTTATGGCAAAGAACTACAAAATCGCCGTCGTAGGGGCGACGGGAATGGTCGGCAGGAAGTTCCTAGAGGTGTTGGCGGAGCGCAAGCTGCCCGCGGAGTATACGCTGTTCGCTTCGAGCCGCAGCGCGGGCAAGGAAGTTGCGTTCATGGGCAAAACGTATGTCATCGAAGAGCTGACGCATACCTGCTTCGACGGGCGCGGCTTCGATATAGCGCTGTTTTCGGCGGGCGGCGGCACAAGCCTGGAGTTCGCGCCGTCGGCGGCGAAGGCGGGCGCGGTCGTAATCGACAATTCGAGCGCGTGGCGCATGGATAAAGACGTGCCGCTGGTCGTGCCGGAGGTCAACGCGGGCGACGTGCGCGGCTATAAGGCAAAGGGGATCATCGCGAACCCGAACTGCTCGACTATTCAGGCCGTCGTGGCGCTAAAGCCGCTGCACGACGCGTATAAGATCAAGCGCGTCGTATACTCCACATACCAAGCCGTATCCGGCGCGGGCATGGGCGGCTATGGCGACCTCGAACGGGGTGTAAACGGCGAAGCGCCCCAAAAGTTCCCGTATCCGATCTTCGGAAACTGCCTGCCGCAAATCGACGTATTCCTCGATACGGGCTATACGAAGGAAGAGCAGAAGATGGTGGACGAGACGCATAAGATCATGGGGGACGATTCGATCCGCGTTACGGCGACGACGGTGCGCGTGCCGGTATTTCACGGGCACAGCGAGTCGATAAACCTCGAATTCGAGCGCCCGTTCGAGCTGGGCGAGCTGAGGAGCAAGCTCGAAAGCGCCCCGGGCGTCATCGTCGTGGACGATCCTGCGAACAAGAAGTACCCGATGCCCATAGACGCCGAGGATAAGGACGAGGTCTTCGTCGGGCGCATCCGGCGCGACTTTTCGGTCGATTCGGGCGTAAATATCTGGGTCGTGGCGGATAACATCCGCAAGGGCGCGGCGACGAACGCCGTGCAGATCGCGCAGGAATTGATCAAGCTTTGGGAAGCGGAAGGGAAGTAGGGGCGGCCTTTGGCCGTCCGTGACCCAAAAGATATTCTAATCCTGTAGGGGCGAACTGTGTTCGCCCGTGACCCCAAAGCGTGACATGCACGAAAATCGCGGGCGAACACAGTTCGCCCCTACAGTTAAGAAGAATTAATCATCGTATATAGATAATAAGGGGGCAAAAAGATGGCAAACGCGGTATTCAAGGGTTCCGGCGTGGCGATCGTTACGCCGTTTACGAAGGATGGAGTCAATATCAAGGCCTACTGCGAGCTGATCGAATTCCAGCTTGCCGAGGGTACGGACGCGATAATCGCGTGCGGGACTACGGGCGAGCCTTCGACTATGAGCGCCGATGAGAAGCGCCAAACGATCCGGCGCGCGGTCGAAGTCGTGAACGGGCGCGTCCCCGTTATCGCGGGTACGGGCGGCAACGATACGAAAAAGGTCATCGCGGATTCGCTTGCCGCGAAGGAGCTGGGCGCGGACGCGCTTTTGATCGTGACGCCGTACTACAATAAGGCGACGCAGGGCGGCATGGTCGAGCACTACAACATGATCACGCGCGAGGTGGGGCTTCCCGTTATTATCTACAACGTGCCGGCGCGCACGGGCCTGAATATGCTCCCCAATACGCTCTTCGAGCTTTCGAAAAATCCGCTCATCGCGGGCATGAAGGAGGCGAGCGCGAACATCGAGCAGATTACGGAGATGGCGCGGCTTTGCCCCGATCTGCCGCTGTATTCCGGCAATGACGACCATATCCTGCCGCTGCTCTCGCTTGGCGGGCTGGGCGTAATCTCCGTGCTCGCAAACGTCGCCCCGCGCGATACGCACGAGCTGGTCATGGCGTTTCTGAACGGCGATATCGCTAAGAGCCGCCAGCTGCAATTCAAGGTGAACCCGCTGGTTAAGCAGCTCTTCAGCGAGGTCAACCCGATCCCCGTCAAGACCGCGCTGGAGCTGATGGGCTATGACGTAGGCCCGCTGCGTATGCCGCTTACGCCCATGACTGAGGGGAATAAGGCGAAGCTGGTGGCGTGTATGAAGGAATATGGGTTGATTTAATTATGATAAAAATACTGCTCTGCGGAGCCTTAGGCAAGATGGGCCGCATGGTCGCGGCGCTCGCGAAGGATTCCGGCTGCGAAATCGCCGCGGGCGTGGACGCGATGGCGTCGGACGGCAAAAATCTGGGCTTCCCGCTCTATCGCGCGCTGGCGGACTGCCGCGAGGCGGCGGATGTGATCATCGACTTTTCGCGCCCGGAGGCGCTGGCGGCGCTGCTTTCGTATTCGCAGCTGCGCTCTATCGGCCTCGTGCTCTGTACGACGGGCTATTCCTCCGAGCAGCTTAGCGCGATAAAGGCGCATTCGGCGAAGCATCCCGTCTTCCAGAGCGCGAATATGTCGTTGGGCGTGAATCTGCAAATGGAGCTTTGCCGCAAGGCCGCCTCGCTCTTGGGCGACGGGTACGACGTCGAGATTGTCGAAAAGCACCACAACCAGAAGGTAGACGCCCCGAGCGGCACGGCGCTGGCTTTGGCCGACGCGATTATAGCTTCCACGCCCAGCCCGCTCGAAAAGGCGTTCGGGCGCGAGGGCAGGCAGGCGAAGCGCCGGAAAAATGAGCTGGGCATCCACGCAGTACGCGGCGGGACGGTCGTCGGGGAGCACAACGTCTATTTCTTCGGCGCGGACGAGACGATCGAGCTGACGCACATCGCCTCCTCGCGCGCGGTATTCGCCTCGGGCGCGCTTAGAGCCGCGAAATTCCTTTCGGCGGCCGCGCCGGGGCTGTACAATATGCAGGATATCGTGACGGGGCAGGGGATGGTCGCGAACATGACCGTGGACGAAAAGCAGGCCGTCGCCCACCTCAGCGGCATTGCGCATGAGCCGCGTATGCTCGCGGAGCTGTTTGGGGCTTTGGCGAAGGAGCACGTCGTCGTCGATATGATCAGCCAGACCATGCCCACCTCCGGGGCGATAGACCTCGCGTTCTCGCTCTCGCGCGAGCACCTTTCAAAGGCGATCGACGTGCTGAAGAGCTTTTCAGCCGAGCTTTTCTGCGAGGTGAACCCCACGATCTGCAAGATCACGCTCGAAGGGCGCATGGAGAAGCAGCCGGGCGTCGCGGCGAAGCTGTTTGAGCTGCTGGCGAAGGAGCAGGTCCTGGTGAAGCTCATCACGACGAGCGAGACGAAGATCGAGTTCTGCGTAGACGAGGCCGACTGCCCCAAAGCCGTAGCCGCGGCAAAGCGCGCGTTCGCGCTTTGAGTTAACAGTTTATTAATCAAACCTTCAGCTGGTTTTCACTTAACTATCACGCATAAATCACGCTTCCTTGTCAGAATGAATCATCCTAAATCAACTTGGAGGTTACAGATGAAAAGGAAGCTAATGTGCGCGCTGGCTATTGTACTGGTATTCGCGCTGGGCACGACCGCCTTCGCCGCGACGGCGGCGAGCGTTAAGACGCTTTGGGAGCAGGTAAACGATAAGCTCGAGGAGCTGCGCGAAAAGACGCTGACCGAGACGCAGCAGGCGACGCTGAGGACGATTCAGGACAGCTTTATGAAATTAACGCATAGCGACCCTGAGCGCGAAGCGAAGCTCACAGCGTTTACGGAGACGTTGAGCGAATCGCAGAAAGCGGCCTTCGAGGAAATCATGCCGAAGATGCCGGAGGGCGAGCCTCCCGCGGATGGTCAGCCCACCGGCGCTCAGCCGGTCGGCGCGCCTCCCGCAAGGCCGGAAGGAGCGGGAACCGGCGAACGGCCCGCGCCGCCATCTGGTGAAAGGCCCACAGGTACGCCTCCCGCGAGGCCTGAAGGCGACAGCTCCGCCCGCCCTGCGCCGCCCACGGGAACGGACGGAACGCCTCCCGCCGGAGGCAGAGGCCAAATGACCGAGGAAGAGCTGGCGGCAATGCAGGCGAAGCGCGACGCTTTCGCGGCGACGCTGACCGAGGCGCAGAAGGCGGCCTACGAAGAGATATTCCCCGCGAAAGCGCCGGAAGCGCCTAGCGCGGAGGAAGGCCAAGCTTCGAGCGCCGAGAAAGAAAAAGCCCCTAAGTTCGAGGCCGATTTTAGCAAGCTGACGTCCGAACAGCTCGCCGAAATGGAAACACAGCTCAAAGACCTGCTGACGCAGCTGAACAAGCTATAATAATATCAATATACAGGGGCGAACAAGGTTCGCCCCTGTATATAAGAAAACAACAAGGCGGCGCGATATGGCTAAACTGCTCGTCGTAGACGATGAAACGAACATCCGCACGATGATCCGCAAGTACGCGGAGTTCGAGGGGCACGAGATACACGAGGCGGAAAACGGTATGCAGGCGGTGCTGCGCTGCCGCGAGGAGGACTTCGACCTCGTGATCCTGGATGTCATGATGCCCGAGCTAGACGGGTTTTCCGCGTGCAAGGAGATCAGGAAGAGCAAGGATATCCCCGTCTTGATGCTCTCGGCACGGGGCGAGGAATACGATAAGCTGCACGGCTTCGAGCTGGGCATAGACGATTACGTCGTAAAGCCTTTCTCCACAAAGGAGCTTATGGCCAGGGTTAGCGCGATACTTGCGCGCGCGGCTCGAGTGAGCGCGGCGGCGTCGCCCGCCGCGCCGTCAAAGGAAATCGAAACCTACGGCGGCCTTACGATCGACTATACCGGGCGCACGGTCGTCATCGACGGCGCGCGGGCGGAGCTGTCGCCAAAGGAGTACGATCTGCTCTTCTACCTCGCGCGCAATAAGGGCATCGCGCTGACGCGCGAAAAGCTCATCTCCGAGGTATGGGGCTACGATTTTTACGGCGACGACCGTACGCTCGACACGCATATAAAGCTCCTGCGCGCGAGCCTCGGCCCGTACAGGGAGCGGATCGTCACGCTGCGCGGAGTGGGGTATCGCTTTGAAGCTGAGTAATATTAGCATAAAGTGGAAGCTGTTCTTCTATCTGTTCCTATTCGTCGCCGTTATGCTGGCGATGCTTTGGGTCTTCCAAACCGTATTCCTCGAAAGCTTCTATAAAAGGATAAAAACAAGCCAAATCACAAGCGCGGCGGAGACGATTGAAACGAATATAGAAAGCGAAAGCCTCGGCGCTTTGATCGAGCGGCTGCAGCAGGAGGATAACGTCTCCATCATGCTGCTCGACGAAAACGGGCGGCCGGTAAACATGCCCATGAATCCGCAATTCGCGGCTCTGCCGGATGATTCGGGCAACATGGAAAGGCTTATCCAGGCCGCGGATCAAAACGGCGGCACGTGGCTCGAAGCGTCGCGCTCCGCGCCGTTTTCTATGCCGCCGATGCAGGCGCCAAACGACCCGGCATCCGCGGACAGGGGGGAGAACCGGGCCCGCCCGCCCGCCTTCAACGCGTTCGAGAGCATAACATACATCAAGGCGGCGGCGCTTTCAACGGGGGAGGCGCGCTATATATTTCTCAACGCACGGATATCCCCCGTGAACGCCACGGTGGAAACCCTGCGCGTTCAGCTGATCTATATCTCCGCCGTACTCATTATCATGGCGCTGTTTTTGGCGCTGCTCATCTCGCAGGGCATCTCGAAGCCGATCATGCAGACGAACGCGCAGGCGAAGAAGCTCGCGACGGGCGATTACGGCGTGCTCTTCGCGAACAAGGGCTACAGGGAGATCGGCGAGCTTAACGCGACGCTCAATACCGCCGCGTATGAGCTTTCGCGCGTCGAGGCGCTGCGCAGGGAGCTTATCGCGAACGTGTCGCACGACTTGCGCACGCCGCTGACGATGATTACGGGCTTCGCGGAGATGATCCGCGACCTTCCGGGCGAAAATACGCCGGAGAACGCGCAGGTGATCGTGGACGAATCCAACCGCCTGACGCGGCTGGTGTCCGACCTGCTCGACCTCTCCAAGCTGCAATCGGCTTCAGAACCCATCGTCAGGACGCGATTTTGCATTACGGCTAGCCTGCTCGATACGATCGCCCGCATCGAGCGCATGACAGGCACGGATCGGATTACATGCGAAGCGGGGGAGGAGGCCTGGGTCGAGGCGAATGAAATTCAGCTGCTGCAAGTGATATATAATCTGCTCACGAACGCGCTCACGCACTCGGAGGGACCCGTCTTCGTCCGGCAGCATGTTCAAGCGCAAACGGTGCGCGTGGAGGTGGCCGATTGCGGAGACGGCATATCCGAGGCCGATCTGCCGTACGTGTGGGATCGCTATTATAAGGTCGATAAAACGCATAAGCGCGCGAAGGTGGGCACGGGACTGGGCCTTTCCATCGTAAAGAGCATCGTAAGCGCGCACGGCGGCAGCTACGGCGCCGACAGCGCGCTCGGAGCGGGCAGCGTGTTTTGGTTTGAATTACCACAAATCCTGCCCTAATACTGCAGGGGCGATTCACGAATCGCCCGCCGCCTGCGGGCGGGGATTCAGGCAGCCGGGCGGGTCAGCAAACGCCCGGCCGCGCGGAAGACCACTACCGCGACGATGGAATTCGCGGCCGCGTAGATCAGGTTGAACGGCAGGATGACGGGCAGCAGCATGGCGAGCACGGCTTCCGTAGGCACGCCCATGAAGATCGGCGTTAGCAGGATATTCCATATCAGCATCGTAACGCACCGGGCCAGCGTTCCGGCTACGACGGCTAAAACAGAGCCTTTTGGGGTTTTATTGCGCTTATAGACCAGCCCCGCGAGCAGAACATAGCTGCCCGACGCGACAAAGTGCATCAGAATGCCGATTATGCCGCTGGCGGCGCTTACTGTTATGCCTTGAATGACGCACACGGCCGCCGTCAGCAAGAGCCCTGCGGCGGGTCCGTACATGAACGTGCCCAGGATCAGCATGATATCCGCGGGATCGTACTCCAAAAACGGCGCGGAGGGGAAGATGGGGAAGTGAATCGCGTATACGAGGATGATGGATAGCGCGGCCAGCATGGCCATTTGGGTCAGCATTCTGACGCTGAAACGGGGAGTGGACATGAGAAATTCCTCCTTCAATTCATGAGTTTGTTAGAGGAATGAAAAAAGTTCCAACAGATAGCTGGAACCTACCTGTTTCTTCCATCCGGACTATACCGTCGGTACCGGGATCGAACCGGTTCGGCCCTGATCGGGCTCGCGGACTCGCAGCACGTATGCTGTTTACCGCCGGTGGGGAATTGCGCCCCGCCCTGAAACAAACTCTTCAATTGCTTATGAATATAAACCCGGATAATTCGTTTGTCAAGGAAAAATAACGCGCTAAACGCGCTACATTTTCAGCGCGCCCTTAGGACAGGCGCGCACGCACTCGCCGCAGACGATGCACTCGGTGGCGTTCCTGCGGCTGCGGCGGTTATCCAGCATATCCACGTCCATCGGGCAGGCTGCGACGCACTTATGGCAGCTTACGCATTTCTCCTCGGACTTTTTCACGCGCAGCAGCGAGAAATAGCTCATCGGCTTTAAGAATACGGTTATCGGGCAGAAATATTTGCAGAAGGCGCGGTTGTCGCGAAATTTGTACGCGAGGAATATGCCGACGCCGTAATAGACAATATTCCCGGCGATGAACGCGATATACATCGCGCGCTCGAGCCCCGCGGCGTCGAGGACCGACGCCGCGACTACGAACATGAGCAGCGTCGCGGCGAATACGGCGCAGCGCAAGAGGCCGAGCTTCGGCCTGCGCTCGCGCGCGGGCGTTTTAAACGGGAGGAAGTCCAGTACCATAGCCGTCCAGCAGGCGTAGCCGCACCAGCCGCGCCCGAACACGAGCGGGCCGGCGAGCTTGGCCACGGCGTAATGGATGACCGCCGCCTGAAATACACCGAGATAGAGATAATAGAAGAAGCCCGACAGCTGCATGTTCTCCCGTGCGAGGAAACCGAGTCCAACGAGCATATACAGCCCGACGCCCAGCTGCGTCACCCGCCGGGCGTGCTTATACCCCCTGCTAAAGAGATAGAAGCCCAGAGCGACCATCGCACCGATATACAGAAAGTTGAACAGGAAGAACACATGGCCGGTCGAAAGCCACAGCGCGAGCGCGATGGCAGTAAACAGCGACAA
>QMCE01000191.1_pt1 | contig 29118 bp, 24 predicted proteins | sample 1821851 | NCBI WGS metagenome assembly QMCE01 (sample SAMN09453174, study PRJNA476694) | Termite gut metagenome, whole genome shotgun sequencing project. | isolation source: worker | host: Odontotermes sp. | place: South Africa:Pretoria | collected 2016-01-28 | reverse complement strand
CTCAATTCCAAAGACCCGTTCTCGACCATCAACCCCAACGACGTGGAGTCGATCACGGTGCTCAAGGACGCGGCGGCAACCTCGATCTACGGCGCCCGTGCGGCGAACGGCGTGATCGTCATCACGACCAAAAAAGGCAAGGCGGGCGACAAGATCAATATCAGCGTCAATGGGTTCGTTTCGGCCAGTTCGAAGCCCGACCTCGACTACGCCTTCAACATGGCCTCGGCCGAAAGCCAGATCTGGTTCGTGGAGAACCTGAAGAAATACTCGTCCGAGTATGCGGGCGTCGACCCTTACCGCGACGCCGCCAATCCGTTCAGGCCCATGTCCGATATAGCTGCACTTGTGTGGGAAACATTCGACGCCGGCAACATGAGCGAATCGGAGTACAACTCGGCAAAAGCCGCGCTTCTGGCGCAGGCCCGGGGCAACAAATGGCAGGACGACCTGAACAAGCTGGTCTACCGCAACTCCATAACCCAGCAGTACAACCTGGCGCTGAGGGGCGGGACGGATATTCACACCTATGCTTTCTCGGCAGGTTACGAGGACGATAAGACCCACGAACGCGGGGTGTCGACCCAGAAGATAATGGCCAACTTCATGAACAGTTTCAAGCTCCACAGGCGCCTTACGCTCGACGTGGGCCTGAATGCCGGCATGACCAAGGGCAGGAACAACGGGGTGAACCTGGCGACATTGAGAAGCGGTCTAAGCCCCTGGACGCGCCTTGTCGACGGGAACGGCGATTACAACCACTTCACGACCTCGATCACCTACCCGTATGCAAGTACTAACGGCAACTCGTCGGGCAACCTGTCACTTGCGACCATGTATATGCCGATACTGGAGTCGAGGTATGCCGACGTGGTCCCTTCGAGCTGGTACTACAATCCCGTGGAGGATGCGAAAACGATGAACAACACTACCGAGAGGTTCAACGTGCGCCTTAACGCAGGCCTGAAGTACGACATCGTCGACGGGCTGAGCGTGGCCGTGCGCGGACAGTACGAGAGGAACCAGTATGAGGCCAACATGGTTTACTCCCCCGAATCATACTATGTGCGCCACTACAACAACGTGCATTCTTCGCTGAATCCCGCCACGGGCAGGTACGAAACCTATTACCCCGCGGGAGGCGTGCTGAACGAGCGCGGCGACAAGTTCGAGGGCTACACGTTCCGCGCGCAGGCCGACTTTAACAGGCAGTTCGGCCGGCACCGTGTAACGGCCGTCGCGGGAACGGAGGTCATTTCGTCGACCAACGTACTATCCCCGACCATTTGGCGTTACGGCTACAACGAGAACACCAACGCCGTGCTCACGTCGATAGACTACGTCAACCAGCGGGCCAACATTTTCGGTGCGCAGGCTTACATGCCCTATATCGCCCCGGGTATCCTTGCGACGCTCGAGGACAGGTTCTTCTCGGTCTACCTCGACACGGAGTATACATACAACAACCGCTATATCCTGACCGCGAGCCTCCGCGCCGACGCCTCGAACTATCAGGCGAGGGACGTGCGCGACAAGTTCTCGCCCTTCTGGTCGGTCGGTGGCGCGTGGCTCATTTCGCGTGAGAATTTCATGCAGGACACCGACTGGGTGAACAGCCTCAAGCTAAGGGCGTCCATAGGCGAATCGGGCCTTGCCGCGGGCAAGTACTCGACTTCCACGGTCACCACGGTCGCAACTTATGCGGGTAACATTCTCCAGACCAACAACGAGCCTTACAACACCATATCGGCCCGTGGCAACACCACCCTCACGTGGGAAAAATCGCGGACGTTCGACATGGCCCTCGATTTCAGGCTCTGGGACGACAAGCTCTACGGAAGCGTGGAATACTACAACAAGTTTTCGTACGACGTGCTTTCGAACGCCACGGTACCACTGATCACCCAGGGCGTCGCCACCGCCAAGTTCAACAACGCCGAACTCTCCAATAAAGGGGTGGAATTGAAACTCGGTTCGCGGATGACCATAGCGGGCGACCTGAAATGGGACGGCTGGCTGAACTTCTCGTACAACAAGAACGAAGTGCTCAAGTATCTGGTTACTAACACATCGCCCCGCCCGGCATACTATCCCGGCTATTCCATGAACCATATCTGGGTGTCGAAGCTCGCAGGGTACACCGACGAAGGCTATATGATCCTTCAGGGTAACGACGGGACGCAGGAGATAGTCAAAGACCGCGCTTCGCTCCACATCTACGACAGCGTGAACGGCGCCGCGGGCGAAAAAGTGGAAGACTACAACTGGACATACGCGCTAGGCAACAACATGCCCTCGACCTACGCCAGTTTCTCGAGCACGTTCACCTGGAAGGGCCTAACCCTGTCGTTCCTGCTTACCGGCAAGTTCGATTACTATTTCTACCGGGGCGACAACTTCGGCGTCAGCCACATCAACGCGGCGTTCTCCAAGTCGCTCGACAAGGCGCTGGAGATATACAACGAAGGCTACGGCAACCAGTCGTCGTACACATACTTCCCGCTTTTTAACGATGCCAACGCAGCGGTATTCGCAACGGGTTTCACATGGCCCTACATGTCCAACCTGCACAACTACTCGCAGGCCGGATACCTCAAGGGTGACCATATACGCCTGAACGAGATATACCTCGGTTACGACCTGCCACGCTCAATTATGGACAGGCAGAAGGTATTCAGCAACGTGAACGTTTTCTTCCAGGCCAGAAATCTGGGCATGATATGGTCGGCCAACAAGGTGATGGACCCCGACTATCCGGCGGGGAGCTTCAAGCCCATGGCGACATACACATTCGGTCTTAAATTTAACTTTAACTAATGAAATCGACGATCATGAGAAAGATATTCATATTGCTTGCGCTGGGCCTCGTCTCATCGGGTTTTTGGGGATGCGAGAAGTTCCTTGAGGAAACCCCGAACAAATCCGGCAGCGCCTACATCTACCACATGGACCAGTTGGAGGGCCTGATGGGCGACTTCCAGTTGTACCGGTCGGGTTATGCGTGGACGGACCTTATCTTCCGCGGCGACGGTCTCGAATATGCCCCCTATTACGTAGTGGCCGCCAGCGCCACAGGCACTGCCTATGATGTATGGAACTGGGACAATACGTTCATCGAGACGGCCAACTATACCGGCACCACGTGGACCCCCGGATGGAACTCCATATTCACTTTCAACACCGTGCTGGAGAACATGGACGCCGTGACCCAGACCACGGCTTCGGTACGCAAGCAGGTCGAGGGCGAGGCCCTTTTCGGGCGCGCATATTTCCACTTTATACTGCTCGTACAATATGCTCTGTGGGATGAGGGCGCACCGGGGATAGGCTACCGCACGAACACGCTGGCTTCCGATATTCCGGCACGTGAAACCGTGGGATATACCCTCGAAAGGATATACCAGGACCTTACCGCCGCCGAAGCGGCCCTGACCGAGGCCGGCCGTACGACGTTCGAACTGGAACGCAACTTCCGCCCCACCGTACACACGGTCAAGGCGCTCAGGGCGCGCATAGACCTTTATCGCGGTAATTACACAGATGCGCTCGCCAACGCCAACGCGGCGCTTGCCGGATATGACTATCTGCACGATTTCAAGAACGACCCCCTCTACGAGGTGAGCGTGATAGGCGAAGTCAACGTGCTGAACGAAGGCAACACCGAGGTGGTGGGCACGCTGCCTTACAAGAACATGGCGCAGCTCTCGGCGCAGGGGTCGCTCGACATGCGTTACGGCGGCGCGTTTGCCAAACACCCCGAATTCTTCCTGCCGCACTCTTCCGACCTCTATTACGCCAACCGCCAGCTTCCGATCTCGAAATATATCTACGACCTGTTCGACCGCGAGAACGACGAGCGCTGGCTGAGGTTCTACGACAACAACTACCTGCTCTACAACGGCTATATCCCGAAAAGCGTCGTACTGCCGGGCGATGAGACCGCGACCGCGAAGTGCTTTACGTGGGAAGACCAGCAGGGCCTCGAGGAGTGGAACCACCATGCCTACATACGCTTCCACGCCATGACCTCGGGCAAGCACTATATGCTGGGCCTGACCACTCCCGAGATGTACCTCATCAAGGCCGAGTGCCTTGCCCGCGCCGGACAGACGGGCCAGGCCGCCGAGGTGCTGAAGACCCTGCGGCGTGTGCGCTTCACCACGCAGGCGGTTGCCGACGACATAGGCGGCTCGGTGCAGGAAGTACTCGACGAACGCACGCGCGAAATGGGCGAAATATGGCGGTTCTACGACATCAAACGTCTGAACGGGGCGGAGAATGCCGGCCTGACCGTCAGCCGTACCGTCCTGACCGATAGCGCCGACCCCGGCTCCGGCCAGACATACGTGATCCAGCCTGACGACCCGCGCTGGGCGATGCCGATCGACCGCGCGCAGTTGATCCTGATGGGCTGGGAGCAAAACTAAGAGGCTGTTTGGAATTTTCCACTCTCGCTCTTTTTTCATCCGTCACCGTTCATATCTATTCCCCGGAATGCCCGGGGAATAGATATAGAACTTGTTTGGACATTTACATCATATACTGAAATTATGAACCCTATGAGATTCTTCATTTTTATTGCATTGGCCGCCGCCATGACCTCGTGCATGCGCGAGCCTTCGTACACTGTCCGGGGCAGTGTCGCCAACCCCGAATTCGAGGGCAAACAGGTAAAACTGTACCGCGGGTTGGGGTCACCTCAGGCAGATTCGACCGTCGTCGTCGACGGGACGTATACTTTTAAGGGGTCTGTGGAACAACCCGACAACTACACGATAATCGTCAATCCCCGGGACAGGGAAAACGCCGCCTTTATCCACCTTGCGCTCGAAAACGCGGAGATCACCGTCAGCACCGACGCGGAAGGATGGAGCACCGTCTCCGGAACACCTTATAACGACAGCTTCCAGAAGTTCAGGGATGCCGAGAGGAGCCCGAAGGATAAGCGCTATGAAGCGGTGCTTGCGCTCAGGAGTGCGAAGCAGGACGGAAGCCTGACCCCGGAACTGGCAGCGTCATTGGAGGCAGAGCGTAAAAAATATGGAGACGAGTGCGATGCGCTGACTTTCGACTTCGTGAAAAACAACATAAACAACCCGGTGATCTGGGGGATGACACTTCATAACGCCGCGATTATGCTGCCGGCCGACAAGATGAAGGAGCTCATCTCCGGGGCAGACGAGAGGACTTCCCGATTGCCGGAGGTGATAGAAATAAAGAAACGTATCGAGGCGCTTGAAAAAACAGCTGTCGGCCAGCCGTTCGTCGATCTGCGCATGCCCGATCCCTCAGGCAAAGAGGTGGCCCTTTCCGATTACGCGGGCAAAGGGAAATATGTGCTCATCGACTTCTGGGCGTCGTGGTGCGGCCCGTGCCGCGACGAGATGCCGAATGTGGTGGCGGCTTACAATAAGTACAAGGGCAGGGGCTTCGAGGTCGTGGGCGTCTCATTCGACAGCAAACACGACGCATGGCTGAAAGGCATCGAAGAGCTGGGCTTGCCGTGGCCCCAGATGTCCGATGTGAAAGGATGGGACAGCGCGGGCGCCGAGCTCTATGCCGTGACCGGTATCCCCCACACCGTCCTGCTCGACAGGGATGGGACGATCATCGCCAAGAACGTCCGTGGCGAAGAACTGGAACGAAAATTGGCGGAATTAATGAATTGACCCATTATGAAAAAAAGCATTAAAATATTCGGGCTTATACTGGCTGCGGCCATGTGCCTACAGTCTCCCTGTGCCGGGCAGTCGCCCGCCGCGAAGATCGACCTGAGGGTTCTGTACGTTGGCGGCAGCGCCGACATACAGGTGGCCGGGGCCGGGACGGACACCACGACGGATGAGTACCGTCAGTCGGTGCGCGACCGCATGGACGCTTTCGAGGCGTTCCTCAACGACTATTTCACCACGGTGGAGGTGGTCCACGCCGACGATTACACGCAGGCGATGTCAGACGGCTACGACGTCACCGTGATGGATGGCCGCCCGAAAGAGATAGCCCCGAGATTCCAGGACCGCGGGAAAGGCATCTACCTGACGGCGGGCTACCTGACCGAAGATTTCGACCGTCCGATGCTTACCATCGGCGAACTGGGCGAAACCCTCGGGCGCAGGATCGGCATCAAGAACGACTGGTATTGCCTCTGCCTCGACGCCGACGCCCACCACTGGAGGGCCGAACACCCGATCTTCAACGGCCCGTTCGACGTGCGGATGACCGTGGTCGACAAACCCACGCCCGAAGGCGCCTACCACTACCCTTACTATTACGACGGCCCTATCCCCGACCGGATCCCGATGTGGAGGGTGCAGACTAAGGGGTATATGACCGACGAGGGGTTCCGTGTGGGCATGGTCGCCCGTCCGTGGGGATATGAGGACTCGCCCGACGCGGAGTATATTTCGAGCGGCGTCTGCGCCAAGACGCTCGATGCCGTCGCCATAGGCCGCCACGGCAACTACTTCCATTGGGGTTTCGCTGCATCGCCCGCCTGTATGACCGCAGAGGCCAAGCCCGTGCTCGCCAACGCCATAGTGTACATCTCGAAGTTCGCGGGCCAGACCCCCGTCGCGAGGAAATATAACGACCGGATCGCGACCCGTGAATATATCAAGGAACTGAAATACCTGCTCACACGCGAGTATTACGAAGAACGCAAAAAGAGCGACGCCGAATGGGCCGAAGATATGCTTCGGACGAAAAAAGAAGCGCAGGAGAAACAGGCACGCGGCGAAGAACTGAATGCAGGCGAGACCCGGATGCTCTCCTTCACGCCCGCTCCCGGCAGGACCTTCGAGGAGCATCTCGGATTTTACGGCAAGAATTTTTATGAGATGTTCGGCACCGACATTCCCGCCTACGCGAAATATTTCGACGAAAACTTCGACTATTTCTACGGCGGCGAGGGTTCATATGTGCTCACGCTCGACGAGGATGTGAAAAGCCTCGGTATACCCAATTACGACAAACGCCTGCTCGACGTGGCGATACGGTTGCTCGAAACAGGCGCCGACGCTGCCCGCGGCCGCCGCATCCTTGCGCGCTACACGCTCGCCGACTTCCCCGATGCCGTCGGATGGCGTAACTGGTATGAGACGAACAAAGACAGGCTCTTCTGGACGGAGTCGGGCGGATGGTTATGGCTCGTCGACAGCCGCGAGCCGGGGGTTAACGATTACAGGGCGCGCGAGGAACGCCTGGCGATCGGGCGGTTGGCGCAGGGTGAGACCAGCGATGCCGAGCCGGTCGCCCTGACGGCCGATGTCGTTGTGATGCAGGACGGTGCGCGCATGCTCAACATCGTAGCGAAGATACACCCCGGCTACCACATTTACGATAACGTGGCGCAGTCCGACGCATTTTCCCCCACGACGGTCGAGGTCTCCCTGCCGGACGGATACGCAGGTTCGGGCGGGATGAAAAGGCCTTTCGGCAAATTCTACAACCAGAGCGGCACGACCGTTTATGAAGGCACGGTCGTCTTCTCTCAGGAGTTGTCGGGATCGGGGGCGGGAGAAGTGACCTGCAAGGTCTCCTACCAATGCTGCGACGCCCGTATCTGCTTCCCGCCGCAGACAAAGACCCTGACGGTAAAACTCTGAGCCTGCACGTGTCAAACCTCTGCTTTGTCGCTGTATACAAGCCCCGCATATTTGCGTGACGGAGAGGGCGGGAGCTCTCCGAGGCCGTATTCCTCCCGGCGGCTGTCGACCAGGGCGATGGTATCCGGGCCGCTCACAACCACGTTGGGTGTCCGCTGCGGATAACCATCGCGCCGGGGCGATTTGGTGCGTGCGTCGACGATCATCGTGCCGCCGCATATACGCATATCGCGTCCCGGGTCGGTGTTGCCCGCCGCATGCCACAGCAGTTCCTCCGGGGTAAGGGTCGCGGTCGCCGGGTCGGCCAGCACGAGGAAGTTGAGGTTTTCGATCCCGCTCCCGGCAAACCAACCTGCCGCATCGGGCTGTGCCGCAGGATCGACACGAAGCACTGCCACTCCCCACTTAGCGGCAAGAGAGGTATCGAGCGTGTCGGCCCACTCCGGCCGTTTCATGCCGGCAGGTATTACGGGCGTTTTGTCCGGCCGGCCGGCCGTAAGGTCGAGCGCGAGTTTGCCGCCCTCGCCGGTGGTTGCGGCAGCGTGGTCGAGAACGTCGAGCACCCCGCGGCCGAACATTGCATCGGCGGGCAGGTTGGCGTTGCGCATCAGCCTTGCCACGGTTTCCGGGTCGCGGATGCCGTCCTGTGCGACCAGCAGTATCTTGTTGAACATCATCTGCCCCGCGCCCCACATCGAACCCGCCACCTTGAACGCTTGTCCGGCGTAGCTCTTCTCGATCGCGACCAGCGCGAGGTTGTGCGCCACGCCCGCCGCGGGCATGTGCAGGTCGGTGATCTCGGGCTGCATCGCAAGCCGTATCGGGGCGAGGAAGATCTTTTCGGTCGCTTTGGAAATATACAAGTCTTCCTGCGGCGGAATGCCGACCAGCGTCGCAGGGTAGACCGCGCCGCGGCGGTGGGTGATCGCAGTCACATGGAACACAGGATATTCGTCCTCAAGGGAATAGAACCCCGTGTGGTCGCCGAATGGCCCTTCGGTGAACTTCTCTTCGGAGGGATCGACATAGCCCTCGATAACAAAGTCGCAATCCTCGGGAACATATATGTCATTTGTCACGCACTTCACGAGCCTCACCGCCCGCCGCCGCAGGAACCCCGCCAGCAGGTATTCGTCCATCCCGTCGGGCATCGGGGCCGTCGCGGCATAGGTATACGCCGGGTCTCCGCCCAGACACACGCTGACGGGCATCCGCTCGCCGCGCTTTTTATACGCTCGATAGTGGCGCTCGCCTGTCTTGTGCAGGTGCCAGTGCATTCCCGTCGTGTGCGGGCCTGTGACCTGCATGCGGTACATCCCCGCGTTGCGGGCGCCCGTATCGGGGTCGACCGTATGCACAAGGGGCAGGGTCACGAACCGGCCGCCGTCATGCGGCCAACATTTCAGGATCGGCAACTGCGCAAGGTTCGCCTCGTCGCCCGTCAGCACCACCTGTTGGCACTTGCCCCTGCCTTTCACGGTCTTCGGGAACCATCGTGCAACCTCGCCCAACAGCGGCAGCATCCGCACTTTATCCCCCAACCCGTCTTTTGGCGAGAGCGCCTGCGCGAAGATCCCTCCCAGCCGCTCCACGATCTCATCCAACGACCCCACCCCCAACGCCAACGCGATACGCCGGTCGGAGCCCATCATATTGGTCAGTACAGGAAATCCCGTCCCCGTGTGCTCGAAAAGCAGCGCCCTGCCTCCGCCGGGACGTTTCGCCTCCCGGTCGGTGATCTCCGCGATCTCCAATACCGGATCGACAGGTACGCTCACACGCGCCAACTCTCCCTCACGGTCGAGCAGCTTAATGAATTCAGAAAGGTTTTTATACATTTTACCGTCTTTTTGCGGCAATTATTATTAACTTTGTATGTTTCGAACAATGTGTAAAAATAGACAATAAAGCGATAAATTTCAAGCGATGATCGACAAAATAGAAAAGCTGCGCCGTAGGGTGGAGGAGTTCAGGCCCAAGGCGGCGGCGGAGATCGAAGAGTTCCGCATCATGATATTGGGCAAGAAAGGCGAATTGAACGAATTGATGGAACAGTTCCGCACCGTTGCGCCGGAGCTTAAGCGCGAGGTGGGACAGGCTCTGAATGTTGTGAAGAATTTCGCAATGGAGCGCATCGACGAATTGAAGGAAGCGCACGGCAGGCCGCAGGAAAAAGCGGCCGCGGACGATCTCACGCGTCCGGGAACGGCCGACGTCCTCGGCAGCCGCCACCCGATCGCAACGGTAATGAACGAGATGTGTGCGATCTTTGCGCGAATGGGTTACACGGTCGCCGACGGCCCCGAGATCGAGGACGACTGGCATGTGTTCGGCGCGCTGAACTTCGCTCCCGACCACCCCGCACGCGATATGCAGGACACGTTCTTTATCGACAAAAATTCCGATGAGATATTGCTCCGCACCCACACCAGTTCGATACAGGTGCGCGTGATGGAGACGCAGAAGCCGCCGATCCGCGTGGTGTGCCCCGGGCGCGTATTCCGCAACGAGGCTATCTCGGCGCGCTCGCACTGCATTTTCCATCAGGTCGAGGGCCTCTATGTCGACGAGGGCGTTTCGTTTGCCGATCTGAAGCAGTCGATACTCTATTTCGCGAAGGAATTTTTCGGCGAACGGGCTACCATACGCCTGCGCCCCTCATATTTTCCGTTCACCGAGCCGTCGGCCGAGGTCGACGTGTCGTGCCAGTTGTGCGGCGGCAAGGGGTGCAACGTCTGCAAGCACACCGGCTGGCTGGAGATAATGGGCTGCGGAATGGTCGATCCCAACGTGCTCGAAGCGTGCGGGATAGACAGTAAAAAATATTCGGGGTTCGCATTCGGAATGGGCGTCGAACGCACCACGATGCTCAAATACGGCATCAAGGATATACGCCTGTTCTTCGAGAACGACGTTCGGTTCCTGCGGCAGTTCGAATCGGCGATATGAATCAGTGGTTAGTGATTAACGGTTAACGCTTAATTGAGAAGAGGCGGGATAATATGTCTGGTCGCACTGGGTGCGCTGATGGCCATGTGTACGGCACAGCGGTCTGCGACGCGTATTGTGCCGACCCCCGATCCGCCGATAAATCCGACCATGACCCTGCCGCCCACTGCGGAGCGTATGGGATATGTGGGTGCGCTCGAACCTGCGTTCTACTATACCGAGGGGCTCAAGGTGTCGCAGGTGAGGGGCGACCACGTCGGTGCGGCACGGCTTTTCGACAAGGCGATCGAGACAGACTCCACGCACTCTCCTTCCTATTTCGCGGCGGCCAACAATATCGCGATGTTCGATCCCGAGTTGGCGCTCCGGTACAGTCGCAGGGCCAACGGTCTGGAGGCGGACAACGAGTGGTACCGCACGCAGTTGGCGCGGCTGTTGGTAATGAACATGCGGTACGATGAGGCCCTTAGCGAATATCATGAGTTGCTGCGTACCTCGCCCGACAATCCTGAGAATTACCGTATGATGGCCGCGCTCTATGAGGTGACCCGCCAGCCGTTCGCGGCGATCGCGCTGCTGGACTCGGCCGAGACGCGGTTCGGCAGGATGGAGGAACTGACGGCCATGAAACGCGAGATGTACATTAAGCTGAACATGCTGGACGAGGCAATAGATGAAAGTCTGGCAATGATCGCCGAATATCCGTTCGATTACCGGAACTACATGATCGCTGGTGACCTCTACCTCGTCAGGGGACGCGATTCGCTGGCTCGCGCAAACCTCGAACGTGCCGCCGCGCTCAATCCAGTCGGGCCGGATGTGCTCACAAGCCTGTCGAATTACTATCGTAAAACGGGCGACGGGCCTAAATTTTTTGCGACCGTGAAGCAGATATTCCGCAGCGGGGATATGGATGTGCGGGCCAAGATCCCGATGCTGCGCGAGATGATAGTCGATGACGAATTTTTTCGCAGGCATTATTTCGGCGTCAGCGATCTTGCGCTTATACTGCACGGGGAGTATCCGTCCGATTTCGAAGTGCTCGAACTCTATGCCCGGACTCTTTTCGCGGGCGGCCAGACCGAGGATGGGCTGAACCTCTACAAAAACTATATCACCGACACGACGAGTATGGTCGCGCCATTCGCCTTCATTCTCGAGGGGGAGGCTTTCCTGAACCGTGTCGACTCCGTGAACAAATATTCACAGATGGCGATCGAAAGGTTCCCGGGTGATCCGGAACTCTATTTCCAGCGCGGTTCCGCACTTATGTACATGGAACGCACGCGGGAGGCGATCGACATATACGAAAAGGCGTTGGAGTTTGCCGCGACCGATTCGCTGCGGGCGGCCGCCTACCAGCTTATCGGCGATGCGTACCATCAGATGGGGAATGACCGCAGGGCTTTTGCGAATTACGAAAAAACCCTGAAACTCGACCCCGACAATATACTGGCACTCAACAATTACTCCTATTTTCTGAGTTTGACGGGACGGAACCTCGACAAGGCCCTGCGCATGTCTTCGCGTGTGATGGAACTCGAACCCGGCAACGCGACATATATTGATACTTACGGATGGGTGCTTTACAGGATGGGGCGATACGAGGAGGCAAAAAAGGTGCTCCAGCAGGCCGTGTCGCTCGACCGTGCCGCGAGTACGGAATTGCTTGTCCATTACGGCGATGTACTCTACGAACTGGGGGAAGACTATATGGCCCGCTATTATTGGGACAAGGCGCTCAAGGCGGGATACGATGAGAAAGAAATAGAAGCGCGGATGCAAAGGCCGGAGAAAAAATGAAGGGCATACTGAAATATCTGCCGGCTGTGCTGTGCCTGGCTTTCGCCGTTGCGGTGCATGCGCAGGATCCTCCGGTGACTTCAGAGATGGAGGAACTGCGCCGCCGGATCAGTCTGTACGAGGAGGAGATACGCATCAGTACCGAACTTCTCGACAAGACCCAGAAAGACCGTACGGTGAGCGAGAGCCAGCTCAAGATAATCCGCGAGCAACTCTCGAATCGCCGCAAGATGGTCTCCTCGCTCGAAAAGCAGGTGGAGATGATTGAGGGAGATATTAAATCGAAAAACCGAGATATAGACCGCCTCAATGCCCAGATGGACGCTTTGCGTAAAGACTACGCGGCGATGGTGTACGCCGCCTGGAAGAATTACAAGTTGAACAATTTCATCCTTTTTCTTTTCTCGGCCGACGACTTCAACGCGGGGGCGCGCCGGGCCGATTTCATGCGCCGCTACAATCGTGCGCGGCGTGATAAGGCGGTCGATATATCGCACCTTTCCGACAGTATCCGCGGCGAGGTGTCGAAACTGGACGAGGCACGCGCGGAGATGGACCGCACGCGCCAGACACACAGCCGGGAGGTGGTGTCGTTAGGCAAGGACGAGACACAATATAAAAATACGGTATCCAAACTCACGACGGAACAACAGAAGCTCCGTCAACAGGTGCGCGAGAAACAGGAGCTGATCGACAAGGCGCAGCAGAAGATCCAGGATCTGGTCGCAGCCGAAGTGCGCCGTTCGCAGGGGGTCGCGGTGACGGATGCCGATCTGAAGGCGATAGCGGAACTTTCCGGACGTTTCGACGAGAACCGGGGGCGGCTGCCCTATCCCATATCGGGAGGGGTTATAATCGACCGTTTCGGCGAGCACGCCCACCAGCTTGTCTCGACCATACGCAACAATAATCCGGGAGTGAACATTGCCGGTGCGGGCGGCGCGGCGGTGAGGTGCGTCTTCGAGGGCAAGGTGATGGAAGTTGTCTCGATACCCTCTTACAATCTCTGCGTGCTGGTTCGTCACGGGAATTATATCACGGTGTACGCGAATGTCGCCAGCGTTGCGGTGCGCAAGGGAGAGAGTGTGAGCGCAGGGCAGACCCTCGGCCGCATAGCCAACAATGCGAACGACAACGATAACTTCCTCCATTTCGAAATACACCGCGAAACCGAAACCCTCAACCCGGAACAATGGCTCAGACGGTGATAATCAACGACGAGAGATGGCTATAAAATTTTTCAACGACGGATCTTCTTACCGGCTTGCAAAGAAAAGGGCGGCCGCGGCGTGGGTTGCGGAATGCATCCGCGCGGAGGGTTACGAACCGGGCGAAATCTCTTTCATATTCTGCTCGCAGGAGAAGCATCTGGAGATTAACCGTACATACCTCGGCCACGACTACCGAACGGACGTCATAACGTTCGATTACAGCGACCTTCCGGCAGGTACGGTGGTGGGCGATATATTCGTCGATCCCGTGACGGTCGGTGAAAATGCGCGGCTCTATGGTGCGACGGCAATCGATGAAATGCGGCGCGTGCTGATCCACGGCGTGCTACACTTATGCGGTTATGGCGATAAAACCCGTGCACGGCAAAAAACAATGCGCGCCAAAGAGGACGAATGCCTGGCGCGTTTCCCGATTTAATGTTGTTTGTAAAGAACTTCGGTAAGAAAATTTAAACAGACTCTAAAAGTGGAACTTTCAAAAAAAGACGTGGACGAATTGCGGATGCTGGTCGACGGCGAGCCGCAGAACGTGGTCATTGTGTCGCATACGAACCCGGACGGCGACGCTATCGGTTCCTCGCTTGCGTGGGCGACCACCCTGCACCGCCGGGGGCATAGGGTGATGTGTGTGGTACCCAACCGCTATCCGTCGTTCCTCGACTGGATGCCCGGTATAGATGAGTTGCGCGTGTATAAAATCCACAAGGAAGAGGTGGAAAAGGCGATAGCGGAGGCCGATACCATCTATTGCATGGACTTCAACCAGATACAGCGCCTCGACGGCATCGGCGAACTGATCGAAAAGAATACTGGAGCTAAAACCGTGCTGATCGACCACCATCTCGACCCTCCCCACGTCTACGGACTCGAACTCTCGTATCCGAAAAGCTCGTCCACTTCGTTCCTCGTCTACTGCCTGATAGAGGAGATAGAAGGCCTCGGGGCGATCGACAAGACGATCGGCGAACAACTTTACGCGGGCATCATGACCGACACGGGTAATTTCTCGTTCAGTTTCCTTAGTCCGGAACTCTTCCGCGCGGTGGCCGTGCTGGTCGAGAAGGGCATCGACATCCCGTACATAAACCGTATGGTTTACCACAGTTTCACGGCCGACAGGCTGAAACTGCTGGGACACGTGCTGGACAAGATGCAGATCATGAAGGCCGGCGGGGAGCAGATAGCTTACATGACACTCAAAGAGTCGGATTTGCGCAAGTTCAATTTTCAGATAGGCGACAGCGAGGGATTTGTCAACTATCCCCTTTCGATCCGCGGGCTCGCACTCGCGGCCATGTTCATCGAAACGAGGCAGTTCATTCGTGTCAGCTTCCGTTCGCGCGAGGATGTCGATTGCAGCGAATTCGCGAGGCGTTACTTCGACGGCGGCGGCCACAAAAATGCCTCCGGCGGCAAGTCGTACGTCCCGATGGCCCAGACCGTCGAGGATTACAAAAAAGCCGTCCACGAATTCTTCGGTGGACGGCAAAAACTCCCGGATTAGGCGCCCCGGAGGCCCGTTAGAGTATTTTCTCGAAAAAGAAAGGCGTTTGCTTCTTGCCGTTCACCAGAAATTTACGATGAACGCGAGGGTCGCATTTTTTCCAGGTGACGTAGAAATCGAACGTTATTTCGTCTTTCGTGCCGTCGCCCCAATCTATCGTGAGTTTATCGTTGCGATGGTCGCCGAAGTCGGGGCTGAATTCGCCGAAAGAGAGCAAGTGACATCCATCGCCTTCGGGGTGCCGGACATACAGCCCCTGCCAATGGGGGTGATATGCGCGCGTGTTCGTGGCTTCGTCCCGTGCGATCGAATAATCCTCGCCGTTGTACCGCACCGTGATCCGGTCGAGGATGTTGAGTTCGGAATCGGGGTCGAGCAGGTCGTTTCCCGCGGCGTCGGCCACCGAAAAGGTTATCTCCATCGGAGCAAAATCCCATATCGCATCGCAATCAGTATTAACGATGTCGCAGGCGGTCAGGCACAGGGCCGGGATAAGAAGGGAAAAGAGCAACAGTTTTTTCATGGTTTCTGAAGATTTTACTACAAAGATGCCGTTCAGCGGTAAAAAGTTGCATGGCGGGTGTAACATTTCCGACGGCTCGCGCGTCTTATATTCAAATGAAGCATAATTCGCCTTGTACGGGCAGCGACGGTACATTGTTTGAAGTGTCGAAAGCGTAGGGCGGGGACTCTTCGGAATAAAAAAACGAGGCCGGATTTTGTGGTTACGAAATTAATACATACCTTGCACGTTGCAAGTTACATGAACATCTTAAAAAACCGAATTGCCTATCGAAGAGAAATCTACTCAGAAACCATTTTAAGGGGTAGAATATGAATCTGAAATCACGGAGCGATCAAGCATTGCTCGATGAATACTTTTCAGGCGATAAGGAAGCTATTTCCATACTCATCCGGCGGCACCGCAAGCGTATTGCGGACTATATCTATATGATGGTTAAAAACCGTGATATGGCGGACGATATATTCCAGGAAACCCTTATCAAAGTGATACGGTTCCTCGATGAAGGGCGCTATACGGAGAGCGGCAAGTTCCTGTCGTGGGTGCTTCGCATTGCGCATAACCAGGTCATCGACCACTTCCGCCAGGCAAGGCAGCAGAACCAGGTTACGGAATCGGAGGCAGGGTATGATATTCTCAACAATAAACGCTTCTCCGACCATAACGTGGAAGACCGCATAATATCCGACCAGATAGAGAACGATATACGCCTGCTGGTCGAGTACCTTCCGGAGGAACAGCGCGACGTGGTGCTTATGCGCTACTACAACGGCCTTAGTTTCAAGGAGATCGCAGAGCAGACCGACGTCAGTATAAACACCGCCCTCGGACGAATGAGGTACGCCCTGATAAACCTCCGCAAACTTATTCAGGAAAAGCAACTGATCCTGACCTGACAGCCTCAGGCCCAAAAACTAACGGTGCAAAAGGATTACCTTTTGCACCGTTAGTTTTTGAGGCAGGCCCCTATCGGGCAAGGGCGGCATTCAGCAACGGCCTTATTTCCGAAGAAGAGGGGCGCGGCGCATTGTCATTGATAATGTTCCCATCCTTGCCTATGAGTATGAAGCGAGGGATGCCGGATATTTTGTAAGGCGTAATTATCGAATCGGATTTCCCGCCGCCGAACAATTGTACCCCGCCGAGCTCTTCCGCCGCCACCATGTCGAGCCACTTCTGATGGTCTTTCTCCGCGTCGGTGGAAACGCTCATGAAAACCATGTCGGGATTATCATGGTATTCGGCTTCGAGTGTCTTGAGGTATGGGATCTGCTGCTTGCACGGCCCGCACCACGTGGCCCAGACATCTATGTATACCACTTTGCCCTTAAAGTCGGACAGGGCCACTTCATTGCCGTTCACATCCGGCAGGCGGAAATCCACGGCAGGAGAGCCTTTCGGAACAGGGATATTGGAGAGCAGCCGTTTGAACCTCTCTCTTTGATCGTCGTTCGCAAGATAATGGGAGTATTTACTGTCGAAGTACAGATAGCCATCGTATGTTTTGATCTTGCCGGCGTTGCCGAGCACATACTCGCCTACCAACTTGTCGTCGCGCAGTTGGGGGACGATAAATTCGATCGTCGAATTGACTGCTTCCTGCAACTTCTCCGGGCTTAACCTGTTCTTGTTTGCCATCATATACACCATCGGATAGTTGTTCAGCAGGCTGATCCCGTAAGGGTAGTCCAGCAGGCGGGAGGTGGCCAGGTCGGACAGGTTCAAATCCCGGTAATAATCTATCAGATCGTCCGCTCCCGGGTGTTTGGCGCGGGGAGTGATGAGTAAATTGCTCGCCATTGTCGCCATGTAGCTGTCGCGGTAATGGGAGAATGCGGCGTTGAACTCGTCGTCGGACGTATATTCCGGCGTGTAGCCTTCCGCGAGTTTCTGATCCATCAACGGAAAGAAATCTTCGAATGTACTGTTGTTGCCGCCGATAAGATGGTACAGTGATACGATCTCCAACTGTTCAATCCATTCGTGCCAGCGGGTGATCTCCTCATTTTCAGGGGTATTTGTCCCTCTTAAAACATAGCTCTCCCGCTCGACCGTGAAGTTGAGCCTGTCTCCGGGCTTGAACCAGAACGTATAATTATTCGTCGGCGAGGCATCTGCCAGCCCGATCACATATAACGCCGGCGCGGCCGGTGTAAAAGCGAAATGAAACCGGCCTTCGGCGTCGGTGACTGCCGATGCAATTTTCCGGAGTTGTCCGTTATTCACTTCATACAGCTTTACTTCCCTGGGAAGGCCGCGTTGCCAGATCCCGTCGACGATCGAAATCTTCTCCTGATCGAGAGCCTGCGTAGATGATTTGCTCCTGTTCGCTGCACAAGACGTCAGCATGAGTATGCCCGCAAATAAAAACAGTACTTTTTTCATAATTCGGTTCAGTGATATTTTAATTACAAACTTACGCAAACTTATTTTAAACAGCAACTTAAAAATAACACTGATTTTTCCGTTATGGATATGTTAATTAACCTGAGTTCGGGATAAGCGAAGCGCAATCTCGGACTCGACCGCTTCCGGAGCGGCCTTGGCCGCGACAGGGCCCTCCCCTGCGGTCAGGGGAGGGCGGTGGGAGGGGTGATCGAACTCAGGTTAATTACCCTCGCTGCGGTACCAGTTGACTTTGCGCGATACGTACATTATTGCGCCCAGGATTGCGAACAGTCCCACGCTTCCGACGAGCAGCGTGTAATTTTCCATCTGCAAAATGATGTACAGGTAGGCATACAGCCCAACGAGTATCCCCGAAAGGAGTGCAGTCTCACGCATGTTCCTGAAGATATGGGCCGTGTAGAACGCGATAAGTCCGACGGTCGCGACTGCCGATGCAAGGTACGCCGGCCCGAACCCGATAATCTCGGAGATCGACAACAGCAGCGTATAGAATACCATCAATGCCGCCGCAACCAACAGGTATTGAATGGGATGAATGCGTTTGGCCGTCAACACCTCGACAAAGAAAAACACCACGAAGGTCAACACCACGAACAGCAGGGCATACTTCACGGCGCGCTCGTTCTGCTGGTACTCGTCGGCGCCGGTCACAAGTTTCACACCGAACCTTCCGTCATGGCCCGTCCCGCCCCTTTGGATGTCGTCTTCAATATCGGCCGTCCATGCGTGGGGGAGCACATCCTTTATGTCGCCCGGCCACCATTCCGGAATGTCGCGGTTGTAGCTCAGGACGCTCCATTTCGCATCGAACTCGCGCGTTTCATTGTTCACGCTACGTTCGGGGCTGAAGTCGCCTTTGAAGCTGGGGTGGGACCATTTACCTTTGAGCCCTACCGTCGTCGTTCGACCTATCGGCACGAAATAGAGCCCCTCGCTGCCCCGCAAATCCATCGAGCAGTTGAACGACATCGTGCCGGTAAGGGAGTCCGGATGAGGTTTTATCGCAAGCATCCCCCCTGAACTGACCTCGGCCTCGTACTCGCGGCCTGCGAAGTTCAGAACGACCCGGTTCGCCAGGCCGCGCATATCCGATACCCCTAACGAGATCCGAATATCCGACAAATCGGGGATGCCATCACGCCACGTTTCGAACTCTACCGGCGCAAAAGTGCCGCTGAATTGCAGCGTGCTCTTATAGAGAACCGCCTCGTACATGCCGTATCGGCGCGTCTCGGGAATAATGTCGGCCATTACATCGAGCGTCAGAGGTGAGAACGAAATGAGTGTCCTGACCTCTTCGAACGTCCCTTTTTTTTCCTTATCCTCGACCTGTTTCACGAAAGGGATGGTCAGCACAGGCCCGCAAAAGGTCTGTGCGTGGCTCCAATTGTTGCATATATCCGCCACGGCCTCGTCCTTGCGACGTTCCCGCTCGCGGACCTTGCCCTGCAAAAGCGCAATCGGAATAAGCAGCAGCAGGATCATACAAACGATTATCAATGCCTTGATCGTCACATCCATGCCGAAATTGCGCGGCCGTTGAATTTTCTTTTCTTCCATTGCTTTTGTTTTTTTTGAGTTAAAAGTACTTTGAAATGCAAAGTTAATGTGTAAAAAAATTATTTATTGCCGATGAGTTGTTCCAGTGCGTCTATATGCAGCCGGAATTGCTTACGGCCCTTGCGGGTGATCGAGTAGACGGTATTGGGTTTTCGTCCTATGAAGCGCTTTCTGGAGTCTATGTATCCGGCGGTTTCCAGAGCTTTCAGATGGGTCGCAAGATTCCCGTCGGTAAGCGACATCAACTGTTTCATCGTTGTGAAATCAGCGGAATCGTTGACCGAAAGTATCGACATTATTCCCAACCTGATGCGACTGTCGAACAGCTTATTCAGTCCCGAGATCAATCCTTCCATTGCTCTTTCTGTCGTATTTCAGATACATGACAAGACCGTAGATAATGTGACAAACACCGAACCCCAATGCCCAGAAAACCACCCCGTTACGCTCGAACAGTGCAGCTGCAAGCCCCAGCGCGATCTCCGTAAGGCCCAGATAGTGGATCTCGCCGTAAGTGTACTTCGAGGCCGAGACCAACGCTATGCCATAGAAAACGAGCGTTGCGGCCGCGACCATGTGCACGTCGCCCCGCCACAGATAGATGAGGCTGAAAATTCCGCCCGCCACCAAAGGTATGGCGAGCGCGTAGAGTATTCGGTAAGTCACGCTGTTCATCAGCCGTTGGCCGCTCCTGTGCGCCTTGCGCCATGCCAGCCAAAGCCCCGCGCTAAGCGAAACGGCAAGTACCACAATGGCGTCGGCCAGAAGTATCATTGCCTCTTGCAGGTGGTTATATTGGGTTGCGGCAGGATCGCGCAGAAGATATATCCATGCAAATGCCGCCCCCGCCAGGGCCGCGATTCCCGCAATGATCCCGGACATGCCGTTGAGCGAAATGAACTTGGTGGAACGCTCCATCATTTCGCGGATAACCCTGATGTCTTCAGTTTGTTTCTCCATAGTCAAAGTACTTTCCCGTGCAAAGTTAAAGAGATTTTTTAAACCTGCAAATTTTTATCGTCATCATGGTGTGTCGGCATAACCCCGGATGTTTGACTTTGCGGGGTTATGCCGGCACACCATGATACGTTAGTACCTGTAATGTTCAGCCTTGTAAGGCCCGCCTGTTTTGACGCCGATATAGTCGGCCTGTTCCTGTGTGAGGGTGGTCAGGCGAACACCGATGCTTTCCAGATGGAGGCGTGCCACCTCTTCGTCGAGGTGTTTGGGCAGTCGGTACACGTCCACCGTAAGGTTTCCGCGGTTCTGCCACAGCTCGATCTGGGCCAGCACCTGGTTTGTGAACGAGTTGCTCATTACGAACGACGGGTGGCCGGTCGCGCATCCGAGGTTCACCAGTCGGCCTTCGGCGAGGATGAATATCTGGTGGCCGTCTGGGAATGTGTATTTGTCGACCTGGGGCTTGATGACGGTTTTGGTGACGCCGGACGCCGAGTCCAGTTGCGCCATCTGTATCTCGTTGTCGAAGTGGCCGATATTGCACACGATCGCCTGATCGCGCATGCGCTTCATATGCTCGAACGTGATTATGTCTTTATTGCCGGTGCAGGTGACGAAGATGTTGCCCTCGGCGAGCGCATCTTCGACGGTCTTCACCTCGAAACCCTCCATGGCCGCTTGCAGGGCGCATATCGGGTCGATCTCGGTCACGATCACGCGCGCCCCGTATGAGGCCAGGCTCCGCGCGCACCCCTTGCCCACGTCGCCGTATCCGCATACCACGGCCACCTTGCCGGCGATCATAACGTCCGTCGCGCGCTTGATACCGTCGGCCAGCGATTCGCGGCAGCCGTACAGGTTGTCGAACTTGCTCTTGGTGACCGAGTCGTTGACGTTGATCGCCGGGAAGAGCAGTTCGCCGCGCTCCATCATCTGGTAGAGGCGGTGTACGCCCGTGGTGGTCTCCTCCGAAACACCGTGAAGCTCCGCCACCGTGCCGTGCCATTTGCGCGGTTCTTCGACGAGCAGCGTGCGCAGGGTATCGAGGATCACCTTCTCCTCGTGGTTCGCAGGCGTATATTCGATCTTCGACGCATCTTCCTCGGCGCCGTAACCCTTGAGTATCAGCAGGGTCGCATCGCCGCCGTCGTCCACGATCAGGTTCGGGCCCTTGCCCCCGGGGAACGACAGCGCCATCGCCGTGCACCACCAATATTCCTCCAGGCTCTCGCCTTTCCAGGCGAAGACCGGGATCCCGCGCCCGGCGATCGCCGCCGCCGCATGGTCCTGCGTCGAGAAGATATTGCAGCTGCACCAACGCACGTCGGCACCCAATTCCGCCAGCGTCTCGATCAGCACCGCCGTCTGAATGGTCATATGCAGCGATCCCGTGATCCGCGCACCCTTCAACGGCTTTTCGCCCGCAAACTTGCGGCGCACGGCCATCAGTCCCGGCATCTCCTTCTCGGCAATCTCGATCTCCCGCCGGCCCCATCCGGCCAGCCCTGTATCCGCAACCTTGTACGGCAATTTTTCGTCGATAAACATACTTTTCGTTAATTTTGACGCAAAATTAGTTATAAATTTTTGATTCGGAGAGCGTACTTATTTATCTTTGTGTGTCAAAACGAATAATTTGGAAGACGGCAACGACATATTGAAGAGGGTCCGGAAGATCGAGATCAAAACGAAGGGACTGAGTAATCAGATTTTCGCGGGGCGGTACCACAGTGCTTTCAAGGGGCGCGGGATGGCGTTCGCGGAGGTGCGGGAGTACCGCGTGGGCGACGATGTGAGGGATATAGACTGGAACGTGACGGCGCGCAGCAACGAGGCGTATATCAAAACATACGAGGAGGAGCGCGAGCTGACGATGATGCTGATGGTCGACGTGAGCGGGTCTAGGCTGTTCGGGACGACGGATAAGACGAAGAAGAACGTCATGACGGAGATCGCCGCCGTGTTGGCTTTCTCGGCCGCCGAGAACAACGACAAAGTGGGGTGTATTTTTTTCAGCGACCGGGTCGAAAAGTTCATACCCCCGAAGAAGGGGCGTTCGCACGTGTTGATGATAATCCGGGAGTTGGTCGGTTTTGTGCCGCAGGACCGGGGTACGTCGCTCGCCGAGCCGCTGAGATACCTTACCAATACGCAGAAAAAGCGCACCACGTCGTTCCTGCTCTCCGATTTTATGGATATGCGTGAAGACGGCACGGTCGCCTTCGAGGATGCGCTGAAGATCGCGGCGGGGAAGCACGACCTGGTCGGGATAAGGATATATGACCGGCGCGAAACCGAACTGCCGGATGTCGGGTTCGTGGAGATGCGTGATGCCGAGACAGGGCAGAAGGTGTGGGTCGATACGGCATCGCGAAGGGTGAGGGAGCATTATCGCGAGAGTTGGGAGGAGCGCAGCGCGGAGATCACGCGCACGCTTAACCGGAGCAAGGTGGACAACGTGGCGGTAAATACGGGTGAAGATTATGTGAAATCGCTGATGAAGCTCTTTAAGAGGCGAAAATGAGACGGATATTTTGCATATTGACCGCCGCGCTTTGGGCAATGGGGGCGCTGGCGCAGAGCCAGCCGCCGAGGGTAACGGCGCGGTTCGTGCCCGACAGCATCGCCATCGGTGACCAGTTCGAGCTTGAGGTGACGGTAGACAAGGACCAGTTGCAGTTGGTCGATTTTCCCGCGTTCCAGGAGAATATGATCACCGACCAGATCGAGATAATCGAAGAGTTTCCCATAGATACGCTTTCGCATGAAGGCCGCCGGGTGAGGTTGGGCAAGCGCTACCGGCTCACGACTTTCGAGGAGGGCGGGCATCCTGTGGGCCGTTTCCCGGTGCTGTATATGGACAAGAACATCGTCGACACACTGCTGTCGGCCGATTCGCTGATCCTGCGGGTGGGGACGTTCGAGATCGACACCACGACGATGACCATACGCGACATCAAGCCCACGATGGGTGCGCCCCTGAAATTCGGCGAGATTGGCGGGTATCTGGGTTGGGGACTACTTGTCCTTATGGCTATTGCGCTGATCGTTTGGAGGATCGTGAGCCTGAGCCGCAACCTGACGATGTTCGGTAAACCGAAAGCGGTAGACCCGCCCCACGTCGCCGCGATCAAAGCCCTCGAAATACTCCATAACCAGAAACTCTGGCAGAACAACAAGCATAAGCAATACTACACGCGCCTTACGGATATTCTGCGCGAGTACCTTAACGGACGGTACGGCATTCCGGCTATGGAGATGACCACCGATGAGACGCTCGAAGAACTCGTCAGGTGGGAAATTCCGGACAGCCATTTTGCGAACCTGCGGGATATACTCTCTACGGCCGATCTGGTCAAGTTCGCCAAGTTCGTGCCCGCGGAGGATGAAAACGAGACGGCATACACCCATGCGTACTATTTCGTCGAGAACACCAAACCCACCGAGATCGAAACCACGCCGGCCGATCCGGACGAACAGTTGAAGGAGGTGGAGCGATGAGGCGAGGCATATTACAGATAGTGTTGATCGGCATGTTGGCAATTTTGTCGGCGGGATCGCTTGTTGCCCAGAAATACCCGGAGCGTAAGAGTATCCGTTCGGGCAACCGCGCATACGAACAGGGGGCATTCCCCGAAAGCGAGGTCGATTACCGCCGCGCGCTCGAAAAAGCCCCCGAGTCGTACGAAGCGCAGTTCAACCTCGGCAACGCCCTCTACAAACAGGAACGGTATGACGAGGCGGCGCAGATATTCCAACAACTTGCGCAGGACACCACCCGCGCAGACCATATTGCGGCATGCCACTATAACGCGGGCAACGCGCTTTTCGGTCAACGCAAATTGCAGGAGGCCCTCGAAGCGTACAAAAATTCACTGCGCGCGAATCCCGGGGATATGGACGCCAAATTCAATCTTGCCTATGTGAAAAAAATGCTCGAAGATCAGCAGGGCGGTGGAGGCGGAGGTGGCAATAACGACCAGAACCAGGATCAAAATAAGGATCAGAACAAGGACCAGCAGCAGGGCGACCAGAATAAAGATCAACAGCAGGATAAAGGGGAAGATAAGCAGGACAAAGGCGACCAAAACCAGGACAAAGGCGGCAACGGGGACAAACCACAGCAAGGCGGGTCCGCTCAACAGCAGGGAATGACCGAAGCCGAGGCCCGGCAAATGCTCGAAGCAATGCAGGCCCAGGAAGACCGCACGCAGGACAAAGTGGACGAAAAGAAGAAAGGCGTTGTGGTGGGTTCCCGGTCGGGACGGAACTGGTAGGCCATCGTAATGGTTGAGCTATCCCGGGACAACGCGCGCGGTATCTTAATGTCGACTATCTCAAAGTCAAAAAATGAAAGTATATAAATTCGGAGGAGCATCGGTGCGTTCTGCCGAGGGGGTGAGGAATCTCGCGGAGATCGTCGAACAGGAGAGCGGGCCGTTGTTCGTGATCGTTTCGGCGATGGGGAAGACGACGAATGCGCTGGAGTTGGTTACGGAACGGTTTGTCGCGCGTGATAAGGCGGGGGCACGGGAGGCGCTTGGAAACAGCAGGGCCTACCATGCGGAGATATGCGCGGGGTTGTTCCCCGGCGGCGGGCTTCCCGGGCGTGCCGGGTGTTTTTTCGATGAACTCGAAGAAATTATCGACACTGCCGCACCCTGCCCGGAAGAGTATGACTATTGGTACGACCGGATCGTAAGTTGCGGTGAGCTGATCTCGACCTCGATCGTGGCGGCCTACCTTGTGCAGTCGGGGGTGCGCGGCAAGTGGATCGACATACGCCGTTGTTTCGTGACCGACGCGCGGCACAGGGATGCCAATGTGGACATTGCCCGTTCGGCGCCGTTGTTGCTGAAAGAGGTGGTGGATGCGGACGTTTATGTCGGTCAGGGGTTTATCGGGGCCGATGAGGCCGGACGGACAACCACGCTCGGGCGTGAGGGATCGGACTATTCGGCGGCGGTTGCGGCCAATATCCTCGATGCCGGGGGCCTGACGATCTGGAAAGACGTGCGGGGTGTGATGAACGGCGACCCGAAGATCTTCTCCGACGCCGTCTACATTCCCGAACTCACCTATCTCGACGCGATCGAACTTGCATACGGCGGGGCGCAGATCATACATCCCAAGACCATCAAACCGCTTCAGAACAAGGATATTCCGCTGTTCGTGCGTTCGTTTGCGGAGCCGGCCGCTCCCGGCAGCGTTATCCGGCGCGAGATGAACGGGCGCATCGAGGTGCCCATCCTGATCCTAAAGCACAAACAGGTGCTGCTGTCGATCCGTCCCAACGATTTTTCGTTCGTGCTCGAAGACCGGTTCTCTGCGATCTTTTCACTGCTCGAACGCCACGGCATAAAGATCAACCTTATACAGAGCTCGGCGGTGAACCTGACCCTCAGCGTCGACGACTCACGCCACCTGCCGGAGGTGGTCGCGGAACTTCATGCACGACAGTTTCGCGTCGTGTATAACGATGATATGCAGCTACTTACTATCCGCGGCTATACCTCTGCCCTGTTAGAAAAATATGGCTCGGGTAAGTGCATATACCTCACTCAGAAAACCCGCCGTACGCTCCGCGTAGTCCGTAAAAAATAGCTGCCGGCAGAAAATTCCGAACAACCTCTTACTCCCGGTCGCGGGAGTCTATCCAGATAGTTACAGGGCCGTCGTTGATAAGCGCCACCTGCATGTCGGCGCCGAAAACACCCGTCGCGACAGGCTTTCCGAGGGCTTCATGAAGTGCATGGATAAAGTCGTTATAGAGAGGTATGGCGACCGGTTCCGCCGCCGCACGGATATATGAGGGACGGTTGCCCTTTTTTGTCGACGCGTGGAGGGTGAACTGGCTGACCACCAACATTTCACCGCCGACCTGACGGACGTCTAAATTCATAACCCCCCGGTCGTCGTCGAAAATCCTCAAAGCCGCGGTCTTCCCTGCCAGCCATGCGCAGTCACCCGCGGAATCGGCATCTTCGATCCCCACCAACACCAACAACCCGCGCCCTATCGAGGAATACAATTCGCCCCCGATCGACACCGAAGCCTCCGCGACGCGCTGTATCAGCACCCTCATGCCGTGTGAGCGTTAATTCCTGCGGGCCGCCGAAATGTAATAGAGCAGGGTGATTATCGCGCTTATGGCCGCTACGAGATAAGTGCGCGCCGCCCACGAAAGCGCTGTTTTGGCCTGCGCCGCCTGTGCGTCGTCGAGGCCGCCGCCCGTTCGCAGCCACGCCATTGCGCGCGACGATGCGTTATATTCGACCGGCAGCGTTATGATCGCGAAAAGCGCCGCCACGGCTACCATCAGGATACCTATCCAGTATACCGTATACGAGTTCGACAAGTTGATGATCAGTATCCCGATAATAACCACCCAAATCGCGAATTGGGAGGTGAACGATACGACGGGCACCAGGGCCGAGCGCATGCGTAGCGGTGCGTACTCCGTCGCGTCCTGTATGGCGTGCCCCGTCTCATGTGCCGCAACGGCCGCCGCCGCCACCGAATTACTGCCGTAGACGCTCTCGCTGAGATTGATGGTCTTCGTCTTCGGGTTATAATTGTCCGTCAGGTTGCCGCGCGTGGGCACTACTTTCACGTCGTGGATGCCGTTGTCGCGCAGCATTTTCTCCGCAATATCCCTGCCCGTAAGTCCGCCGGGGTACATCACACGCGAATATTTGCCGAAGACCGCCTGCAAGCGCCCCTGCACGATCATTCCCACCACCGCCAACACGATCAGCAGCCACCACTCGATTGTCAGTCCGAATATCGGATACATAATAATATAGATTTAAACGTTATTTTCTTACCATAATACAAATAGCGCACCATTTTGGCTTAGAGCTTGTTTTGAAATTTCCAAACAAGCTCTTACTCTTCCGCCGGCCTGCGGAAAGTATAATAGGCATTGGCCTGCTGGACGGGCGTGAGCACCACCTCGTCGATGTTCACGTGTTCGGGAAGGCTCGTCACCCACAATATCGCGTCGGCAATGTCGTCGCCCGAAAGCGGCGTGACCCCGTCATAAACCTTATCCGCACGCTCCTGGTCGCCATGGAAGCGCACCAGCGAGAATTCGGTCTCGACCATTCCAGGCCGGATCTCCGTCACCTTGACCCCATGCTTGAGAAAGTCCATGCGCATCCCCTGGCTCAGCGCGTGGACGGCGTGTTTCGTCGCACTGTACACCGCGCCGTTCTCATAACATTGCGTCCCGGCGATCGAACCTATATTGACGATATGCCCGTACCCCCTCTCGATCATCCCGCGCGAAATGTGGCGGGTCACATAGAGCAACCCCTTTATATTGGTGTCGATCATAGCGTCCCAGTCGTTAGGGTCGCCCTCGTCGATATGTTCCAAACCCGCGGCGAGACCCGCATTGTTGACAAGTATATCCACCGTGCCTGTCTCCGTAGGGAGCGATTCGAGTGCCGCCTCACACTGCTTGCTGTCGCGCACGTCGAACACCAGCACCGTGACCTCGACCCCGTGCTCGCTTTCGATCTCCTTTTTCAGGCTTTTGAGGCGCGAAGCCCGGCGCCCCGTTATGATAAGGTTGTCACCCTCCTCGGCGAATGCCCATGCGGCTGCCTCCCCGATTCCCGATGTCGCACCGGTAATAAAAACCATCCTTGCCATATGCGTTCTGTTTTTCGTGTTCTCTACGAACAAAGGTAAAGAAAAAATGTAGAGCTTGTTTGGATTTTTCCGCCGAAGCTGTTTTTTAGTCATTTTCGCCTCATTTTGCGCTGCGCATCAGGCAAAAACATAAGCGGAACCTCGATTGGGGCTCCGCTCACACTTCATCCGATTTTCAATATACCGCTACTTCAGTTTGGCATGGAGTTCCGCGCCGGGCCTGAACTTGCACACCGATTTGGGAGCGATCTTGATAGATGCGCCGGTGCGGGGATTGCGGCCTGTGCGTCCGGGTTTTTTGGCCACCGAGAAAGATCCGAAGCCTACCAAAGAGAGCTTATCACCTTCGGCAAGTGCTTTCCCGGTCACTTTAATGAAAGCGTCGAGTGCTTTTTTAGCGTCTACCTTGGTGATTTTAGCCTCCTCGGCCATTGCGACAATTAGTTGAGTTTTGTTCATAATGATGAGTTTTAGAAATTAATGTTAAGGAATTCATTTTCAAACTTGTTAACATGGCTGATCTTTACAAATATATATAATTAATACGCGATTAAATCAATAGGGGATAAATTTTTTATTGAAATGGCTTAAAACAGGTTATTAACGGGTGAATTTTCGAGTTTAATTTTGGAAAATGCTTTGGGAAACACAGAATTCGTTATACTTTTGCACCCGGAGAGATGGCAGAGTGGTCGATTGCGGCGGTCTTGAAAACCGTTGAGGTGAGAGCCTCCGGGGGTTCGAATCCCTCTCTCTCCGCAGTATAGGCTGATTGTCAATCAGTTATGAAGTCGAAGGACTAAAACAGGGACTAATTTAGGCTGGTTCCTGTTTTTTTATTCCCCGAAATAGTCCCCCTCGACCCCCCAGTGTACGGCGGCATTAAAAAGTAAATCGTATCAACACCCGAAGTCC
>QMCE01000190.1_pt1 | contig 29121 bp, 26 predicted proteins | sample 1821851 | NCBI WGS metagenome assembly QMCE01 (sample SAMN09453174, study PRJNA476694) | Termite gut metagenome, whole genome shotgun sequencing project. | isolation source: worker | host: Odontotermes sp. | place: South Africa:Pretoria | collected 2016-01-28 | reverse complement strand
GCAAGTTATTTGATTCTTTCCTCAAAAAAAGAGACATAAAAAAGCCTAAATATTATGAACGAATTTGAAAAATTTGCACGGCTGGGAATGGGTATCAGCAGCCTGAAGTTGCATAATTACACCACTTTGGCCGCCGCATACATGAATCCCACGATATTGGAGGAACGCCAGATGAACGTCACTCAGATGGACGTCTTCTCGCGCCTGATGATGGACAGAATCATATTTATGGGAGTCCCGATTTACGACGATGCCGCGAATATCGTCCAGGCGCAACTCCTGTTCCTCGAGTCGGCCGATACTCACAAGGATATACAGATATATATCAACTCTCCCGGAGGGTCGGTCAGCGCAGGTCTCGGGATCTACGACACTATGCAATTGGTGAGCCCCGATGTGGCGACTATATGCACGGGCATGGCCGCAAGTATGGCCGCGGTGCTGTTGGCCGCCGGCGAGAAGAAGAAGCGCATGGCATTGCCGCACTCGCGCGTTATGATCCACCAACCGTTGGGAGGTGCCGAGGGGCAGGCATCGGATATAGAGATTACGGCGCGCGAGATCGTGAAGCTCAAAAAAGAGCTTTACCATATCCTTTCGCACCATACCGGAGCACCGGTAGAAAAGATCGAGAAGGATGCCGATCGCGATTACTGGATGAGTGCGAAAGAGGCTGCCGAGTATGGGCTTATCGATGATGTACTAAAGAAGAGAGATGCAAAATAGCATGCGGCAAGATTCTAAATCGACACAGGGCGGCCAGGAGGCCGATATGAGACTGCTGAAACCAACTCAGATTAAGGCTTTTCTCGACGAGTATGTGATCGGGCAGGAGGTGGCCAAGAAAGCACTGTCTGTGGCTGTGTATAACCATTACAAGAGGTTGATGCACGGGGCACTCGGGACTCCGGGAGTCGAGATCGAGAAGTCTAATATCCTAATCGTGGGTCCCACGGGTACAGGCAAGACGCTGTTGGCGAGGACTATCGCCCGATTGCTCGACGTGCCGTTCACCATTGCCGATGCCACGTCGCTGACCCAGGCCGGCTATGTTGGCGAAGATGTGGAGGGTATACTGTCGCGACTGTTGCAGGCCGCCGATTACAGCGTAGAGAGAGCCGAGCGAGGCATAGTGTTCATCGACGAGATCGACAAGATCGGGCGCAAGGGAGACAATCCGTCAATCACGCGCGATGTGTCGGGCGAGGGTGTTCAACAGGCGTTGCTCAAGATATTAGAGGGGTCGGTGGTCAATGTGGCTCCCGAGGGAGGACGCAAGCACCCCGATCAGAAATATTTGAAAGTCGACACGACGAACATCCTGTTCATCTGCGGAGGAGCGTTCGACGGTATCGAAAAGGCCATTGCGCGGCGCCTGAATATGGGAGCAGTAGGCTATGGCATCGCGCGCAAGGAAGAGACTCGCGAGCGACTGATACAGTACATACGGCCTCAGGATATACGGTCATTCGGTTTGATCCCCGAATTGGTGGGGCGTCTGCCGGTGCTCACGTACCTCGAGCCGCTCGACCGTACGGCCCTGCGCGCTATCCTCACAGAGCCTCGCAATGCGATAGTCAAGCAATATAAAGCCCTTATGGCGATGGATGGCGTGGATCTTACGTTCGACGATGAGGCCCTCGATTTCATAGTCGATAAGGCTATCGAGTTCCGCCTCGGGGCTCGCGGTCTGCGATCGATATGCGAGACGATAATGACCGATGCAATGTTCGAAATCCCTGCGAAGAATACCCCCAAACACCGCATAACTCTCGAATACGCCCAAAAGTTTTTCTGAGGAATTTTTCTGTTCTTTCCCGGAAGAATCGTTTGGTCTGATTATATTTGTCTGTTGATTGGCTAATACCTTTATGTCAAACATAGAGACTTCGCTCCGAAAAATTTAAGTTCGGGTATAAGTCGATTGAAATAATCGCCCGTTTCTGACATATATGTGTCTTCGAAGATACGTGTGTTTTTGGCGATAAATATTTAGTATATTAACCAGGCAAAGAGCAAATACTCTGCACTCGCCCAATAACAAATCCTTTTATACGGGGAACATAAACAACGAACTATGAAAACAGCTGATAATATTAGAGTTTTTGCTGCGGCAATGGTCGAGCGTGCCAAGTCGGGGCACCCAGGCGGGGCTATGGGAGGTGCCGATTTTATCGACGTACTGTATAGGGAGTTCCTTAGATATGACCCCCGCGATCCGCATTGGCATGCGCGCGACAGATTTTTCCTCGACCCAGGACACATGTCGCCCATGCTGTACGGAGTGCTCGCTCTGGCTGGTTTCTACTCGAAGGACGATCTTATGAACTTCCGGCAGTGGGGCAGCGTCACGCCCGGGCATCCCGAAAGAGACGTGGCACACGGTGTCGAGAATACGTCGGGTCCGCTGGGGCAGGGCCATGCAATGGCTCTTGGAGCGGCGATCGCCGAGCGATTCCTCGTGGCGCGATTCGGGGAGTGGATGGCGCACAAAACTTATGCCTATATCTCCGACGGAGGCATCCAGGAAGAGGTGTCGCAGGGCGTGGGCAGGATCGCTGGGCACTTGGGATTGGCCAATTTCGTGATGTTCTATGATGCCAATAACGTGCAATTGTCGACCACAGTCGAGGAGGTAGATACCGAGGATGTGGCGAAGAAATACGAGGCATGGGGCTGGCGAGTCGAGAGCATCGATGGCAACGACGCGGAACAAATCCGCAAGGCGCTGCGCCGATCGACAGAAGAAAAGGAGCGCCCGACCCTCATAATAGGGCATACGATTATGGCCAAAGGAGCCGTGGGAGGCGAGGGCAAGGTGAGTACGCACGGGCAGCCGCTGTCGGCCGCCGGGTGTGACTTCGAGGCCACTGTGCGCGATTTGGGAGGCGATCCGGGGGATCCGTTTGCCGTTTTCACAGAGACAAAACAGGCGTATGGCGAAGCTCGCACGAGATTGATCGAAGAAGCCGCAACAAGACGTAAGCAGGAGGGCAATTGGCGCGAGGCGAACCCCGAATTGGCAGCAAAACTGGATCTGTTCCTGAGCGGCAAACTTCCGGAATTAGACTATTCGCAGATCGATATCAAGCCCGACAGCGCTACGCGTGCGGCGAGCTCGGCCGTGCTGTCGTACTATGCCGAGCGGATCGAGAACATGATCGTTGCGTCGGCCGATCTGAGTAATTCCGACAAGACCGATGGCTATCTGAAGAAAACCAAAGCCTTTACAAAGGGCGATTTCAGCGGTAAATTTTTCCAGCCAGGTGTCGCAGAGTTCACTATGGCGTGCGTTATGAACGGCATGGCGCTGCACGGAGGCGTGATCCCGGCCTGTGGAACGTTCTTCGTGTTTTCGGATTATATGAAGCCTGCGGCGAGGCTGTCTGCGCTGCAAAGAGTGGCGGTGAAGTATGTGTGGACGCACGATTCGTTCCGTGTCGGCGAGGATGGTCCCACGCATCAACCGGTGGAGCACGAGATGCAGATCAGGCTTATGGAGCAGTTGCACAACCATAAGGGGGAGCGTTCGATGGTCGTCCTGAGGCCGGCAGATGCGAAGGAAACTGTGCAGGCGTGGAAGTTGGCGATGGAGTGTGAGCGACCCGTGGCAATGGTCTTGTCACGGCAGGATATTAAGGCACTGCCGGGAGACAGGCGCGATGTAGAGAGAGGAGCCTATGTGGTCGTAGACTGCGAGGGCGCGCCCGACGTTGTGATGCTGGCGAGCGGGGCGGAGGTGTCGACGCTGGTCGAGGGAGCCGAACTACTGAGTGGCGACGGCGTGAAGGTACGTGTGGTATCTGTGCCGTCGGAAGGGATTTTCAGAGATCAGAGTACTGAGTATCAGTTGTCTGTGCTACCTTCGGGAGTGCCGCGTTATGGACTTACTTCGGGGCTGCCGGGCACTCTGGCAGGGCTTGTGGGCGATGGAGGAATGGTGCATGGACTCGACCATTTCGGCTACTCGGCGCCATATAAAGTGCTCGACGAGAAGTTCGGGTTCTCGGGTGCAGCGGTGCGTGATGATGTGAAGAATATGTTGGGAAGATAGGGAGTTGTTCTGTGGATTGATCCGAGATAGGTACTTTTTTTCGATGCAGTGCACGCCGGAATAATAAGGGCTGCCATAGTCCAAGAAACTTACTATTTGTTCAAACATTCTGGCTTAATCTAATGTGTGGAAAAAGGGATTTTTACATGCATGGCAATACTGAAAATCCAGGCGATTAGAGTCCTGTTTTTGCTCATAGCGCCGACTCTAAATAAACGCCCGCCTGTCTCATTTATGGCAGAAAAACAGGGTCAAAACAGCCTAAAATAACTTCGATGAAGAATCAGCAGGCAATTTACAATTAACTATACACTAAAGAGTCCGTCTCAAAACTCCGAGACGGACTCTTTTTTGTCGATTTTATTCGCATTCCCCTCATAATCATTTTCAAATACGTAATTCTCAGAGGGGAGGGGGGCAAATTTCGGTTTAAGACAAATTCTTTACATCGCATACGACTCCAAGGCGAGAATACCACTTGCTTTTTAGTACTTAAAACTACTCCCTCCGATAAATTCACGCAGGATCGACGTGGGTGTTATCTCGTCTGGTGCGATGGGGATGAAGTTATCAAGGAATTTGAGCAATCTCCGTGCTTCGGCATGCTCGGGGATAGTGTCGGGAACCTCATGTAGCATAGGCTCGACGAATCGCCGCAGCACCGAGATCTCGTAGAACAGCGATGAGTTGAACATAACATCGGCATTCTCCTGATATGGGAAAATATGCTTGTCTTCACCTGCCCGCACACTCGACCACCGCTTGAGAGTCGCCGCGGCATCGCTTCCACGTGTAGTGTAGTCGCGCGTTATGCGGCGCAGGAGGCGGTTGTCGGTTGTGGCGATACGCGAAATGTCGTCGAGCGAGATCGAGGTGAGCGCCGAGATGTAGATCTTAAATTTCTCGCTGTCGTCGATATGGCTCGTCAACTCGGGGTTCAGTGCGTGGATACCCTCGATTACCAACAGCGACCGTTCCGACAGTTGCAGCGGCGCAGGATGATACTCCCGCTTGCCGGTTATAAAGTCGTAGCGCGGCACATCTACGCTCCCGCCTGCGAACAGGGTGTTCAGATTGGCGTTGAAAGTCTCCAGATCGAGGGCGTAGAGCGACTCGTAGTCGTACTCTCCACTCTCGTCTAACGGGGTTTTGTCGCGCTCAACGAAGTAGTCGTCCAACGATATCAGGACAGGATCGAGCCCCAGGATGCGCAGTTGAATGCCTATACGCTTCGCGAACGTGGTCTTACCACTCGACGAGGGACCCGAGATTAGCAAGAGACGCGATCCGCGTGCCGCCACCTGATCGGCGATATTGCCCAGTTTCTTCTCGTGGAAAGCCTCGGCGATCTTGATCAACTCGCTTGCTCCGCCATGTGCGATCTTCTGGTTCAGCGACCCTATGTTCGAGACCCCGATAATATCGACCCATGCCTGATACTCGTTGAATACGTCGAACATCTTGTCCTGCGACACCATGGCATCGAGTTCCGAGGGCGCTGTGCGCTTAGGTATGGCGAGATAGAACCCGTTGTAGTATTGACACAGATCGAAGAGGTGGAGCACTCCGGTCGATGTGGCGGTAACGCCGAACATGTTGCCCGCAACGTCGGCTAGCCGATAGACCATCACATACAGCGTTGGCCGCGACCGTATCAGCGCCAGCTTGTCGGCATAGCCCATCTGTTCATACACTGCCTCGGCCTCGGTGCGGAGCATGCGCTCTTTGACTATCGGGATGTTCTGGGCTATGAGTTCGGTCATGCGCTGCTTCAGGGCCTCGGTGTCGGGCTCTGCAACGCCGTCGATCTCGCAGTAGAAGCCCTTCGACACGGCGTGTCGCACACGGAACGTTTTGCCCGGATAAATGTCGTGCACCGCCTTGCTCGCCGTGAAAAATAGCGTCCGCTGGTAGACCCTCATGCCCTCGAAGTGGGTGATGTCAATAAACTGCACTGTGCAAGGCTCATAGACTTTGTAGTCGAGTTCGCGGTAGTCGTTGTCGACCAGCGCGGCCAGGAACGGATATGGCGCGGGCAGTCCCACGATCGACAAAACATCGCTCAATGCCGTGCCCTGACTGACATTCAGCTCACACCCGGCGTTCTCACATCTTATCTTCACTGTCATATATAACAAAGATAATTAATTCAATGGAAAATAAAAGGGCATTTCAGTGTGGATTATTATTTGTCGATCTTTAGACCGAGCGAAATCCCAAGTCGCCACACACTGGCACAAATAACAATATAGCGGCAACCCCCTGTTAGCATAGCCGTTTTCGCCACCACAACACCATTGGTAGTCGATTTATCGGCACGTTATGCATCTTTCCGAAAAAGAAAGATCGATTGCAGGGCATTTCATCCCTGTTAGATTAATATTATAATGAGAAATTATGCTTTGGTCTCCAAGTCCTGGAGCGCGCGGTCGGCGGCTATCTTGTCGATAATGGTGCGCACAAGGATGTCGATCTCGCTCCCGGCACGATAATCGGCTGCTGCAACGTAGCTCACACGTCCGTCGCGCACCAGTTGTTCCGACGTGGTACGCTCACCTGCCGATGCCGGATCATACACCGCTATGGAGTGCCCTCCCTGCTCGCGCACCAGCCTCATGCAGGGCACATCTGTCGTCCCGTCGCCGAAATAGATCATGTGGCGGAACTGCACCGGTCGCTTGTCGTGGGGCACGAAACGGTTGACATTCTGGCTGTCATAGACTGACTCCACCCCCTTGTTGATCTTGAAAATAAACTGCGTCTTGTTGGTGTAATTCACAGCCAGGGCCGGCCACACGGCAATCCCGTCGACATCGTAGAGGAACGAGCAGGCATATATGCGCTTGAACTCGTGGGCGATAGGCGTCCCTTCTATCATCTCTTTAAGGCCCGACGAGTTGATGTAGTGGTGCACCTCTATCTCCTGCGACAGGGCATATTCGTTGACACGACCGAACCATTCGCGCACACCCTCATAGAGCCGTATGCGCGCGCCCGATTCGCGGAACGCCTCGCGACGCAACGACAGCCCACCGCCCCGCGCCTGCTGGATCATTTTGTACATATAGACCAGAATGGGGTCGGCATCCTGCTCGCGTGCCATGTCGTTGCTTTGTTGCCAGAACTCGCGGTTGCTTTTCCCGACGGCGGGGATAAAGTCGTACTCCTGCATATTGCCCGGCGAGAGTGTGCCGTCGAAGTCGTAGATCAGGGCGACGGTGGTCATAGCCGGAATATTTTGTCGCTGTCGTCGGTCGCCGTATGTGGACGTGCATCGCGCAGAGGATAACCCACGGCGATGGCGCACAGGATCTCATATCCGGGCAAGGTCGGGATCTGCTCGCGCAGCCACTGTTGTGCAGTCATGCCTGTGGGATCGGCCTCGTCGTGGGGGCGCCCGTCGACGTGGACCCAGCAGCTTCCGAGACCCATACTCTCTACGGCCAGTTGGAGGATCGTGGCCGATATAGCGGCGTTAATCTTCCATAAATCGGTAGTCGACGCATCGCCCATCACGAAGAATACGAGCGGCGCCTCGGCGACGAATGCCGTCCCTGTGGAGCGCATTGAGGCTACGGCGGCCGCTACCTCGGGCTTGTCGGAGTAGGCTATGCGGGTCGAGCGTACGTTTTTCGACGACGGTGCTGTCATTGTCGCCTCTACGATCTTGGCAATCACGGCGTCTTCTACTTTCCGGGAAGTGAACTTCCGGGTACTGCGGCGTTTTAATATAATATCCATCATGGTACAAATATAGTGATAAATGATTAGCGTACTGTGCTCTGAGAATCGATTTGCTTCTCGCGGAATAAGTTGCGATATATCGATGCTTTAAAGAGGGGCAATAGGGAGATATTTCTTCTTTTTTGTTGCCGATCGCATATAGTGACTGAAATAATTCGTATATTTGCGGCTGATTTGTCGCGGGATGTAGCGCAGTCCGGTTAGCGCGCCACGTTCGGGACGTGGAGGTCGAAGGTTCGAATCCTTTCATCCCGACAAAACTACTATACTGTTTACAAGCCGTGGCCACCGTCAGGTGGCCATTTTCTTTATACAGATATGAGGAAGAGAAACTCGTTCATCTTTTTTATATCTGTATAAAGAAAAAGACCGAAGGTCTACGACCTGTAACAGTATAATAGTTTTTAGCCGCCCCCGCGGCAGCGGCGAAGGATGCGCGAGCACTTCACGCGAGCGAATCCTTTCATGCTTTTCATACCCTCTTCATCTCGACAAACCTGCCCCCTCTACTATAAATCCACCGCTTAACACCTCTAACCTCATCGCCCAAAGAGATTATTCAAGCCCTCCCCTCAAGATATATGCAGCACACTCAAACTAACCCTCTAACAATCTACACATTAAACATGCCTCCATGCTCTTTCCAGCACGAATGGACACGAATTATACCTCACTCCCCCTCAAAAGCAGATACTTCGTCGTGTCTGCACCATCCAGAGACAACAAAAAGGCCGCCATAAGCGGCCTGTCATTTTAAGAAGTGGCTGTTTATTTTGTTCTTTGCAGTAGAATGCCGAATCAAACAGAGTCCCTCTGCCTACTTCACTGCAATAGTCTCGATCTCGACCTTTACGCCCATGGGCAGTTTGGCAACCTGATAGCATACACGTGCCGGTTGCCGCTCGGTGTAATAGCTGGCATAGACTTCATTCATGGCCCCGAAATTGTTGATATCGTCGAGCAGTACTGTCGATTTAACCACATCGTCGTACGTATACCCCGCCTCGCGAAGTATGGCGCCTATGTTCTCGAGACTCTGGGCCGTCTGCGCCTCGATGGTGTCGGGCACCTTGCCGTCGGCGGGATTCACGGGCAACTGCCCCGAGATGTAAAGCGTACCTCCGGCTTCGATGGCCTGCGAATAGGGCCCCACGGCCTTGGGTGCATTGTTGCTGTGTATGATCTTTTTCATGATATTAGGGTGATTTTTTTCGACAACAAATTTATAACTTTACGGCATAAAATACTAATCGATGATGAAAAAACTTATCTTCGCCGCGCTGATCATAACAATGACTATTGCAGCATGCGGTAAAAAACAAAAACAGGCGAGCCTCTCGTCGCACCCTTGGCAATTGTCCGAAGTGGTGTTGTCCGATAGCGAGTTCACCGAGACGCCTCCCATGGGCATTACGCTGAACTTCGACGACAGCCTCAAGGTCGCCTCGGGCAGTGGCGGATGTAATCGCTACTCGTCTCCTTACGAAATGGGCGATCAGAATACTATACTGTTCGCCATGCCCGTCACTACGCTGATGGCGTGTCCCGATATGGAGTTCGAGCAGCGCTATCTGGGGTGGTTGGTAGGCGTAGAGAAGTACTCTGTCGATGATAGTGAACTGCGCCTCGAAGGCGGAGGAGTGACGTTAATATATAAAGTAGAATTCTGATGAAAAAGATCGTATTAGTCGCATTATTTGGATTGATAATGGCCTCGTGCTGCAATTGTTACAAAGCATCGGTGCGCTCGCAGACCCCTGTTTCGGGCAATGCGTGGCAATTGGTGCAGATGGACGGACGGACATTCGATGCCCCGGAAGATGCTTTTGTGCTCACATTCGGCAATGATGGGCGGGTGAGCGGACGTGGGTCGTGCAACCGTCTAAGCGGTACGTATGAGAACGACAACTCGAAGGGTACGCTATCGATGGGAGCAATGGTGTCGACGCGCATGATGTGTCCCGATCAGCAGAATGAAGATCGTTTCGTGAAACTTCTCGGCGAAGTCGACGGCTACACTATCGACGGCCAAATGCTGATGCTCTTCACTCGCGGCGAGCGGAAACTAATGTTCGAGCGCGTGGCAGAGAAGTGATACGCAGCGACAGAGGACACACACGATCGCCCTATGGAGTAGACGTTTTACCGACTACTGCTACACCATAAAATGCAAACTATAAGTAGGTGTATTTAGACCGGATAGATCGAGGGCCGAGCATATCGCTCGGCCCTGCTTATTATTGCTATTTCTGAGTTTTATTCAATTTCGGCGTCGACACGCGCCAGGTCGTATACCTGCTTATTATTGTTATTTCTGAGTTTTTTCAATAGATACACATCTGTTTAAGCACTTGACCGGATTGTCCGTAAAGCCGATCTTGCCTTGTGGAGGAGAGTGCTCTTGAAGTAGATACCTCGTCCTGAGTCCGGCTGATGCGAGGCAGGCGGTGCGGGTCTGGAAGCCGGAGTGCGAGCGGCCTGTGGCAGCCCTGAATTTCATCTTTAAGAGACTTGCAGCCCCCGCTACTACCTTACTATCAACTTACTGACCACAAGGGCAAAATGCGAGAATATCATTCGCGGATTGCCGTTCTGCCCGACATGTGCCGTTGCCAGCTCCATCTCGCGCACCAGAGGCTCGATGTTATGGTTGCCGATAAATGGCGAGAATTTCCGGGCAAACTCCAGCTCGTCGCCATGCAGACCGACCACTTGGGGCATCCCCGCGCTGAGCATATAGTTGTCGCGCAACATAGCCACACCATAGCTCAGAAAACGCTTCTGCATCTCTCTGCCCATCGCCGCAACCCCGTCGGCCCACTCCAGAAGCTCCATGTGGCGATCGTTGTACGACAGGCGCATCAATTGCGCGAACAGATCGAAAAATTCGGCTCTGGTCCGCGGATCTTCCAACTCTTCACCCGCCACCTCAACGGTTTGAACGCGCGACCGTATGGTCGGCAATAGCGCCGCCGGATCGCCGCTCACGAGGAGGAACAGCGTCCCGTCCCACGGCTCCTCGAGTATCTTGAGCAGTGCATTGGCAGCCTCGTCGCGCATGCGCTCGGGGAGCCAAATCACGACCACCTTCCACTGCGCCTCGAACGACTTGAAATTCAGCTTGCGCATCAACTCTTCGGCCTCGGCACGTGTGATGATACCCTGTTGGTTCTCGATATTGATAGCCTCGTACCATTGCGGCTCCGAGAACATTCCTCCCGTATCGGCCCACAGTGTACGCCATTGCGGAAGGAACGCGTCGCTCAGTGGCTTTTGCCCTCCGCTTTTCTTGGCTCCCGAATTGACCGGAAAGACAAAATGCAGGTCGGGATGCGCCAACTCGCCATATTTACGACACGACGCACACACTCCGCACGAGTCGCCATCGCGACGATCGATACAATTCACATATTGGGCATAAGCCAACGCAAGCGGAAGCACACCGCTTCCGCTTGCCCCGGCAAATAACTGGGCATGACTCACTCGCCCGGCATCGACTCCTTCGACTAACCGGCGCTTCAATTCGTCGTGCCCTGCGACGTCGCTAAACCGCATCTGCCGTACCTCCCCGACGCGACTCCCACTCCTTTACGAGCTCATTGTGGAACTCTCCCATTGCGGTATAAATATACGGGATGAGGAACAGGAAGCCTATGCCGCAAGTGAGAAGACACAGCAGCGCCCATCCGATGAAACTGAGATACAGCAGGAAGAGGTCCATCTTGTGTCCATCCATCATCTTCATACTCAACTTGCGGGCCTCGTCGCCGTCTATCTCGGGATTCTCGCGCATGAGATAGAAAGTCTGACTGTAAGAGATACCCTTGATAATGCCCGGTACGATGAACAGCAGCGTCCATAAGAACACGAATATTGTAACGACCAGGTATCCAGTCAAATAGCGGCCATACTGACTGAACGGCTCAAACAGGGTCTTGATATTGGCCTTTTTGTTGTGCGACACATCGAGCCACACGAAGTAGGTGCCAATGCTTATCATCGAGAGGAACAACAAGGAGATGGCTAAAGAAACAAATCCCTGAAGAAAGCCCATCGAGTTGCTCGTAAGCATGTGGCGTATGGGGTCGCTGTGTCTCGACATAACGGCGTCTACTACTCCTGCCAGATTTTGGATTACGCTAACCGCCATGCTGATACCGAATACCACCAACGCCACCAACACCGAATCGCCCCATTTGTCGTTCAATGCCTGACGGGCCTTCCCGCGCAGGATTGTGGGTCTAAAGTTCTCTGTCATAGAATTAAATGTATTAGTTTGAAATGTATGATCGCCTCTGTCCTTAGGACGATCCTCTTGATCTCTATGGGCCCAGGATCTGGTTTGCGCGCCCGTGTTCCGTCAAGGGGTCGATCTTGTCCGTTTACTCGCGATAAAAGCATCGTAGAGCAAGATGTTGTCCGGATCATCGAACCGTTATCTTAGTCCTGTTTCGCGCCTGATAGTCAATGTCGCAGACGAGAGTTTAAGCACCATGAGCGCTATTCCGGGCCGCAATAATTACACTTAATGCCATGCTGATACCGAATACCAACAGCGCCACCAAAACCGAATAGCCCCACTTGTCGTTCAATTCCTCCCGAGTTTTTTTCTGTAAAGCCGGAGTCGATCTCCGGCACGCAAAGAACGATAATAGCAGTTAAAACAAGGGGTCGTCTACAATGAATGTAAACGGCCCCATGTTCCGGTATTGGGAGAGATTTAGTATACTCCCTGCTCCAACATCGCCTGAGCGACCTTCATGAAGCCCGCGATATTAGCGCCTTTCACATAGTCGATCGAACCGTTCTTCTGCAAGCCGAACTTAACGCACGCCTCGTGGATGCTCTCCATGATGAAGTGGAGCTTCTCGTCTACCTCGTGCTCTGCCCACGACAGATGCATGCAGTTCTGGGTCATTTCGAGGCCCGATGTAGCCACACCTCCTGCGTTCACAGCCTTACCCGGAGCAAACAGGATGCCAGCCTTTTGGAATGCGTGGATAGCCTCGGGAGTACAACCCATGTTCGATACCTCGGCGCAGCACCACGTGCCGTTCTTCAGCAGCTCGGCAGCGTCGTCGCCGTTCAATTCGTTCTGGAATGCACACGGCAGCGCGATATCGCACTTGATGCTCCATGCTTTCTTCCCTGCCGTGAATGTCGACTCACCGAACTTCTTAGCGAACGGCGCTACGATATTCTGGTTCGACGAGCGCAACTCCAACAGATAGTCGATCATCTCGGGAGTCATCCCCTGGGGGATATGTACAACTCCGTCGGGACCCGAGATGCCAATCACGCGGGCGCCCAGCTCCGTAGCCTTCTTGGCGGCACCCCACGCAACGTTACCGAAGCCCGAAACGACCACAGTCTTGCCCTTGATGTCCTTACCTGCGCGCTTGAGCATGTACTCCACGAAGTAGAGTGCGCCGAAACCGGTAGCCTCGGGGCGCAGGATCGAACCTCCCCACGTCTCGCCCTTGCCGGTAAGCACACCCGTGTGGTATTTACGCGAAAGCTTCTGGAACATGCCGTTCATAAAGCCGATCTCGCGACCACCGACACCCACATCGCCTGCAGGAACGTCGGTATCCACACCGATGTTATGCCACAACTCTAACATAAAGGCCTGGCAGAAGCGCATGATCTCGGCGTTCGACTTGCCCGTGGGATCGAAGTCGGAACCTCCCTTGGCGCCACCCATTGGCAGTGTGGTGAGGGCGTTCTTGAACGTTTGCTCGAAGCCCAGGAACTTGAGCATCGAGGGATTCACCGCCTTGTGGAACCTCAGGCCGCCCTTATATGGCCCGATAGCACTGTTGAACTGCACGCGATATCCAAGATTGGTCTGCGGAACACCCTTGTCGTCGACCCACGTAACGCGGAAAGTGAACATACGGTCGGGTTCGACCATGCGCTCCACGATCTTTGCCGCCTCGAACTCGGGGTGCTGGTTATAGACCTCTTCGATCGACTCCAGAACCTCTTTCACGGCCTGCAGGTACTCGCTCTCGCCGGGGTGCTTGCGCTCCAACTCGGCCATCAGATTGTTTACGTTCATGATATTTTTTTAAGGTTTAAAGTTGTTTTCTGCTCAGATCAAACACCCTGTATGGTGTACGCACTGTGGCATCAAAGTTAGGAATTTTTTTGTGAATTTTTCAAAATATTTGGATAATAAAAAATAAAGTAGTATGTTTGTACTATACATCATGATTAATACATCTGGAATATGAGAGAAAAAAACATCCTCGAAGACCTCCTTTCGGCATGGGAGGAGACCTACAAGAAAGGGCAGCTTACGCTGTGGATATTCTTTGCCCTGCGCGACGGGCCTAAGTACACCGACGAAATACGCCGCTTTGTTAGCGAGACGTCGGCCGACACGATCTCGTGTGAGGAGCAGAGCCTCTATCGTGCACTGCGCAAATTCGAACACGTCGGTGTGTTCGACCACGAACTACGTCCGGGCAACAAAGGCCCCGACCGAAAGTACTATTTCCTGACCAACCTCGGGCTCGAACTCTACCATCGTTTCACCAAACGTAACATCACCCTTTTCTTCACCGAAAAGATCAAAAACCTGCTATAATGAAAAAATACATTACACCTCCGTTACTTAAATTCACTGGTGTAGCGATCCTGCTCACCGCTGTATTCCGCTTTGCTCTCGGCGCATCGATCAAAACCGGACTGGAGAGTCTCGTTATAATTTCTGCATGCGCCTATGCTATCCTGATGTTTTTTGCCGGGGCATATTTCGGGATTAAAGAAAAACGATACCTCCCCCTGCATGATCTGGGATTCAGATGGAATCTTGCTACTTTCATCAGTTACTTCGGGGTCTCATGGCTGTGGGTTGCCTTAGGATTCAGTCAGCCGTTGGAAGATATCGGTATCGAGCATTTGTATATCGTTGCCATTGTTTGGGGAACGGTATTGGTTGTGCATTTGGTGATCTTCCTTCTAAGCCGTCGTCGCAGGGCGATAAAGGGGATAGACAAGAGAGAGTTGTTCGAATAGCGCGTGCTTACACGGGGTAAATTATAGTAATGTTGTACTTTACGACAGAAGTGGTGCTTTCTACGTGACCGATGCCTAAAACGCCGATACTTTTTCGGCCTATAGGATGTTTGCCATGGGTTATGTGCCTGCCAGAGATCGATGTCTAAGGTTTGTGCTACCTTAGCTATGACATCACCTAAATTATTAAGGGCCACCCGCGCGGGTGGCCCTTAAGCATGACAGTTATCCAAAGTTTATCCCAGGAATCCGAGCAATATACCCGCCGACACAGCCGAACCTATAACACCCGCAAGGTTCGGCCCCATGGCGTGCATCAGCAGGTGGTTCGAGCGGTCGTACTTCAGACCTATCTCCTGCGACACCCTCGCCGCGGCAGGCACGGCCGACACACCAGCATTACCTATCAGCGGGTTCAGTTTATTGCCCTCCTTGAGGAACAGGTTCAGGAACTTCACCCACAGCACACCGCCCATCGTTGCCACGAAGAACGAGCATGCTCCGAGTACGAAAATACCGAGCGATTCGGGCTTCAGGAATGTTGTCGCCTGCGTCGAGGCGCCGACCGTCAGACCGATCAGAATAGTCACTATATCTATCAGCGGCCCGCTGGCGGTAGTGGCCAGGCGCTTAGTCACCCCCGATTCCTTCAGGATATTACCCAGAAACAACATACCCAACAACGGAATCGCCGGTGGTACGAGGAACGTGGTCAGCAGCAGTCCGGTTATCGGGAACAGGATCTTTTCGGTCTGCGACACCATACGAGGCGGCTTCATGCGAATCACACGCTCTTTTTTGGTCGTAAACAGACGCATCACGATAGGCTGGATCAGCGGTACCATGGCCATATATGAGTACGCCGATACCGCCACGGCCCCCAGGAAGTGAGGAGCCAGCTTAGACGTCAGCAGGATAGCCGTAGGGCCGTCGGCTCCACCGATAATACCTACGCTTGCCGCCTCCTCGGCCGTGAATCCCAGTGCGAGACCTCCGCAATAAGCTGCGAAAATTCCTATCTGCGCCGCTCCTCCGACAAGCAGCAATTTCGGGTTCGAGATCAGCGCCGAGAAGTCGGTCATAGCTCCAATCCCCAGAAATATCAGTGGCGGATAGACCCCCCTGATAACACCGAAATAGAGATAATTGAGCACCGAACCCTCCTCATAAATACCGATCTCCATACCCAGCGAGTGGGGAATATTACCGATCAGGATACCGAAACCGATAGGTACCAGCAGCATGGGCTCGAACCCCTTTTTGATCGCCAGCCACAGGAAGAAGAATCCCACGGCGATCATTATAAAGTGCTGATAGGTGGCGTTCGCGAACCCTGTGAAGCTCCAGAACTCGGCCAGGTTCCTCAATAAGAAATCACTCATGGCCTAACGAATTGTCAGTAACACATCGCCCTCGAGCACCGAATCGCCACGCCTTGCACGGATCGCGTGGATCACTCCGTCGCGGTCGGCCTCGATGTTGTTCTCCATCTTCATAGCCTCGAGGATGAGCAGCGTTTGCCCGGCTTTCACATTGTCGCCCTCCTGCACCTTCACATCGAGGATCACCCCGGGCAGCGGCGACTTCAGGCCCACGGCCGCTCCGGGCGCCGTGGCAGGTTTAACAACGGGGGCCTCGCTCTGCATCTCGGGTGTTTGCACACCCATGCTGACGACCTTGGTGGGTGCCGTTTTTATACCCTCGACCTCTACTTCGTATGGCGTGCCGTTCACCGTCAGGCTCGCGACCCCGTCTTTAACGCTCAATACGTGCACGTCATACTCCGTGCCGCTGATCTTAAATTTATATTCTTTCATTTCTTATCGGGAATTTGTCTCAGGCCATAGATCTTCGAGCTCCACGGCGAGTAGGCCTTCGCGCCGCGGTTGATGGTGAGTACGGTGTTCTCCACATCGTGCAGATCACGCGAGTATTGGAACAGTGCACAGGCTATCGCGGCAAAAACACCGCTCTCGACCTGGTCGAAAGAGGGCGTAGGCGGAATAGCAGCGACCTCGACCTCCTTGACTGGCTTGGGTGCCGCGATCTTGCGGAACAGGAGGCCTATCCCTTTAAATATCAGATAGAGCAATGCCAAAGCGATCATTACCACACTGATGGCCATAACAGCCATCACAATCCCATGTGGATCGGCCTGCCGGAACAACTCTGCGCGCGACGGACCATCCTGCTCTACGGCTTCGACCACCTCGATGACCTCGACCACTTCCTGAGCCCCGATCGGCAGCGCCACACACGCCAACAGAATCAATAACAGTCTCTTCATTCTCTACAAAGGAATATTGTCGTGCTTCTTGGGCGGATTGACCAGCTTCTTATTCTGCAACGATTGCAGGGCTCTCACTATGCGGAAGCGCGTGTTGCGTGGCTCGATCACATCGTCGATATAGCCATATCTCGCGGCATCGTAGGGGTTGGCGAACATTTTGCGGTACTCCGACTCTTTCTCGGAGATGAACTTGGCCTTTGCCTCGTCTTCCTCTATCTTGGCGATATCGCGCGCATAGAGCACCTCGATGGCTCCCGAGGGGCCCATCACCGCGATCTCGCCCGACGGCCACGAATAGTTGATATCGCCCCGCAGGTGCTTCGAAGACATCACGCAATACGCTCCGCCATAGGCTTTGCGCAGGATTACCGTAACCTTGGGCACCGTAGCTTCGCCGTATGCGTAGAGAAGTTTTGCGCCGTGGATAATGATACCGCCGTACTCCTGACCCGTGCCCGGCAGGAACCCGGGAACGTCGACGAACGTAACGATTGGAATATTGAAAGCGTCGCAGAACCTGACGAACCTTGCCGCTTTGCGCGAAGCGTTAATGTCCAATACTCCCGCGAGCACTTTGGGCTGGTTGGCGATAATGCCCACGCTCTGGCCGTTGAACCGTGCGAAACACGTTACTATATTGGGAGCGAACGACTTCTGCGACTCAAGATACTCGCCTCCGTCGACCACGGCCCTGATAACCTCCAATACGTCGTAGGGTTTGTTGGGATTTTCGGGGATGATCTCGTTCAACGAATCCTCCAGTCGTGCGATGGAGTCGGTGCATACCGTCAGCGGAGCCTCCTCGAGATTGTTCTGGGGCATGTAGCTCAGCAGCTTGCGGATCGCAGCCATACCCTCCTCCTCGTTATCGACCACGAAGTGGGCTACGCCGCTCTTGCTCGAATGCACGCTCGCGCCCCCCAGCTGCTCCTGATCGACCGTCTCGCCGGTCACTGTCTTCACCACCTTGGGACCCGTGACGAACATATAGCTCGTCCCCTTGCTCATCAGGATAAAGTCTGTCAGTGCAGGCGAATATACGGCTCCACCGGCGCAAGGGCCGAATATGGCCGATATCTGGGGCACCACTCCGCTTGCCAGAATATTGCGCTGGAAGATCTCGGTATACCCCGCCAGGGCGTTGATCCCCTCTTGGATACGTGCACCTCCCGAGTCGTTGATTCCAATCACGGGGGCGCCGTTCTTCATCGCCATGTCCATCACCTTGCAGATTTTGTTGGCGAAAGTTTCGCTCAACGATCCTCCGAACACCGTGAAGTCCTGCGAGAAGACATACACCAGCCGACCGTCGATAGTGCCGTACCCCGTCACTACGCCGTCACCATAATAATTCTCTTCTTCGATACCGAAGTTATGACTTCGATGCTTAACAAAGGCGTCGAACTCCTCGAAGCTACCCTCGTCCAACAGCATGCCTATTCTCTCCCGCGCGGTGAATTTACCTTTCGCGTGTTGCGAGTCGATGCGTTTTTGTCCGCCGCCCAGTTTGGCCTGTGCGCGCAGGTCGATCAGTTCTTTGATCTTATCGTGGTGGTTGCTCATTTCTTCTCGCACAATTCGGTGAGTACTCCGCCCGTCGACTTGGGATGCAGGAATGCAATGGTGAGACCCTCGGCTCCCATGCGTGGGGTCTTGTCGATCAGTCGCACGCCCTTGGCCTCGGCCTCGGCCAGTGCACCCTCGATGTCCTCGACGGCATAGGCCACATGGTGGAAGCCCTCGCCGCGCGTTTCGATAAATTTTGCCACCGTGCTCTCGGGCGACGTGGGCTCCAGCAGCTCGATCTTCGTGTCGCCCACCTTGAAGAACGCCGTACGGACCTTCTGGTCGACGACCTCCTCGATGTTGTAACACTTCAGGCCCAGCACATTTTCCCAATAGGGAATAGCATCCTGAAGGTTTGCAACGGCAATCCCCAGGTGTTCGATATGCGTAACTTTCATGGTTTGATTTTTAGATTCCCAAAGGTAAGTATCTTTTATTATCTTTGCAACAAAAGATGAAGATTTCGCATTACGAAAACGAGTTGCGCGATTCGGCGCTCGAGGTTACGCCGGGGGTGGACGATGCTCCGTCGGTGAATCCCCATTTCCGCCGTGTGGCGCGCCGTGTTCTGAGCACCGACGACTTTGTGGCGGGAATTTTGCAGCGCGATATTACAGTGCTCTCGCAGGCGATCACCCTGGTCGAAAGCAACAACCCGCAGCACTATGCCCAGGCGCAACAAATCATCGAGCGATGTCTGCCCCATGCCGGCAGGTCGATGCGCATAGGGATCACGGGGGTGCCGGGCGCTGGCAAGAGCACGTTTATCGAGGCCGTCGGAGGTATGGTCGAGGGTCTTGGGCACAGGTTGGCGGTGTTGGCCATCGATCCGAGTTCCGAGCGTAGCGGAGGGTCGATCCTCGGCGACAAAACGCGCATGGAGAGCATCAGCGGGAACCCCAATATCTTCATACGTCCGTCGCCATCGGCGGGGTCGCTCGGCGGGGTGGCGCGCAAAACGCGCGAGACGATAGTGCTGTGTGAGGCGGCGGGATACGACGTTATATTTATAGAGACCGTCGGTGTGGGGCAGTCCGAAACCGCGGTGCACTCGATGGCCGATATGTTCATGATGCTCCAAATTGCGGGTGCCGGCGACGAGTTGCAGGGTATAAAACGGGGTATCATGGAGATGGCCGATCTGGCCGTGATCACCAAGGCCGACGGCGAGAACGTCGAGCGTGCCGAGCTTGCGCGCAGCTATCTGGTCAATGCACTGATGCTGTTCCCCGAGCCGGAGTCGGGGTGGCGTCCCGAGGTGCTGGCGTGTTCGTCGGTAACGGGGGCGGGGATCGATGCCGTGTGGAGCAATATCGAGCGGTATATGGATTTCGTGAAGGCCAACGGCTATTTCGACCGCAATCGCCGCAGGCAGAACAAGTACTGGATGATGGAGACGATAGACGCCGCGTTGCGCACTAATTTTTTCGCCTCACACATGATCGAAGCCGAGTTGCCGGAGTACGAACGACGAGTGGAAGAGAACGAGATCACCTCGTATGCTGCGGCATATGCATTGTTGGATAAATATTTTAAGACAGTTAAATAGTTCTCGCAATGTTGCATTTAGGCAGGGATGATCGTTTTATATAAAGAGCAAACAACAAACACATAAAGATAAGACTATGAAAAAGATTCTACTTTTGGTTGCCGTTGCGCTTATGGGCGTTGCGTGTGACGACGAAGACCACGGTTGGTATGACGACTCTCTGAAGCAGGACTCACGTGATGTTACGGTAAGGTCGTGGGAGTATGTGATCACCGACAACAGTGAGTTCATGTTCCAATCGGTGGCCACTAACATGATCGACCAATATGTGTGCGATCACGGTTCGGTGCAGGTGTTTATGTATGACGGAGAGGTTCAGGTGCCGCTGCCCATGGTGCGTCACCGTATCGACGACAACACAGGCGAGCGCTACACCGTAACCACCGATTTCGACTTTGAAGCGGGGTGGATCAATTTCTATGTCACCGACAGTGGTTTCCCCGGGCAGTTCGATCCCGGAATAAGGGATTTCAGGGTGGTCGTTACGGCATACTAAGCTGATCGCAACGTCTTGCCAATGCCGAGGCCGCACATAAATGTGCGGCCTCTTTCCTTGTTTTGAGGAGGATCTTATGGTTGATAGTTATGGGATGACGAAAAAACGTTAGATAGTACCGGCAGGCATAAATTTCATATCTCGAGAGCCCAGAATTAGATATAATATCATATTTTAAATAGGCAAAATAATTGGCCTCCGTTGATCTCGGTCGCAGCCGTATGCGTATCGCCCGTGATCGACGTTACATGGACTTTACAACTGTAGGGATTCGTAAGGCCAAGTACTCCGAAGGCAGCCTCACACTCTTTGCTGTAAAGCAGGATATGGTGTAAAAATCCGCCTCACACACCAACCCGGGCACACCTATCTGATTGACTCTGCCTGCCACCTGATGGCATGCGATTGTAAAGTAGTTGATGGCGGTAACGATGCACCCCGAGAGGGGAAAACCGAGTGAGCGGGCAATCTTCGAACTGACACCCGGCATTACCTAAAAATAAAGCCACATTTACGTATAGCCTATATTTTTTAGCCCTCAATTTTCAACTGCGACACCTCCTCATACCCGGTGTCCTCCTTTAGGTTCGGCCCCTTGGCGGCCGCCACTGCGAGGACGTCGCACCGCTCGTTATAGGGATTGTCGGCATGCCCCTTGATCCATTCGAAACGCACGCTATGGCGACGGTATACATCGAGAAAACGCCGCCACAGGTCGGGATTCTTCTTCCCCTTAAACCCCTTCTTCTCCCACTCGAAGACCCATCTTTTTTCGATCGCATCGACCACATATTTCGAGTCGGAAAAGACCGTAACCTCGCACTTCCTCCGCAGCGCCTCCAGAGCAACGATAACGGCCAGCAGTTCCATCCTGTTGTTGGTCGTATGCCGATAACCTCCGCTCATCTCTTTGCGATGCCGCGGCGGGGCGAACATCAGTACGCCATAGCCTCCCGGACCCGGATTCCCCAACGCCGACCCGTCGGTATATATCACCACCCTATCCATAAAGTCACAAAAATAATATATCTTTGCCTTTTTCTATTCTCTCCCCGAGAGAAAGAGCATCGCGGATACGCAGTATCCCGACAATTTTATCAGAGCCTTTCTGAAAGAACAAAGTAAAGACAAAGATATAACATATGTTTGAGAATTTAACAGATAAACTCGAGCGGTCGCTGAAGATACTCAAAGGTCAGGGGCGCATTACAGAGATCAATATTGCCGAATCGCTGAAAGAGATCAGGCGGGCGTTGGTCGATGCCGATGTCGACTATAAGGTAGCCAAGTCGTTCACCGACGACGTGAAAGCCAAGGCGCTCGGCACCGAGGTGTTGAGGTCGGTGAACCCCGGGCAGATGATGACCAAGATCGTGCGCGACGAGTTGGCGGCATTGATGGGCGGCAAGGCGGTCGATATCGACCTGAGCGGATCGCCCGCCGTGGTGCTGATCGCAGGATTGCAGGGATCGGGTAAGACCACCTTCTCAGGCAAGCTCGCAGCGCTGATCAAGAAGAAGGGGCGCGGAGTGCTCCTCGTGGCCGGCGATGTTTACAGACCCGCGGCGATCGAGCAACTAAAGATACTGGGAGAACAGATCGGAGTCGAGGTCTATACCGAGGAAGGGTCGAAAGACCCGGTGCAAATAGCCCGGAATGCGATAAATCACGCCAAGGCGAAGGGACTGAACACGGTGATCGTCGATACGGCGGGCCGTCTGGCGGTGGACGAGGAGATGATGCGCGAGATAGCAGCAATCAAGGCGGCGGTGAAACCCTCCGAGACGCTGTTCGTGGTCGACTCTATGACGGGCCAGGACGCTGTTAATACCGCGCGTGAGTTCAATGAGCGATTGGATTTCGACGGCGTGGTGCTCACCAAACTCGATGGCGACACGCGAGGAGGGGCAGCGATCTCGATCCGCGCGGTGGTCGACAAACCGCTCAAATTTATCAGTACGGGAGAGAAAATGGATGCCTTGCAGGTGTTCCATCCCGAGCGCATGGCCGACCGTATTTTGGGTATGGGCGATGTAGTGTCGCTTGTCGAGCGTGCGCAGGAGCAGTACGACGAGCAGGAGGCGCGCCGACTGAAGAAAAAAATGGCTAAGGAGCAGTTCGACTTCGACGACTTCCTCTCGCAGATCGCCCAGATCAAAAAAATGGGGTCGCTAAAAGATATGATGTCGATGATCCCGGGTGTGGGCAAGGCGATGAAAGACATCGAGATCGGCGACGATGCCTTTAAGCAAACCGAGGCCATTATCCACTCGATGACCCCTGCCGAGCGTGCGAACCCGGCGTTACTCAACGCCGTGCGGCGCCAGCGCATTGCAAAGGGCAGCGGAACGACGATCGCCGACGTGAATCAGCTCCTCAAGCAGTTCGAGCAGATGCGAAAGATGATGAAAACAGTCGCCAGCGGCGGCATGAAAGCGTTGCGTAAACCAGGCAGGAGATAATAGCTGAATTATTTCTACGGTCATTAAAATACGAAGATATCAGAAAAATAAAGCGTCTTTGCATATGCAAGACGCTTTATTTGTTCACTGACGCAAAATCCCCGTTTAAACTAAAAGAAATGTATTAAAACACCCCCGTATAACTCTGGGGCGATAGTCGGCGCAGTTCCTCTTTCACTGTGGACGAGACGTCGAGATCGTCGATGAATTTCCTGATATCGTCGCGCGAAATGGGACGCCCCGTGCGCGTCAATGCTTTCAGTGCCTCGTAGGGCGACGGATAGTTCTCGCGCCGCAGGATGGTCTGTATACCCTCGGCGACCACCGCCCAGTTAGCCTCCAGATCGCGCTCTATGGCCTCGGGGTTAATAATCAGCTTGTCCAGCCCGCGGAGCATGGCCCGGAAAGCGATCACGGTATGCCCCATCGGCACGCCTATGTTGCGCAGTACCGTCGAGTCAGTTAGATCGCGTTGCAGCCTCGATATCGGTAATTTGGCAGACAGATGCCCGAAAATGGCGTTCGCCAATCCTAAGTTACCCTCGGCATTCTCAAAATCTATTGGGTTCACCTTGTGCGGCATGGCCGAACTGCCTATCTCTCCCACCTTGATCTTCTGCTTGAAATACTCCATCGATACATACTGCCACACATCGCGACACATATCGACCAGCACGGTGTTGATACGCGCAAAGGCGTCGAAAATGGCGGCCAGATTGTCGTAATGCTCCACCTGGGTGGTGGTCTGCGAGCGATCCAGGCGCAACGTGTCGTTCACGAAATGGTTGGCGAATGCCACCCAGTCGACCTCGGGATAGGCCACGATATGGGCATTGAAATTACCCGTAGCACCACCGAATTTGGCCGGTGCAGGGATCTGGCGCAACATATCCAACTGCTTGGCGAGCCTTTCGGCGAAGACCTTGAACTCCTTGCCCAGTTTGGTTGGCGAAGCGGGCTGGCCATGCGTACGCGCCAGCATGGGGACATCTTTCCAGTCCTCGGCCATAGCATCGACCTTGGTTAACAACTCGTTGACCAGCGGATAATAGACATTATGAGCCGCATCGCGCAACGAATAGGGCGTGGCGGTATTGTTGATATCTTGCGAGGTCAGCCCGAAGTGGACAAACTCTTTGATTGCTCCTAACCCGAGGGCGTCCATGCGCTCCTTGATGAAGTATTCCACGGCTTTCACGTCGTGGTTCGTGGTTCGCTCTATATCTTTTATATGTGCCGCATCGTCGAGCGAGAACTCCTCATATAGAGCTCTTAATCCCTCGGCATTCACGCCTGCCAACTGGGGGAGCGGGATCTCGGTCAGAGCGATGAAGTACTCAACCTCGACAAGCACGCGGTAGCGCATCAATGCCCACTCCGAAAAATAGGCGTCCAATGCCTCGGTGCTCCCGCGATAACGGCCGTCGATGGGGCTGACGGCGGTCAATGTATCTAATTCCATATTTTTTGATCTCTTATGATAAAACCGTGCGTGCACGCGAATCTCGAGCGTGCACGCACGGTCTGTATGTCAATGATTCTCGGGGTTCCTGCAATTTATGTTAATATGCCTTGTCGAATGCCTGTCTTAGAGTCAGAGATAATACAGTTGCCCCGAGGGGAATATACAGACGAACCAGAAAATTACCTGAACACCTTATCCAATTACCGCCCCAACATGCCCTTTGTCCCGAAGTTACAGGATTAATCTGCCTATACCGCGCAAGCGACAAGAAGAAGATTATTGCCCGAGATAAGATTTGAGCAGTTTGCTTCGGGAGTTGTGGCGCAGGCGTCGGATAGCCTTTTCCTTGATCTGGCGGACTCGTTCACGGGTCAGGCCGAACTGCTCTCCTATCTCCTCGAGAGTCATCTCCTGACACCCTATGCCGAAAAAGTACTTTACTATATCTTTCTCGCGCTCGGTAAGTGTCGACAGGGCTCTCTCGACCTCAGTGCCCAGCGACTCGCTGATCAGCCCACGGTCAGCATTGGGCGAGTCGGAGTTGACCAACACGTCTAACAACGAATTGTCCTCTCCGTCGGCAAAGGGGGCATCGACCGATACATGGCGCCCCGACACACGAAGCGTATCGCTCACCTTCTCCTTAGGCAGATCCAGCGCATTGGCCAACTCCTCGGGCGATGGCGTGCGCTCGTGCTCCTGCTCGAACTTCGCAAAGGCTTTATTGATCTTGTTGAGCGACCCTACCTGATTGAGCGGCAGCCTCACGATACGCGACTGCTCGGCCAGCGCCTGAAGGATCGACTGGCGGATCCACCACACGGCATATGAGATAAACTTGAAACCGCGCGTCTCGTCGAACTTCTCGGCCGCCTTGATCAGCCCTAGATTACCCTCGTTGATAAGATCGGGCAGGCTCAGACCCTGATTCTGGTACTGTTTGGCCACCGACACCACGAACCTCAGGTTCGCCTTGGTAAGTTTTTCCAACGCCGCCTGATCGCCCTTGCGGATGCGTTGGGCGAGCTCTACCTCCTCCTCGACCGTGATGAGGTCCTCTTTGCCGATCTCTTGCAGATATTTGTCCAACGACGCACTTTCGCGGTTGGTTATGGATTTTGTTATTTTTAACTGTCTCATAGACCCATATTACGCAATGCGACCTCCATTTGTTTCACGTATTACTCTGTTTTTTCCGTTAATTTTCGCTCTGTATCGGATATACAAAAACACTCGCCACAAAGAGGGTCTCGCGGCAAGGAATTTACAAATCTCACTATGATTTGTCTGATAAATCAGCGCCCCGCTATCTGTCCTATTGCCCGCCTGTTACAAAATTCATGCAGATACCTATGCTATGTTAGCATAAATACCTTAATATGAATCAATTACGACCAAATATGTGATTGGCAAAAGGACGATATAATGTTAAAACGGCGATGTAAAAAATACTATTGCAATCAATCCGATATCACGATCTCGGACTGCAATCCGAAGCGAATAATAGCTCCTGATTCTATGAGTGTATTCAACATAAAGATATCGCAAAAAATCCAGCAATATAACATATTATAAGAGTCCTTTGTCGAGATAAAACATCATTATTATGAATAAAAGGAGAGCCGTACTTTTTTGCACGGCTCTCCTTGTAGAGAGGCTGTTCTCCATCTCGGGCATCATCTGCAGACCCTGCCATCCATCATAGTGAACGGGCTACTCGCTTAAACCCACTTGACAAGTGCGAAATCCATCCTGTGAGGCAACTTGTCGTTCTTCGGATAGACCCGGATGGCGAGGTCGAACGACCCCGATCGCGGAGGTTCGTTTTCGAGCACATAGTGCACCTGCGAACCCTCTACGGTGCGTATCGAGAGTTGGTGCTTGGCCACTATCTTTACCTCGGTACCGGCATCTATCTGGTTGGCGATCACCAGTTCAACTCCTATGTCCTCGGGTTTCAGACCATCGACGTCGACAATAACCTCGACATGATACCTGCCTCCGACCATGATCGCCTCGCGCCCCATGTCGACCTGCTGTACCGATAGTATCTGCACATTATCCCACGCATTGCTCACACGGCGCTTCCATGCTGCGATCTCGCGCGCCAACGTATAGTCGTGGGCACGCAGGCGGGTGTTGCGCTCATAGAGTTTGTCATAGAACCGCTCCTGGTAGTCGGTGATCATACGGTTGGTGGTGAAATTCGAGGCGATGTCGGCGATACATTTCTTCACCGCCGCCAGCCACTGCTCGGGCATCCCGTCTCCATTGCGCGAGTAGTATTTCGGAGCTATTTCGTCCTCGATGGTGGAGTAGATGATCTCGGCGTCGAGCTCGTTCTGGAAGTTGGCATCTTCATATGTGGCCTCGAGCGGCAGGGCCCATCCGGCACCCTCTTTATAGCCCTCGACCCACCAGCCGTCCAGCACGCTGAGTTGCAACACGCCGTTCATAACCGCCTTCTCGCCACTCGTACCCGACGCCTCGAGAGGACGCGTTGGGGTATTGAGCCACACGTCGACGCCCTGCACCATCTTCCGCGCCAGAGCCATGTCGTAGTTTTGCAGGAAGATGATTTTCCCCGCGAACTGGGGCATGGCGGCGACCTCGACTATGCGCTTGATCAGATCCTGCCCGGGCTTATCGTTGGGATGGGCCTTGCCTGCGAATACGAACTGCACAGGCCGCTCGGGGTGGTTCACGATAGAGCTCAGGCGCTCCAGATTGGTGAAGAGCAGATTGGCCCTTTTGTAGGTTGCAAAACGCCGTGCGAAGCCTATGGTGAGCACATCGGGCCGGAACGATTCCATGATGCGCACCATGTGGGTCGGCGAGGTGAACTTGAACTGCGCGGGGTCGGCAAGACGGCGCCTTATGTGGCGGATAAGTTTGTTCTTCAGATACATACGCTCGGTCCACAACTCGTTGTCGGGCATGTCGAACGCACGCTGCCATGCTGCAATGTCGTACTGCTTCTCGGTGAATCCGTCGGCAAAATAGCGCGAGTACAACTTGCGCAGATTGGGGGCCGTCCAGGTGGGGAAGTGCACTCCGTTGGTTACATAGCCTATGTGCAACTCGTCTTTGAAATACCCGGGCCACATCTTGCCCATGATATCTTTGGTCACCTCGCCATGGAGCCAACTAACACCGTTCACCTCCTGCGACATGTTGGCTGCCAGTACGCTCATCGAGAATTTCTCGTCGGGGTCGTGGGGGTCGGTCTTACCGAGGTTGATGAACTGCTCCCAGGTGATCCCGAGCCTGTCGGGATAGTGCGACATATACTGCCTGATCATCGCCTCGGGGAATGCATCGTGACCTGCCGGAACGGGCGTATGCGTAGTGAACAGCGACGAACTGCGCACCACCTCCAGCGCCTCGCTGAACGACAGTTTGCTGCGGTTTATGTAGTTGCGCACGCGCTCGATGCCTATAAATGCCGCGTGGCCCTCGTTGCAGTGATATACATTTTGGTGTATGTCCATCTCGCGAAGGGCGCGGATACCGCCGATGCCGAGCAGAATCTCCTGCTTGAGACGGTTCTCCCAATCACCACCGTAGAGATAGTGGGTGATCGTACGGTCGTCGTCCTGGTTGAGGTCGTGGTCGGTGTCCAACAAATAGAGGTCGGTACGCCCTACCTCGCATTTCCACACTCGCGCGGTGACATTGCGACCCGGGAAGGCGATGGTCACGCTTGTCCAGTTGCCATGCTTGTCGCGTACGGGCGAGATGGGTAGTTTATAGAAGTTCTGAGGCTCATACCCCGCCTCCTGCGCTCCCTGTGCCGAGAGTTTCTGGGTGAAATATCCATACCTGTAAAGCAAGCCCACGCCCACCATTGGCACGTTCTTGTCGCTCGCCTCCTTCAGGTAGTCGCCCGCGAGGATGCCCAAACCGCCGGAGTATATCTTAAGCGAACTGTGGAGCCCGAACTCCATGCTGAAGTAGCCCACCGAGGGTGCTTTGGCATCGTGTTTCTCGCTCATGTAGGCGGTGAATGTCGAGTATACGGCGTCCATCTTGGCGAGGAACTCGGTGTCGGATTCCAACTCCTTTATACGGTCGAGCGACAACGCATCGAGCAGGGCGATGGGGTTGCGGTTGACATCGGCCCACAGATAGGGATCGGTGTGCTCGAAGAGCTCGTGAGCCCCAGCCGTCCACGACCACCACAGGTTTCGCGACAGCGCCTCCAGCGGCCTCAAGCGCTCGGGCAGCGTTTTCTCGACCATCATGCGCGTCCACGTGGGTGTGGTGATCGACAACTGTTGGCGCACGAAGTTGATCTGCTCGGTGTTGCCGCCTCCGCCCTCGTAGATCTGGCGGTTGGTGCGCGACAGCGAACTTTCGATGGCATGGGCATAAGCCCTGTCGTAACAGAGTATGCGTTTTTCCCACAGTGCGGTTTTGCTCACTGCGAGGGCCGATTTGCGCAACTTGGCGGCGTCGGGCTTACCGAATCG
>QMCE01000738.1_pt1 | contig 29202 bp, 24 predicted proteins | sample 1821851 | NCBI WGS metagenome assembly QMCE01 (sample SAMN09453174, study PRJNA476694) | Termite gut metagenome, whole genome shotgun sequencing project. | isolation source: worker | host: Odontotermes sp. | place: South Africa:Pretoria | collected 2016-01-28 | reverse complement strand
ATTGTATAATGCATATAAAGGTCTTAAAAAGGATCGGTTATTCAATATTAATCGATTAGATCTGCGTGTAATCGTAGAAGGTTATAATAAAAAAAATGATCTTTTATTTAAAATAGGTTTAAATGAATGTGGACTCTATCACGTTGATGGTAAAGCTTATTTTGTAAATGACCACTTAGTAGACGTATTGGAGGAGTTAATTCCTGATTTGGAATTTGCAGAATGCTCTTTTGAAAAATTAATACCAAGTGAAACAAATAAATGAGTAGTTTTTGTTTGTGCTTTTGGTGCGGTAGCGGCGTACTTTTTACACAAATCAACAAGAAACATTAATTGATAATTTGACTATTGACGAAGTTGTTCCATTAGCCCGCTTGGCGAAGAGAAAACTTCAAAAGAAAATTCGTCAAGTAGGTAATACTAATCAATTATTGACGTATTTTTAATGCCGTTAGGCATTTTAGTTCGGTAGAAAACAGATACCACGCCAAACAGCGTGCCGTCAGGTACGCAACAGCGTCTATTGGGGTTGCAAACCTACGGCTTGTTATTTCTCATTACCATTCTTTTCTACCGGGCTTGAATCCCTACCGGGATTTTTATACGACATTAAATTTTTTTTATTACTTATTTAATCCTTGTTTTTATATTTAGTTTTTTTCATTTTCCTGGATACGGAATATTGAAATTATCATTAGTCATATCAATAATAGCTTTTGTTTACATATTAAGTACGTCATCAAAATTATTTTATATTATTGCGACTGTACCTAATATGATTTTGTCTCTAACAGAATGGACTCTTCAAATAATATAAATTAATTTTGATGACATACTTAAGTGATGCTAAAAATAAGTTGGTTGTGATTTAGCGATAAAAGAGCAAAGAATAAAAGGGATACAATAGAAAAAAGTCTTTTGTTTTTTTACTCAATTAATCTCAATGTCAATCAAATTATTATTTATATGTTGCTAAAACAATTTTATTCTTTATTATCTCTTGTTTTTTTTTGCATAACTTATAACTTTGTAACTTGTTTTTTAACCTTTAATTTATATGATATGAAATTTTTAGACGAATTTAAAGCGTTTGCCATGCGCGGAAATGTGATTGATATGGCAGTGGGAGTTATCATCGGAGGTGCGTTTGGTAAAATTGTATCTTCGTTGGTGGCGGATATTATTATGCCGCCGGTTGGTTATTTGGTAGGCGGAGTTAAATTTACCGACCTGAGTGTAGAACTGAAAGCAGCTGTTCCTGCAACTGCCGACTCTGTGGCGAAAGATGCCGTTACGTTGAATTACGGAAATTTCCTGCAAGCGACGTTTGACTTTTTAATTATCGCTTTTTCTATTTTCCTGTTTATCAAGTTAATCAACAATTTTGCGAAGAAAAAAGAAGAACCGGAAGTTCCTGCACCACCGCCGGAACCAACAAAAGAGGAAGTGTTGCTTTCTGAAATCAGGGATTTATTGAAAGAGAAGAAATAAACGAATATTCTGTGAGGCTGTCTAAAAAGTCTTTTGAGCGCAGATGACACGGATAACGCAGATTTTAATTTTGTAGAAAGCAAGATGATTGCAGATTATGAAAAAGAATATTATCTGTGCAAATCCGCGTTATCCGCGTTCTTTTTAGACACTCCCAACAAAAACATCAGCATTATGGATTGGCAACGTCTTCTTTCCACCAAACGTTTTGGCTTGGAAACCTACCATGACGAAAGGAAACATGACCGGTCGGAGTTTCAACGTGATTACGACCGCCTGATTTTTTCGGCATCCTTTCGCCGGCTGCAAAACAAAACGCAAGTTTTTCCGCTACCCGGAAGTGTTTTTGTGCATAACCGGCTGACGCATAGCTTGGAAGTTTCCTGTGTAGGACGTTCATTGGGAAATAATATCTCTCAAAAGCTGAAAGCCAAATATCACAATACCGGCACCGGTTTCTTGTCTGAAATAGGAGCGATTGTCTCTGCAGCCTGTTTGGCACACGATATGGGAAATCCTCCTTTCGGACATTCGGGCGAGACGGCTATAGCCTCTTTTTTCTCAGAGGGAGACGGTCTGCATTTGAAGGAAAAGTGGGAAATCCCGGATAATGAATGGAATGATATTATTCATTTTGAGGGAAATGCCAATGCCTTCCGCTTGCTTACACATCAATTTCAAGGACGTAGAAAAGGCGGTTTTGTATTGACTTATTCAACGCTTGCCTCAATTGTAAAATATCCTTACGAATCGGGCTACATTACAGAAAAAAAGAAGAAATTTGGATTTTTCCAAAGCGAAAAAGAAGATTTTATGAAGATTGCGGATGAAATGGGATTGATTCGCTTAGATGAATACCGGTATGCTCGTCACCCGCTTGTTTACTTAGTCGAGGCTGCCGATGATATTTGCTACGAGATCATGGACATTGAAGATGCGCATAAACTCAAGCTCATCAGTACGGAAGAGACTATTAAGCTGCTGCTTAATTTTTTTCCGCAGAAAGAAAGGTCAAAAAAAAATGAACGGATGTTGCAAGTTACGGACATTAACGAGCAAATCGCCTATCTTCGTTCATCGGTTATTGGTGTTTTGGTGGATGAATGTTCCAACGTATTTACGGAAAACGAAGATAAGATTCTTGCCGGAAAATTTGAAGGATCGCTTATCGGCAAAATGTCTAAAGAGATTTATGAGGCTTACGAGCAGTGTTCCAATCTCTCTTTCAAGAAAATATACAAGTCGAAGGATGTAGTTGATATTGAAATCGCCGGCTATCACATCATTTATACGCTTATCGACAAACTGGTTCAAGCTGTTTTTAACTCGGGGAAAGCCTACTCCAGGCAACTTTTAGCCCGCGTTCCCGAACAGTTCGAAACAGAAGGGAAAACGCCTTACGGAAAAATCCAATCGGTCTTGGATTATGTTTCGGGAATGACCGATATTTATGCACTGGATTTGTACCGGAAGATTACCGGGATGAGTTTACCAAGTCTTTAAAAAACAGGTGAACTGCGAAACTAAATATTATACGTTTATCAGCAATATTATCCCAAATGTTAAAGTCAACGAATTTTATAAACACAAAGACAAAAGTCATAAAAACTTATAATAATTATTTCCCACAAAGACACAAAGAACACAAAGTTTTTTTTATGACCTTTGTGCTCTTTGTGTCTTTGTGGGAAATAATTATTGTTAGGGGGAATATTATGTGCCGCTTTTTTGTTTAACTTGTTACATCGTTAATGTTTTACTTCTTCCTTAACGAGAACAAAAATTCCAATCCTCCTCCGGCGTGGCATTTAGCGGTAATTTTTCCGTGATGCGCCTGTACGGCGTTTTTCACAATGGCAAGACCAAGGCCGGTACCTCCGATTTTACGTGAGCGGCCTTCGTCTACACGGTAAAAACGTTCAAACAGCCGGTTCAGATGCGACTCGGACACGCCTGTTCCTGTGTCGTAAAACGAGAAGTAGTAAAACTCCTCATCTTCGCGATAACAGCTGATGTGTACGGAAATATTTTCTCCCGTAGGTAATCGTATTGTCTATCAAATTTCTAAATATCGAATACAGCAGCGACTGGTTGCCTACGATCTTTATGTTTTTATCTACTTGTAATTGTAATGAAATATTTTTCTCTTCCAGTTGTAGTGATATGTCGTCCAATACGTTATGAATAATTACACCAACATTTAGCCGTTCTTTTGGAAAAAGCCGGCTCGAATCGTCCATTTTATTCAGCAACGAAATATCTTGCAGCAGTAATGTCAGCCGTTGTGCCTGTGTATATGAGCGTTCGATAAAGAAGCGGCGTTTTTCGTCTGTTATGTCGGGATTGTCAATCAGCGTTTCCATGTATCCCTGGATGCTGCTGACAGGCGTTTTCAGCTCGTGCGAAATGTTTTGCGTCAGTTGCCGTTTCAGCTCTTTCTCGCGTTCTTTCTGCGTAACGTCAACAATCGAAATCTCAAAACTTTTATCGTGAAAAATAACGCACTGTACGGTAAACGTTTTTCCGTTTTTCTGCAATAACCATTTTTCGGGTTCCGAAAATTTGTCGATTTTTCTTTCCAAATTTGTCGAAATATAATGTACTACCGGTTGAAATTCCGGAATATCAAAAACCTTATCGGATATAATGTTTATATAGCGGATAAAGTGACTGTTTGCCAGGATTTCTTTCTTTTCGGGCGAAAAAATGGCAAGGCCTTCCTGTGAGGTTTGCAAGTGCAGGATTAGCTTCTCCTTCTCTTTCGCCAAGGCTTCATTTGCTTGTCGTAATTTTTTGTAAGTCAATACAGTATACCGGCTTATTTCGCCTAATTCATCATCGGGAAACTGGATGTTAGTATCTATCGGATCGTTATTTTCCACTTTTAAGGCAAAATCTCTTAATTGTGCTACCATCTTTCCTATCGAATTGGAAATAAGCAGCATAATAATACCAACAGCAGCAAATAGCAACAACATGAAATAAAAAAACGTGATGTCGGTTTTTAACATACTAATCACGCTCATGTTGTAGGGCAATGCCGACCGGATGAAACATGTTTTATACTTCTCGGCAAAGTAGTAATACATCTTGTTAGTAGAATCTGATAAGCGAATATCATAACCTGAACCAAACCTGATAGCATCTTGTATTTCCGGGCGTTTGATATGCGAATCCAATGAGGAAACATCCTGCACATTGTTATCATAAATAACCTTCCCCGAAAGGTCTATGACCGTGAGGCGAATGTCCTTCTGAGGAAAGAGATTGACAAGTTCATCCAAGTGCTCAATGTTTGCGTCATTATTTTTTATGTAATTATAAATCAACTCATTCTTGTTTTTTAAAAGCACATTCAATGTTTGTATCCGGAACGATTTTTCCCGGTTGTATTGAAAAATTAATACAATCAGGCTAAACACAAAAAAGAGGGAAAAGAAATAGAAGAAAAGCCGTTTGTTAAAGGATAAGGAACGGCTTTTTCGAGGAGATTTCGTTGTTTTTATAAGAGATCTCATTATGATAATCATTTTATTTTTTTGTCTTTGCGCCTTTATGTTTAAGTTTATACGCTTGCGCTTTCTTTATAGTTAACGCACAAAGTACACAAAGGCGCGAAGACGCAAAGGTTAAATTACGTTTCAAAACAATACCCATACCCCAGCCGCGTTACAATGTGCTTGCTATAAGGCTCGATTTTTTTGCGCAGGCGGGTAATGTTTACATCTACGGTGCGGTCTAAAACATACACCTCGTCTTTCCATACCCGTTTGAGAATGTCTTCGCGAGAAAAAACCTGTCCGGAATGGCTCAGTAACAATACGAGAATTTCAAATTCCTTTTTGGTCAGGTCAATTTCTTTGCTTTCTACTTTTGTTTTTTTCTGTTGCAGGTTCACTTCCAGCGATTCAAAAACAAGGTTTTCCTCCTCCTCCTTCTCTTTTTGCGATGAGCGTCTGAGAACCGCTTTTACACGCGCCAAGACTTGTTTGATGGAAAAAGGTTTTGAAATATAATCATCTGCACCCAAGGTAAACCCGGTAAGCGTGTCGTTTTCGGTTGTTTTAGCGGTTAGGAATATGATTGGAGTATCCTTTGTTTTTGAGTTTTTCCGCAAAAGGCTTGCCATTTTAAATCCGGACATTTCGCCCATCATCACATCTAATAGCAACAAGTCATATTCCGTCAGCTCTTTTTTCATCGCTTCTTCTGCTGAATATGCAACGTCCACTTCATACCCTTCGTTTTCGAGGTTGAATTGCAGGATTTCGCAAATATCAGGTTCATCATCTACGACTAAAATACGGTATTCTTTATTTTCCATAACATGTATTTTATTTATGTTACAAATGTACTTTTTCTGCGCTACAAGGAGATGTAATAGAGGTTACGTTTTTGTTACAAAACCTTTATTTTATAAAATACTTCTTTCATTTTTTATGGTAATCTCATTTGTGCCTTTAATCATTATTTTGTAGTCATCTCTAAATTTTTTCCATTCCGAAGCCTTTATTAAATGGTTATGAAAATTTGTTCTTGCTTTTCTCGGAAATGAAACCACCGCATAAACTATTTTATCCTTGTCTATAATTTTCTTATCCCTAAATAATTGAACATTAGCGATAATTTTTTCTTTAGCCTCTCCATGATAATTTGCTGCATTTTTAGGTTTACAATCTTTAATTTCAACAAATAATAACCAAGAATTAATTTGCAGATAAAACGGTTGGATATGTGATACACTCACACTGTAGAGATTCTCCGCCATTTTTATCAATAAAACAATGCGAGGTAAATATAGAAGTTGAAATATCTATTTCTGCCGGATTTTGTATGATTAATGTATCAATATCAACAGGCTTTACATTATGAACTTCAACAGAACGGACAGAGTTTGTTCTTTCCGTATAATCTGCCACATATAAACGTTTATCGGAAAACGAAACAAACTTAAATTTTTTGACATCAAAAACAGATTCTATTTTATTCTTCATCATTGTAATAGTTAAGCATTTGAAAATACTCATCTGTTATCTCTGTCATCTTTTTATCAAAGTAATTTTCCGATAAAATGCCATCTTTGTCTTGAATACCTCTGATTTCTCCATCTTTTATTTCCCACATAGAAACTAATTGAGGATTAATCCAGGAATTTTTTGATAAATATTCGTTGCTTAAAAACTCGTCCTTTATTTTCTTATTTTTAATTTGTTTGCTTACCAAACTTCCTAACATACAATTATTCAACGCATAAAGAATATAAGGGCTATGTGTGGTAATGGTCAAAGAATGCTCTCTTTCGGACTGCAACTTTTCTAACAAATAATAAATCAAATCACGCTGTGTTTCGGGAAAAAGATTTTGTTCGGGTTCTTCTATAATAAATTGAGTTTTACAGTATTTCTCCCTTCGTTGTATGAAAGCGTTTTCCCCATCATTAAGTTGTTCTACTATTCCTTTTCTTGGTTCTGTCATTTTTACGAGAAGACGACTTAATTCCTCTTTTTCCTTAACAGATAATGAATGTACTTCTTGATAAAAAATAGTAGATAAATATTCAACTATTATTATCAACGGCGTTATGGATTGCAAACCGCTCGAACCGGAATTTAGCGGAATTTCTTTTTTTACATTATTCAAAATCAACATATCCGAATCTGCGCCTTGTTGATAGTAATAATTTATCCCAAAATTCAAAACAGGCAGAGAATATTGCTTTGAGAAATATTTTTTTGCCGTAAACCAATCATATATTAAATTCATAATATTGTCGTTGGTCTCGTTATATTTCCGCAAGTTCGGAATAACCGAAACACAATTTCTTTCAGCAGGAATATATACGTTTTTTGTTTTTTTGTAATTGAAAATTTCTCCTTTTTTAATACTGATTTTTTCTTCTAATTTTTTTCCCGCATAACAGATATTTATAAAATCACTGTTATACTCAAAATAAGAATTTTTATCAAAATAATTCTCGTTTAAATGGTGAAATCCCAAAAGTTGCTTACGAACATCTTCTTTATATTCGCCATCTAACATTCGCCGTTTCTCCACCCACTGACAATAACTGATTATCTTGGCAATTGTACTCTTACCGCTACTTTGCGGCCCCATGAAAACATTGATTTTATTGAGTTCAAAATGCGCTTCTTTTACAGGGCCTACGTTTTTGATTGTTATTGTTGCCATATTATTTTGTCTATTTTCCGGTCAATATTATTGAGTTAAAAAACAACCCTAAATCCAATCGTTCAAATTAACATAAATCATAAGCGTAATTAAAAACAACATACCTGCCATTTGCGCTATTTCCATGACACGCTGGCTTGGCTTGCGGCGCGTGATTACTTCGTAGAGGAGGAACATTACGTGTCCGCCGTCGAGCGCCGGGATAGGAAGGATATTCATAAATGCTAAAACAATGGAAAAAAATGCTGTCGATGTCCAAAAAATCTGTGCATCAAAAGGATATGAGAAAAATTGCAGCATGGCTTTGAAACCGCCCATACTTTCAAAACCCTCTCTTGTGAAAACATACTTCATATCGCTCACATTGCCGGTCAGTTTTTTTATTCCTTTTTTTATTCCGGCAGGGATGGATTCGATAAAACCGTATGTTATTTTTTGTACAGGGTATAAATTGTAAGGAGTTTTCATATAAACCCCCACTTTACCCTGATTGTCGGGAACAATTGTGATTTTTTCTTCTCGCCCTTGACGGACAAGTGTTAAAAGAACAGGCTTTCCCTTATGAGAGGCAAAAGCAGCTATACAATCCGATTGTAACGCAACCGAGTCATTGACAGCCACAATGCTGTCGCCCGGTATTAATCCGGCATGTTCAGCCGGCGAATTTGACAAAACCGAATCAACCACAAACGGAAAGCGTTCTCCGGCAAATCCTTTTTTTGCCTGAAGCAACTGGGTTACTAAATCGCCGGGAATAGATACGGAAACAGTATCCCCGCCTCTCAACACTTTTACCTCTTTCGACTCAACAATTTGACGGAAAGCATCTTCTCCCCATTGTTTCAACCAAACAGCGTCTGCCGAAAGCAAATTCGCTAAATTCCATTCCGTGAGGGATGTCTTGTAGCCGGACATATTCTTCGCCCCAATGGAAAAGGACTCCGGCGTAAATGATGATTGCCAAAAGAAAATTGAATACCACGCCGGCAACCATAATTATCAACCGTTTCCATGCGGCTTGTGAACGAAACTCCCACGGTTGCGCAGGTCGTCAATCATTCCCGCAATCTTGACGTATCCGCCGACCGGCAACCATCCAAGACCGTATTCCGTATCGCTGTTTTTCGGCTTATATTTAAAAAGCGAAAACCATGGATTGAAAAACAGGTAGAATTTTTCTACTTTGACTTTGAATATTTTGGCAAATATAAAATGCCCAAATTCGTGCACGAGCACTAAGATGGAGAGACTTGCGATTAATTGTAATACGACACTGATTATATTCATAAAATAAAAAAATTATCATTTATACAAACTTTGCTTAGCGTTATGAATTTTTACATAAGGACAATGCTATTTCCCTTGCTTCTTTATCGGTCATCATATACTCCTCATACGCCGGTTTAGCAATATAAGAGACGGTTTGCATTGTTTTTTCGATGATGTCCGACATTTGCAGAAATCCGATTTTTTCCTGTAAAAAAGCAGTAACTACTATTTCATTGGCAGCGTTTAGGATACACGGCATATTTCCGCCTTTTATCATTGCATCGTAAGCAAAAGCCAAATTACGAAAAACTTCCGTGTCCGGTTTTTCAAAAGAAAACGATTGACACTTGAAAAAATCCAACCGGGGATAGCTGTTTTGTATCCGTTCGGGATAGGCAAATGCATACTGAATCGGAAGTTTCATATCAGGTAAGCCGATCTGTGCTTTTATCGAACCATCTTCAAACTGTACCATAGAGTGAATCAGCGATTGCGGGTGAATAACTACCTCAATTTGTTCCGGACAAGCGCCAAAAAGCCACTTTGCCTCAATTACCTCAAATCCTTTGTTCATTAACGAGGCAGAATCAATAGTTATCTTTGCTCCCATTTCCCAATTCGGGTGTTTCAGCGCATGGGCAGGCGTTACTTTTTCTAAAAATTTACGGTCTTTTCCTCTGAAAGGCCCTCCGGAAGCTGTTAAAATGATTTTTTCTACCGGACTAATTTCTCCTGCTAAACATTGGAAAACCGCCGAGTGTTCGGAATCAACGGGTAAGATCGCACATTTATGTTTCTCTGACAATTCGCAAATTAAATCACCGGCAACGACAAGTGTTTCCTTATTTGCCAGCGCGATGGTCTTGCCCGCCTTCAATGCGTGAATTGTGGGCAACAATCCGGCATAACCCACCATGGCCGTGAGTACAATATCAACCGGCTGCATTTCAGCCACTTCTGCAATCGAGTTTATTCCTGCAAAAACTTTGACCGGTAAATCTTTCAGCGATTCTTTTACATACTCATATTTCGTCTCGTTGGCAATCACCACCACTTCCGGTTGGAATTTTCGAGCCTGGGCAATAAGCAGATCGGCATTATGGTTGGCAGTCAGTGCATAAACTTCAAAGCGGCCGGGTTGCTCTGCAATAACCTCCAAGGCTTGCGTGCCAATTGAACCGGTTGAACCTAATATAGTAATCTGTTTTCGTAAAATTTCGGATTTATCTTTTGAAACCATATCTTTTTAGAACATAATATAACTTTCGGGATTCAGAGGCTGTCCTTTTCTCCACAATTCGAAAATCAGCCGGGACCCGGCTTCGCCGTTGAACGTTGCCAAGATTTCTCCTGCGCGTATGTCATCGCCCACTTTTTTCAAGAAAGGCTGTTTTACTTTATACACGGAAATCAGGTCGTTGACGTGCTGAATGTGCATCACAAAGCTGTCGTCGTTGGCACTGAACCCGGAAAAAAGCACTACGCCATCCAGCGTGGCATACACGCTTGATTTGGGTTCCATATTCATCGAAATACCAAAACGTTTGCTTTTTTCGTCAAACCTGTCGCTGATAATACCTCTTGCCGGGCGGTGCATCAGGTAGTTCATATCCGTATGCTTGTCATCGTTGCCGGTTGTAATGCTATACTTTTCGGCTTCTTCAAATTCGGCACAAAAAGCTCCCTCTTTTGGGCTTTTTTCCAAATCAATCTTAGTATTTTCCTGTATCAATAACGAATTGACCGTTGCTGAGGAATCGACAAACACGCTTCCTGTCATCACGCTCCGCAACATTGTGACATACTGCGCCTGTTCCTTTATTGCCGCTTCGAGCGAATCTACCCGGACGGCATCCAACATTACCTGTTTCCGGAGATTGACATTTTCGGTATAACCCGGTAGAAAGCTGCGTAAAGGGGTTTTGATAATCAGAAAGGCAATCAGGAAAAAGTAAAGTACCGCAATGAAAAAAGAGGCCAAAAACACACTCAATTTAGAAAGCCTGAAACGCCAAACTTCCTCCAACGTATTTTCATTCAGTATTGATAATTTATACTTGAACCGTATTTTCTGATAAAAAGAATTTTCTATCTTACTCATTTTATATGTTTTGATGATACAAATGTAAACATATTAATACAGAAATCCGAACATCCACAAAGGTATTTTACTGGTAAATCTGTATTCGATATTACCGGCTATCAAAACGACATTGACCTGCGCCTTGTCAGGGGCTGTCTGAAAGGAACAACTTACAAACAGCTTAAGAGTATTGCCAGGCAATGTTTGTTTTGTATATTCCTTCTCAGGTTGCACTTTGCTTACCTGAGGTTATGAAAATATGGATTTTCAAGCAAGCCTCCGGATTATCCAAAACTCAGGTAAAGGAGGAAAAAATATATTTTTACATCACCATCAAAAGAGCTTACTGCCTTATTTTAAAATTGGCCACCAACTCCACATCTCCGGTTACGGTAAAGCTATACGGATTGTCGGTAGAAACTTTCTTTTTGCCGTTTGTCCAATATTCAAATTCTTTGTTGTCGCCGGCATCTGCCGTTATGGTAGCGGTAGCATTTCCTTTTTTGTATGTTTTGATTATTTCTTTGCCGGACTTATCAACTGCCCGAACCAAATAAACGGGATAGCCGCAATCGACAATGTTCAGTTTAGTCCATCCGTTTTTATAGCGGGAAATGGCATTTGTGGGTACTTTCAGCGTACAAGCGTCTGCAATTACATCTTGGAAAGCGGCAGAAGACAAATTCGGAGGATTAGGACTGAGGCAGAGAATTGAAGTTAGTCCGCTGCAACCGTCAAAAGCGGTGCTTGAAATGCTCTTTACACTTGCCGGAATGGTAATTGAAGTAAGGGTACTGCAATCGTCAAAAGCATCGCTTCCAATTGTCGTTACACCTTCCGGAATAACAAAGCTACTCCCTGTTTTTCCGGCAGGGTAACAAATCAATGTGCTTTTATCTTTATTGAATAACACCCCATCGTGTGAAGAAAAATTTTTATTTTCGCTTTCCATGTTGATTGACGCAAGCTTGTTTGAGTTACGCCTGCGGGAATAGCAATTGAAGTAAGACTTATGCAACCATAAAAAAGTTCATTTTCAATATTTGTAATATTAGGAGGAATGGAAATGAAAGTGAGGTTGCTGCAACCGTAAAAAGCATGCTGTTCTATTTTTGTCACACTCTCCGGGATAGTAATGGAAGCCAGGTTGCTGCAATTCTCAAAGGCATCATATTCGATCGCTGTTAAACCTTCGGGAAGGACGATTGAGGCAAGAGCGGAACATCCGTTAAAAGTTCCATGCTCAATCCTTTTAACTTCCGGCGGAATAACAACCGAATTTAGGTTGCTGCAACCGTAGAAAGCATTATTCCCGATGCTTGTTACACTCGCGGGAATGGTAACAGAAGTTAGATTAATACAATGTTCAAATGCCTTGTTTACAATAAATTTTACGCTATTTGGAATGACAATGGAAGACAAACAGCAACCATAAAAAGCGGTGTTAAAATTGGTAACGCCTTCGGGAATAACATACATCCCTGTCTTTTTCTGGGGAAAGCGAATCAGCGTGGTTTTATCCTTGTTGAATAACACGCCGTTTTCGGAAGAAAAATTTTCATTCCCATTTTCTACCTCAATCGAAACAAGCGATGCACAGCTGTCCAGCGCATTTCCTCTCATATAGCTTACGCTTGCAGGAATAAAAAAAGAAGCAAGGTCGCTGCAACCGTAAAAAGCCCGGTTGCCGATTTCTTTTACGCTGTTTGGAATAGAAACGGATGTAAGTTCGTTGCAGTTGCGGAAAGCGTGATCGCCGATACGTATCACAGGATAGGTTGCGCCTCCGTAATCAACTGTACCCGGAATGACAATATTGCCGGTGTAGCGAAAACCGGAATGACTGTATGTTACTTCTGCCCCCTCATCCGAAAAATTATAGAAAATACCCTCTACGCTCTTATCTGAATGTCTATGTTGTGCGTATATACTTGTTGATAAACATAGCATTATAAAAATAAAAACCTTTCTCATACAATTATTATCTCATTCCTGTTAAATCAGTATTGTTATCCTTTCCGGATTTAGTAAGTTCCGGCGAATAATACATATAGACTTATCTAAACAACGATTGGTTTAAAAACTATTTTACATCTTTTTATTTCTACTCAAACTTGATTGATTTTGCCGGACTTATTTTCGTAATTATATAAGACGGTCCGGTGAGCATCAGAATAGAAACAATTAGTGTTCCGGCATTGATGAGCAAAATACCCGGTATTGTGTGGTGTATTGGAACGGTATCTACATAGTAGACATTCGGGTCGAGATGAATGATGCCGAAGCGGTCTTGCACAAAGCAGATGAGCAGACCAATGAGATTTCCGGTTATCATCCCTTTCCCAACTAAAAAATAGGAATGATACAGGAATATTTTGCGTATGCTCCAATTACCGGCCCCCAGGGCTTTCAGTATCCCAATCATGTTTGTTCTTTCCAGAATCAGAATTAAAAGCCCGGAAATCATTGTGAATCCGGCAACCAATGTCATTAGTAAAAGAATGATAACAACATTGATGTCCAACAAGTCTAACCAACCGAATATTTGCGGGTTTATCTGCTTGATGGTACGCAGCACGTAAGATGAGCCATATTCATCGAAACGGTTACCGGCAATATCAAATACCTGCATGTATGCCTTATCCAAGTCGTCATAGTTGTTTATCAATATCTCAATTCCACTGACTTGATTTTCGTCCCAATTATTCAATCGCCGGATGTGCTTAATGTCGCCGATCACGAAAAGCTTGTCGTATTCATTAAATCCGGTTGAGTAAATTCCCTGTACGGTGAAGGGGCGTACCCTGACTTTTCCGTCGATAATAAAATAGGTAAGAAAATCATTCCCGACACGCAGTTTAAGCAAGTCGGATAATTTTTGCGAGATGATCACGCTCTTTTCCGGGACGGAATCGGTTGTTTGAAAAATAGTCCCCTCAACCAGATTTGATTGAAAAAATTCCCAATCAAAGTCGTTATCAATGCCTTTCAGCACAATTCCCTGAAAATTTTCTTCCGTTTTGATGATGCCGGGTTGAGTGGCAAATTGCTGAACGTGTGTTACTTCTGGAATAGCAGCGATTTTTTCTATTAGCAGCGAGTCGGCAATCAAAGGCTCCGTTTCGTAGGTTTGATTGTTAAACGAAGCACTTATTTGAATATGTGAACCAAATCCGATGAGCTTATTCCTAACTTCCTGTTTGAATCCGATGACAATCGCAACTGCCAGTATCATTACGGCAAGTCCCGTCGCAATACCACCTATTGCAATACGCACAGCAGGACGGGAGACCATTTTATCTCCTTTTTTGCTGAAATGGATGCGTTTGGCAATGAATAACTCGAAATTCACTCTTTAAAAAGTTGAAAGTTGAAAGTTGAAAGTTGAAAATGAAGGACTAAACACAAAAGACTCCTCATTTTCAACTTTCCATTTTCAATTAGTTAGTTTTTCCTGGATAAGCTTCTAATGCTTTTCTCAGCACCTCCAGTGCTTTGGTTAGCTCTTTTTTGTCTAATACGTAGGCGATTCGTACTTCGTTTTTACCTAATTCGCGCGAGGTGTAAAAACCGGAGGCAGGAGCCATCATCACTGTTTGTCCTTCGTATTCAAAATCGGAGAGCAGCCAGGCACAAAACTTATCCGCATCATCAATCGGCAACCGGGCAACTGTATAAAATGCACCCATTGGGATAGGGGAATAGACTCCCGGAATACGGTTTAACCCGTCAATCAGGAATTTCCGCCGTGCGACATATTCGTTATACATTTCCAGCATATACTCTTCCGGTGTGTCCATAGAGGCTTCTGCTACTATTTGTCCGAGTAGCGGCGGACTCAATCGAGCCTGACAAAACTTCATTACGTTTTTGTACACCTCTTTATTTTTCGTTACTAATGCTCCGACGCGAATCCCGCATTCGCTATACCGTTTGGAAACGGAATCAAAAAGTACTACATTTTCTTCGATCCCCTTTAAATGGAACGCCGAAATATAAGGTGCACCGGTGTAGCAAAATTCGCGGTATACTTCATCCGAGAAAAGGTAAAGGTCGTATTTTTTGACCAAATCCCTTATTTGGTTCATCTCATTTTGTGTATAGAGGTATCCGGTGGGGTTATTCGGGTTGCATATCAAAATACCTTTGGTGCGGGGAGTAATCAGTTCCTCAAACTTTTCAACCGGCGGCAAGGAAAATCCTTCTTCGATAGTCGAAACTACCGGTTTTACGATAGCTCCGGCTCCAATGGCGAAAGCGGTATAGTTGGCATACGCCGGTTCGGGAACAATAATTTCATCACCCGGATCCAGGCATGCCATAAAAGCAAAATTTACTGCCTCCGAACCTCCGGTGGTAACGATAATCTCTTTTTCCGTTACGTTAATATGGAATTTTTTGTAATATCCGGCTAACTTCAAGCGCAAGCTTTTGATACCGTCGCTCGGACTGTATTCCAAGATTTTGCGGTCTATATTCCTGATTGCCTCTAATGCAATAGCAGGCGTATTGAGGTCGGGCTGACCGATATTCAAATGGTACACCTTAATTCCCCGTTCCTTTGCCTTATCCGATAGTGGAACCAGCTTCCGGATAGGAGATTCCGGCATTAATTGCCCACGTTGAGAGGTTTGTGGCATTCTCGTAATTTTTTAATTAAAGATTTACCGGCATTAATTTACCGCTTATTTTGGCAAAAAGTTTTCCTTCCTTGTCTAAATAGATGTCGAAGCCGTTTTTCTTGGCAAGAGCAAAGCCGTCTTCATCGCTAAATTCCGAAATGTAGTCAAATTCGTAAGGGGTAATTGGACTTCCGAATTTATCTATCAGTCCGAACTTGCCGTTTTTACGAACACGTCCTACGCCGCCTTGAAAATCTTTTGCCTCTTCAAATTCAAAACCTTCGGTCAGCTTGTCACCGTCTTTATCAATATAAGTATACAGTGTTTTACCGTTTTCCGATTTTCCAACGGCGGCAATGCCTTCTCTAAACCAGGAAACAACGGAATATTCGTTAGGAATGACTATCTCGCCTTTTGTATCAATAAAGCCGTAGTTGAAATATTGATCCTGAACAGCTGCCATGCCTTCACTGAAAGATTTGGCGTCCTGATAGATGTTTTCATTAAACGGTTTTCCGGTTTTATCAATAAAGAACGATTGGTTATCTACGGTTTTTACAACAGCAAGTCCATAGTTAAAATTGCTCGCTGCGGCATACTTGATAGGTACTACCACTTTTCCTTTTTCATTTACAAAACCATATTTCCCGTTTTTACCGACACGCGCTAATCCTTCCGAAAATTCGGAGGCATAGTCATAACTCGCTTTTACAACCATTTTACCATTTTTCATGTATCCGTACTTGTTATTTTTCAGCACACGTACCGGTGCTGCCCATTTTTTCCGCATTTCGCATTTGGCCTGTGCAGTCAGTTTTCCGGAAGGATATTTGTAGATAAAATTTTGATAAGCATCTTGTGTGTTTATGCTTTGTGCTTCTTTGAAAGCCGCTGACTCTTTGGCATCAAGCCGCTCTTGTTCTTTAGCTCCTTGTGCTCTTTTTTCTTCTGCAAGCTGCTTTTGCCGGGCTAAGGCAAGAGCCTTTTCGGTTTCTTCGGCTTTCTTAGCGGCGATTTCTTCGGCTTGTTTCCGCGCTTCGGCTTCCATCTGGGCACTGATTGTTTCCGACATTTCGACTATTTCGATATATCCGGAATCTTTTGTCGGAAAAGATGCAAAATAGTTTTTACAGGCAGTCAAAGCCGCTTCCATGTCCGATAGCTGGTATTGCGATTTTGCTGCGAGGTAACTTAACCTGGCATTTGTTTTACCCAGCAATTTCTCCACATCCGAAATCTTTTTCAATGCTTCCTTGTAGTTATTCATACTAAAATCTTCCGTTGCTTCGTAGTAAAGCGATTTGATGTAAATTTCATCAGACGATTGCGCTATCAGTATACTTCCCGACAACCCGGCACTTATTAATAGAAGAATGAGCTTTTTCATTTAAAAAAACGGTTTAAAAATTTAATGATTAAAAATTTTAAATTTAATGATTTAAGTGGTTTAAAATTTTAAACCACTTTTATTTTTTATTCGTCTTGACAAACCCGGAATCCGATGCGGCTGTTTTTATATTTAACATCGTATTTTTCGCTGCTGCCGATTCTGCTGTTTGTAGCATCATCCGACCATGAACCACCTTTCACGTAGCGGGTATTTTTATCATAAAGGTTGGCAATCCATTCACTCACATTTCCGGTCATATCGTAAATCCCGAGTTCGTTTGGCGCTTTTTGGGCTACCGGGTGGGTACCCTCTTCCGAGTTGTAGACACACCATGCCACTTCATCCATGTTTTCGCTTCCGCTGAATTGTGTCCGCAACGATTTTTTCCCACCTTTGGCAGCATATTCCCATTCTTCCAATTTTGGCAAACGGTATTTCATTTCGGTCTCGTTGTTTAGCCTTTTTAAAAACTCTTGTGCATCTTCCCACGAAATATTTTCTACCGGACAATCGTTGCACCGTGTAAATCCGGATGGATTAGATCCCGGTCCCATTACCCTTCTCCATTGTCCTTGTGTAATTTCTGTTTTTCCGATGTAGAAAGATTTCATGTCACCGCTTCCTTCCACATAAACCAAATCCAAATCGCCGACATTGCGGCTCTCCTTGTACTCCATGTATTGTTGAATCTTTTTGATTCGTTGTTCCGGATAGCTGAAAGAAGAATCTATTTCAACAGCCTTTTTGTAGTAAACACGCGCGTCTGCCCATAGCTTTTTGGCATAAAGTGCATCTGCTTCGTTGAGTGCTTTCATCCAAATTTCGTAAGGAGGAATGGTTGTGTTCCAAAAATCGGGGTCGTTGTCGCTGATAGTTGGCTTAAACGTCCGGTTGTTGTAATATGTTTCTACTTTTTTTTGTTTATCCGTCAGTTTATCGGTGTTTTTCCGTTTGTTATACTCTTCCACAATGTAGGCGTAATCAGCCTCGTTCCATTCGGCTTCCATTTTTATATTTACCAGCTCCATACGGTTGGTAAGCGCGAAAATTCGTCGTAACGACCGGTTGTTACGTGCGTTTTTATCTAATTTCCCATAATTAATATGTTCTATTTTGAAGTAATTTTCCAACATTTCATCCGGAATCACGACACCCGGAGCTTTCACATCTTGTTTTCCAACAACGGCACCGGTAAACATTTTTGCCCATGTTTCCGTTACCGGAATAGTTAATAACTCTTCCGTATATCCTGCCTTTTCGGGTATCACAACTATTTCCGATTGAGCAGATGCGATGTAATTATTCATTTGGTTGGAGTAGAACAAAACGGTAAACTTAAACTTTATGTTATTGGGCGTAATTAGTGTAAACCGTCTTTGCAAATCGGGATATGCTTCCAGTTCCTTATAAGTGATTTTTTCTTTGTTGACTGTAAAATCGTCTTTCCGTTTCCATGTCATGTTTGCCACATAAACCGGAGCACCTAAAACTGTTTTATAAATATAGTCTACTTTGCATTCGTCCAATAGATAGCTGTTTTTTCCTGCCGTATACTTTGCTTTAGTCGAAAAAGATCCGGATACTCCTTCCTGTCCGCAGACTGTCATTAAAGAGAGAAACAGGGCGACTGCCGTAAATTTAAGTCTTTTCATGAATTGAATTTGTTATACTCTGTGTTTGTCAAAAAAATTAATAAAAACGCAAAGTTAAAAAATATAGGGATAATATTAAAGTTAAAAATGAATTTAATTACCTATCTCTATGCTTTATGCAATTAAATTCATTTCCGTCAGACTTTATGAGACAAACTGTTCATTTTTTTTTAATTTCTCTTACATTCGTATTACAAAGTAGCTTTTTTGGTATTGTTTTGGCAAATTCACCTTTTTGCATAAAAAAATCATAATTTCTGCGTAATATTTTATAATTTCATAATTAATGCCTATATTCGCGTGGCTTGAAATGAAGTGGCATATTTTGGATATGATGCCTGTATTTCAATCCTTTTCACTTGGAGATATAAAATAGATTATCGATATTTAAACACAATTTTTTATGATGACTAAAAATCAAAAATTGATTAACTGGGTAAACCAGTGGGCAGAAATTATGCAGCCCAACAATGTAGTATGGTGTGATGGTTCGGAAGAAGAAAGCACCCGCCTTTTGGACGAGTGTGTAAAAAGTGGTCTTGCCGTTAAATTGAATGAAGAAAAACGTCCGGGTTCTTACTATTTCTGTTCAGACCCAACAGATGTGGCTCGTGTTGAAAACCGCACTTTCATTTGTTCTAAAACAAAAGAAGAAGCCGGTCCAACCAACAATTGGGAAGATCCTGAAAAAATGCGTGCTACATTATTGGCTAAATACAAAGGCTGTATGAAAGGTCGTACAATGTACGTTATTCCATTCTCAATGGGACCTCTCGGCTCAAACATTGCTCACATCGGAGTTGAAATTTCAGACTCTGCTTATGTGGTTGCAAACATGCGTATTATGACCCGTATGGGTAAAGCGGTTTTGGACGTGTTGGGCGAAAACGGCGACTTTATCCCTTGTATTCATTCAGTAGGAAAACCATTGGCAGAAGGCGAAGTTGATAAATCATGGCCTTGTGCTCCAATCGAAGATAAATATATCGTTCACTTCCCTGAAACGTATGAAATTTGGTCGTATGGTTCGGGTTACGGAGGAAATGCGTTGCTTGGCAAAAAATGCTTTGCTCTTCGTATTGCCTCTAAAATGGCTAAAGACCAAGGCTGGTTGGCAGAACACATGTTGATCTTAGGTCTTACCAATCCGAAAGGCGAAAAGAAATATATTGCAGCTGCATTCCCATCGGCTTGTGGAAAAACAAACTTGGCAATGCTTATCCCAACTATTCCGGGCTGGAAAGTGGAAACAGTTGGTGATGACATCTCTTGGATGAAATATGGTGCTGACGGTCGTTTGTATGCTATCAACCCAGAGGCAGGTTTCTTTGGTGTTGCTCCAATGACATCTATGGAAACAAATCCGAATGCAATGTTGTCGGCTGCCAAAAATACAATCTTCACAAACGTAGGTTTGACTCCTGACGGAGATGTGTGGTGGGAAGGTATCGGTTACGATTGCCCTGCCGGAACAATCGACTGGAAAGGAAACGTTTACGATCCTGCATCCGGTGAACCTTGCGCTCACGCAAATGCCCGTTTTACAGCTCCTGCGTCTCAATGTCCGACTATTGACCCTAATTGGGAAAATCCTGCAGGAGTGCCGATCTCGGCTATCTTGTTTGGTGGCCGCCGTCCGACTACTGTGCCTTTGTGCCACGAAGCAACAAGCTGGAACCACGGTGTATTTATGGGATCCATTGTAGGTTCGGAAGTTACGGCTGCTGCTATCGGTTTGAAGGCAGGTGTTCGTCGCGACCCGTTTGCTATGTTGCCGTTCTGTGGATACAACATGGGCGACTATTTCGGTCACTGGATCGAAATGGGCAAAAAATCGTCTGCCGACAAATTGCCTAAATTCTTTTTCGTAAACTGGTTCCGCAAAAAAGACGGAAAATGGTTATGGCCGGGTTATGGCGAAAACAGCCGTGTATTGGCTTATATCTTTGACCGTTGCAATGGCGAAGGACAATTTGTTGAAACAGCTATCGGTAAGGTGCCTGCATCAGGTGCAATTAACACCGAAGGCTTGGATGTTTCTGCAGAAGAAATGGCAAATGCTCTTGCATTCAGCACAGACGAATGGAAAGACGAAGCCGCTTTGATCGAAGAACACTACAAAACGTTCGAAGCTCACTTGCCGGTTGAGTTGAAAGCAGAACTCGATGGATTGAAATCTCGTCTTGGAATGTAATTTGAACTTTTTATATATGGAAAAACCGGCTGGAAACAGCCGGTTTTTTTATTTGATTCTAATGATTTTATGACTCCGCGTTATTTTTACAGTTCTCATTTGGGGTTATTTGCAGATAAGTATGAACAAAAAGTTGAAAATAATGCTTATTTTTGATTTGTATTTCACAATTGGTAATAATTATAATATTTTTACATGAAAAGAACAGAAATAGCCGCTCTTGGAGAATTTGGATTAATCGAACATCTAACCCGGTCTTTTGAGCTTAAAAATGCCTCTTCAATCAAAGGTGTAGGCGATGATGCCGCTATACTTTCGTATAAGGATAAACAAATTTTGGTTACGTCCGACCTGCTGCTCGAAGGGATTCATTTTGATTTGATATATGTACCGTTGAAACATCTTGGCTATAAGGCTGCGGTGGTTAATTTTTCGGATATATATGCCATGAACGGGTATCCGGAACAGATAACCGTTTCACTCGGTGTTTCCAAACGTTTTTCGGTAGAGGATATGGAAGAATTGTATGCCGGTATAAAATTGGCTTGCGATAAATATGGTGTTGATTTGGTGGGCGGCGACACTTCTGCATCGGTTACCGGATTGACAATCAGCATCACTTGTATAGGCAAAGCGGAAAAAGAAAAAATATCCGGCAGGAACGGGGCAAAAAATACAGACCTTATTTGTGTTTCGGGCGACCTTGGGGCTGCCTACATGGGATTGCTTTTATTGGAGAGGGAAAAGAAGATATTTTCCGGCAATGAAGGCATACAACCCGATTTTTCCGGCAAAGAGTATATTATTGAGCGGCAGTTGAAACCGGAAGCGAGAAAGGATATTATCGAATCGCTGGAACGTATTAATGTGGTGCCAACTTCAATGATTGATATTTCAGACGGTATATCATCCGAATTATTACATATTTCCAAGCAAAGCAACGTAGGTTGCCGTATCTATGAAGACCGGATTCCGATTGATTTTCAAACGGCAGTTATGGCGGAGGAGTTTAATATGAATGTAACTACCGTTGCCCTTAACGGAGGAGAAGATTATGAGTTGCTATTTACCGTCCCATTAGAGATGAATGACGTGTTCCAAAATTTACCCGGCATAAAAATAATCGGACACATTACCGATGCTTCTTTGGGTTCTTGCCTTATCACGCGCGATGGTCAGGAGGTGGAACTTCGGGCGCAGGGGTGGAACTCGTTGAAATAAATAATATTTCCCACAAAAGCACAAAGAACACAAAGTTTTTTTGTGGCTTTTGTGTCTTTTGTGTCTTTGTGGGAAACAACTAACGGGTAACTATCTTATCATGTGCGATGGTCAAAAAGTGGAACTTTGGGCGCAGGGGTGGAACTCGTTGAAATAAATAATATTTCCCACAAAGACACAAAGGCCACAAAAAAACTTTGTGTTCTTTGTGCCTTTGTGGGAAACAACTAACTCACGACCAATCTCAATAATGCCGACAATCCAATCAGCACAAATAATGTTTTTTCATGATCATTGGCATTTAATTAGACATTAGTCATCTTCTCGTTTACCGAGTTCTTTATCCAACGCAAGCAAGCCGGTCGGATTTTCCCCGATTTTTTTCAATCTTTCAAGAATCTTGCGTGGAGTATCTTCCTCTTCAACTTGCTCGTCAACAAACCATTTCAACATGCTTTGGGTAGCGTAATCTTTCAATTCAATAGCCGTATCCATTAATTTGTGAATTTTTTCAGTAACAAGTTTTTCGTGCATTAAAGTATCCTCGAAAGCGTCTTTTGGTGAATTCCATTCTTGTCTGACTTCCTGAATAGGCATCAGCTTCACTTTCCCGTCCATATCGCCGATGAATTTCATAATGCGTTTAGCGTGTTCAAACTCTTCGTCCGCCTGTGTGGCAAACCATGAGGCGATACCTTCGTATCCCATGCTGTCCATGTCGTAAGACATTGATAAATATAAATAACCTGACCATAATTCGGCATTAACCTGTTGGTTCAATTCTGCCTCCATTTTTCCGTGTAACATAACTTTTTAAATTTTAAGATAAAACATTTAATTTGTTCTTTGTTATAAAAACAGCATGGAGGCAGGTTTTGTTCGTGTCAAATTTTAAAAAAATATATCTATCCGAATAATACCCGGAATGCTTCTTCCACCTTGCGGGTGTAAACAATTTCTATCCGGTGTTTTTTGTTGTCGATATTTTTAAATTCGGGGATGATAATCCGTTTAAATCCGAGTTTTTCGGCTTCGGAAATGCGCTGTTCGATGCGGTTTACCGGACGGATTTCTCCGGATAAGCCGATTTCGCCCGCCAGGCAAGTGTGCCGGTCAATCGCCAAATCCATATTGGACGATAAAATGGCACTGATAATGGCGAGGTCGATAGCAGGGTCGTTTACTTTCAGTCCGCCCGCGATATTGAGAAAAACATCTTTTTGCGCCAACTTAAACCCAACCCTTTTTTCCAATACCGCCAGCAGCATGTTGAGGCGGCGCAGGTCAAACCCGGTAGCTGAGCGTTGCGGTGTACCGTAAGCTGCAGTGCTGACTAATGCCTGCACTTCAATCAGGAACGGGCGTACTCCTTCGATCATCGCTCCGATGGCTGTTCCGCTCAATCCCTCGTGATTTTGAGACAAAAGCAGTTCGGAAGGATTGTGTACCTCTCTCAAACCCGATTGCTGCATTTCAAATATACCCAGTTCGGAAGTACTTCCGAAACGGTTTTTGATGGAGCGGAGAATGCGGTACATATAATGCTGGTCGCCTTCAAATTGCAGCACGGTATCGACAATGTGCTCCAGCACTTTTGGCCCGGCAATATTTCCTTCCTTGTTAATGTGCCCGATTAGCAATACAGGGGTTCCGCTCTCTTTGGCATATTTCAAAATGGATGCGGCGCACTCGCGCACTTGCGAGACGCTACCGGGCGATGATTCGATGGTTTCGGTAGAGATGGTTTGAATGGAGTCAATAATAACTAAGCCGGGCTGCACATTTTGTATGTGAACAAAAATCTGTTCCAGCGAAGTTTCGCTCACAATGAAACATTCCGGATTTTCAAAAGAGAGACGTTCCGCTCTCAATTTCAACTGCTTAACACTTTCTTCGCCCGAAACGTAGAGCGTTCGTTTATTTTTGATATTGAGGACAATCTGCAAAACCAGCGTTGATTTTCCGATGCCGGGTTCTCCGCCTATCAAAGTCAGGGAACCGGGTACAATCCCGCCTCCCAGCACGCGGTTAAACTCTTCGCTGCCTGTGTCGTTGCGCGGTTCTTCGGAGGTTTCAATTTCGCTGATTAGTACCGGCTTGGCTTTTTTCCCGTCATTGGAGAGCGGAAGAGGAATTTTGTTGCTGCCGGAATCTTTCCGCACAATCTCTTCTACATAGCTGTTCCACTCGCCGCACGCAGGGCATTTCCCCACCCATTTGGCTGCTTCTGCCCCGCAATTTTGACAGACGTATACCGATTTTGTTTTTGCCATAGTATATCTACTTATTGTAATGACGAATGTTTCCGGAGTTAATAACTTTATGTGTTAGTAATGTGTAAAAAATAAAATGCTCTTTAATTAAAAAAACTTCGCGTTCTTTGCGTTTATATAAAAAGCGCAAGCGCGCAATTTAACGAAAAGAACGCGAAGGCGCAAAGATAATTGCATGATAAACTTTTGATCTAAACAATATTGACAAGTTATTTTTTACAATTACTCAACTAAACAACTTAGTTTATTTTAAACTCCAACTCTTCGATTTCTTCCTTTTTCCGTTCCAAAAAGTGTATCAATTCATTGCTGACGGATATTTTTTGCATGCGTGAAAACAAGTCAACGGAGATACCGGTTGCCTGTTCTTTTATTTTCAGATAGAGCAATACTTTTCCTTGATTTCTTTTTATTTCGGAAATAAAGTCTTCGGTAAAATCCTTATCCACACACTCTTCGGGAATTTGAATGGAAATCTTTTCAATCAGCTTATCCTTCATTTCGGAAAGGAGCGAGATAGAACCGATTTTAAATTCAAACTCCGGATTTTCGGATTTTGACCACTGTTTGGGTTGGTATTTTCCTTTGAAATAGAGAAAAAGCCCGTTTTGTAAATATTTTCCATGCTCAATGTAATCTTTTCCGAAAAAAGGAAATTCGTGTGAACCCGAAAAATCTTCAACAGTCATAATACCATACGGATTTCCGGTTTTAGTCGTTCCGTGGCGCACGGCTGTAACCATTCCTCCGGCTGAAAGCTCCTTGTTTTTCAAGTTTTCCGGATTTTTGAAATCATCCATTTTTGCGTTGCAGACATGGTTCAGGATAATGGAAAACTCGTCTAACGGATGTGCCGACAGGTAAATTCCCACTAATTCGCGTTCCTTGTTCAACCGTTCCAACGATGACCAAGCCGTCGCTTTCGGTATTTCCGGCTTAGCAATAGCGATTGCATCAAAACCGCCGAATAATGAAACAGAGGCACTCACTTTATCTGCCTGCACCTTGTTGCCATATCGCATCAGCACTTCAGAGGTTTGTTCGCCTTTGGCATTTGCCGTGAAAAATTGCTCACGGTTGACATCCGAGAAGCTGTCGAATGCGCCGGCTAATGCCAAGCTTTCCACGTTTTTGCGGTTGCAAGCGTTCAGGTTAACCCGCTCGATAAAGTCGAAAACGCTTGTAAAAGCGCCGTTCTTCTCGCGTTCATAGACAATTGCCTCAACTGCGCCGGCACCTACGCCTTTCACGCCGCCCAGTCCGAAACGAATATCGCCGGCTTTGTTGGTCGTGAAATCCAGCTCACTTTCGTTTACGTCCGGTCCAAGTACGCGGATTCCCATGCTTTTGCACTCGTCCATAAACTTCGTGATTTCTGTGATGTTGTCCTTGTTGCGCGTTAAGTTGGCAGCCATAAACTCACCGGGATAATGCGCTTTAAGGTATGCTGTCTGGTACGAAACCCATGAGTAGCAGGTGGCGTGTGATTTATTAAAAGCGTACTTGGCAAATTCAGCCCAGTCTGCCCAGATTTTTTCGAGAATTTTTTGGTCGTGTCCGTTTTTAGTTGCCCCCTCGATAAATTTTACTTTCAGCGCTTCCATCTTGTCGACCAGTTTTTTACCCATTGCCTTACGCAATTCGTCCGACTGGCCGCGAGTAAACCCTGCTAAATCGCGGCTCAAAAGCATCACCTGCTCTTGATAGACGGTAATTCCATAAGTATCTTTCAACCGGTCTTCCATTATTGGAATGTCGTATTCGATTTTTTCCCTGCCGTGCTTGCGATTCACGAAAGAGGGAATATACTGCATCGGACCGGGACGATAAAGGGCGTTCATTGCAATCAAATCTTCAAACTGCGTCGGCTTTAACTCCTTCAAGTATTTTTGCATCCCGGCAGACTCGAACTGGAATGTACCGACTGTTTGTCCTTTACTGTAAAGCTCATAAGTCAATTCATCATCAATCGGTATCCGGTCAATATCAATGTCAATGCCTTTCGACTTTTTAATCGTTTTCAATGCCTCTTTGATGATGGAAAGGGTTTTCAGTCCCAGAAAGTCCATTTTAATCAGTCCGACATCTTCAATTACTTTTCCTTCGTATTGTGTAACAAGCACATCCGTGTTTGTTTCCTTGTCTTTCGCTGTGCTGAGGGGGACGAAGTTGGTCAAATCGTCCGAACCGATAATAACCCCGCAGGCGTGTATGCCAACTTGCCGGACTGTACCTTCCAGCATGCCGGCGTATTTCAGTGTGCTGGACAAGTTTTGGTCGTCTGAGTTCAATGCCTCTTTCAATTCGATGACATGCTCTACGCAGTTTTTGATATTTACTTTCGGTGCTTTCCCGTCTTTCCCTTCGGGAAATTTGTCGGGAATGAGCTTAGTCAACCGGTCGGCTTCCGAAAGCGGCAGTTTTTGTACGCGCGCCACGTCTTTAATGGCAGATTTGGTTGCCATTGTACCGTAAGTGATGATGTGTGCTACGCGCTCTTTTCCGTATTTGTCTGTTACCCAGCGGAGTACCTCGCCTCGTCCGTCGTCGTCGAAGTCAATATCAATATCGGGCATTGAAATACGGTCGGGATTTAGAAAGCGCTCAAAAAGCAAGTCGTATCGCATCGGGTCAATATCCGTGATTTTCAGACAATAAGCTACTGCCGAACCTGCCGCCGAGCCGCGTCCCGGTCCTACGGAAACTCCCATTTCGCGTGCCGCTTGAATAAAATCCTGCACAATCAAAAAGTAACCCGGAAATCCCATTGTTTTCATTGTTTCCAGCTCGAAATCAATCCGTTCCTGCACTTCTTTTGAAAATGGATAATTGTAGCGGAGTTTAGCGCCTTCGTAGGCTAATTTCCCCAAGTAGTCGGCTTCCAGTTTGATACGAAGCACCTTGTTATATCCGCCCAATTTATCAAAACGCCCGGCATCTTCCTTGTTAAATTCGGTTCGCAGATCGTCCTCCGAAAATTTCGCCCGGTATTGCTCTTCCGTTCCAAATTCTTCGGGAATGGGGAAAACCGGCATTAATGCGCCGGAATTTATATCGTAAAATTCAATCTTATCAACAATCTCTGCCGTATTTTCCAATGCTTGCGGAAGGTCGGAAAAAACCGCTGCCATTTCCGCAGGTGTTTTCAACCACTCCTGCTTGGTGTAGCGCATCCGGTTTGGGTCATCCAGGTCTTTTCCGGTACTGAGGCAAATCAGCCGGTCGTGCGCCTCGCCGTGTTCTTCCTCTACAAAATGGACATCGTTTGAGGCGATGATTTTAGTATTTGTTTTTTCTGCTAATTGGATTAATAGCGGGTTAACTGTTCGCTGCTTTTCATACACCGAGGTATCCGCACCGGGTTTGTTTGTTTGATGCCGTTGTAACTCAATGTAATAATCTTCGCCGAAAAGACTTTTGTGCCACATAATTGCCTCTTCTGCCTCTTTCATCTGATCGGCATCTGCCTTTTTGGAAATCTCGCCGCCGAGGCAGGCAGAGCAGGCAATTAATCCCTCACGGTGTTTCTCTAAAAGCTCCTTATCCACACGCGGACGATAATAATAACCATCAATCCAGGCTTTTGAAATTAGCTTACAAAGATTTTGATACCCTTTTTTGTTTTTTGCCAATAAGATCAAATGCCAGCCGCTTCGGTCATCTTCCGTTTTTTTACTGTAAAGCGAGTTGTGTGCCACGTAGACCTCGCAACCGAGAATCGGCTTGAATGGAGCCAGTCCTTTTTCTTTTAGGGCTTTATTTTTTTTGCTGACGTAATCAAACAATTCCTTGCATCCGAACATATTTCCGTGGTCGGTCAAAGCGATTGCCGGCATATCGTTTGCCAAGCATTTATCGACTAATCCTTGAATAGTCGACATTCCGTCCAGCAGTGAGTAGTAAGAGTGAACGTGCAGGTGAGTAAATTGAGCCATTTTTTTGCCTGAAATTTTAAAATTATGCACTACAAATTTAGTCAAAAAATTGTGTTATATTGTCTTGAACCGGGATTTTAATAAGAATTACAAGATTACCGGGATTTAAGAGACGTTGTTAGATGCCGGGCGTGATGGAATGGAATCTAACCTTAACCAGTCAATTGTGAGGATCCGCTTTGGCATCTTTTACCGGAAAAAGGGTTGTTCGTTTTGAATGTTTTTGTATTTTTACAGAATTAAATTATTAAAAAATTTACGATGATAGAGAAAATAACTAATCAAATTGAAAAACAGCAACTTAGTGCCGAACTTATTAGTGTATTGCTAAAAAAAACAGGACTGACATTAGACGATCTGTATACAACTGCTCGCAAAAAGTTTGTGGCAGGTAACTTAGATTTGCTTACAGCAAACGAAAGAAAAAAGTTTGATCCTGTTTTACTGTAGGGTAATGAACGAGAATCACATATTTATAGACACCAATGTGTTATTGGGTATTTCATTCAACAGAAAAAAGATGTAGATGCGTTGAAATATGTATTTTCGTTGCAAGGAAAGCAACTTTACACATCTTCTTTGTCAATAGCCCAAGTTGTTTCCGTTCTTCAAAAAAAACAAACCAATAAAATTATTGAAAAATTTGTTATCTACCTGATGGGCAAATTCAAGATAATATCATTTGTTGATGAAGATATAAAAACGGCTCTACATCTAAAAGGAACAGACATTGAAGATAATATGCAATACGCAATGGCAAAAAAACTTAAATGTTTTCACTTTGTAACGACTTTGTTGCAACGGCTGAGTGCTGATTATCAACAATATACATGCCATTTAAAAAATAGGTGTTTTTTGCTAATTTATTTATTTACAAACGATT
>QMCE01000240.1_pt1 | contig 29301 bp, 33 predicted proteins | sample 1821851 | NCBI WGS metagenome assembly QMCE01 (sample SAMN09453174, study PRJNA476694) | Termite gut metagenome, whole genome shotgun sequencing project. | isolation source: worker | host: Odontotermes sp. | place: South Africa:Pretoria | collected 2016-01-28 | reverse complement strand
GAAAATTGCCCAATCGTCTATGTGAGTGTTGCTGGTGTTCCGAATCGTCACCCTCGCATTATATGCCTCGTTCCATTTCTCCACGATTTGGTATGTAAGTTCGAACAAGTCCCCCTTGAAACTGACGCTTCCAAAGTCCATTACGGGAGGCGCTCCCGGTTCCGGTTGCTCTGGAACGGCCGGGGCAACAGGTGCAGACTGTACGGCTGGCGGCGGCTCTGGCTTCCGCTGTGGGAAAGCTGTTCCCTTCTTCCCTTTGACCGCCACGCGCAACGTCCCCACCTTCGTCTTCTTCCCTCGTAAGGACTGCTTAACCGTGACCTTGGCCGTCCCCTTTTTCAAGGCGGTAACCTTTCCGTTCCGTCCCACCTTGGCGACCTTGTTGTTGGACGTCTTGTATGTATATTTTGCCCTCTTGAGCTTTCTTTTTATGGATACCTTATAGGTCTCCCCTTCCTTTAATGTAATCTTGCTTCTCCCCAACCGTGCCTTAGTTGCGGCCTGTGCCTTGAATGCTCCAGTAAATGGATTTCCCGTCATATCGACGGCAATTGCCATTACGCACAATGTGACCAAGAATCTCTTTATCTGATTTTTCATAACCAAGCCCTCCTTTTACCATAAAAAACTAATTCCGCATTTATGTGTCATCTCGACATTATTGTAACTGCAGTCGACACGGTTTGTCAAGAACGGTTTGTAAAAAATATAACTGAATTCCATAAAATACACATCCATTATTGGCAAATATAACTTCCCGTATTTTATTGCCCTATAGTTCCTATATCATCACAATAATAGCACTTGCAAATCCACTCCCCACAAGCTATACTTACCATTATAACCTTGTGCGGCACGCTTCGCAAACCTCCGCGCAAGATGACGATTTGCGCGAAGGCAAAGTGAGCATCATCAAGCTTGCTTGAATGATGCGAGCGCGCCCGCGAACCTGAGCAGGCTCGCAAAGCGTGCCGCGAAAGGTTGCTGATTGCATAAGGGGGATGTCACGCATGAAATTTGGAATTATTGGAGCCATGGAAGAGGAAGTCAACCAATTAAAAGCCCACATGGAGGTGGCAAACGTCTCCACACGGGCCTCGATGGAATTTACGGAGGGGGCGCTCGGCAACCATGACGCCGTCGTCGTAAGAAGCGGTATTGGCAAGGTAAACGCCGCCATATGCGCACAGATACTCATTGACGCATTCGAGGTGGACGCCATTCTCAATACCGGGATTGCCGGAGGATTGCACTCGGATGTAAACATTTGCGACATCGTATTGTCCGTAGACGCATTGCAACACGACCTCGACGCCGTGGCGTTTGGCTACGACTTGGGCGTCATACCCCGTATGGACGAATCCATATTCAAGGCGGACGGGAATCTGTTGGCTTCGGCCAAAAAGGTATGCCAACGCGTGAACCCGGACATTGGGGTACACGAGGGTCGAGTGTTGAGTGGGGATCAATTCATATCTGACCATGACAAGAAAGAATGGTTGATAGACACGTTTTCAGGCATGTGTACGGAGATGGAGGGTGCCGCCATTGCACAAACCGCCCACCTCAACGCCATACCCTTCCTGATTATCCGCGCCATATCAGACAAGGCGGACGGCTCCGCCTCTATGGATTACGCCGAGTTCGAGAAACAAGCCATTGCACACACGGTGCGCCTGGTCGAAGGGCTGCTGTCGGAATTGTCATAAGTGACATAGTGACTCGAAGGATGTGCTAAATACCGTTAGCCCACTCCCTTTTCCGTCAGCTCCAGGTACTTTTGGTACGCCTCGTAGGTGAGCGTGATTTTGTCCTTTCCGCTCCCAACGGTAACAAGGGCTTGGTTTAGGTCGCCAACCTGTACGGACGCCGCGGCTACCGTCGGCGACGATACGGGGTTGGCCACTTGTGGATTCGCCACTTGTTGGTTGGCCGTCTGCCGGCTCGCCGCCTGCGTCCCCGAACTGGAGGCGAACGTGACGGGGAACTTCCTATCCGGCACGTCGACGGAGCCCTTCATGTAATCATTTACCTTCTTCACATAATTCTGCGTCTCCGCATAGGGGGGAATCCCGCCATACTTCCTGACCGCCCCACTGCCGGCGTTGTATGCGGCCAAGCCCAATGAGACGTCGCCGTGTTCCTTTATCTTCTCGGACAGGTATCTGGCCCCGCCCATAATGTTCTGTTCCGGATCATAGGCGTTCTTCACGCCAAGGTACTTCGCAGTGGCGGGCATCAACTGCATCACGCCCATCGCCCCACTGTGGGATACGCTTTTCTCATTAAAGTTGGACTCCGCCTTGGCCACGGACACCAATAATTTATAAGGTACGTCGTATTTCTCGGCGGCCTTCTTGAAAATATCCGTCAAGGACGCCTTCCCGTTGGCAACGGTAATGGAAGGGTCCTCCGGCCCAAGGTTCGCTTCCGTCGGATTCACGCTCCCGAGGAAGTTCGCCTCCATGCCGCCCGTTCCCGTCGTACCAACTTGGCCCCCTACAAAGGTATTGTAATAATTCTGAAGGTCATCCTTGTTGTGAATGTTGGTTAACTGCGCCTGTCGCGCCATAAATTCCTCAAACGTCGACGCACCCTCGACGGCCCCCCCCTTCTCCACCGGGGTGGTCCTGACTTGTTGCGGCTCTATTCTCGTAATGGTGGTTTCACCTATCTTCTCCATCCTTGCTCCTCCCTCATTCTTGCACGGCGCAAAGGCAACCTTGCCAACGCCCTACTCCGCCTTCGCCAAGGAACGCCTTCAACCTTCCCATGGCGTCCTGCAATTCTCCCACCTCTGGCAAATAGACGATGCGGAAATGGTCGGGCTCGGGCCAATTAAATCCCTTCCCGTGTACAAGCAGCACTTGTTTTTCCTGCAAAAACCGCAGTACAAATACTTCATCGTCCATTATGTCGAATTGCTTAACGTCTATTTTGGGAAATACATAAAATGCCGCTTTGGGTTTGACTACGGACAAGCCGGGAATTTCACCAATCGCCTTGCAAACACACTCCCTCTGCTCGTACAGGCGCCCGCCCGGTTGCATCAAGGCGTCCTCGCCCGCCCAGTCATCCAAAGCCTTGGGGACGACGTACTGCGACGGCACGTTGGCGCACAGCCGCATGGAGGCCAACATGTTGATACCCTCTATATAACCGGACGCCCCCTCCTTGTTGCCGGACAGCACCATCCACCCGCTTCGAAAACCCGCAATGCGGTGGGATTTTGACAAACCGTTGAGAGTGACGACCAACACGTCGTCCGTCAAGGAAGCGACCGACGCATGTTCCCGTCCGTCAAACAGCAATCTGTCGTATATTTCGTCCGCAAACAGTACCAACCCATATTCCTGCGCTATCTTGACGAGTTCCCACAAGATTTCCTTAGGATACAGCGCACCCGTCGGGTTGTTTGGGTTGATGATGACGAGGCCCTTGGTACGTGCGGTAACCTTGCTTCGAACGTCCGCAACGTCCGGATACCATTCGGCCTCCTCGTCACAAAGGTAGTGGACGGGGTTTCCACCCGCCAACTTCACCGCGGCAGTCCACAACGGGTAGTCCGGCGCGGGAATCAGAACCTCGTCCCCGTCGTTGAGCAGGGCCTGCATCGACAAGGTAATCATCTCGCTCACCCCGTTGCCCATGTACACGTCCTCCGGTCCCACCCCGTTAATTCCCTTCTTTCCATGGTAACGCGCCACCGCCTCCCTTGCGGCCAGTACCCCTTTGGAATCACTATATCCCTGCGCGTTGCCCAGATTCTCCACCATGTCCCCCACGAGACCTTCCGGGGCCCTGAAACCAAAGGGTGCGGGATTTCCAATATTGAGCTTCAACACGCTTGTCCCATTTCGCTCCATTCTCATGGCCTCATCCAAAACCGGACCGCGCACGTCGTAACACACGCCGTCCAGTTTATCCGACTTGTAAACCTCCTTCATACCTACCCCTTTCTTCTTACAAACTTACCCGGCATAAAACCCTCAAATATATAGGAATCAAACGTCCCCTTAATCTCTTCATAAACCTTCCTGGAATCGACGGTCCAAGCGACGGTCGGTACGCGGTACGCCCGCCTGCAGAGCCAATAAGGAAACTCCTTTCTATACACGTAGTTAATGGCGATGAAGTCCGGCTTGGTAATGAAGTTGAACGCCATATGCTTCATCAACCAATTCAATACACGGTTCCCGGGCTGCCCTTCCTCCTTGAAGTTCGTGGCAAGCTGCCCCCTCGGTATCCTTGCATGGTGTAGACGCATCCAAATCAGCACGAAGGGATTAAAGGATTCCACGGCAAACTCCCCCTCGTATTCCTCCAACACCTCAAAAGCCTTCTCACAAACCTCCATGTTCCACGTATCCGCCTTGACCTCCACGAGTATCGGCACCTTCCCCGCCACCAACCGGAGTACGTCGCTCAAGGACGGCACGCACTCCACGCTGTCAAACAGGGGCAATTCCCGCAATTCTTCGTAGGTAACTTCCTCCATCTTGACGTTCTTGCCGCAGACGCGCAGCAAGTCCTTGTCGTGGAATACGACGGGAACGTCGTCCTTCGTCAGGCGAACGTCCAACTCAATGGCATACCCTTGTTCCACCGCCTTTTGGAACGCCGGAAGCGAATTCTCCGGAATCCCCCTCGCTCTGTCATACAGCCCCCTGTGGGCAAACAGGTACGAACGAAGCGTGTCTATGTTAATTCTGTGGATCATCTTTGGCATCATCAATAAAACATATAGAAAAGCTACTACCAGTGGTATAATGACAATAAGCCACATAACCTTCTACCCCCCACCGGCGCACTAGTCCCATCGGTTTACGAACAAATCCAGCATTTCCGTCGCATCCGAAGCCTCCGTATTGACAGCCTCGGCGGGAACCTCGAACCCCTCGACGCCGCGAAAGGCCCGGTAGCGAACCCCTACGTCAAACCGCCCTACCCGAACGCCCAACTCATCCACTCCCATGCCTTGTTTGTTCAATGCCTCGTCGCTCATTTCCCCTTTATACGAGTCTACGACCGCCACCATGAGTTCTCGATACGCCGTTTCCATAAATGATGAGAAGTCCACCGACATCCGATGCACCGTCACCGTCCCATTGTCCACCCATATCGTGGTGGGAAACGCACCCCCCCACTCCCCTACGTCGATTTTTCCAAAATCCATCCCCATTTGCTCCGTCAAACCCAAGCATTTTATCAGGCCCGGAAGACATTCTTTGGGAAGTTCCCCCGTAAGGACGGTCAGTTCCCTGCCTTCTTCCTCTTCCGTCCTTGCAATGGTGAAAGCTCCCGCATGGGGCGCCAGTTCTTCCGACGGCACCTTCACAAAACCCGCCAAGCGATCCGCCACGTCTTCCTCGGTAATTTCGACCTTCCTCCACAAATCATTCCATTTGGCGTACGCATAATGGAAATCCCCTTCATCCGCCATGTATATCAAGCTCTCCGCCGCTTGCCCGTCCCCCACGTCCGAATGCACCGACATCTGCACTTTGTTGGGGTTCTTCATAACGCTTACGCGGGAATTGACGGACAGCTTCAGGGGACTCCCCCCCACGTCCATATCCATGTCGACGGACAGGTCGGCGTCAAGCTCCCCCGCCCTACCCAACCTGCTGCACACGGTGTTGATTATCTCCTCCGCCGTCCCCGGCAGTTGCTCATCCGAACGACACGCGGCCAAGCCCGCCATGGCCAGTATACACAGGAACACCATCCCCGTCGCGGCCCTCTTCTTCATAGCCTTCCTCTTTTCTCATACGGTTACTGTTCAGACCTGCGTCTGAACGTAACGATATGCACGCGCAACCACAAGAATGGTTGTTGCGGGGTGGGAAGGTATCGACCGAACAGTAACCTCATACTTACCTATATGCCGCACCCCAACAAATTATGACAACATTTTTGGCGTGACGGAGACGTCCGCGCCCCACCTTTTAATCCGAAACGACATTCACGCCCCGTCCAAGGAAGCCCCTCGTCCCAAGGATGAAAATGGGAATGGATACAAGGATGGCGGCGGCAAACGCCAATCCATGCAAATCTTCCGGAAGCAAACGCACCAACGCGACGCTGGCCGAATTGAACAGAATGTGAATCCATATGCAATACCCTATCCCCTTGGTCTTTTCCGCCACCATGCCTATGAACAACCCCAGTGCAAAGGCGTAAATCCCCTGTACGGGATTCATATGAACGATGCCGAACAACGCCGCCTGCACCAAGTTTGCCGTCAAATAATCCGAATGTTTCTTGACCGTTTGGAACAGGACGCCGCGAAACACCAACTCCTCTGCAATAGGGGCGACCGTCATGGTATACGCCAAAGCGAGAGCGGACTTGTCGATGTCAAGCCCGTCCATCAACTCGAGGTAGGAATTCATGCCCTCGGGCCAAATCGCCATCACGATGGAAAGAACCCCCTGCATCAGCATCTGCAAGGACGCCGCCATGGCGATGGAATACAACGCCCTTTTTGCGACCAGCGCCCCACCGTCGGTACGGAACGGGTGGATCGAAGCCGTCCCCCCGCGGACGAAGCGGTAATAATACCACCAGCCGAAGCCTAGGATGGCGATGAGTGAAGCCGCGATGGATATGGTCATCAGCACGTCCGTTTCCATCAATCGAGCCTCGGCGTACGCCACCACCTCGTCAATGCCTTCGCTTCTCGCCTGCATCAGCAACGTCGAATTCTCCGCCAGTATCTTAACTGTAACGAATACGGTGACCACCGCCTGAATACTTAAGAAGACAAGTGCGACCACCACGCCCAACCCCAACGCCTTTACTCGTCCCATTCCAACCCACCTTCCAAATAGTCCTTATATATCCGTAACACGTCCCCCATCGCCTTCTTCCCGGGAGCACCCACCGTATTCCTCTTCTCCACGCACGTTTCCAGGGCGATGGCCTCGTAAACGTCATCTTCAAACACGGGATGCGCCTCCTTCATCACCGACAAGGGCAAATCCTCCAACGCCTTGCCTTCCTCCACGCAGGTCAGGACCAGACTGCCCACGACGCCGTGCGCGTCGCGGAAGGGGACTCCCTTCTTAACCAAATAGTCGGCCAAGTCCGTCGCATTGGTAAAACCATTCTTCGCACTTGCCGCCATCCTCGGCTTGTGAAACCGCATGGTGGCCAGCATGTCCGCAAACAACGCCAAGCAATCCTTCACCGTGTCAAGCGCGTCATACACGCCCTCCTTGTCCTCCTGCATGTCCTTGTTATAGGCAAGGGGCAACCCCTTCATCGTCGTAAGCAGGGATACCAACGCCCCGTATACCCGGCCGGTCTTGCCCCGCACCAATTCGGCAACGTCCGGATTCTTCTTCTGCGGCATAATGCTGCTGCCCGTGGAATAGGCGTCGTCAATCTCTATGAAACGGTACTCGTCCGAATTCCACAGGATGACCTCCTCGCAAAAGCGGCTTAGGTGCATCATCAAAATGGATAGCGCACCCAGCAACTCAATCAAGTAATCCCGATCCGATACGGAGTCCATGCTGTTCCGCGTGGGTGCGGCAAACCCCAACGCCTCCGCCGTATATTCCCTGTCCAATGGGTAAGTGGTTCCCGCCAAAGCCCCGGCCCCCAACGGACAAGCGTCCATCCTCTCCAGCACGTCCTCCATGCGGGAACGGTCCCGTCGAAACATTTCAAAATACGCACCCAAATGGTGTGCCAACGTGGTCGGCTGCGCCTTCTGCAAATGGGTGAACCCCGGCATGTAGGCGTCAACGTTGTCCTTCATGATCAAGAATATCGTGTAAAGCAAATGATACAGCAACTCGTCCAACTGCTGTATCTCCCGCCTGACGTACAGCTTCATGTCCAAGGCGACTTGGTCGTTGCGGCTCCTTCCCGTATGCAGCTTCTTACCCACGTCCCCAACCCTTTGAATCAATTCGGCCTCCAAGAAGCTGTGGACATCCTCATAATCCGTCGACGGAAACAGTACCCCGTCCTTCATCTCCCCCAAGATTTCCGTCAATCCATCCAAGATGGCCTGCATCTCGGGCGGCGTCAGAACGCCGACCTTGCCCAGCATCTTGACGTGTGCCAAGCTGCCCTCTATGTCTTCCCGATACATCTTATGGTCAAATAGAATTGACGAGTTAAAGTCGTGGACCATTTGGTTGGTTGCCTTGGTAAAACGCCCTCCCCATAATTTCATCAACCTTCTCCCTTCTTCGTACTCTTGCAGTACATCCTCTCCAACTAGGATTGAATCGCAATGCCTTCCTTATCAAACTCTTCCTTTATCTCCTCCAACAACTCGCACCGAAGCGACCAATAGTCCTCGTTGCGCACCCACGTACGAAGCCCCATGACGAAGCCCTTTGGGCCAAAGTCTTGGATGAACACCTTTACCTCCCTCGTCACCCGTTCGTTCCCTTCCGCAATGCGGATTAGGACGTCCCTTATTCTGGACGAGTCCTCCGAATAATCCACGATGACCGACAAGTCCAGGAGTTTGACCGGCTCGCTCGTCATGTTCACGACGCTGGAATTGGACAGTATTCCATTGGGTATGACTACGACCTTGTCGTCCATCGTCAACAACCTCGTATAAAAGACGTCAATACTGGTAACCGTCCCTTCATTGGCCAACGCCAATATGTAGTCACCCACTTGGAAGGGTCTGAGGACGAGGATGAGGATTCCCCCGGCAAAGTTGGAGAGGCTGCTCTGTAGGGCAAGGCCAATCGTCAAGCCGGCGGAAGCCACCAATGCGACCAACGAACCCGTTTCCAATCCCCATATCTTCATGATGATGACGATTAGGACGGCGAACAGCAGAAAGCGACTGAGCGAGACCAAGAATTTGGCGGCTCCCGCTTCCACCTTCGCCTTCTCAAAGGCCCGGTTCAACACCTTAATTACGACTTTGACCAGCCTACATCCGACGAGCAACACCAACAGGCCGAACAACGCCGACCTGCCCACCCGCAACCACGGGGATTCCGGCGTCTCCAACAACATGAGGACGGTTTCTTTATAGTCGCTGATGAAAGCAATGCCCGACATGGCGTCACCCCTCCTTCACCGTACATAGGAAGACGGAGGTTCCGAGCGGGGGAACGGTTACGATTATGGAATTGTCCCGGCCGTCCCATCGCACCCCTTTGGACTGCTTGACCCTGGGGTTGACGTTGCCCTCGCCCCCATAGACTTCTTGGTCGCTGTTGAACAGCTCTTTATATTTGCCCGCAAACGGTACCCCCACGCGGAAGTTGCTATATGCGACGGGCGTAAAGTTGCAGACGACCAACAATTGCTCGGCCGCATTCTCCGAGCGACGCATGAAGGTGATGACGCCGTGGTCCGCATCCATGGAGCTGAGCCACTCGAACCCCTCCACGTCATAATCCAACTCGTACAGGGCGGGATGCCTTTGGTAGAATATGTTCCACGCCTTGACGTAATCCCTCATCTGCCTATGTGCTTCAAAATCCTCCACCAACTGCCAGTCCAGTTCCCGTTTCTCGTCCCATTCGTCAAACTGGGCGAACTCTTGTCCCATGAACAACAACTTCTTGCCCGGATGCGTCATCATGAATCCATAGGCGACGCGCAGGTTGGCAAACTTCTGCCCGTATTCGCCCGGCATCTTGCCAATCATGGACCCCTTTCCATGCACCACCTCGTCATGGGACAGGACGAGGATGAATTTCTCACTGTAATGGTAAACCATGCTGAACGTCAACGCGCCATGGCGGCCCTTGCGAAACAAGGGATCCGTACGCATGTAGTCGAGGAAGTCGTTCATCCACCCCATGTTCCATTTGTACTGGAAGCCCAACCCGTTCTCTTTGGCGTCGCCCGTAATCATCGGCCACGAAGTGGATTCTTCGGCAATCACCATGACGCCCTTGTTGCGTTTGGCCATCACGGCGTTCAGCCTCTGCAACATCTCGACGGCCTCCAAGTTCTCATTGCCGCCATACAGGTTGGCGACCCATTCCCCATCCGACTTGCCATAGTCAAGGTAGAGCATCGAGGCGACCGCATCCATACGTATGCCGTCCACATGGTATTCCTCCACCCAGAACAGGGCGTTCGCAATCAAGAAGTTCGCAACCTGTGGTCTGCCGTAATTGTAAATCAACGTCCCCCAATGCGGGTGCGTGCCCTGCCTGGGGTCTAGGTGCTCATACAGGCACGTTCCGTCATACGCCGCCAATCCGTGGGCGTCCTTGGGAAAATGTGCGGGAACCCAATCGAGTATGACGCCAATGCCGTTGCGGTGCATGACGTCTATGAAGTATTTGAAGTCATCCGGCGTCCCGTGTCTGGAAGTGGGCGCATAATACCCCGTTACCTGGTACCCCCATGAAAGGTCCAAAGGATGCTCCATGATGGGCATCAACTCCACGTGCGTGTACTCCATTTCCTTGAGGTACTCCACCAACTCGTCGGCCAAAACCCTATAATTGTAGAACTCGCCCCCGACCGTCCTGGATTCGGGAGGCGACGAAGACGAGACTACGGAATCGTCGAACCCAGGCTCGTCAGACTCACTCACGTTCTGGGTTGGTTTCTTCCACGACCCCAGATGCACTTCGTATATTGACAGGGGAAGTCGGGTCGCGTCTTTCTGCGCCCTCTCCTTGAGCCATTTGGCGTCCGACCACTCGTACCGACTCAGGTCGTACACTTTGCTCGCCGTCGCCGGCCTTAGTTCGGCATAGTTGCCGTATGGGTCGGATTTGAGGGTAATCGAGCCTCCGCTTCCATGCAGCTCGTATTTGTAAAGCTCCCCTTCGCGAATGCCGGGAATGAAGAGTTCAAAGATTCCGGAGTCGCCCAACCTCCGCATAAGGTGGGTGCTCCCCTTCCAGTTGTTGGAGTCGCAAGCCACCCCCACCGCCCAAGCGTTCGGGGCCCAAACGGCAAACAGCGTCCCCGTTACCCCGTCGCGGGTGAGGACGTGCGCGCCTAATTTTTCGTATATGTTGTAATGGATTCCGTCGCCAAACCGCTTGACGTCCCTTGCGTCAATGAAGGGGGCGTAAGCGTAGGGGTCCTTTATTTCCTTGGTGGCGCCCGACTCGTCTTCCACCTTGTAATGGTAGACAGGCATTCTTTTGATGGGGAGCAACGCGGCGAAATACCCCGCCTCGTCCACCTTCTCCATCGGATAGGCTTTGCCCGTCTTATCCATGTGGACGCTGACCTTTGCCGCCATGGGCTGGTACGTGGACACCCGCACGCCGTGGGGGGTCTTATGTGCGCCCAGCACGTCGTGGGGGGCCGCATGTTCCCCATATATGATGGCTTCGATGTTCGGCCAGTCCATTTGTTCGTATAGCTTGTCGTCCATGCTTGTCGTCCTCCTTCATCGATTTGTCGCTACGCTAATCTTCCATAAACCACTCGGTTATCGGTTCCCCATCCTCCGTCAGCCTCTCTTCCTGTTGCGGCGTATACTTCTTCAGCACCCGCTCCATCAGCAACGAATAAGGCCACGTGCATAGTGCGGGTACGACGCAGAACAGGATGACGGTCTGCGGCCAGTAGAGCCCCGCGTACAATGCGACCAAGCTTGCCCCGATGACGGCCAACAGAAGCAGGGTGGTTAACGCGTGCCGCATTGACAAGAAAAAGGAGAACCGTATCAACTTCAAATTCTTCAATTCAAAACGCGAGAGGACGGGGAACAAATAACAAGCGGTCGCCAACACGAGAATCCCAATCGCAATATACACCCCGACCAGATACCCGCCCATCTCCCCTCCCTCCTGATTCATGACCTGCACGTTGAAGAACATCAACGCCATCATGACCAAAAAGAGAATCCAAGCTATGGTCGCTTGTACAAAGTTAGTCTTAAACGAACGCCAGAATTCCGAGAAAATATAGCCCCTCTCCCTTCGAACCACCTTGACCGTGGCGTAGTACAGCGCCGTCAGCGAAGCCCCCATGGTTACGACGGGCATTGAAAACAGCAGAAAGACTATGCTGAGGTATATCACGTCAAACACCTTTGACAACGCCTTCATCACGGCGTTATCCGAGTCAAACCATTTATCCATGTCGTCCTCCATTCCTTTCATCCATATGGTTACTGCATCACCTATACGTGCGTATCGTAGTCACCTCACGATAGGCGGTGTATGAAGATTCCACTCCTTAGTTTTGGTTCAAACCACGTCGACTTGGGCGGCATCAGCTTCCCCGCGTCCGCCACCGAGAACAACTCCGTAATCGAGGTGGGGTATAGGGAAAATGCGACCTCCATGTCTCCGTCCACCCTTCTCTCCAACTCCCCAAGTCCCCTCACTCCCCCGACAAAATCTATCCTGTCGTCCGTTCGCGGGTCGCCTATCCCCAAGACGGGTCCCAACAAATAATCCTGCAACAACGAAACGTCCAGCGACTCCACCACCCCGTCCATCGCCTTAAGCTTCCCGCAAGCCTCCAATCGGTACCACTTCTTTTTGTAATACATGCCGAAAGTCGCCTTCTCCTGCGGACGATAGGCGCCGTCAACCGCCTCTACCAAGAAATATTCCCTTATTTTCTCGAAAAATTCCTCGTCGCTCCATCCATTCACGTCCCTTACGACGCGGTTATAGTCCAATATGCGCAGTTGGTCGTGCGGAAACAGCACGGAAAGGAAGTAATTGAACTCCTCCTTCCCGGTAAAGCCTGGATTCTCCTTCCTCCTCGCCAACCCCACCTTCACGGCGGAGGCGGCCCTATGGTGCCCATCCGCAATATATATGTGGTCCATGGATGCAAACGCGGCCCGCACGCCTTCCACCGCCCTCCCGTCGTTTACCTGCCAGACGGTATGCCCCACCCCGTCACCCGTGGTGAAGTCGTAGAGCGGAGCGGCCTTCTTGGCAACCTCCATCCACTTCGCCAACTCCTCCGTGGAGCGATACGCCAGAAAAATCGGCCCCGTCTGGGCGTTACAGGCGTCCACGTGGCGGATGCGGTCCCTCTCCTTGTCCGCCCTCGTATTCTCGTGCTTGCGAATGGTTTCATCCAAATAATCGTCTATGGACGCACAAGCGACGATTCCCGTCTGGGAACGCCCCTCCATCGTAAGCCGATAGATGTAATAGGCTTCCCCTTCGTCCCCTATATACGTCCCGTCGTCAATCCAGTCCTCCAACGTCTCCCTTGCCTTTTGGTACACCCTTTCGTCATACGCGTCCACGGAATCGTCCAGCTGCGTCTCCGCACGGTCGATGGCAAGGAATGATTGGGGTTCCCTCTCCACTTCCTTTTTGGCCTCTTCCCTGTTGTACACGTCGTATGGTAACGCCGCCACTCGCGAGACGACGCGCTTGTTCGGCCTAATGCATAAAAACGGTTTTACGTCCGCCATCCTTCTTCCTCCCTCGTTATGTCCCGTCATTATCGTATATCATTATAGTATAACGCTTGTACGGGAAAACTACAACTGAATCACTCCAAGATGCTCCAACAATATCTTCAAGCCAATCAGCACCAGTATGACGCCGCCCGCCAATTCCGCCTTCGACTTGAATGTAAGGCCAAAGAATTTGCCAATCCACACGCCAAACACGGACAACGCCAGCGTGGTGAATCCGATAAACGTAACCGCCGGAACAATGTTGGTCCTAAGAAATGCAAACCCCACGCCAACCGCCATGGCGTCGATACTCGTGGCGAGGGCGAGCGGCAGCATGTCCTTCACTCCCAAACCCTTTTCCCCATTGTCCGGCTTCTCCCCTCCCGGACACGACCGGTCGCTACACGTTCCAGCCGGGCAATCCCTGTCTTTGCACCCTTTTTCCCGAAAACTCTCCCATATCATACGACCGCCCAGCAACGCCAGTAACCCGGCGGCCACCCAGTGGTCGTACGCAATAATCTGTTCGGCAAACAACTTGGCCACCCAATAACCGACCACCGGCATGCCGGCCTGGAAGACGCCGAAATACAATCCGACGACGAGCGATTTGCGCGCCGTGACCTCCTCCGTCGACAACCCGATACATACGGCCACGGCAAACGCATCCATCGAAAGCCCGACCGCCAATAAAAAAAGTTCCACTATGCTCATTGTCAACCTCCATCTGCATTAGCACACACTGTAATTACCTACCTATTCCTCGCTTATCGGAGACATCACGAAAGCGAACGATTCCGTCTTGGTTTTTGCCACTGCTCAGACGGCGTCGCCCGCAAGTGTTTCGTACCGCTGCCAACCATCGGTTCGCATCCCATGAAACCGTTCTGGCTTTACTGAAACGTCTTGGGATCCGTATAGCCTGGTTTGACCAAAACGTTGTCCTTATCCTTGACGAACTCGTTGTATACGCCTTCCCATTCGCCAAATGAATATTCTTCAACCGAAACGGATATGTACTTCTCCGGCTTCCCCATTGTCTTGTTGACGATGGCGGCAATCTGTTCCGCCGCCTCCCCCAATTGTTGTTTGGATGGTCCGCTGATGGTTTTTATTACGACGTGTGGCACGGCGCTCCCCTCCTTCTAAACGTTACTTGCATTGGTACCATTATAGGCAATGGGACGAGGGGGCGTCAACCCCCATCGCGAATTTTCGAGCGCAAAAAGCCCAGATGCCTTTTTTTATCGTCGCCAAATTCCATAACCAAAACCTCGTCACCGTTGTGGGCGTCGGCGTAATGAGTCTGAAAACACTTTATCCAGCCTTGCCCTTCTCCCTGTAAATCCATCCCCTCGCACAAGAAATAGCAGGTCTTTGCTTTATTTCCAGTTCTCTTTCTGTCCATTAGGTGAGCGCGTCACCTGACTTCGACAACTCTCCCACTATGACCGTAACGCCTATTACCGCAAGCACGACGGCAAAGGCCAACGCAATACACAGTGCAACTATACTGACGACAAACGTCGCCTTGATTTCCTCCTCAACATTACCCAACTCGTATTCAGATAAGTTATGATTGTACATGGTTATTCTCCTCCCGTGTGCGATTAACGCCCCTTACCTTATTTGTCATACCATAAATCCTTGGAAAAGTCAATCCATGATTGAATTCGGCCATGACTTGTGGTATCATGGGCGATGACCCAAACAGATTTTAACGGGTGAATGGATATTGGATACATGGATATGGCGGCGGAACGAGCGGGGTGGGATATGGGGCAGAAGGGGAACCAAGGGGGAAGGATGAAGACGTATTTGACGTTGTTCACGTCCTCTTTTTACATCAGTGCGGTAACGTTCGGCAGTGGTTACGTCATCATTCCCGTCATGAAGAAACGCTTTGTGGATGAGCTGAAATGGCTTGAGGAGGAGGAGATGCTCAACCTAATCGCCCTCGCCCAATCCACCCCCGGCGTGATGACCGCCAACACGTCGTTATTGGTCGGTTACCGAGTGTGCGGCCCCGCAGGGGCCTTCTTGGCCGTCCTCGGCGTCGTGTTGCCCCCGTTGATAACTATAAGCGTCCTCTCCACTTGTTACAACGCGTTTCGCGACAACGCCGTCGCAAGCGCCGTCCTAAAGGGGATGCAGGCGGGCGTCTGCGCCGTCATCTTCGACGTCGTCGTGAACTTGATTCGGAACGTGGCTAAGGACAAGAAGGTGGTACCCATCCTTATTATGGTGGTTGTTTTTGCGGCCACGTCACTGCTTCGGGTCAACGTCGTCCTAATTATTGTGCTTTGCGCCTTATGGGGCGTCGCGCAACACTTCATCTTTGGCGGGAAGGGGGAGGATGAATGATTTATTGGGAACTCTTTTGGAGTTTTTTTCAGATTGGCCTCCTCAGCATTGGCGGGGGATACGCCGCACTCCCGATTATACAGAACATGGTGGTGGACACCCGCCAATGGTTGACGATGGCGGAATTCGCCGACCTCGTCGTCATCACGGAAATGACGCCGGGACCGATCATCTTGAACTCGGCTACATTTGTCGGCACACAGGTAGGCGGCTCACTCGGCGCCATTGCGGCCACTCTTGGCTGTATTGCCGGCCCGTCCATCCTCGTCTCCATACTGGCGCATTTTTATTTTCGTTACAAGAAATTACCCGTCGTCCAGAGTATTTTGGCCGCACTGCGCCCCGCCGTCGTGGCCCTGATCGCCTCCGCCGGGGTATCCATCCTCCTGCTCACTTTTGGGGGCGGGGACGGTGCCTCGCCGGACTCGCGAAGCGACAACGTACTATCCGTCGCATTGTTCCTGCTTACCATCGCCATAATTCGCAAATACAAGCCCAACCCCATTCTGGCCATGATTGGTTGCGGCATACTGGGAGGCGTACTATTCTCCTTCTTGTAAATGGTTTTCCAGTGAGACTGACACATCCACGTCGTTATGTAGGAGGCGTTCCATGATTAGAGCCGTTATATTTGACAAGGACGGGGTTATCGTTGACAGCGAACCCTTACACGCAAAAGCCAACCAACTGGTGCTACGGCATTTTGGAAGAGAGGTGCCGACGGAGTATTTCCACCAATTCATTGGCAGCTCCCTCCCGCCCATGATTGAACAAATCAATCTTGACCTTGGTTTGTCGGTAAGCGCCGACGATTGGTACGAGGTGGACGCCCGCATTACCCGCGACTTGATTAAGCGGGAGGGCTATCCCGCCGTCCCCCACGTCGTCAACGCCATTCGCAACTTATCGCGGGAGGGCTACTTATTGGCGGTCGCCTCCAATTCCTCGTTAGACGAAATTGCGTTCACGTTGGATTACTTAGGATTGGCCTCCTATTTCCACCAACTCGCATCGGGGCTTGACGTCCCGAAACCCAAACCGGCACCCGACATCTTTCTAAAGGCTGCCGAGGCTCTTCGCATCCCTCCCCATGAATGCCTGGTCTTCGAGGACAGCTATTTGGGATGCTTGGCCGCATGCGAAGCGGGCATGGTATGCGTCGGTTACCGAAACGCAAATTCCGGCAACCAAGACTTAAGCCCCGCCCTTCTATGCATCGAGTCATTTGAGACGGTGGACGCACAATTCATGAGTGCTTTTCCATGAACCAGACCTTCGCACAGGCTTGCCTGAACATGAGCCTTCGCACAAAAGAGCGCCCACAATGCGTCATAGAAATGAAACACTGTGGGCGCGCCTCGCAAGGTTGTCGTTACTACTGTCTACTGCCCATCGTCAACCGCATCTTCCACACCTTCTCCCGCATCGTCTATCGCATTGTCGATGCCTCGTCCGATTGTTCCCGCCGCCCCTCCGACGACTCCATCGCCGTCAGCTCCATCGGTATCAGCAGGCGCGTCGGTTCCGTTATCGGTGCCTTCGTCGGTTCCGTCGGTTCCGTTATCGGTATCCGTGTCGTTTGCCTCTCCATCGTCCACTCCATTCGGGGCCGTCGTATCATCCGGGCCGTCCGTGCTGGTGTCGCAAGCCGCCACACCCAACGCCAGACAAGCAATGACGAGTAAAAGGTACCCTTTCTTCTTCATCGCACATTCCTCCTACACATTAAGGTAAACCTGATTATGCGATTAGTATGCCGCGAAATTCCCACATTATTCATTTGTCATTCTGATACTGCGGACTGCTCCGCATGTTCATGCTCTCGCAGTCCTAAAAACATTCGAACTTCGCCCTGCCCCTCACTCTGATACCACGGACTGCTCCGCATGTTCATGCTCTCGCAGTCCTAAAAACATTCGAACTTCGCCCTATCGGGCTACGTTCTCATGTTTTTGCGGGTCCCAAGGTCCCGTGTTTTCATGCAAGCATGAAACACGGGACTTTTGGACCCTGGTATCGTCATATCTTGAACCTCTTGACGGCCTCTTCCAACCTCTTGGCGTTCTCGGCCAAGGTGCCCGCCTCCTTTGTCAAATGGTCGACGGCCTCCACTTGGTTGACCGTCGTCGCCGACACTTCCTCGGAGGAAGCCGCCGTCTCTTCCGATATGGAGGAAATGTTCTCGATGGCTTCCAATATCTCACCCTTGGAATCCCTCATCTCCTCTACGTACTTGGATACGGACGTCAAACCGTCCAATAATTTCTCCACGTATTGGTTGACGTTGTGGAAGACTTGGATGGTATTGTCCAGCGCTTCCAATTGAGAGGAAAGGATGACCTCGGCCTTCCTTGCGGAACCCACCGTCGATTGCGTGTGCGTCTGTATGTTCCCTACAATCCCCCTAATCTGGTCAACCGCACGTACCGATTGCTCCGCCAATTTTCGAATCTCGTCCGCAACCACGGCAAACCCTCGACCGGCCTCGCCCGCCCTTGCGGCCTCAATGGACGCGTTAAGGGCCAGTAGGTTGGTCTGTTCCGCAATGTCGTTGATTACTTCAATGATGTGCCCAATGGAACTGGATTCCTCCTCCATGCTCTCCACTTCCCCGATGATTACCTTGGTTATCTTCGTCGTATCGCCGGACTTCTCTTGAAGTTCGTCAATAATGACCATTCCCCCGCTTACGACGCCCTTGGTGGAATCGGCAATCCGATTCATGCCGTCCATACTGTCGCACACCTCCGTTATCATCTTGGAAAAATCATTCATCTGCATCAGTATCTTCTCCGCATCGTCCGCTTGGCTCACGACGCCCTTCTCCACCATCTCCACCGCGTCCGATATCTCCCTCGTCGAATCCAACATGCTGTCGGACACCCTCGACACGTCGTCGGAAGCCCCCGTCACCTTTCTGCTGAAGTCGGCGACTTCGCGCAGCACCTCCCGTATATTGGCCAGCGTCTCCGCCAAACTCTCCACCATTAGGCGAATTTCATCCTTCCGCTTCGTTTTCATCTCCGTGGTCAGGTCCCCGGCCGCCACTTTGACAAGGGACGTGGCGGTGGCGTTCATGGCGCGACTGATGCCGCCCGACATCAACGTGGCGACAAGGATGGCCAACAAGGAGGCAATCGCAACAATCACCAAGGTAAACGCCTGTATCCCATCCACTTGGCTAAGAATATCCGCTTCCGGAATGAGGCTGCACAACATGACTCCCAGATTGCCAACCTTCTCATAGCCAAACAGGTACCTCTCGCCATCCAAAGTTATGTAATACCCATCCGCCTGCTTATCAGCCTCCTGCGCTTTTTTGTATTCGTCCAGCCCCGTAAAAATGGACTCCCCTTGCCCGTCCTCCGCCAAATGGATCTCCCTGCCGTCCGGCGATATGAACGCGACCTTGGTATGATCGCTGAAATTCATCTTCTCCAGCACGTCCGTCACCACTTCCATCTTGAAGTCGGCCGTAATGAAACCCTCCCCCTTATCCAACTTCCTCACATAGGTTATGGCGTATAGGCTTGGGTCCATCTTGGTCAACTCATCAATCGTATTGTGGTATCCATGCCAGTATTCCCTTATCGTCCCATCTGTCGCCCATTTTTTACCTTCCTCGGACTCCATAAACAACTCGTACGTATCTTCGCCCAGCGTGCCATCGTAAGAGACAAGGTTGATTCCCTCGGTGGCAAATACGGCGACACATTTCACATTATCCGTAAGAACCCCCACCCTCTTACCGAACGCCGTGTTCAATTCCCTAAAAAGGGTGTTCGCCTCCCTCTCTTCCAGTCTTGCAAAATTCCCGTAATACTGGTTAAGCGTTTCATTCGTCGCCAAATCCAACACTTGCGTAGACACTTCCTTCAACCTGGATTCACAATACATGCCCATCGCCTGCATCGTCTCCGCCGCAGAAGTCTCTTGATTGCTGCGGATTACGTCAAACGCACTCCTATACGAAAAATAACCCAGCATTACGATTAAGACCACCATAATCAGATAAGAGGCAATCATCTTAATGCGGATGCGATGGAAAAAACCTATCCTCGGCATACCTTTCTCCGGCTTCCCGTCCGCCAACTTCTGCGCCCGTAACCCCGTCTGGAAACGAGGCTTTGCCACCCTTGTCTTCTTCTTCGCCTTCCCCTTCGCTACTGGCTTTGCCGACTTTGCCGGCGGCCTTTTCCCCTTCGTCTTCATCTCCCCATTCCCCCTCTCCATTGCGCTTCCACCGGTATCTATAAACCAACCGCATTGACGCCGTTCTGACGGATTACGTCCGCATACCACTCCGCAGAATCCTTTTTCGTCCTTTTCTGCGTGGCGTAATCCACGTGTACCAAGCCAAATCGCTTGTCGTAGCCGAACGCCCACTCAAAATTGTCCAAGATGGACCAGTACAGGTAGCCAACGACGTCCACTCCCTCTTCCGCCGCGCGTCCCAGCGCCATCAAATGCCTCTGTACATAGTCAATCCTCTGTGAATCGTGTACCTTGCCGTCCAACTGTACGGCGTCGTCATTCGCCATGCCGTTCTCCGTTATCATAATGGGCGTATGGTAACGCTCCCACAAGAAGGTGGGCGACCAATATAGGACCTCCGGAGTGACCGGCCAACCCATGGCCGTCCTTGGCCCCCCCATGTGGGAGTTGCCCTCATACGGGTTCGTTTCTTGCTCCGTGGCAATGGAGTTGTAAATGTTGACCCCCATGAAGTCGATTGGCGACATAATGACGTCTCTGTCTTCCGCCGTCATCCTTGGCATCTTGTCCCCGAATTCTTGATAGGCTTCCTGCGGGTAGTCCCCAAAAAAGATTGGGTCCATCCACAAGCTGTTGCTTAGCAGGAAGCTTCCATGTATACGTAATCCAAACGTCTTCTCCCTTGCCAACTCCACCGCCTCCGCGGAGGAGTCCGTCGGTACCGCGCTCGGCGCCGTGAAGGCAAACCCAATGCAGGGTTCGCGCATTCCCGCATTCTTTGCCGCACACTCGCGTATCGCGCGCACCGCCCGTCCGTGTGAGAGTAGGACGTTGTGGGTAATCCTCAACAACTCGTCGTCCGTCATCTGCAAGAATGGAGCGTGCTCCGCCCTTTCGTGTCCAATGCCCACGAATATCTGTGGCTCATTTATCGTCATCCAGTAGCGCACCCTGTCACCCAAGGCTTCCACCACCTCTTTGACGTATTCCTCAAACCATTGGGGGCTGTCGCCGTTCATCCATCCCCCCTTATAGTACAGCTCCATGGGGTAGTCCCAATGGAACAAGGTAACCAACGGCTCTATACCGTTCTTCAACAGCTCGTCCACAAGTAAGGAATAGAAGTCCAAACCCTTTTGGTTGACCTCTCCCACCCCGTTCGGCAATACGCGCGTCCAATTGATGGAGAATCGGTACGCCTTCAGGCCCATTTCCCTCATAAGCGCCACGTCTTCCCGAAACCGGTGGTAATGGTCGCAAGCGACGTCGCCCGTCTCTCCATGGAGCACCCGTCCCTTCTTCCTGCCCAGTACGTCCCATATGTTCAACCCCTTGCCGTCCGCCTGGTATGCACCCTCCACTTGGTACGCCGCAGACGCGGCACCCCACATAAATCCTTCCTTCATCTTCATGGTATGTCTCCTCGCTTTCTGCTTCCACATGTCCATTGTAGTAGACTTTGCCAAAAATGTAAATAGTGCTAGGCAAATATTTTGTAATTTATTATGTAAATTCTGCTAATGGATTGATTGCCTTTTACGATATATTATATAGAACTCTGTTGACTCGGCTTATTACATGGACGTAATAGGAGGAATGGCTTATGAAAGGGATTTCATCAGGCGGTGCAAATACAAATAGTCCGGAAGAGACCATGTTGCAACGACTGCGCGCACAGATCGAGGAGATGCGCAAGGAGATTACACAGCAGGCTGGCAATGAAGCCATGAAGAAACTGAGCGGGAAGAAGATCAACCTCACCGCCCACATGATCCGCCTCGCCAACGCCAAGACCCGCCGTCAAGTGGACGGGGTCATACGCGCGGTACAGGCGGAAGCGCGTGCGGTAAGCGGTTCGGGAGCGACAAAGCAGGAGATCGCCGCCGCCAGAAGGGCGGCTAGGAAGGTGGGCGACAAAGGTGCAGTCAAGATCTACCGACTACGCAGGGAGGAAGCCCTCCATCGTCTGAGCGAACAATACAAACGGGCCAAGAAGCTGGAAGAATCACTTGACACGCTCAAAGAATTAAAGAGCAAGCGACGCGCCCGCAAAGCGGCGGAGAACCAAGACGTCGTCGATTCCATGAAACCGGACCCGATGGAGGACGCCTATTCCCAGATGGATGCGGATGCGGCAATGAATGCGGAATTTGCGGTATCCATTGACGTTGCCGGGACGGAAGTCAACCTCTTGGCGGGAACCTCGGCCGACACTTCGAGCATCAACCTATTAATGTAAGGTTTGCGGGTGCGCCCGCAGACATGAACGGGCACCCATTGCATGGGTGCCTTTGTATTTGCGCGAAGGCACATGTTCAGGCAGAGCCTGAACATGTGTGAGCCAATCATCAAGCTTGCTTGAATGATGCGAGCGCGCCCGCGAACCTGAGCAGGCTCGCAAAGCGTGCCGCGCAAGGTTTGTGCATCATATTGCCTTCTTGCGCCTTCTCGATTCAAGGCTTTTTACGGAGGTTCAGGATGGAGCCAAAATGCAAGATGTCAAAACTCTCCGGTTGCCCGTTCAGATACTCCATATGTTCCCGCTTGAACGCGGCTATCTCCGCCTCCGACAACGACGAGGCACCAATCCCCCGACACGCCACCATGCGCCCGTGCCAACTTTCGCGGGTAAACCGAATGTTGACGTCAAACGTTCCCGCATATTCTACGTCAAACAATTCGTTTGCCCATTCGGGCACTTCCAGCGTATACCTCCGCATTCCCTTTCCCGTCCACGCCGGGTTGTACTTTAACACAAGCTCTTCACTGGCTCCCGCGATTTCACTCTCGTCCGGCAACCACGCCAACCAAAGGATGCAGAAATGTCCGTCGTCCTTAAGCATCTCATGAATCTTGGGCAACACAATCTGTTTGTCAAAATAAACGAAGCATTGGCATGCGGTTACGACGTCAAACCGTTTCTCTGGAAACGAGACGTCTTCCGCCGAAGCGATCACGTACTCAATGTCCATCCCCGCCTCCGCCGAGAGGCGGCGCGCCCATGCAATCTGGTTGGCCGCAACGTCCGCACCGACAAAATGAGCGCCGTACCGATGCAGGTTCCTCGGCAACACTCCCGTACCCGTCCCCAAATCCAAAACTTCCTGTCCCTTCACGCACAACCCCAAATCAATAATCCTCTGGTAGAACTCCTCCGGATATATGTCCCTGAATTTCGCATAATCCTCCGACGCCTTCCCCCAGTCAAACCCCTTGCCGTTGTCAATGTTTTTCTTGGTAATCAACGCATTCCCTGCCTTTCCGTCCCTAACGACCGAATGAAACCAATTATACCAAATGCGCCACCGTAAAACAAGTTTAAAGGCGTGGATATTCATTGACACCACTCCTCAGTTATAACCACACGTCTAATTTATACATCCGCCTATAGATCAATACAATAGCGTCATTAGGATATTCCGATTTTGAGAACAAAGTAATTCTCACCTCTTGACGCCACTATGGACGGGTATATATTATAAACATAAATTTGTTCCTATTAACGGAGGTCGCGAACATGCAAATGAGCAAAATTGGCAATCACATATATGCCAAAGACGGATTAATGGCAATAGAGTTTTATAAAAAGACCTTTGGCCTCGAAGGAGAAGGCAAACCGTGGCTGGATGATGAGGGTATTCTCATTCATCAGAATCTTTTGCGAAATGGCGAGCTTTTTTTAAGTATTAGCGATACAAAGCACTTGCCAAACAATATTTTCAGAGAAAGGCTATCTGCTTATACTTGCCCCGCCATGTTGTTTTGTGTTTATTTTTTTAGTGAAGATGATTTCCAAAAAACCTTTAACGTTTTGTCTGAAAATGCCGAGCTTTGCAGAGAGGTTGAGTTTGAGGGCGATGATGTTGTTTGTGAAGTAATCGACCGGTTTGGTGTTTTTTGGCATCTTCGCATTCCCAAAAACCGAAACGCATCATTCATTCCAAGATAGCTTGACTGCATTATCGGCGGAACATTATGACCAAGCATGTTACTATTCCTCTGCGCCCAAAACTTCCTTTGCCTCCTCGCACCACGCAAGATAAGCCTCGTACACCTTCTTCCCAAACTGAGTCGTCAGCAGATAATACATATGGTCGTCGTCCTCACCCAAGACGTTTTCAAGGTTCTCTATCGCTCCTTGTAACACTGGCATAGCGCCCCTGATCTTGGCTTCAAAGTTCTCGATATGCCGTATTGCGGTCTTCGGGCCAGAGTCCCCAGCAAAGAACAGCTTCAACAGCGTTTCATAGCGCACCTCGTCCTTTTCAACCGGAACCTCCAGCCAGTTCCTTAGATACACATGGCCTTTATCCGTTATGCTGTATCTGATTTTGTTACGCTCGCCAGTGGTGTCCGACTTGACCGCCAAGCCGTCCTCCACCAACCCTTTAAGCGTCGGGTAAATGCTACCAAAGCTTGCGCCCCAAAAGAAGCTCAACGCGGTATCCATCCGCTTTTTGATCTCGTAGCCCGTTAAGTCCTCATGGCTTAACAGTCCCAATATCACACAATCCAGCTTTTTCTCATTCGCCATAGTCTAGTCTCTCTTTCCCATCTTGTATGATAAAACGCTCTGCGGGCAGCTATCCACGCAAGCTCCACACTGTATACATTCCGCGCCGTCAATCCCGCCGGTCTTAACCGCATTGCTCACGCTTACGCTCATCGGACATGCGTTGGTGCATTTATTGCAGGAGACGCAGCCATCGTTTTTGACCGCTATGTGCAGCCCCGGGAGATGCAGCAGCTTACGCAGCTTCGTCCCAAGCACCATAAACGGAGCCATCCAGCAGAAATAATGGCAGAACGCCCGCTTACCGCCGATTAGTGCGGGAATAAGTATCAACAGTATAATACCATAGTAGATTACATACCCGTAGACGTTGGATATGGATATACCGTATTCGGTTTGATAGAAGAAATCTACCGCAACAATCTCCCCGCGGTTGACATGGCAAAAGATGACCACTGCAACCCAGACCGCCCATATCACATACTTGATTATGTTCCGCCAGCCCTGTTTCGGCGCGTTGTCCTTTACAAGAGCGGCGATATCCTGCAACCCGCCCGCCGGGCAGAGATACGCGCAGAACAGCCGTCCAAAGAAAATGGACCCGATTAGCATTGCGACAAAGACGATAAAGCTGCCGTTGATTATACCTTCCATTCCCGCCATGATGATTACCGCCGGGGAGAAGTAGTAGATCGTCACCGGGAACAGCAACAGCGATATTATTAGGATAAGTTTGCGGATTCGTTGTCGGGACATGTCCTCACCTCCATACGTATCAGAATGATATAAGAAGTATATATCATTCTGATACGTATGTCAAGTGGTATTTTAGGTTTTTTATCATCTCTCTTGCATTTGCAAGTGTCTAAACGGCTTGACAAAAGTGCGACAATCCATTAGAATAGCACATGATATGTAACGTACGCTACTCTAATATTCGGGAGTGATTGTATGCCGCCTAAAGTAAAGATAACCTCTAAGGACATTGTAACCGCATCCATTGTTATTGTACGCGAACAGGGCATTGACGCGGTAAATGCGCGGGCGATTGCCGCAAGGCTGGGCTGTTCGATACAGCCCGTCTTTCGAACATTCGGCACTATGGATGATTTGAAGGTTGCTGTGTTTAAACGAGCTGAAGACATATACAACGGCGAGATGGCGCAAGCTATCGAAAGCGGCGGTTTCAAAGGGTTGGGGCTTGCTTATATCGGCTTTGCAAGAAGGGAGCGCAACCTGTTTAAGCTGCTGTTCATGACGGACACCTTTCGCGGGCAAAACGCAGCGGACATTGCCGGCTCAACCAAAGGTGACGATGAGGTTGTCGAGCTTATAAGCAATCAGACAAGTCTTTCCACCAAAAAGGCGCGGGAGCTATACTCCTCGCTGTGGTTTACTGCGCACGGCATAGCGTCACTGCTTGCCGCCAACGCCAGTGTAATAAGCGATGAAGACGCTGGCAGGATTCTTAATAATATCTATGAAGGGCTGGTAAAAACATTATGAAGCATCCTTATTTAAAAGCGGCTATTACCGGTGTGGTTTGCACCGTGTTCACGGCAATCGGCTCCGCACTCTCGCAAATCCTCAAGCTTAACGAAATGGGACAGATTGCGGTGATGGCGACGGCCGTTATTCTCTCCGCGCTGATCGGATTAGCGGTGATGACGAAGTCCCACTTCACCCTGAATGACTACGGGTTCAGCAGGCGTTTAGGCCGCAACGCCCGTGACGCATGGTTCTATATTCCATTGCTGCTGGCGGAGATTCTCCCCATCGCAATGTTTGGATTTCAAAGGACGACGCTTCCGATGATTGCGCTGCTGGCGTTGTTCACAATCGGCGTAGGTTTTAACGAGGAAATCTATTTTCGCGGGATTGCGCTCAAATATCTGAGTGATAAGGGCGCAAAGAAAGCGATTGTCGCGTCGTCAGTAATCTTTGGCGTACTTCATGCAGCCAACGCATTTGGTGGGAAGGATTTGATTTACATCGCCGCACAGATAGTCTTCGCATTCCTCGTTGGGTTTGTGTTGGCGGAAACCGTCAGTATAACGAAAAACATATGGTTTGCCATTATATGGCACACCGTCCATGATTTCATCGCAATGTCCACGCAAAACGGGTTAGGTGAGCGGGAACTGCTTCTTGGCGCATTGCAGATAATCATCATGTTGGTTTACGCAGCATGGCTTTGGCGGAAGGTCACATCACCCCCAATACGCGCAAGAACCTTGCCCGCATTTCGTCGTCAAGCTAGTCGTTGACATTGTCTATTGGAATGAACCCTCCCGCCATCGAGGCGTGGCCGCCCCCACTCCCCATGCCATCCAGCGCCTCGGCAATCGCCGTTCCCGCCTTGACGTTCTTCAGTTCACTGCGAAGGCTTACTTTGACTCCGTTGTTGCGCATCGCATAGACGACGCACATTTCAACCTCCAGCACGTCCAGACCGTCCGAGCAATGGATGTATTCACCTATAACATTGACAACAGGCGAATATTATAGTATGATATATACATCAACAGAAAGGCAGGTTCAGAATATGGAAAAATTAACCAGCTTAAACATTAAGATTGACCGAGAAATAAAAGCCAAAGCTGATATGCTGTTTAATGCAATGGGAATGACATTGTCCACAGCTGTCAATGTATTTGTTCGACAAGCAGTACAAGAACAGGCAATCCCCTTTCACATTCATTTGGATAACAATAAAGTGGTTGCATTAAAAGCGAAAGAAGCACTTAACGAAGCACAAGAACAGGCATTAAAAAACGGTACGGCAGATATGACGATGGATGAAATTGATGCAGAAATCCAAGCATATCGACAAGAGAAAAGGGGGCACTAATGCAAAATGTGGTTATAGACACAAATGTCGTTATATCCGCGACCCTTTCACCCAATGGAAATCCTTCAAAAATCATGAACATGGTTTTTGACGGAGAAATACAAATTTATTACTGCCAAGCTATACTTGACGAGTACACAGACGTATTGGCACGTACACGGCTTCATATCGCATTTGATACGCAACATAACATTATGAATGGAATTAGGCGATTTGGCGTATTGACCAAACCAATAACCAGTAACATGGCTTTGCCAGATGAAAGTGACCGTATGTTTTTTGATGTTGCCACTCACTGTGAAGCCATCCTCATTACAGGCAATCTCAAGCATTATCCCTTAAAATCATTTATCATGACTCCCACTGATTATTTAACCGTACATAAATCTTAAATTCTCATCCAAACTCATTTGACAAGAGAAAATCTGCGACATGCATCGTCTTGATCCCCTCATGGCTGCCACACTGTCGGACGTATAGCCCAACACGCCGTAACGCATGGCGGGGTCGCACACAAAAAACTTCTCCTGCGTTTTCAAAATTTCCTTGCCCTGAATGTCATAACGGGAACAACGGTGCAGAAGGAAGGCGCCCTCCAGCTTGCTCAAATAATCGTATACCGTTTCGTTATCGATGGCGCGGTTCTCCGATAATTGTAAATGTCTCTGACTATCGTATATGCCTCATCCGAAGAATAGTCTCTCAGATATAGAAGCATACCGCAAAACCATCCCGTTGTCAAGAGTTTTGCGATTATAACCCTTAGCTTTTGAAAGTTTCGCTGAAGTACGACGTGTTTGATTTTGGGTTGAGTTATTGGGACAAGTCATGTTATACTGTGTTAAAGATGTGGAAATTATTATTTGGATTTGACTACGCATTTTGGCGTTGAAAGGGTAGGGGCGTCGCCATGAAAATTACGTTAATCCACGGGCAAAACCATAAGGGGAGCACCTATCATATAGCAAGGATGACTGCGAAAAAAATCGGCGGCGACATTGACGAGTTCTTTCTGCCACGGGATTTTAATGGTGGTTGTTCCGGTTGTTTGGCGTGTCTTCACAAGGGCAGGGAACATTGCCCGCGCGCGGAGAAGGTGGGGGTTATTTTCAATTCCATGCTTTCTGCCGACGTCATCATCATGAGTTCCCCAACCTACGTTATGGAAATGACGTCTCACATGAAGGGGTTTTTAGAGCATATTTATACCGCATGGCTTGCCCACAGGCCGGAGGAAGCCATGTTTTCCAAAACCGCCGTTGTCGTTTCTACGGCTGCGGGCATGGGCATGACCGGCGTTACGAAGTCAATGGCAAAGCAAATGTTTTATTTGGGCATACCCAAGGTATATCGGCTTCCTTTTCGGGTTATGGCGAGCGATTGGGACGGGGTTCCTGATAAAATCAAACTGCAAATCGAATCAAAAACGAGTAAGGTCGCACGTAAAATCATTTCAAAAAACGGGCTTGCAACGCCGGGGATAAAAACTAAGTTTATTTTTTCAATGATGCGGTCGTTCCAGAAAACTAATGACTACGCCCCCCTTGACAAGGAGTATTGGGCAAACAAAAACTGGCTTGGAAAAGAGCGCCCTTGGAAGCGCGGCGAATAACCGTTTTTTATAGTCCACACACTGGAAGTGATGTCTAGAAGAATTGGATGTGAAGAAACTATGGCCTTTACAAGAAAATGCAAAGTGAAATGACCAGAACGTCATTCAACGCATACTTTATTTCACCTTTTGTCTTACATCCTCTATACGCCCCATCCAATCAAATGTTTGTCGTGGAACTTGTCCCCCGCCCCTTGCACTCTTGCGAATCTTGGGGTATGATGTAATAGGTTCAAGTAAAGCTTGATTCCAAAGGTTCAAGCTTTTTCGACATTGCATATAATGTGATACCAGGGTCAAAAAGTCATGTGTTTCATGCTTGCATGAAAAAACATGACTTTGGGACCCGCAAAACATGAGAACGTAGCCCGAGCAGGGCGGAGTTCGAATGTTTTAGGACT